>Ga0256406_1001578_pt1 | contig 36090 bp, 25 predicted proteins | sample RumenRJG_03DNA_FD_185986 | JGI IMG/M metagenome (GOLD analysis project Ga0256406, IMG submission 185986) | Bovine rumen microbial communities from Lethbridge, Alberta, Canada - RJG_03 | ecosystem: Host-associated > Mammals > Digestive system > Stomach > Rumen | place: Canada: Alberta | collected...
ATAAGCCTATAAAAAAGTGCGTCAGTATACCAAAAGTATCCTGACGCATTTTGCTTATATGCCGTAAAGCAATCGGTTTTATTTTTTGTCAATCCCCAGCCGATTTCTTATATACTCTCCCACCTGGCCTTTTTTCAAGCCGAGTACAAAGGTAAATTCATTGTCAATAAGCTCCTCTGCCTGCTTCAAAATTCCGTCGTCGGTTGCCGACAGCTTTTTTCCGGCGACAGCCCATTCCTGTTTTTTCAGATAAATACAGCTTACGAGCTTTAAAAGCTCCTGCTGGTCTGAGGTCTTAATGATTTTTTTAAAACTTTCCGCCCTCAGTCTTCTGTCATTAATCCACTCAAGGCTGCTCTTTTTAACCGAATCAATCAGTGAGTCGATATCCTGCTTTTTCAGTATATATCTCATTCTGGAGGTCAGCTCGGCATTATCGGTCGGAACATATACCGTGGATTTTTCATTTCCCACAGGCTTTAAAACATAAAATTGCTTTAAATTATTTTGAAATACCGGATTTTTCATTTGTTTAATATCCTCTATATAGCAAACGCCGTTCTGAGAATATCTGATATAATCTCCCTTGCTGTATTGCATAACCAAGCTCCCTCCTGAATACAACGGCAGACGGCTGCAAAATAATGCTGTCAAGCCAAGCGGAGCAGTTTTCGTTTTACCGTATTCCTAAATTGCTTTTTACAGATGAAGACTTTATGGATATTTCCGTTGAAGCGAAAGTGCTATACAGCTTTATGCTTGACCGTATGAGTTTATCCGTCAAGAACTGTTGGTTTGATGATGATAACCGAGTATATATCATTTATACCATTGACGACATATTAAGTGACTTTGGTTGCGCAAGACAAAAGGCATTGAAATTGCTTGATGAGCTTGAAAAAGGCATCGGTCTTATAGAGCACAAGCGGCAGGGACTTGGCAGACCGAGCGTGATACTCTCGGAACTGTTCAGAGGCTTTGCAGGAGTGTATATTGCTTAAACGAAAAGCATCGTGCGGAGCTTATTGAAATGATAGAAAACGGCGAAATCACAACAGCCGCCGAAGGCATTGAAGCTGCGAAACGGCTCCGTGAGCCTGTGATTTGCAGATAAAAAAATATTCTTACAAATAAAATCGCACGAATTAGTTGACTTTTTCGTGCGATTTGTGTATAATAATAGTGTAATAATAAAGCGAAGGGAGTTTTAGGATATGTCAATTACTGCTACCGAATTAAAACAAAATCTCGGACGGTATCTTTTGCTGGCGGCTACCGAAGATGTATATATTACAAAAAACGGCAAAGTCGTTGCAAAGCTGTCAAATCCCAATCAGGACAGAGTAAATATGGCAAAATCTCTTTTTGGTGTTATTCCGCAGGATATTACACTTGAAGAAGCTAAAAACGAGAGGATTGATACTATATGAGAGTTTTGGTTGACACCTGTGTTATTGTTGACGCACTTCAAGACCGCAAGCCTTTCTCGGAAAATGCAAAAATAATTTTTTACGCTGTTGCAAATAAGCAAATTGATGGGTATATCTCCGCAAAAGCGATAACCGATATTTACTATCTTACTCACCGTACGACGCACAGCGATGAAAGCACACGACAAATACTGAAAACACTTCTCGGACTTTTCGACATTTTATATACAACGGCTATTGATTGTAGAAAAGCACTGTCCTCGGACATTACAGATTATGAGGACGCCGTTATGTGCGAAACAGCCGAAAGATGCGAGGTTGACTGCATTGTTACACGAAACGAAAAGGATTACAGAAAATCAAAAGTCAAGGTGATGTCACCGGGAGAACTTGTGAAAGTCTTAGAGTCGACAGACGATAACGAATAATAATTAAGGGCACCTCTAAAAATTCCTGCCATATGATAGCACTGCATCTTCACGCTGTATTTTTATGCAAAAAACCTTGAAATACGCGAGTATTACTGCATTTTTTTGCATAAAAATTCAACATAAATCTACATCACTCTCAAATAACATGAATTTTTAGAGGTGCCCTAAATAACAAAATCTATTGAGAGCATTGAAACTAAAAACTTCAATGCTCTTTTTCTATGCTTAAAATCAGGAGGAAATCAGATGAACGAAAGGTGTCAGCTTGGTGGAATGAACAAGGTATACGCATATCCTACGGGGACAGTGCAAACACAAATACCGCACAGCTTTTATCTTGGGAGGACGCTGCAAAACGAATTGACGAGCCTTTGGACTTGGGCAGATTCGCTCCGAAAGATACGCTTTTACGTATATTCCTTTTTTAAAAGTTCTTTAAAATCCACTGCCGCTAAAACACCGCATACAACCACCAAAACCGCGCAGCTTATTGTTTTAAAATTCAAAATGCCGTATTCGTGCATCAAGACTACGGAAAAGAGCATCGCCCATGCAGTATAGGTAATGTTAAGCCCCATCGCCTTTGCCGTTCCGACCTGTGATATTGCCCGATAATAAAGCAAATATGACACGGTTGCAAAAAAAGCCGCTATGGCAATCGTCACCATTACGGGTATGTTTGCTGCAGAAAACAGTCTTGCGGTAAAATTCACTCCCCTAAGACAAGGAATAATAATCAGTCCGTAAATCAAAACCGACACAATCTGCCGCAGCTGCAGTGCGTCGCCGCTCTTTATGCCTTTTTCACGCATACACTTGGACAAAATTACTCCTTCTGTTCCCCAACCAAAAGAACACATGAATACGCCAAGCAATCCAACGCGGAAATTCTTTATATCAAGATCCGGAGAATAGCTCAGTCCCCAGACTCCGAGCAACGTACAAAACAGGAAAATCCATTGATACCATTTGATTTTTTCTTTGAGAAATACATATGCCAAAACAGCGCCTATAGCAGGATATATCGCACTTGCAACGGCACCGACCGAAGGCCCCATATAATTGACCGCAAGTACATACCCTGTCATGCCGACTGGTCCGCCTATTGCGGAGGATAGTACCAAAAGCCGAAACGTCTTTGTTTTGCATATCCCGAAAATTTCTTTCAGTCTGCCTCGGATTCCGTTTGCCCCCAGCAAAAGGAGTGCGGATACTCCGTCATGTATAAAGGTACTTACAAACGGCGCCAAAAAGATTCCCTCCGCCCCTGAAACAAAGGGTGACATAGATAGAGCAATACCAAGAATTACCGTTTCCAACGCCCAAGTAATTCCGGCAAAAATACCGCAAAGCATTGTTATTCCCCCTCTATGATATCCGGCAAATACGAAATGTTGGGAATAACCGCGTCTGCATAAGGCATAAGCCGTTCCCTGCTGTTTGCAGTTTCTCCCACTCCTATGACAGAAATCCCTGCATTGCGTGCAAAACGTATATCCGTCATTGTATCTCCTACCATTACCGCTTTTTGAACAGGAATACAGAATTCACTTAAAAATTCTGATGCACACCACGGATTCGGCTTGACAGGATTCCTGCCGTTATCGGTATAAACTCTTTCAAACAAGTCCTCTATTCCAAGTCCCTCAAGACACTTGTGTGTAATTTGCAAATCGTCCGTAGTCACAACAGCAAGTTTTCTGCCGCTGTGCTTCAGATGTTCAAGAACCTCTCTTATGTTTTCACAAACCGGTTCGATTTTTCCTGCATCAGCATTCTCATTATATGCCAAAAGAGTCATATTTACAATATCTGTATCCGAAACGTCAACGCCGTATTCCCTCAGAATTTCACCTATTGCCAAACCGATTTGCTCATATGTACCCTTGCACAAAAGTCCATCAATATCCGCAGTGTCACCGGCGACACCCAAAGCTTCGAGCAGCCTGTTGACAGGAATATCCTCTCTGCCGAGTTGCTGCAAAATATCCGTTACGGCACATCGGGAAACACCGACCCAAAAGCTGTCGAATTTCATCAATGTTCCGTCCTTATCAAAAATTATCGCTTGTACATCCAAATATTATCACTCCACAAAATTATATACTGACATTATACAACCTTTTTCTGCATTTTGCAAGATATTTCCGCAAATATCAACACATACTAAGATATATATTTTGTTATAATCCATTGCTGTATCTGTTTTTCCGCATATGTTCCCGTGCTAAACAATCGCTTGTATTCTTTGTTATAACCGTTGTGGTGTCGTGGGGCAGTTCTGTAGGCACGATAATTATGTATCTGATTGCACCTGTGTTTATAACTTTTATGAATTGGCAGAGTCTATTTTGGGTGTGCGGTTTTATGGGAATAGGTGCGGCAGTCTTATGGAACAGAAAATGTATTGATGTGCCGGTCAGCCGCGCCGTCGGCACCGGTTATAAAAAAGCGTCCGGAGGCGGGTTTTCTGCGCTTCTTTTGTTTGTGATGCTTGCGATAGTTCTCCAGGGAATGCTTCGTGACGGAGTGACCACATGGATGCCGTCACTTATTGCTGATACTTACCACATGTCAAACTCTGCGTCAATTCTAACAGGGGTTGTCCTGCCTGTTTTCGGCATAATCTGCTTCCGGGCGGCAGAGCAGCTGTATCGCCTCTCGCCGGATAATCCCGTCAAATGTTCCGGGATGATTTTTGCATTGGGGACTGTTTCGGTAGGGGTTCTCTATTTCACATCGGGTAAAAATGCCGCACTCACGGTTTTCTGTTCGGCATTGCTCACAGGCTGCATGCACGGAGTTAATTTGTTGCTCATATGCATGGTACCACCATATTACAAAAACCGGGGCGGCGTATCGGCAATTTCTGGCGTGCTCAACTCCTGTACATATATAGGCAGCTCAATATCGACATATGGTATTGCTGCAATAGCAGACAGGTTCGGATGGCATACAACCGTATTTATGTGGATTATTATTGCCGCTGCGGGAAGTATTGTATGCTTTGCATGTGTCCGTCCGTGGAAAAAATTTGTTTATAGTGAGAAATAACGCGGAACCGGGTTAAGGCTCTCAGGAGCTACAACATAAAAAGAATTTTTAAAGAGAATTGACAGGGCTATTTCCTGCCGCTGCATTCGCAAAAGCGTATGCGGCGGCAGGATTTTTTTGGTATATTTTCCAGTTATTATAACTATAAAATATACCTGTTCCGCTTATCAAAGTATATGATAGGCTTTTTGATACACAAAAATTAAAAATGTATATGGAAAATAGAATTTGTAAATTGACAAACCAAAGCTTTCATGATAAACTTTTTTTAAAAACAGATGTGTAATCAATGAAAGCAAGGGGTAAAATTCAGTGACCAAATTAGAAGAGTACATAAATTTTTTTAATGAGAATGATAATGAAATTTACAAAAATGATATAGATAACAATCATGTTTATGATTGGATAAAAAATGAAATACCGCTGTTTGAATGTCCTGACAAAGAAATTGAACAGACATATTATTTCCGTTGGTGGACATACCGCAAGCATATAAAGCGTGCAGATGGCGGATATGCAATTTCGGAATTTTTGCCTGACGTACCGTGGGGCGATGCATTTAATATTATTAATGCGCCGGCGGGACATCATTTGGCGGAAGGACGCTGGCTCAGAAACGGTAAAAAATATCTGTCGCATTATATCGATTTGCTGCTGACGGAGGACGGGCGTGTAAAAACGCATAAATACAGTTCGTGGCTGATTGCAGCCATTAAAAATTGTTTTGATGTTATCGGATATGATATGCTTGACGATTCACTGTTGGACAAGATGGTAAAATATTATGAAACCTGGGAGTCGAGTCATTTGCTGCCGAACGGAATGTTTTGGTCTGTAGACGACAGGGACGCAATGGAATATATGATATCGGGAACAGACGAAAACCTTGTAATGATGAAGGGAATAAGACCGACACTTAATTCCTATTTGTGCGCCGATGCGTATGCAATATCGGAATTGGCGGCAAAGCTCGGGAAAACGGCACTTGCAAATAAATACAGGGATAAGGGCGATTCGCTGTCGGCTTTGATAAATGAAAGACTGTGGGACGGAGAAACATATAAGGCATTTCATTATTATGATGACAACTATCAGACCGCTTTTGAACCGAAGCATATACCGATAGAAGAAATCGGCTATATACCATGGATGTTCAATATACCTCCGAAGGGCAGAGAGGATGTTTTCAACTATTTACAGAATGAGAAGATTTTTAAGGCACCTACAGGAATAACTACTGCTGATATGCGTGAAAAAAGGTTTATGTTTGAGGCTAAGCATGAGTGTTTGTGGAACGGATATGTCTGGCCTTTTGCAACATCGCAGACATTGACAGCGCTAATAAATGTTATAAATTATTACGGACGGAGTGATTTTGCTGAAAGTTTCATTGATTTAATGCATACATATTCAGCTTCTCATACTATGATTCTGAATGACGGCAGAAAAATACCGTGGATAGACGAAGTACTTCATCCGTTCGAACAGCAATGGGTTGCACCTATTTATATTGAACAGCTGGGGACTCAGACCGTCGCAGGCCCTAAGCTCAGAGGAAAGGATTATAATCATTCGACGTTCTGCGACCTGGTTATATCCGGAATATGCGGAGTGAAATGTGCTGACGGCAAACTTTCAGTAAAACCGGTAATTTCAGAAAAATGGGACTATTTCAGCCTGAAAGGATTGTATTTTAATGATGCAAAATATGACATATATTTTGACCGTAAGGGAGATGTATACAACAAAGGGGCAGGCTTGAAAATATATAAAAATGATGTGGAATTTGCTTAAATAAATGGTATGACATTAAAAGGATTGGGTGATTGAGTTTTGAAACTGGGATTAACATCGGTTACATTCCGGCAATGGTCTCCGGAATGTATTATACAAAATATGAAATATGCCGGACTTAATACAATTGAATGGGGCAGCGATGTACATTTAATTCCGGGCGATATTGAAAACGCAAAAAAAATTAAAGATATGTGTGATGCGGCAGAAATAGGCATCTCATCATACGGTACATATTATCGGCTTGGAGAGAATGTTGAACCTGTAAAGACATTCAGTGAATATCTTGAAACTGCAAATGCTGTTTCGGCACCTGTCGTAAGAATTTGGGCAGGAGATCGCGATGCTGATAAATGCGATGAAGAATACTACAACAGATGTGTGAGAGAAACTGTTTTATTATGCGATGCGGCGGCAGAATTTAACATATCGGTGGCAACAGAATATCATCATGGGACATTGACATGTAATGCAGACAGCGCAATACGTTTTTTAAACGACGTCAATAGAGAAAACTTCGGGCTATATTATCAGTTTGATCCGAATGAGTCGTTAAACGAAAATCTGATCAGCATAGAAAAAATGGCTCCGTATTTGAAAAACATTCATATTTTTAACATTGACTGTAATTCAAATCACTATTTCTTTGATGAGCATAAAGGTATTGAAACTTGGGAAACAATTTGTAATAAATTAAAGAACTTAAATATAAACACAGCCATGCTTTTTGAATTTATTAAGCAATCGGATCTGGAAGGCTTGTGCAGGGAAACTAAGACTGTGAAACAAATAATGAGTAGGTGCTTTGGTGATGACTTTAGATGAAATTAAGAAATGCGTATGCGAAACAATAGATAAACATTCCGAAAAAATTATCGCGGCAGGCGAGAAAATATTGCAGCATCCGGAGATGGGATATAAAGAAATCAACACATCATTAATTATTGAGAAAATGTTCAATGATATGTGTGATAACACGAAAAAAGGCATTGCGGTTACAGGTATTAAGGGCAGCTTGTACGGAAAAAACAATTTGGCGAATATATGTATAATCGGCGAAATGGATGCTATTAAATGCAGAGAAAATAAGAGAGCCGATGTAGACGGCGTTTGCCATGCCTGCGGCCATAATACACAGGTTGCAATGATGCTTGGTGCATTGATCGGCTTGAAAAAGAGCGGTGTTATGGAGGAACTTGACGGCAATGTTACATTTCTCGGAGCTCCTGCTGAAGAATTTGTGGATCTGGCTTACCGCGGTACATTGAAAAAGGAAAAGAAAATTATCGGTTACGGCGGCAAACAGGAATTGATATATGAAAATGAATTTGATGATGTGGACATGGCAATGATGATTCACGCAAAAGGTTCCGTGGCGGACAGAAAGGTATATGTACGCGGACATAACCTTGGATTTGTGGCTAAAAATATTGTCTTCCGCGGTAAGGCGGTACACGGCAGTAAACCTTTTGACGGTATAAATGCATTGAATGCGGCCTCTTTGGCAATCCTTGGTATTCACTCTAATAGAGAAACCTTTAGAGATGAGGATAAAATCCGCATCCATCCTATTATTACTAAAGGCGGAGATGTTGTCAATACCGTACCGGATGAGGTAAAAATGGAAACATATGTCAGAGGTGCAAGCGCTGATGCAATAAAAAAGGGCAATGCGGCAGTTAACCGTTCCGTAAAGGGAGCGTGTGATATAATAGGTGCAAATTGTGAAATTGAGGATATACAGGGATATTTACCGCTTCATGAAGACGAGAATTTATCGGCAGTATTTGAACAGGTTGTAAAAGAACTTGCCGGCGAGGATGCTCTTGTTTATGGTGACGAAATTACCGGCTCCACCGATATCGGTGATTTGAGCTGCATAATGCCTGTTATTCAGCCGTCAATAGGCGGATTTGCCGGAGAACTGCACAGCGGTGAATTTGAGATAACTGATAAATATACGGCATATATTTTGACTTCAAAAATTTTGGCTTGTACTGCTTGTGAACTTTTGTATAATAAAGCCGAAAAGGCAAAGTCGGTAATGAAAAATTTTGTGCCGGCAATGACAAAAAATGAGTATATAGAATACTTAAAGGGATAGCAGTTTAAAAAATCTTATCGTTATTTGATTTTCAGATAAAAAATATTTATTTATTGATATTGATGCCGATATGAAACGGCGGAAGGGAGATTATTATGTGGTCAGAAGAAAAATTAAATGCACTTCTTACAACACCGTCTGATAAGCTGGTTGAAGATGTGAAAAAAATCAGGGGTGACATTATTGTTTTAGGTGCAGCAGGAAAAATGGGGCCTACATTATGTGTTTTGGCTAAGAATGCATTTTTGAAGGCAGGAATGGATAATCGTGTTATCGGTGTTGCAAGAGGCAGCGATAAAATTGCCGTGAAATTTATGGAGGATAACGGTGTTGAATTTATCGCAGCCGATTTGTTGGATAAAAAGTCAATGTATGCATTGCCGGATGCCGAAAATGTCATATTTATGGCAGGCAAAAAATTCGGAACGTCGGGGAACGAGTGGCAGACCTGGGGTATGAATTCCACATTGCCGAATTTTGTGGCGGACAAATACAAAAAGTCAAATATTGTAGTTTTTTCATCGGGAAATATTTATCCTATCGTTAATCTTGCAGAGTGCGGATGCCGTGAGTGCGATAAAACAGGACCGATAGGCGAATATACAATGAGTTGCCTGGCACGGGAACGTGCATTTGATTATGCATCAAACGCATATGGTACAAATGTCTTCATATACAGACTGAATTTTGCGGTGGATTTGAGATATGGAGTATTGTATGATCTTGCAAACAAAATATTAAACGGCGAAAAAATAAGTCTGTCAACCCCATGCTTTAATTATATCTGGCAAGGAAGTGCAAATGAGTATGCTATCCGTGCGTTGCTTCATGCAAGTTCGCCCATGAAGATTATGAATATTACCGGTCCGGAAACATTATCAATAAGAAAAACCGCACTTGAATTGGGTGAATATTTGGGCAAAGAACCGATATTTGAAGGTCCGGTCGGAACAGATGCATACCTGAATGATGCTTCGCTTGCCATGGAAACTTTTGGGTATCCGAGTGTTTCTGCAAAAACGCTGATAAGATGGCAGGCTGAGTACATACGTGACGGCGCAAGAACGTTAAATAAACCGACACATTTTGAGGAAAGAAAAGGAAGTTATTAAAGGAGCGCAGAAAAAATGAACAGAAATGAAGATGCTTTAAGGATTTTAAAAGAGGGTACGGTGATACCTGCAACGCCGTTAGCCCTTGACGATAACAGAAATTTTGATGAAAAATGGCAGCGGCTTTTAATGCAGTATTATTTACACTGCAATGTCGGAGGTATTGCAACTGCTGTTCACACAACTCAGTTTGATATAAGAAAACCGGAGATAAACCTTTTTGAACGTGTTTTGGATGTGGTTTCAGATGAGATAACAAAATTTGAAAAAAAGCACAATAAAACGATTGTCAAGATTGCCGGTGTGTGCGGTACTACGCCGCAAGCGGTTAAAGAGGCGGAAACAGCCAAAAAATACGGATACGATGCTGTACTGTTAAGTCCCGGTTCGTTAAATGACAAATCGGAAGAGTATATGATTGAACGTACAAAAGCAGTTGCCGCTGTTATGCCTGTTATAGGTTTCTACCTGCAAACGGCTTGCGGAGGAAGGCAGTTCACATATGATTTCTGGAAGAAATATTGTGAAATAGATAATGTGGTTGCTATAAAATGTGCGTCCTTTAACAGATATACAACCGAAGAAGTTGTTCGGGCAACGGTGATGTCATCAAGATGTGATGATATTACTCTGTATACAGGTAATGATGATAATATTGTAATAGATTTGCTTACAAAATACAGTTTTAACAAAGACGGCAAAGAGATTGTAAAGACATTTGATGGCGGATTGCTCGGTCATTGGTCTGTATGGACTGAAAAAGCGGTAGAATTGTTCTATATGCTTAAAAAAGAAAAAGAAAAGGATTTGATTTCGCCCGAACTGCTGACCATTGCAGCAAAGATAACCGATATAAACAGTGCATTCTTTGATACTGCAACTGGGTTTAAAGGGTGCATAGCAGGGCTTCACCAAATTTTGCAGTGGCAGGGATTGATGAAAACCATAAACTGCCTTGATCCGAATGAAGGCTTGTCGGCAGGTCAGCTTGACGAGTTAAAACGTGTCATTAAGGCATATCCCGAGTGGAGTGACGATGATTTTATAAATGAAAATATCTGTGACTGGAAAAAGGAAGTCGGACTAATATAAGTATATTTAACAGGGAGATAAGCGATGTTTAGAATAGGAATAGTTGGTACAGGAATTATTGCGGCACAACATAAAAATGCTATTTTGAAAAATGCTGACAGTGAGCTTGTATGCGTTTGCGACATAGACAGGAGCAAAGCGGAAAAATGTGCGGAGGGAATAAATGCGGCAATATACACAGATTACAGGGAAATGGCGCAAAATGAAAAAATTGACGCAGTAATAATAAATCTGCCGCATTTTTTACATAAGGAAGCAGCAATTTATTTTTTGGAGAGAAAGATTAATGTTTTAGTTGAAAAACCCATGGCAATTTCAGCGTCGGAGTGCGAACAGATGAAAGCTGCTGCGGAGAAAAACGGAATGATTCTTGCAGTCGGTCACATACAGCGTTATTTACCGGCACACCGGGAACTGAAAAAAATAATTGATAATAAAATATTGGGCGAGCTGTGTGTAGTTACTGAAACAAGGAATATTGATTATTTTGTTGATACAAGACCGTCATGGTTTTTGGACAAAGACTTGTCGGGGGGCGGAATAATTATGAACTATGGCGCTCATACTCTTGATAAGTTATTATATTTGGTTGACAGCAAAATTAAAAGCGTAAATGCAAATATCGGAAATATTCTAAATGATAAAAATATAGAGGCACAAGCACAGATTCTTTTAGGATTTGAAAATAATGTGAGTGCGGCTCTGTCATATTGCGCGTCACGTATCAATTATATTTATGAAACATACTTTTTCTTTACTGACGGTGTTGCAAAAATAGAGGATGGCCGCTATTTATGGACATCCGTAAAGGACGTACCGTTTAAAAAAGCGGAGCTTAACTACGATGTTGTTCCGATTGAACTGCAGTACGAGGAATTTGTTAAATGGCTGAAAGGAGAAAAAGCTGATATAGCCGATGCGGATTTCGGCAAAAGGACTTTAGAAGTAATAGACAGAGTGTATGGCAGGGAGTAAAAAGAAATGGATATTTACCAATTAACGAATACAACACCGTATCAGATGATGTGTTATGTGATTAACACAAATAACGGAAAAGTTATTGTGATTGACGGCGGTAATCACGGACAAGCTGAGGAACTGTATCGGGTTTTGAATAAAGTGGGAAAGACTGTCGACTTATGGATACTTACTCATTTTCATTCGGATCATTTCGGTGCAATAATTGATTTGCTTGACAAATACGATGATATTAAAATAAAGCGGTTTATCAGAAATAATCAAACTGACGCGGTTACAGCATCACTTGTGGGTGAAGATGTTGCGGATTATGATGAATGGGCTGAATATGAAAAACGCGCAGCGTTGCCGTTTGAGGAAATAAAGCGCGGAGATGTGATTACGATAGATAATGTTAAACTGGAATGTTTATCTGACGGCAATGACGACATATTGGTGAATAATCCGAATAATCAGTCGATTGTATTCAGAATATCCGATGGCTCTTTTTCAATGATATTCTTGGGAGATCTCGGTGCCGAAGGCGGAACAAAACTTGTGAACGAATACGGGGATAAGTTAAAAGCTGACGCCGTTCAAATGGCACACCACGGTCAGTCGGGAGTGAAAAGAGATGTGTATGAGAGAATAAACCCTAAATATGCATTTTGGCCGACACCAAGATGGCTGTGGGATAACACGCCATACTTGGGAGGAGAAAAAGGCAAGGGAACTTTTCAGACTCCGGAGGTGATTAAGTGGATTGACTCTCTCAAATGCATAAACATTACATCTTTTGAAAAAACTATAGTATTTAAAACCGGAGAAAAAGGTATATGAAAACGTATAATATCAACAATATTTCCCAAAAACTTAAATCTATAAAAAATCGTCCCAAGTACAGTAAACGGCTTTGGCGTTCTTATACTGTGCTGATATTTGTATTTCTTGCATTGATATCATATTTTGTTTGTCATTTCAGTGACCGAAAAAGCGAATATAGTGCTTTATTGGAAAAGACAACGTTATATGAAAAAGAAAAAAGCGAACTCACGACAGCCGGCGATACGGTAGATATTATCGTACGGCTGATAACACAATGCGATGAAACCAAAATCTATGCAAAAGAACCCACTGCAACGTATGAAAATCTGAATTTTGAGAACATTTATAACGTGTCGAAAATATTAAAAAAAATCCAAACGGATTTTGCGGCTTATAACATTGATATTTTTATGACGCGTATGAGCAACGGAATGATAATTTCAGGAACAGGCAATACATTTTCGCCATCGGGAAATGAGTTTAATGATATAAATTTACCCGACGCCGTGTCTTTGCTTAAAGATAACGAAGCAGATTTGCCGTCGGCAGTTATAATTAACAAACAGCCAAAGGATAAAGTGAGTTTCATATATCGCAAGATATATGAAAATGCCGAACCGATATATATATTTATCTCTTTTTCTTTTGACAAAACCAAGTTTTATGAGGATGAAAGCGGCATAAAATACATTTTTAACAATTGTTCGGAGAGCGATATGGAAACCCTTGAAAAGAATTTGTCCAAAGCCGACAGCCTCTTTGCTATCGAACAGTTAAAAAATAACGGCGGCAATTCGATAATTTACGGCAAAATTGATTTCCTCGGTGAAAAAATGATATATGTACGTTCCTTTGCAGAGCAAAAAGACAATAAACTGAATATTATTATATTTATAATGTCTTTAACAACAATATTATCTGTTGCGCTCGGATTTATTTTTGCGCAATATTCGTATATGCCGATAGCCGGAATATTAAAGAAAATCGGGGTAGGCGAAAAGGATAATGTTGATGAAATGCACGTAATTGTCAAAAAAATAGACGATATTGAAACCTTAAACAAGGATATGAAAAAAAAGATAGACGATAAGAATGCAATATTGTTCGGAAGATTTCTTTCCGATTTGCTGAACGGCTTTATATGGGGCGAAGAGCTGGCAACAGAAGCGGCGGAATATGATGTGCGTTTTATTTGCGAAAAGTGCGACTTGTTCGTTCTGAAATTTATGGGAGACAGTTATGAACATCACTATGCATTCGAGGTTGTTAATGAAATGACCGGCGTGATTCCGAACTGTGTAACCGGCGGAATGAATAACGGCTGCGTCGCAATAATTTTCAAGAATAATCCTGCGATTAAAAATGAAGTAAGCGAAATTGTTCTTAAAATAAGCAAGCGGTTTGATGTCAGAATTGCTTTTGCGGAAACCGATGCTTTAAGCGGCCGAATGGCAGCCGATTATAAATTACTGGTGTACGGACTTGAAAATAAGTCCCTTGCAGATAAAAAGGAAATTATTACAACAGATGATGTACGCGGCCTTAGAAAGAACAGCCTTATATATTCGATTCAATCAGAAACCGAATTAAAAAACTATTGCGAAACCGGTGAAAGAGGCAAGGCTTTGTATTGTTTGAAAAGCTTGATTGACAGCAATATATCAGGCGACGAAAGGGTATTTCTTTCTTTAAAATATGCTTTCACAATTACCATAAAACGTATATTGTCAAGTCTTAATATGTCCGAATCGGAATTTTTGGCGGAAAAATTTAATTTTGAAGATGAAATAATTAATTCGGACAGTTACATTAGTCTTCAGCAGACTATGAGGGACATTGTAGAAATGATATGCGATTATGTTGACGATAATGTGGAAAATGATAATATCGGAAAACAGATTATCGAATATATTAAAGAAAATATTCACAAAGATATAAGTGTTTCGGATATTGGGGATAAATTCGGGGTTTCGGCAAGTTATATAAGTAAAGTATTAAGAAGTGAGTATAATACATCATTTAAACTTTACATTGACCGCCTAAGAGTTGACGCCGCAAAAAAAATGATGGATGAGGATAAAAATATTTTAATTAAAGATATTGCACAGAGCCTGGGGTATGACAATGCAATAAGTTTTATCAGGATGTTTAAAAGAGTTGAGGGCATATCGCCGGGAACATATCAAAAAATGCATTGATATGTATATATTGTATATTCCGTACAGATATTGTTAATTGTTATTTTGGAAACATCGTGATACAATGAAATTAAGAAAGGTAGGGAAAAAGAATGGCTAAAATAACTGATAATAAGTTGGCAAATGTTAATACAAAACGAAAAAGCGAAATAATATTCAGACAGATTTGTCGTGATAGACAATTATACTTGATGCTTATTCCGTTTTTGCTGTTTTATATATTGTTTGTTTTCAGACCAATGGGCAGCATGGTAATCGCATTTAAAGATTACAGCGTTTATAAGGGAATTGCAGCAAGTCCTTGGGTGGGCTTAAAACACTTTCGCGAATTTTTTGAATCTGAATTTTTTGTCAGAGTGTTTAGAAACACCATATTGATAAGCTTTTATCAATTAGCGATAGGATTCCCGCTTCCGATTATTTTTGCACTCCTGCTGAATGAAGTTACATCAAAAAAGTATAAGAGGGTGGTTCAAACCTTCTCTTACTTACCGTACTTTATTTCAACGGTTGTAATTGCCGGAATGGTTACATTGTTCCTTGCTCCGTCAAACGGTATTGTAAACATCATTCTTGATAAACTGGGAATGGAGAAAATATATTTCCTGACGAAACCGGAATGGTTCAGAACCATTTACACATTGACTAATGTATGGATAGGTTTGGGGTATAATTCTGTTGTGTATATTTCGGCATTGTCAGGTGTTGACCAATCGCTGTATGAGGCCTGCACTATCGACGGCGGCGGAAAGGTGAGGCAAATGCTTTCTGTTACGATACCGGGAATTTTGCCGACAATCGTTACGATGTTTCTGATTCAGATAGGCAATATACTCAATGTCGGCTATGAACTTATAATTATGCTTTATCAGCCGGTTACATATGAAACAGCGGATACAATAAGCACTTATGTTTATCGTATAGGTATTGAGCAGGCTAACTATAGTTTGTCAACCGCAGTAAGCTTCTTCAACTCTATAGTTGGTTTAATCCTTGTTGTAATAGCCAATTATATCAGCAAAAAAGTTAATGATACCGGTTTGTGGTAAGGGGGAAGAACTATGAAAATATCAAAAAGCCGTTTGGCATTTAGCATTTTTAATTATGTATTATTGGGACTTATAGCATTTATATGTGTATATCCTATATGGTATGTTATAATTGCGTCAATGAGTGATCCGCAGGCGGTAAATACTGGGTATGTATGGTTTTGGCCGAAAGGCTTTACCCTTAATGCGTATGCAAAAGTCATACAAAAAACCGGCATATGGGTTGCATATGCAAACTCTATATTTTATATGGTTGTCGGCACAATAGTAAATCTGTTTGTTACGATATGCGGGGCATATCCTCTGTCAAAGAAAAGTTTGTTCGGCTCTAAATTTTTAAACATAGCAATAACTTTTACAATGTGGTTTTCGGTAGGTACCATACCGGTATACTTGGCATTCCGTGATTACGGACTGCTGAATACAAGAAGTGCCATTATTTTCGGTTTTGCGTGTTCTACATATAATTTTATACTGCTGCGAACATATTTTTCCGGATTGCCCGAAGCACTTGAAGAAGCCGCGAGAATTGATGGCGCTTCCGATATATATATATTGCGGAAAATTGTGCTGCCGCTGTCTTTGCCGGCAATAGCAACTATCGGCTTGTTCTACGCAGTAAGCAGATGGAACGGATATCTGTGGGCTATGATTCTTATCAGCGATGATGCGAAGTTACCGTTGCAGGTTGTACTGAAGAAATTGGTGGTAGATATGTCGGGACATGCTGAAAATATGTCGCTGGGTGTAGAGGATATGGCAAAAAAAATATCTGAAGAAACGGTTATGTATGCAACGATTGTGGTTTCTATAATACCAATGCTTATATTATACCCGTATATTCAAAAGTATTTTGTTAAAGGAATAACGCTTGGTGCAGTGAAAGGTTAATTTTTATAAAAAATACCTGCTAATAAACACCAATAACAGAAATGAGATTTTTTTAGATCAGTTTTGATTTTATTGTATGTGTTGTATTGACGGCTGCAGGCATTTAACATTTTTCTTACATTTTCTTCGCAGACATAAACCTTAGGTTCAAGCCGGTTTTTGATTGTATAATCAGCAATTTTAACGGCACCGGCTTTATCAGTTTTAATCTTGTGAATAGTGTTATTGCCAAAACCGTTAATTAACAAGGAATGTACAGGGAAAACGAAAAGTCCTGCGTAATGCAAAGCGTTTGCGCCGGGAACATGATACGAACCTTTACATTCAATAACAACCTTTGTTTCGCCGGGCAGACTTTTCGGTAAATCAGCCGGTTTACTGAGTTCATAAGCCAAGCGGGTTACTTAAAAAGGCGGAATAACGGTTTCATCAAAGGTTCAGCCCGCTACGACGAACGCTGCAGCAAAAGGGTGGATGACTGTCATTAAGAGGACGCAGATACTCCGATGAGGAATGAGCAGGACCGGTTACTCTTCTTATTGCAGCATGGCATGAAATGGAGTAAAGCATATCAGGGTGATATGTTTTGCCATAAATTTATTGTAACAGGAGTGAAAAAGAAAATGAAAAAAGGTATTTTGAAAGCAACAGCAGGAGTATTGAGCCTTGCAATGATTCTCGGTCTCTGCGGATGCAAAAAAGAATCAACAGGCGGTGTGGCTGTATTGCCGACGAGTGAAACAAAAATCACTAAAGAGCCGACCGAGCTGACTTTGTTCTACATAGGTTCGGAGGGCAAAAAACTTGAGGAACTTGAAATCTGGAAAGAAATCGCAAAAAGAACCAACGTATCTCTTAAAACCATTTCATCAATCAATGCATCGGATGAATCAACAGCGTTTAACACTATGATGGCAAGCGGTGATTTGCCGGATTTAATTATTTATTCGGATGCAAAAAAGGTAATGCCTAAATACGGTAAAGAGGGTGCATTTGCAAGTTTGAATGATTTGATAGATACATATGCACCGAATATTAAGAAGCTGATAGACTCCAATAAAGAAGTAAAGGCTCATTTGACAGCGTCAGACGGACAAATTTATTTTATTTCAAGCGTTAATCCGAAACTTCCGGCATCAGGATGGTTTGTACGTAAGGACTGGATTGATAAATTAGGACTTGAGGTACCTAAAACGGTTGATGAATTCCATGATATGCTGGTTGCATTCCGTGACGGAGATCCTAACGGAAACGGTATAAAGGATGAGGTTCCTTATTTCAACAGATTTGACGGTATCGGCCATTTACTTTTGTTATTTGATACAATAACAAACTGGGAGATTGTCGATGATGACATTGTGTACGGACCGACAACGCCTCAATTTAAGGAAGCGTATAAAAATATTGCACAGTGGTATAAAGAAGGTTTGATTGATAAGGAAATCTATACAAGAGGTTCAAAATCACGTGATAAGCTGCTCGGCGATAATGTCGGAGGTGCAACACACGATTACTTCGGAACAACTGCCCAATACAATGATATGCTGAAAGACACCGTACCGGGTATCAATTTTGTTCCGATTGCACCGCCGAATAATAAGGAATATACTCAGAGAGATTTAGTTGCTATGAGAGGTATTGCTATTTCAGCTAAATCAAAGAAGAAAGAAGTTGCAATGAGATTTCTTGATTATATGTTCTCTGAAGACGGAACGCTTATCACAAACTTTGGTATAGAAGGCGAGCATTATGATATGAAGGACGAATATCCGACATATAAGGACTGGGTTCTTCACGGTGATAAAACAACAGTTGATATTCTTAGCGAAGCGGGCGCCGCGTCTGCATTTCCGCATAAGTTTGATTTCAGATATGAAGAACAGTGGCTGACACCTCTTGCAAAAGAGGGAATGGATATGTATCAGAAATATCTTACACCGCAGGTGCCGGTTTTGACCTATGATGCTCAGGACGAGGAGCGCTTTAATAAGATAATGACAGATGTAAGAACATATGTTGATGAATATACTCAAAAATGGGTGTTCGGAAGTGCGTCTGTAGATGATACATATGACGAATATCTTGCACAAATTAAGAAACTTGGAATTGACGAAGCAACGGAAATTCAGAGGAAGGCGTATAAGAATTACCGTGAGATGGTTAAATAGTTAAGTTATTTATTCAGCCGCAGCTGAAAATTGAATGCTGTGGCTGAATATACGATATTTTTGAGAAAATAGAAGGTGGTTCAAATGAAATATTGCAGAAGTATTTTAGCAACAGTGATACTGATTAGTATGATTCTTTCGACAATTAATACAGTTGTATTTGCAGATGATGATGAAGTTAATGCAGAATATGACAGTGTGGCGGAATATGTTGAGGTAACCGGATGTTTCTCCCAAAAAGTAAATACTGACGTAACATTGATGGTATTGAACTCTCAAATGAGCATTACTGAAGTAAATGCATCGTTGTTAAATAACAATTTTTATCCGATAAGACAAACGAAGTGTTCTGAAGACGGTACTTTTGAATTTAAGTTCAGAATGCCTGCAACGCTAAAGAGCGGAAAGTATTCTGCATGGGTAACTTGTGACGGAAAGCGGCTTAGGGCAGACTTTTCGTATGTTGAAAAAAGCGACATTAATAATATTATAAGCGAGATAAACGGCGAAGATGCTTCGGGTATAGAAAAAACATTGGCAGATAATGCGCTATTTTTGAATTTAAGCGATAATGATTTGAAATATAAGGCTGATGCGGCAAAGTATCTTGAAAATGACAGACCTTCGGGAGGTTATGATACTAAATTGTTTTCTGAAGCTTTAAACAGAAGCATTTGTGTTGCCTACATTAAAAACAACGATGATGTTTCAGACGCCTTAAAAAAGTACGGCGGAAATTTTAATATAGACATATCTAAAATATCCCAGGATATATTAGCGGACGTGACAAAATATGTAAATTCCGAACCGCTGACAAACACAACGAAACTCTTGAACCGTGCATTAATTATGGCAGGCATTGAGTCGGTTAAAGCATATTCGGATTTTAACGGTTTAATAAATTTATATGGTGAAAATGCAGGCATGAATCTTAAGGATTACAATGAATTGTCATCATCTAAACGTACAGAAGTGTTAAAAAAATTAAATGTCGGCAAATATTCGTCATTTGCTGATTTTAATAATGCATTTGAAAATATTGTCAAGACTAAAAAAGACGAAAATAATAGCAAACCGGGTTCTGCATCGGGTGCTTCATATAATAGCAATATTCCCGGAAGTCCTTCTGCCGGAAACGGCACCGGAAACGGCACCGGAAACACACCGGCGAATGATGAAAACAACAGATTTACAGATGTTGCCGGACATTGGGCAAAAACGTACTTAGACGCATTAATAAATAAGGGTATAATAAACGGTTATGGCGACAATACCATTCGGCCGAACGGCACGGTAACAAGAGCGGAATTTATAAAAATGCTTTTTACTGCCTTAAACGGCAAAAAGACATCGGTTCAGTATTTTGTTGACTGCACAGCGGAGGATTGGTTTTTTGAATATGTATCGGGTGCGAAGGATGCCGGACTGATAGACGGTTACGGTAACACTTTCGGTCCTAATGATTGCATTACCAGACAGGATGCGGCAACAATAATTTACCGTGCATTGAATACCTCAGAAACCGCTTCAACAGAGGATTTTGAGGATTCTAACGAAATAAGCGACTATGCAAAAGAAGCAGTAGGATATTTGTATTCCAAGGGGATTATAAGCGGAAGTGAAGGCAGATTTAACCCTAAAAGTTATACAACACGTGCGGAAACCGCCACTTTGATATATAAACTTTTAAACAGCGGTGAATTATCTGGTACGGATAATCGTAATACTGCAATAAACGATAAAACAACAGAGGCATACGGTCTTGTATCATCACTCTCTGATTGTGCAGGATATATGCCTTTTTCAACAACTGTTCCGTGTTCAAGAGAAATGTTCTTTGAAGCATTACTGGCGACACTCGGTGTTGAACAGAAAGACTGGTCCGGTGCGGATTTCTCTGATGTTTCGCCGGACACGGATTTATATGGATTTGTATCATATGGCATAAAAAACGGTGTGCTTAATAATGGCGGACAGTTTTTTCCGGATGAGGCAATAAAATATGAGGATATGGTCAAATTTGCTTTAAATGCATTTGGCTTTGGGATTGTTGTAAAAATCAGCAGTTATATGAGCGTCGCTTCAGAAATGCGTCTTTCGCAGGGAATAAGTACAGGTGATGGCATAACAACCGCCGAGGCATACAGATTTATCTTTAATTTATTGAATGCAAATGATATTGAATTGGATTATTCCAGCAATAAATACGGATATTCAAGCAATACCATACTCTTTAACCGTTACAGAATAAAACCGATAACCGGCATTTTGACAGCTAATGAATATACAGTAATAAATGATATAACGGCAGACAGTATATCGGCACAGCAGCTGAAAGGATATCTTTCTATAGATGGTGTCCAATATAAAGCGGCAGAAGGTGTTGAATATAATGACTTGTTAGGCTGCAATGTAACGGCATATATACATACAGATGTGCGGTCGGATGACAGCGAAGTTGTAGCTGTATATAAGAGGAAAAACTATATAGTGGAATTAACTTCGTATGATTATGAATATAAAGACAATTATATTTCACTGAAAGATAATAAGAAGAAATATAAAATAAGTAAAAATTTTGATGCCGTTGTAAACGGTAAGCTTGATCCCGATTTTAATCTTGAATCATTAAACAAAATCTCGGGAACGGTAAAGCTTATTAGCAACGATTTATCAAACGATTATAATATTATTGTTATTAAGGATTATAAATATGTCAGGGTATCAACCTTTGACAGGCAGGAACTTGTTATCAGGGAAATGGAAGATAAGGCTACAAGTTTGACCATTGGCTATGAATCGATTGTATCGGTTACGTCAACAGACGGCGAAGATGTTGAACTCAGCGATATTACCGTCGATTCATATCTTGCGGTGGCTGCATCAGAAGACATGGAACTTGTAAGCATAGTCATTTTGAATAATACGGTTGAAGGTAAAATTTCATCTTATAATGAAGACAAAGTGTCAATTAATTCAACCGATTATAAGGCTGCACCTTATTTCAGAGAGAAATATCTTACAGAATTGAAATTGGGCGCGCAAGGTTCATATGTGCTGGGCTTATTCGGAGATATTGTTGCCGTAGCAGATGTTGAAAATGCATTAAAATACGGTTATATGGCTTCTGCATACGTTGATGAGGATGAAGACAGGATTGCTTTGCGTATTTTCACACAGAGCGGAGACTGGATAAAGCCTTTGGCAGCTGACACCGTCAGAATTGATGGAGTTCGCAGAAAAAGTGTCACCGAACTTTATGAGAGCTTATTTACAAAACCGACAATGATTAAGTATGCACTTAATAACGCCGGAGAGATTGAAACTATCGACTTCCCTGAAGATATGAACTTCTTTAAGGATTCGGATAAGGCTAATCTTAACCCTAATAATAATTTGACAAGAAACTTTGTCGGCGATGAGAATGCTCAGTATTATTACCTGAGCGGAACACTGTACCCAAGCATAAGGATGAATGGCACAACTGTATTCAGAATTCCAAGCGACAGAAAAAATTATGATGCTTATGACCTTGGATATGACTTTGATGAAGGCTTTCTGTCAGAAAGCAAAGATATTGCTGTATATGATGTTGGGTATGACGGATATGCAAAAGTGATTTGCGCCTTTGTTGATGAACAGGCTGCAGTATATGTAACTTCACCTACTATGGTTGTTGAGCGTGTTTACGATGTAGCTGATGATGACGGAAATGTCAGAAAGGTAGTAAGCGGATGGTCGCAAGGTAAGTTTGTAGAGTATTATCTGGCTGACAATGTTAAAATAGAAAAGAAGAAGAAAGCAGATGAGCTTGAAATCGGCGATATCATCAGATTTTATCTGCGGGGAGATGAGATTAAAGCACTGTATGTTGACTTTATCGGCAAGGACTTTATGATGAATTACATAAATGGTACAGGACTGATGAACTTCAATGCGAGAACTACAAATTACCAATATCGTGCAGGCGGTGTATATTCATATAAAAACGGATCGGCACTTATTGCTAAACTTATTAAAAAGAACAATAATGATGCGGAACAGGTTATTGATTATACATATAATCCGGGTAATTTTGTTATGGTAAACATTCCTGATTCCGTCATTAAGGTGGATTTGGCAAACAAAAAACTGATTGTGTCCGATAAAAATGCAATCAATACATACTTAAATTCTGGAGACCCGAGTAAGGTTGTGGTAAACGCTTACAGAGGAAGCGGTCAATATTGTGTAATTTATGAGGGATCGGAGGAGTAAACGGTGAAAAAGCTTTATAAGAGAATAATTGCATTTCTTGTGGCGAGTACAATGCTCTCCCCGTACGCTTATGCAAAGGAACAAAAAAATGACGTAAATATATTTTTTGATGATTGTATTACAAATGATATTTCGGAATATGTTGACGTTGCGGGACCGTCAAATGCGAGGGTTGTTGAGGACGGTGCACGGAATAAATCATATTCCGTGGATTGTTCTTACGTTGACGGCGAGATAACAATTATGCTGCCGGATTACGGAAACTTCAAAAATTTTACAGCATTGCTTGATATGCGTATAGAAGGCGCCTGCGGCGGCGGCAGTATTGATTTTGTTACCAAAAATGAAACCATATTCAATGCGTTTGTGTTTGATGAACACGGCCGCACTGCAAATGCTAAAGATAATCGCTTTATTTGCAATATAAATAATGACAAAATGAGTACGGTTGCGATGTCCGTAAATAATGAATTAAAACTTTATAATTGCTGCGGAAATGACAAACTTAAGCTTAATCAGAGACCGTATACAGATGATATTGACGGTATTTCAAAGATTGTCATAAAAGTAAATGCACCGAATGAAAAAAGTATGCTGTATTTTGATAATGTACGATTGTATGAAGGTACTGGGTATTTTAATAAAAAGGAAAGCGTATATTATAATCCGAATACAACATCATTTGAAGAGGTTGATGAGTCACAGCTTGCGAATAAAGTGTATTATTATAATGACTTAAATTCTGCATCAAGTCTTTCGATGTCATATTATCCGATGGGTAATACTCTTGAATATATGGAGGAGGATACACCTAACGGCAAAAACGGATATATGCGTTTTACCAAAATAAATTCAAATGGTATTTATACCTACCAAACGGTCGGTAAAATCGGTAAACATACAATTATTGAGGCAGATGTGCGTCATGGCAAAAAAACATCGTGCGGCTTGACATTTATTTTGATTGACAGTGAATCTTCATCATCAAGAATAGTCACCGGACCGTTTACGGTATATGATTCCGCATTAACGGGCGGCGGAACCACGGCGGCTCTGAAGAAAAATATCTGGAACAAAATATCGCTTGCCGTGGATTATACAAAGCATACATTTGACGTGTATTTGAATGGCATTAAGGTTATTAAGGACAAGAGTATTTCATCACAAATGAATACGCTTTCCGAATTGAGGTTCAGTTTGCCGTCAGGAACGGAATTGGGTACCATTGACGTTGATAATATTGCGATATATTCCGGAAATAAACCGCGTGATGTGGCAAATGCTGAAATAACGCATGAGAGCAGATTTGAAGGAAGCGATAATTCAATAGCATACCTGCGTGGTAAAACGGCAATTCAGACCTACTCAAATACCATGTATGCTGATAATAAGAAACAGACCTTAGAACACGAATGTATCAATATCGGCGATGAATCACTTGTTCCGGCGGATGCATTTGAAAAATTGTTCAAGAAAAAGGTAAGTGTGAACGGAAGTTCAATAAAGGTCGGTGATGATGTTCTTTTCAAAGCGGGAGAAAAAACAGTATCTCATAAAGGTAAAATCACGACGATTGATGAGGCGCCGGTAATAAAAGACGGAATTGCATATATTCCGGCGGTTGCTTACGGCAATATGTTTATTGAACAGGGAACATTTTGCAACGACAACCACGGAATGCTTATAGTGGGCAAGGCGGTAACGGATGAAGATGCCCGAAAGAAAAATGCAAACTTATATTTGTTCTTTGAACGTAAATCAGCCGATGAATTAAAAGCACAGTTGTGTGCCAATACAAATAATCTTGCCGCACATCCAAGGCTTATGATGACACCGGACAGTGTTACAAAGTTAAGGGAAGAGATAAAAACAGACCCATACAAGAAAAAGTGGTTTGAATCATTAAAACACTCGGCTGACACATATCTTAACCAAGAGCCGGCAGTATATAAACTTTCATCAGGCAGACTGCTTGATCTTGCAAATTCGACGCTGTCATTTATGGAAACAATGGGATTTGTATATCAAATGACGCAGGATAAAAAGTACGGGGAACGCACAGTACGTGAACTTGAGGCGATTGCATCATTTACCGATTGGGCACCGCAGATTTCTTTCCTGGAAACGGCAACATTCTCATCTGCCTTTGCAATAGGATTTGACTGGGTATATGACTGCATGGATGCAGATACGGCAAAGAAACTTGCGGAAAGGGCACAGGCACTTGGACTTCAAAATGCCGAATTGGCATATACGGCATCTGCATCGTTCAATGATTTCTGGTGGAACACGGAAACTAACTGGGGAATTATTTGTAACGGCGGTATTTCAAATCTTGCTATTGCAACCGCAGAATACAATACGGATAAATGCATGGAAATATTACGTGAAGCATTGCGTTCGATAGAATTTACTTGGTATAGGTTTGCACCCGACGGCGCTTGGCATGAAGGCCCGGGTTATTGGAGTTACATGCTTACGCATCTTTCAAGATTTGAATCTTCGTATCTGACTGCAATGGGCGAACCGTTTGCAGCAAATTACAGAGGTTTTAATAAATACGGCTATTTCCAGTGTTATGTAATGGGACCGGATAATTTGTCGAACAACTTCCATGATGCGGATCTTCAAAACATTCAAAGCGAAGGTCAATTCATACTGGCTAAAATTTGTAATGATAACGAGTTGATGCGTTACCGTAGGGAACAGATTGAGACGCAAGGTCTTAGACCGTGTGCGGAAGATATTATATGGTATGACGCAAAACTCTCAAATGATAATTCGCCTGTTAAACTTGAAAATGATTCCTATTTCAGGGAAACAGAATTTGTGGCAATCCGTGAAAATTGGTATAACAGCGACAGTGCATGGCTATCATATCACGGCGGTGAAATGTCAAACGCTCATGATCACATTGATGTGGGTACATATATTTTTAATATCGGAGGTGTGCGCTGGGCTATAGACCTCGGCAAAGAGCCACTGCGATATGTGCAGACAAACAATCCCGCAACATCGGCAGGTTATACAATTTACGACTTCTACCGCGCAAGAGCAGAAGGTCATAATTCTGTAGTTATTAACCCGAGCAGAGAAGTTGGAATGAATGTTGCAGCAAACACCAAGGTTGACCCTCCTGTAAGCGGTGCTTACGGAACAATCGGAAAAATAGATATGTCTAAGGCATATTCTGCAAGTACCACATCATATCTGCGTGGATATAAACTGTCGGATTCGCGAAGAACCTTTACTTTGAGGGACGAAATAAACCTTTTGACGCAATCTGACGTATATTGGTTTATGCACACAAAAGGTTCGGTACGCATAGTTGACAGCAATACGGCTATCATTTATCAGGATGGCAAAGCACTTAAGGTTCAGATTGACTGCAATAAAGAAGGCGGAGTTCTTTCTGTAGTACCGCCGGAGCCGCTGCCGACGTCACCGAAGTTTAACATGAGTTCTAACGAAGGCGTCAGCAAGCTTTGTTATAAAATTAATACCGGCGATGTACTCAATATAACAGCTAAAATGTCGTTGGCAGGCGAAATCGGAAGCGAGAGCGGCGTTGATACAACTCCTATTTCAAATTGGGATGTTAATGCGATAGCACCCGGAAGACCATACTCATATTCAAAAGCGAGGTTGAGTTCGCTTAAACTGGACGGAACAGAAGTAGCTGATTTTTCACCGGAAAAGTATTTGTATACATCAACTAAACATAAGGACGGTACGGCACCGGTTGTAACAGCGGAATCGAACGACGGTGCTGTAACGGTAGAACCGTTTAAAGGCGTAAGCGATAAGGATATGTCACTGATAACGGTGAAAGGATATGACGGAAAAGAAACATATTATGTTGTCGAGTTTGATGAGTATTCACTGTCAAATCTCAATGCGTATGATTCACTTCCTCTTAAACCGCTGAAGGCAAGTTCCGAAGAAATATATCTTGACAAGAATCTGTACTGCACATTGGATAAAGCGGTTGATGGTGATTTGTCAACACGATGGGCATCTAACGGTACAAAGGAATGGGGAACATTCGATCTTGGCGAAGTTAAGGATATTGATGCCTTTGCGGTAGCTTGTTGGATGGGAAATGAGCGAAGCTTCAACTTTGACATTTATGTTTCGGACGACAACATAAATTATACTAGAGTTATGAGTGTGACCACAGACGGAAAGTCGGCTTCTCCGGTTGTATATATACCCGATAAGAATGTCCGTGGCAGATATATTAAGTTCAGCGGACACGGTAACAGCGTGAATGACTATAACCATGTAAGCGAGTTTATGGCACTTAAAATCAACTAAAATGGAGGAGGATGCAATTATGAAAAGAATCTTAAATATATCGGCACTTATTTGTGTTGCAGTTGTATTGTTTTTGACATACACTGTATCGGCTGCGGATTGGGATACATCCGCAACCGACGGTGTTGCAGCCGCTGTTGAGAAAAATAATGAGCTAACTTTGAGTTATGATTCGGGATCAGGTGCCAGAAGTGCCTCAGCTGAAAAGAAATTTGATTTTTCAAAAAATTCTCAGATAAATTTGGCATTCTCTGCAGAAGTGTCCGGTTTGGATTCATCCGTAAACAGAAGGATATATATGCGTAAAAATTCAACAACGCAAATTGAATTAATAAATTTCAGTAATGACAGTATATATATGCTCGGCAAAAAAGATACAAAAATACCGGATGTTACATTAGAAGAAGGTAAGACATACAATGTAATTGCATGCATCAATGCCGCTGACGGAAGTATATCTGTTTTTCTTGACGGCAACAAAGTATTCAGCGGCAATATTGACAGTGCAAAATGGAATAAGCTGGATTTGTCAAACTTTAGAATTTATATAAGAAACAATACAACGTCAAAAACGGAAACATGTGCTTCAAAGTTTATTATCAGAAATTTTGAGGCGAGTGATACTGTTACGGGCTTCGGTACGGTTCCGGAAGACGGTAGTACATCAGTTGATGCCGCTGCGGTGGAAGCTATAAAGGTGGATTTTGACGGTATTGTATCACCCTCTGTCTTTAATGCGGAAAACTTTCAGCTCACTGAAAATGAAATTGAAATTCCGTTTACTGTAAAGGGCAGCGGAAAAACGGCATATGTAAAGCCGGATACGGCATTTTCAGAGAATAAAACCTATAAACTAAAGGTTAAAAATGTATGTGACCTTCTTGGAAATGTTGTTATTCCAGAAAAAACAATTATGTTTATAACGGTAGGCGATGATTATAAAAAGCCGGTTATAAACCTTACGTGTGATAAAAGCGATTTTGTGACAACTGAATCGGCAAGGCTTAATATCAGTGCGGAATCAGATATAGGTATTGAAAAGATTGAACTTTATGTTGACGGTGTGCTTAAGGAAACCTTTAGCGGAAGTACAACATATGACCTTAAATGTGATGCCGGTAACCATGATGTTTATGCGGTGGTTTATGATACAAACAACTATTCAGCAGTTTCGGATACAATTAAACTGAATTTTTCTGAAAATCTGGCGCCGGTTGTCAAAATCAGCGGTGTAACAAATGGTGAAAGCATAGAAAAAAGTTCACTTGATAAAATTAAAATTGATGTGTCAGACGAAGACGGTGAAGTATTGCGAACTGAAATTTTCAACGGTACCGAACTTGTTGCAAGTTTAGATAAAACACCGGTTTCTTATGATTTTTCCGGTTTACCTTACGGCCGTCATTTAATTGTTGTAAAAGTATACGACGATAAGGGTGCAATGTCGCAGGCATCTGTAAGTTTTACAGTGACTGTAAGTGCGTCACAAACGGTGCGGATTTCAACCGATTATTCGGATTATAAGAGCGCGGGTAATACATTCCCGAAAGGTTTATCAAAAGGCTTGTTTGACCAAAATACAACGGCACTGAAATCAAGCAACGAATACGGAGAAGAACACGGAACAGTAGTAGAATATACCGTGTTCGGCAACCCTGACGCAAACACCTGGAGCTATTTGGAAACATCATATACTGCTTCGGGATATCAGCTTGATATGGATGTTTATCTCTTGTCGGATATGGGGCAGATTTATTCATATTTCAAAACAAATAATATTGTATTGGATCCGTTTACCATAGAAAGCGGCAAAATTAATGTTAAGGGTTATTCAAAAGAGAAAGCAACGGCAGATTTTACATCAGGGGAGTGGCACCATCTTACGGTAATAACAGATATAATAGGATTGAAGTATAGTGTATTTGTTGACGGCAAGGCTGTTGCAGAAAACTTTACACTAACACCGGGACTCGGTGCATTAGATACGCGTATAGGCATATCGGCAAACGGTACAAAAGATAAGGTCGGTTTTGCATTTGATAATTTGCGTATTGTATATAATGAACCGGCACCGCAGATTACGGCTGTCGGATATGACGATGCGGATGACTGCACAGAAGTATCTCCGGCGGCGAAAGTACTGCGTTTTAAGACTAACGTAGGTTTAAATGCTGTAACAGTTAAAAAGGAAAATATTAACCTTTATAAGGGTAACATTAAAGTGCCGTTTGAGTCTGCCGTATGGTCCGACGATGACAATGAGGTGCAAATTACCGTTTCGGAACCGCTGCAATCGAACACAAACTATAAATTAGAGATTACCGATGAGGTTATGGATTCTTCAAATACGCCGCTTCCGGGCAGTATATACGCATATTTTAATACATCATTCAAGGACGTAGATGTCGTATCATGCACAATAAATAAATCAAACGGAAAAATAGCACCGGTTGTAAAGGTAAAAAACTCAACAAACGCTTCAAAAAGCATATTTTCCATAGTAAATATAATGTCAGATAAACAAACAACAGAAATGTTGGTTAAGGAAATAAAAATATCACCGTCAACAGAAAGCGAAGTAAGCCTTGGCTCATTTAATGTCGGCGATTCGCAGACTGCGGAGATTTATTTTTGGGATGATTTAATAAGACAAAACGCAATTACCGATGTATTGAAATAGTGGGGGTATAGTTTTATGAAAAAAAGAATAACAGCTGCAATGTTAGCGTTTTCATTTGCTGTTTCGTTTATTCCGTTTCAAATGAATGCCGCCGCAGAAAGTGTGACTTTTGAAAGTACGTTTGATACGCCGGCTGAAAGAAATGAAATTTTTTCTGTTGCAAACGGACAGCCGCATAATATTTCTTTTGTGCCGGGATTGGGAGGAAAATCAAACGATGATTATTCCATGATGATGACGGCAAACCGCTCGTCCACAGATGACAATTCGGCGGCAGCATTGAATCCTTCCATTGAGATTCCGTATTACTCATTTTCGCCATTTCAAAATGATGACGGATATGTTCTTGAAGCATCGGTTTTGTATGGCGGAGATGTAACTGCGGCGAAACTGGATTGTTTTATGAACAAAACACCGCCTTTTTTAGGCGGTACATGTGCACTGTATTCGTTTATAGAAATCAAGGACGGATATGTGTATGTACTCGGCGAAAACACCGGAATAGTATGTAAAAAGGACGAGTGGATTGATTTTGCGATTGAAGAACATGTTGACATATCGGGCTTAAAGATATTTATAAACGGAGTCGGAATACAAACAAATCTTTCCGGACATTCGATATTCGGTAATCGCTGGACTCAGGCAAAAATTGTATTTGATGAGAAAACGGTCGGTACAGGGTATATAGCTCTTGATAATGTTAAGATATATAACGGTAAATACGTACCGCCGTTTTCAAACAAAGGTATAGAACTTTATGTAAACGGAGTACAGTCGAATAAGTATAAGAATCCAGGTGATGTTTTATCTGCAAAGGTTAATGCATATGGTACTCAAAATGAAGAAGCTATGCTTGTGATGGCAGTATATGATGGAAGCGGAGCCTTGGATGATGTAAGGATAGATAAAAAGCATGTTAATGATGCAACAGAATTTAATACTTCATATACATTGAGCCGTACCGGAAATATTAATGTCAAAGTGTTTTTTTGGGATGCAGGGACACTTAAACCTTATGCCAACTTTAAAACATTTGAGCCGGAGACGTCTGTGCCGGATAGGGTTAACCGCTTTGATGCTGCCGATACTGCCGGGATATACCTTTCGGATAAGCGCGCCGTGCAAACATATTCAAATACGATATTTTACGACGGTAAGAAAAGTAAACTGCAGCATGACTGTATAAATTATGATGATGAGGTACTGCTTCCGGAGGATGCTTTTTGCAAACTGTTTGGTAAAACACTAAGCGTGGACGGCAACAGGATTACCGTAAGCGACGGCACGGTTTTGAATGTGGGAAGCAAAATTTTGACGAAGGCTAACACAAGCACACGTCCGCTTAGTGTACCGCCCGAAAAGCATAATGGAATTGTATATATACCGTCGGTAGCATACGGAAATGCGGTGCTTTCAAACACAGAGTTTATTGATGACGGGCATGGTATGCTGGTTGTCGGTAAAAATCTTGCCGCAAACGATTCAAAAATGAAAAAGGCAAACCTTTATATGTTCTTTGAAAGAAAAACACCTGAGCAGTTAAGAGAACAGCTGATTAGTAATGTAGGTGATTTAACTCAGCATCCGCGCCTTATGCTTAACAGCGGTGATGTTGCACGTTTGAAATCGGAATGTCTTACCAAAGCAACAAGAGATCCGTATAAATATTCTTGGTACAAAAAGGTTAAAGCGGAAGCGGATAAGATAGTGACGCTGCCTGTAAGCACATATTATCTTAAAGACGGCAGGCTTAAAAATACAGCGACAACCGCAGCATACAGACTTGAAACAGTATCGTTTATGTACCTTTTGACCAATCAGAATATATATAAGGAATGGGCACTTAGCGAACTTGAGGCAGTAATTTCATTTAAAGATTGGGGAGAGCAGGGCAGTTTCCTTGATACGGCAGCGATGGCAACAGGAGCAGCTATTGCGTATGACTGGCTTTACAACTCAATGACTCTGGAACAGAGGCGGCATTTTGCAGAACGCATACAGGCACTTTCTGTGCAGCCGGCGCTTGCGGCATATACGAGCGGTGCCTCATATAATGATTTTTGGTGGGATACCGAAACGAATTGGGGAATTATTGCAAACAGCGGTGTGGCGGAGGCAATACTGGCAACCGCGGAATATAATACGGGAGATATGATGTTTGCATTGAACTGTGCATTGCGTTCAATGGAAAGCACATGGTATCGTTTCGCACCGGATGGTGCATGGTATGAGGGCCCGGGTTATTGGGCATATATGCTGGAGTATCTGTCAAAGTTTATGGCGTGCTATAAGAGCGCAATGGGTGAAGATTTTGCGGCAAATTATCGGGGATTTAATAAGTACGGATATTTCCAATGCTATGTAATGGGACCTGACGGTATGCCGAACAATTTTCATGATACCGATCTTGAAAACATTCAAAGTGAGGGACAATTTTACTTTGCAAAACTCTATAAAGACTCTAACTTAATGCGTTATCGAAGAGCACAGCTTGAAAAGTATTCGGGAATCACACCTCTTGTAGAGGATATTTTATGGTATGATGTGTCGTGCAGCGGTGATAATTCGCCTGCGATACTTGATAATGTGAAATATTTTCGTGAAACGGAACTTGTAAGTATTCGTGAAAACTGGAATGATGAAAACAGCGCTTGGCTGTCTTTTCACGGCGGCAGAATGAACACTGCACATGACCATATTGATGCAGGTACATTTGTTTATTGTATAGACGGCGAGCGTTGGGCGATTGATGTAGGTAAGGAACCGCTCAGATATGCAAATCCGAATCCTGCGGAAGATGCCGGATATACCATTCAGGATTACTACAGGGCACGTGCAGAGGGTCATAACAGCGTTGTTATAAATCCGTCCACCGGTTTGGGAATGAACCGTGACGCATCGGCAAAGGTAACTGAGCCGTGCATAAAAGACGGAAATATATTTTCAACTGTGGATTTGAGCAGTGCATATTCTGAATATGCAACATCATATATACGGGGTTTTAAGATGTACAATAACTTAAGAACTCTTATTGTACGTGATGAAATTATGCTTAAAGATACATCGCCCCTGTATTGGTTTATGCACACGCAAGGCGAGATAAAGATTATTGACAACAATACTGCACTTATTACACAAAACGGTAAGACGCTCAAGGTATCCGTTGATATGAATGTACCGCATGTATTAACCTCGTCACCGGCAGAATCACTTTCGACATCGCCTAAGTTTACCATGACACCGAATGACGGCGTTACAAAACTTGTGCTGAAATCGGATGATGCGTCGGGAAATGTAAATATAACCGTTAAAATGGCAATGCTGGATGAAGATGACGGAAAAGCCGTTGATACAACAGCGATATGCGACTGGCAGTGATAAACATGAATTGAGAACGCACTTTTGAATTTTAAAAAGTGCTGAATATATAAAAAACAAGTAAACAAAGCAATTCAAATACTTGTTTTTCTCAATTTTTATTTTTGAATTGCACAAATTTAAACTTGCGGAAACCAAAATAGGGCAAAAGGTTTCCTAAAAAATGGTCTGTTTTACAGCCAAAAAACCAATAAAAAAGGAGAGAAAGTCATGAAAACAAAATTCAAACAGTTTTTCGGGATGGCAATAGCCCTCTCGATGGCAGCAAGTATGGTTCAAACAAGCGTATATGCGGTAAGAGCGGATTTTCAATGTGATTTTAACACATCTGCAGCTCAGGTTATCGGTGATAATACCGTGGCAATCTGCGGTGACGCACAGCAAAATGTGGATTATCCCGGCGGTCTTGCGGGCAGACAGGCAGATGACTACTCCGCACGCCAGACATTTACGGATGCGGTAGAGAAAAGCGGATTTCAATTTATGCAATACGTAGGAGATGGCGACACAAGGGGAAAGTGGGAAAGATACCTTTACGAAGGCTCAATCCTTTATTCCGGAGATGCCGATTATCTTACGTTTTCCATGACAGGTACAAATCAGAATTATAAAAAACCTTCTAATTTTACCTGCAGGATGACAGACAGCGGAACCAAGCTGTCAAGATATTATTGGGGGAATTATAGAGAGTATGAGAACAGAATAAATATTAAAAAGAATCAGTGGGTTCGTTTTGTTCTGGATTTGAACACAAATATTAAGACATCCAACCTTTATGTAAACGGTCAGAAATATACGCTGGATATTGATGATTATTTAGGTCGGGTGGATGCAGTAACATTTACGGCGGGATTTGATAAAATAGGCAGCGGTTCAAAAACTGCGTCAATAGCTATTGATGATGTGAAAGTTACGAAGCTTGGTAAAGATGTAAGCGACGCCCAATATATATATGAGCCTACTGGGGACCAGGCAACGGAGCTTACCTGCGAAGTCGGCGGTGCATCGGGACTGTCATACAATGCTGCAACAGACAGTATTGCTTATCAATCCGGTACAACGGTTAAGAATGTAATTGATTCGATTACTACAAACGGCGGCAGTGTAAGAGTTATTGAATCATATCAGAATCCAACTATTCTCTCCGAAACTGCTTCGGTTGGAACAGGAAATATAGCGGTCATTGTTGCAAATGACGGCGGCACATTTAAGTATCTTTCGCTCCTTAACGGCGACGAGGCAAGAATCGTTTCAAATAATCCGATGTCATCGTCATCAACATTCACAACATTTGCGGGAGAAGGTGTTGAAATTCAAACGTCTGCAGAGGCTGCTCTTTATTCAAAGGGAAAAGATGATTATGCTTTTGTAATATCCTCAACAGACAAGACATTGGGAGACAGCACAATACGCTCTAACTATTTAACGATTGCCGATTCAATGTTCAGTCTTGATAGTTTCACATATGAATTTTCGGTTGCCTTAGAGGGTGATGTGAGCGATGTAAGTCTTATTAACTTTGCAAGCACGAAAGACAATGCCAGATTTGCATATAATCAGCCTATATATTTAGCGGACGGCAAAATATATGTAAACGATAACGGTACAAGAAAATTCATTCGTAATTACAGGGACGGCGAATGGTATCGCATCGGAATCACATATTATCCGAAGGAACTCAAGCAGGATATTTATCTAAACGGAGTAAAACTAGTCAGCAAGGGATGGATTACAAATGATGAAAATGATCGTGATCCGCAAACACATCAGGTAACATCATTCTATTTTAATAATATAGGTGTAACATTCCCGGGTTATGGCCATGGAAAAGTGGCAGTTGACGATACGCTTTTATATACGGGAGAGCATTTTGATACTGCGGCTTATACGGCAGGTATTACTTCTGATATATTAAGCATCGGAACAACAGCAAATGATATTTATGTTGATGATCTCAGCGGCATGACAATAGATGATCTTATCACAGAACTTGATATGGGCGTTGATGTTGATTCTATAATGTATCGTGATAATACTTACAGTGCGGAAGCAGAAGATCTTGCTTACGGCAATGTTCTCGTTCTTACATCAAAAAACGGTCTGGTAAAACAATATTATACCGTAATGCCGTCAAAATTCAATGTTGATCCTGAAATTACATACTATGTCAACGGTGAAGCAGGTGCATCAATGCCGGCAGAGGGCACAGCTGAAATTAAAGCTTTAATTAAGGTAACCTCTAAAAATTCATAAAAAATTGTTGAAAAAATCGTCAGATTATGGTATAATAAAGATACTATAATAAAGGCGGTTGAAATGAAATGCAGATCAATCTTTTTGCGGAAGAAACACA
>Ga0256406_1001579_pt1 | contig 36084 bp, 29 predicted proteins | sample RumenRJG_03DNA_FD_185986 | JGI IMG/M metagenome (GOLD analysis project Ga0256406, IMG submission 185986) | Bovine rumen microbial communities from Lethbridge, Alberta, Canada - RJG_03 | ecosystem: Host-associated > Mammals > Digestive system > Stomach > Rumen | place: Canada: Alberta | collected...
ATGGAGTCCGCGACTCAACGAGAAAGGCAATTCGGTCATGGGAATGAAAGCACTTGAACTACTCACCACCGAAACGGAAGAGTCTATTTTCTAAGAGTGGATTGTGTTTTCTAGCATAGAACTCGCTGCCGAGGCGAAGCCATCAATCGGATAAATTCCAATTTAGCGTATAGAGAAATGAAACCGCTTATCGTAACATTTCCTTTGTCACTTATGTTTTTCTTTTCGTGCGGCTCAGGCCATCCCGATAAAAGGGTTACGGCAGAAAACGCTTTCGAGGGAGTAAACAAATATTGTCATGATGTCTATGACTGGAGTGCCGCTAATGAAAATCCCTCCATCATGAATGTCGAGATGGGGGCAGAATCGGATTCTGCGTATGAAGTGGTATTCCGAAGTTATACGGGAGCAACAGTTCATTTTTATGTTGACAAGAAAACAGGTAACACAAGGATTGTGGAGAAAGTACCTGTTCTTAATATTGAAAATGAGACAGGAACAATAGATTTGCTTGATTACCTAGAGAAGAAAGAAAAACTAGAAAGCAAGTAAAATTCCAATTTATAGAAGAGCAAAAAGCGAGGCCAAACGGCTTCGCTTTTTTAGTAGTTGTACTTTGATATTTGTTGTCGATGGCAAGGGAGGGGTGACGGAAAACTTCTCCGCTCGAGCAATTTTCTGTGACGACGTGGGCGGGAATTAGTCGTTTTTTTAATTGTTAAAATGTAAAGATTTCACCCGAAAAATACTTACACGAAAGACGAAAGTTTCTGAATGAATATACGGAACTTTCCGAATAATTATGCAAAACGGGCACGATTTTCCTCGAAAAAGTATGAAAACGACTTCCAAAAGTTGAATTTTTAGACTGCAAAAGCATAACTTTTAACTGCTAAAAGTTGCACTTTGAGAAGGTGAAAGTCCAACTTTCACAACGCGACCTCGCATAAATTTCGTATAAACCCCGAATTTTCACTTTCTAACCCATTGATTTTCAGAAAACTTTTCGCAGGAGCGCACAAAACGCTTCCGCCCTTCCGACAGTCCACCGACTGAAATATACAGCCTTGTGGCGCGTTAATTTTTGTAAAGAAACCTAAAACACCACTCGAAAATTGTCAAGAAAAACGAAAGAATTCCCCCTACTCTTTGCTGCCGTCAAAAAACAATTCTGTGATTTCAGCATACCCTCAACCCAAACGAACATAAAAGAACGCCTTTATAGCCGCTTGCAGTCAGAGATAAGTGGGCAGTTTCTGTCTGTCGGCTTCTTCCGCCTGTATGATTTGCACATTCAGCTGCTCAATCGCCGTGAGAGGTGTCGGCGTCTTCCGGGGCTGATACCACGCCTGTGCATCAAAGTGCTGTTGGAGGTCAGGGGCGGTCGGGAACCGGTGTCCGTGACGGGCGTATATTTCGTTGCGCATCAGTCGGAGAATGCTTTTTGAGAAGCGATAGAGCATTCCTCGCGAAACGGGTCTTACCGATGCGAATGCCCATTGCCCGGGCACCGTCTCGCCGTATGGCGACGCAACATGCCTGAGCGATTCCGTCTCGTTCAGTCGCGGAGAATGATCGACGAACGGCTCATCATATACGACCTTCACATCCACGCCCTCCGCCGTGGGTCTCAGTGCCCACACCATTGCGTGCATGATAGCTCCTGCACCGCCGCCACCGGGCATGTCCATCTGGTATTTTTCGGAAGAAGGGTTGCCCCGGCTGATTCGTCCGCCGCCATATGAGATTCTGTCGGTGTAGTTATTGTCTTCAGTCCCTACAGGTACACCGAAAAAACATCCCGGGTCTCTGTCGTAAGTCTTGACATCATAACACTCGCCCGGTCCGAAAACGACGTAATTTCCCGTTGCTGTCTGATAGAGACCGTCATACGCATCATGCATATCCCGCCGTGTGTCGGTGAGCGGAAAACGGTAGAAATCCCTCTGTGCCTCACTCTTTGTGTACAGTTCTACGGCACGCCCCTGCTGATTGCGCACGATGAGTATCTGCCACTTCCCTGCCCGCGCACATTGCAGGCTGTATCCTTTCCCTTGGAGGAGAAGCCTTCCCTGACGGTTGGGAGTGAACACGAGCGTATGCCCCATTTCCGTATCGAACGGTTCGAGAACCACTTTCGTCCCGCGCTTTCCATCGTGCGAGGAATGCAGGTAATAGCAGACCCTGCCATCGGTCCAGAAAGCATTTCCTTCTTCGTCGTCGGACAAGCGAACGGTCTCGACTTTTGCCTCTCTCGACGCCATCTGCTCCGCTATTTGCTGAAGACGTTCCTGCACATCCTCACGCGATTCGCGGGTATAGACAAGGTTGTTCACGGCGTCTTCAAAACCCGTCCGCTGCGCCGATATTGATGCCATGACGCAGAGAAGCGTAATAATTATGATGATTCTCTTCATTGTTTTTCGTTTTTCTTATGGTTGCATTGGTCTTTCTTTTACAAAAAAGGAGGACATCAATCTGAAGTCCTCCCTTGTGCGTACTGCCCTTTTTCGGGCTCTTTCGGGTGGAGCTGGAGGGAGTCGAACCCTTCCAATTTGATGGCTGATTATCAGTTTGTTGCAAACATTCTGAATGGTCAGTCCCACGCAAAGTCCAATGAACTCCTGTTTTCAAAGGTTGTTTCTTATTGCGAGTGCAAAGATATGAAAAATGATGAAAATATAGAAGAAAACTAACGAATATCTTGGCATGTGGGCAAAAATACATACTTTTGCAGCGAGTTTGAAACTCAAATGGAAAGTGTTGTCTCTCCGCCCATTACTCAAAGACATTAACGACATACATTTCCAATCACATTTTTATCCATTTACAATAAACTATCGCAAGGAGAGACATTTTAGGCTTTTGATAGAAGTAAGGATAATGTATGTCTTCCACTCTCTGACATTCCCCCTGCTTTATGGGTTGTTAAACTCGCTCAATGATGTAGTTGGGCAGATATAATGTTTAACAACTGCGGTACATCACGCAGTAAAAGGAAAAGTTTATATGCAAAGTTATGACTATGCACATAGAACTGCTTCCAATGCAGCTACTGCACATTTAAGAAATGTACAGGCAGTAGGAAAGTTGGACAAGGCGACCGATATTCTTTATGATTTGGTTGACTTTGAAAAGATTTTCAAAGTAACCAAGAGGACGCTTTTCAATTGGAGGGCTAAAGGCATTCTTCCCTTGATAGAGTTCGGCGGTAGATTGTATTTAACGCACAAGCAACTTGAAGCCGTAATCGTGCAGAAAGGAGGTATATTATGAGCCAAGTGCCAGAGAGCACAACGATTACTAATGTGCAGATGGTGCAGAATTATCTGACAACCTATTATCAATTCAAGTACAATAGCAACACCAACAGATTGCTTGTTAAATCCAAATTTGGAACAGATGATTTTCACTATCTGACTGATTTTGAATTTAACACAATTCTAAAGAACATCAAGATAGCCAATATCAGATGTTCCAAGGACTTGTTGAGAGTTGTGCTGTTCTCAGACTATGTAAACAAGTTTGACCCATTTTTGGCTTACCTAAATGGTTTGCCAGAATGGGACGGAACAGATTATGTAGGCAAACTTGCAGATAGTGTAACCACTACAGACCCCAAGCATTGGGCTTTCTGTTTGAAAAAGTGGCTCGTGGCAATGGTGGCTTCACTTGTTGATGAGAAAGTGGTGAATCACACTGCAATTATCTTCTCAGGTCCACAAGGGATAGGCAAAACAAGGTGGTTTCACACAATTATTCCTCCAGAATTGAAAGAGTTTATCTACGAGGGTTACATCCAAACAAAGGACAAGGAAACAAATGTGAAACTATCGGAGTGCATTCTTATTTTGATGGATGAACTTGAAAACATGAAAAACACAGAATTTGAATAACTTTGAATTTTCAGTTACCCTCTTACCATTCACAAGGTAAGCAGGGTAACTGATTATTTTTTCCTCTTTGTTTTTAGTATCGTACAATTTCTAACCCAAGTTTCTCCACAAGAGAATTAAGAGCAGGGTTGTTGTTAAGCAAATCCTCCTTTGTTGGCTTTGGGGTTGAGGAACACTTCACTTGAACCAACTGCTGATATTCTGTCGGCAAACATTCTGTGATAGTCTGAAGAAAGAGGTGCCACAACTCCTTTTCTTCTTCAGAAGAATAGGCATTCCCCATATATTGCAGTTCCTCACTTCCCAAGAACTTTATTCTAACCATGTTGTCCCATTCCTCAAAAGCAATCAGTTCTTCTACCAAGCCCAGCTCACCCATGCACCAGAGAACGCAAGATACGAATTCAAGATGCTTGGTGGTAACATTCCCATCTTCTATCTGACGTTCAAAGTTGTATGCCCTGTTGCCTATAAATTTGGGTGGAGTATTAACTATGTTGATAAATACAGCCATCTGATTAAATAATGTACGTGTGGCTTCTCCTTCTTCTATCTTACTTTTTGATTTCGCTAAGATGTAGAGATACTCCACTTCGGGATGACCATAAAATACAAAATCTTCTTTCAGCCGCTCTTTATCAATCTGGAACTTTGGATGGTGTATTAACTTAATGCAAAGATTAGTGTAGTTACCATGTGTATCTAATGCGGACAGGTTTTCATATACATATTCCATCGGGAAATGTTTTATGATAACAGCCACACATTCTTTTTCATGGTACTGCTCCCATAAGTTTTTCACGTCTTCAAAGAAGAAATCGTCCCAACCATTGCTTAACTGCTTGTATGCCCAAACTCTGTCTTGCTTTGAAGCAGAAAGCATGGCTTGGAGAATTTTCCGCTGTGTCTGAAATGATTGCTTGTCAAATCTTTCTCGTAATTCTGCTCTTGCTTTTGCAACCTTGCCACTTTGTTTGTCTGTAAAGGCTTTCAAGAGGGCAGAAATACTTTCATTTTTTTTAGGATATCTTTTTCCCAATACTTTCGTAGATTCATCACAAAGTACTTTCCCTACGCTCCACTTGGAAGAGCCACGCTTCAACTTCTTTTGAAGAATAAGCAGTTCTTCTTTTTTGAGGGTATGCACCAAAGCCCTCAATACTTTCCTTTCCGCAAGACTGGCCTGGTACTTCTCTTGCTGATAATTCGCTAATATGTAATCTAATGCACTCATATGTATAGGACTTAACGAAATTTCATAATGGATTTATTATAAATTCTTGTTTGGTAAAATCTATAATACTTTTGTTATCCATCAAGAAAGGAATTCCTAGCAGACCATGTAATTGCATTCCTGTCTCGTCTTGTAGTTGCATGACCGCATCACTCATATCAACAACATTAAATTCGGTTTTTATCTCTACTCCTTCTATTTCTAATGTAGTATTAACAATGTTAACATCTTGATATTTCCCATCAACCCCCATCACTTTGTTACTTTGTCCTGTAACAATAAAGCCATTTTTTATTTGCTCATATACAAAACTTGCGATAACGTTGTGCGTGGAACCTGTATCTATAAGGAATGTAAGATTAATTCCACAAACCCTTGCCGTCACTAATGGCATACTGAGTTTTAGCAAACCTTCTGATAATGAATAATTCATGTTGATAAATCTTATGTTTAATCGTTTTTCTTTGGAAGAGCTCTTAATATGCACGGAATAGGATTCTTGTCATTGATACAAACTTCCACATATTGGAAATCATCTATTGTCCCCGTTTTTATAATAGAAATCGCAGCAGGGCTAACATAACCTTTTTTTGTTCCGCAAACAAAGGTGATTTTTTGTATTGGAAGTCCATCTTTATCCCTTATTACTATTCCATTTTTATCTTTTTGAGGTTCTTCCAAAAATTGCAAAACAGCATTTTCACTAATAATCAATGCTCGCGCACTCATCCGATTATATGTTTTAATATTCGGAGTCATGGTTTTTGCTTCAATCTTAATTTTTGGATCTACAGCTTTGTTATTTACATTTTTGTTCTCTAAACCTAAACTATTGATAATTCCTGTACGAGTTATCCATTTATCAGAAGTTACTGGCTTATCAGGGTCATCTTCTTCTGAAATAATAAGGACTAAATGCTTCGGGTCATTAGTAAAATTTTCACTTAAAGCCTTTGAACAAGGAATCCAACCATATCCAGGAACGAGCAATGCTTTATTTATATATTTTCGCAATGATACATGGCTCCAGAGTTCAACTTTCCCAACCTCTAATGGACTTGACATTTTCAAATCATAATATAGATAAATATAACGCATCTTTTTCAAGGAAAACGACACACAAAAAGAAAAGGTGCAAACAATCCTGTATTTGCACATTCGGAGGTATCGCCAAACAACTTTGTCCCACAAATAAGGAAAGCATGCACCTGTAAGGTACAAGCATTTCACTAACTTGCTATTGGGACAAATTCTTCTAACTGGCGATTTTCCGAATGTCACATGCAAGAAGTAAAACACTTCTTCTGATGATATGTCTTGTTAAACTATTACTTCATTTTACACAATTTTGAAATTCATGCTGCAAAGATACTCAATTTCTGCGACAATCATTCCATCTTGCTTCAATTTCAGTAGGTTTAACGCCAACTTTTCATCAAAAAGCAGGCTCTCCTGTCAATTCGTGGGTCAAGAAAGGGTTAATAAATGTTCACTTGTCCTCCTTTTCACTCCCAAATAGGAACATCAAGATGGTGAGATTAAGCCTGTTCCCTGCAATGTCCTCATATATAGTGGGAATTTCAAAGCAGAATATCAATGAAATGTAAGGAAACCGTTGGACTTTTACCCGTCAAGACCTTAGTCCAACATAAAGTCCAACGGTACAATTTCCTTTGTTTTCATTTTCTTTCAATCTCTTACAAAACGAAAATCCTGCAATTCAGCGAATTACAGGATTTTTCATTTCTTTTCATCAGACTTTTGTGGAGCTGGAGGGATTCGAACCCTCGTCCGAACAAGGAAACCATATGCTTTCTACACGCTTATTCCAGCCTTTGGTTTTCGAGCAGCAGCAAGACCTGGACCACCAACTGATGCCTTATCCTCTAAAATTTCACACCTGCATCGAGGCATACCTGTGCTATTTCCGATTTTACGTGCGCCACTTGATCTTCAGATTCGGAACATTACCCTCGGAGTGACGTCTCGTCCTGTCACCTGGTGACTGGATTAAGCTAATAATCTACTGTGCTTCGATTAAGCAGCGAGAGCATACTTATTGTTGCCAATTAATTGTCTGTTCACTTTGTTTTAGGAGAAAGCCAACGAGTCTCCGCGTGCTTACATACCATCTCATCTTGCCGTCAAATCCAGTCAACCCCTTTTCAATCAGGCTGTTAATCGACGATTATCAGCGGTATTTTCTGCATCTTTGTGCCGGCAAAGTTACGATTTTTTCATGAAAACGCCACATTCTTTCAAAGAAAAATAGGTTTTGCTACAACATTTTGCACTTTTTTCAGTTATTATATTAATTAAAGAAGAAACGCATTTGGAAAACATATACTCGAAAAAGGCTTCATGCCTGAATTATAGCCACGACGCAATGGGGGCTGCAGAACGTTCGATCAAGCGCATGACAGATGTTGTCTGTGCAGCATTGGGACTGGTTTTGCTCTCTCCCGTCTTTATCGTGATAGCAGTGTTACTGAAGTGTCAGCGCGGCGGTCGGGTGTTCTTCTCGCAAGAACGCATCGGCTATGGCGGCAAACCGTTCAACATATACAAGTTTCGGACGATGAGCAGCGTGGTCGAGGACGAGGGTCCTCAACTCATCTCAATGCCCGATGCCGCACAGAGCACGCGCGTGGAACGTTTCATCCGCAGACACCATCTGGACGAACTGCCGCAGCTGTGGAACGTGCTGAAAGGCGACATGTCGCTGGTGGGTCCGCGTCCTGAGCGCCGCTACTTCATCGAGAAAATCATGGAGCACACGAATGATTACGAGTTAATCTACGAGATGCGCCCGGGACTCACATCAGAGGCGACGCTGTACAACGGCTATACCGACACGATGGAGAAGATGCTGAAGCGTCTGGAAATGGATATCCGCTACTTGGAGAACCGCTCGCTGTGGATGGACTTCAAGATTGTCGTAAACACGATATTCTGTCTGCTGAGCGGGAAAGAGTTCTGAAAAGACACATCAGTTCCCGCGAAGACAAAGAGTTTAGCATAAAAAACAGAAAACAGAGAATTATACTGAGATATGAAAAGAAAATTGTTGGTAATATTGACAGCAGTGCTGCTTCCACTGAGTGTGCTTGGTCAGTCGTCGATGACAGACGACCAGGTGATGAACTTTATCGTAAAAGAGTATAAGGCTGGCAGCTCGCGCGGACAGATTGTAACGAAATTGATACAGAACGGTGTGGACATCAGCCAGATTCGCCGTGTACAGAAGAAGTATGAGCGCATCGCACAGGACAAGGGACTGGGTGCCGTGTCGGACGCAAGCATCGGCAAGACCAACGACGACCGGACACGCACGAACAACGTTCAGAAAGAAACGGCGGAAGGTTCGTCACAGCGAATCGGCAATAGCGGCTATAATCCGGAACTCTACACCTTCGACGAGAACGACAAGGAGTTCACGGAAATGCAAGGTGCGATGGACGACTTGCTGCCGACGGACACCACAACGATGTATAAACGCCTGTTGGAACAGCAGAAACGCAACAAGAAGAAAGTCTGGGGCCGCGACATCTTCAACAACAAGAACCTGTCGTTTGCGCCAGCCATGAATATTGCCACCCCGCGAGACTACGTCCTGGGACCTGGCGATGCCGTGTTCATTGACGTCTATGGTGCCTCGCAAAAAACCGTTCAAGGCGTCGTGTCGCCCGAAGGAACGGTGACTATCGAAGGCTTCGGACCCGTCCAGGTGGGCGGACTGACCGTTTCGCAAGCCAACGCCCAACTACGTTCGACACTCGGAGCACGCTACAGCAGTAGCCGCATACGCCTGAGTGTCGGTCAGACACGCAGCGTGACGGTAAACGTATATGGTGAAGTGAACGTACCCGGCACCTACACGCTCTCCGCCTTCTCCACCCCACTCAACGCGCTCTACATGGCAGGCGGCATCAATGATGTGGGAACGCTGCGCAACATCAAGGTCTATCGCAACGGAAGAATGATTGCAGCAATCGACGTGTATGACCATATCCTGAACGGGAAGTCGGTCAACATACATCTGGCTGACAACGACGTGATTTATGTGGGCACCTACGACTGTCTGGTAAATATCACGGGTAAGGTGAAACGCCCCATGTATTACGAGATGAAGAAGAACGAGAGTGTCGCTACCCTGCTGAAATATGCCGGTGGATTTACGGGCGACGCCTATACAAAGTCAGTTCGCCTCATCCGCAAGACCGGCAGACAATACTCCATCCACAACATCGAGGAATTCGACCTCAGCTCATTCCATGTATCCGACGAGGACTCGGTAAGCGTAGATTCAATCATCGCACGCTTCGAGAACAGCGTGGAGGTGAAGGGAGCCGTTTTCCGCCCGGGAATGTACGAGGTGGGCAACGACATCAACAGCGTGCGCACACTGATTGAACATGCCGAAGGTGTGCGCGAAGAAGCATTTACCGACCACGCCGTGATGCACCGCATGAGAGCCGACCGCACACTGGAAGTGATACCCGTAGATGTGCAAGGTATCTTGGACGGCAGAGTGGTAGATATCCCCCTGCAGGCAAACGATGTGCTCTTCATCCCGACCAAACAAGAGATGATGCAGGAACGCACGCTCACCATCCATGGCGAGGTGCACTACCCCGGCATCTATAAATATGCAGCCAACGAGACGGTGGAAGACCTGATTCTCCAGGCAGGTGGTCTGAAAGAGACCGCTTCAACGGTGAAAGTGGATATCGCCCGCCGCATAAACAATCCCAAGGCAACCAGCCCTGACAGCATTATCTCACAAACCTTCACGCTCGCACTCAAAGACGGCTTCGTCATCGACGGTGAGCCGGGCTTCGTCCTGATGCCATACGACGAGATTTACGTCCGTCAAAGCCCGGGATTCAACACCCAAAAGAATGTCCGCGTGGAAGGCAACGTCATGTTTGCCGGTGTCTATACCCTCTCAAGCAAGAACGAGCGCATATCAGACATCATCAAGAAAGCAGGCGGTCTGAACGACCTCGCATATATCCGCGGAGCACGCCTTGAACGCCGCACGAACGAGGACGAGCGCTTGCGGATGCAAACCGTACTGAGGATGTTGCAGGCACAGGCAGGACAGAAAGACACCTTGAACATAGCCTTGCTGGAACTAGGCGACACCTATCCCGTAGGTGTCGATTTCGAGAAAGCACTGAAGAATCCCGGTTGCGACGAGGACATCGTGCTGCGGGAAGGCGACCGCATTTTCGTTCCCGAATACAACGGTACGGTTAAGATTTCGGGCGACGTGATGTATCCGAACACCGTGACCTACGAGAAAGGCAAGCGCCCGTCATACTACATCGACCAAGCCGGTGGATGGGGTAACCGCGCGAAGAAGAGTAACACCTACATCATCTATATGAACGGCAAGGTGGCAAAAGTCGGTCATAACGCCAAAGTGCAACCCGGCTGTGAAATCATCGTTCCGAGCAAGCCCAAGAGCAGTGGACGCTCACTGACAGAATGGCTCACCATCGGCTCAAGCGTCAGCAGCATCGCTGCGATGATTGCAACAATTGCAAATATTGTGAAATAGGATGAAAGGATTTGGATTTCGGACATTAGCTACAATTCTCATAGTTTTCCACACTATGCAGACTTATGGCATCACGTTGTTTAAAAACGGGAGGTCAGACTATCTAATTGTTGTTTCTCCAAAAGCCTCTGTTTCTGAAAAAAATGCAGCAAAAGAATTACAAGATTATCTGAAACAAATTGGAGGTGTCAACTTGCCTATCAGCCATCAAGCACAGACAAACGGAAAACATATATACGTGGGGTATAATAATTACCTCAAAAAAATGACGGGTGCACCTCGTCCTGACGCTGACGATGAAGGGTTTACGTATCGGACGATAGGTGATAACCTTTGCATCTGGGGCGGTAGTGAACGTGGCACAATGTACGGCGTGTTCACTTTCCTGGAAAGAGAATTGGGTGTGAGATGGTATGCGAAAGACTGCACGATCATCCCTCCCCAAGAGACCGTTTCTCTCGGGATTTTAAACCACTCGGAAAAACCAGCTGTGAAGTATCGATATGATGAGTTTTATGGTTTCTTTTCAGAACCTGAATTTTATGCTCACAACAAAATGAACATGCAATGGGAATCTACGCCTAACCAGTATGGGAATTTTAATAATTATTGGGGATGTCACACCTCGTTCCGCCTTGTTTCACCAGATAAATATTTCTCTACACATCCAGAATATTTCAGTATGCGCAATGGGCGACGCATAGCCAACGGCCAACTATGCCTTTCAAGCCCTGAAGTGTTGAGAATTGCTACCGAATATCTACAGTCGCAAATAAACCCTTTAGCCGGATACTGGTGTTATGATGTTTCACAAAATGACAATCTATTGTTCTGTGAATGTCGAAAATGCAAAAAGTTAGAACAAAAATATGGAGGACACTCTGGTATTTGGATTTGGTTTATAAACCAGATAGCAGAGAAATTACCAGACATCATGTTAGGCACATTTGCCTACCAATATACGACCCGCCCCCCTAAGAATATTGTTCCGCGCGAAAATATCGTTATACGGTTGTGCACGACAGATTGTTGCTTTGCCCATCCGTTGGAAAGCTGTCCTGAGAATCGCGAATTCATGGAAGCACTCAAAGATTGGTCAAGACTAACACGACATTTATACATTTGGGACTATACGGTTAATTTCTCTCACTTTCTTGCCCCCTTCCCCAACTTCGACGTATTAGCTTCAAACATCAAAACATTCAAGAAATATGGTGCCATCGCTATTCACGAAGAAGGAGAATACAAAAGCGGTATGGGAGAATTCTCGGAAATGAAAGGTTGGGTTCTATCAAAACTTCTTTGGAATCCAGAACAAAACACGGATGCACTGATTGACGAATTCCTCCATACATATTACAAAGAGGCTGCGGAGGAAATAAAAAAATACTATAATCTGTATAAGAATCTTGTCAGACCAAATTTACATATGGGAATCTATGCAAATTGCACAAAAGACAGATTCCCGAAAGAATTTGTAGATTCATCCCTTAACATATTAACCGCAGCATTGAAAAAGTGCAACAATGACATCATACGTAGAAGAGTTGAACGCGTCTATCTACAACCCTTATACGTTCAAAACAGAATATACAGAATCCAATCTATCGCTTCTGGGAATTATCAAAGAATGATGAATATTATTAAACAACAAAAGCCATATATCAATGAGGGGACTAATGCCAAAGAATTTATTATGAAACACGATTACACATGAATGACTATTGTAATCTTAGGCTTAATCATATTTAGTATCATTACATATAAAATAATCAATCAATATGGAAAATATAGTTTCAGAAAAAAAGGTTATTGACTTCACTAAGATATGGAAAATCATGTGGAAGAAAAAGAAAACTTATTTCATAGTTCTTCCCATCGCATTTATTATTGCATGCATTATTGCATTATCTATACCTAGGTATTATACATGCCTAGTGAAACTTGCTCCAGAACTTACTTCAACTAGCATGAGTAATCTAAGCAGTCTAGCATCTTCATTTGGTGTTGACATTGCAAATAAGATTGGACAAAATCAAGATGCCATATCACCAGGTCTTTATCCAGACCTTATAGATTCCAAAGATTTTAGGACAAGCCTCTTCCCCATTAAAATACAGACAAAAGACGGTTCTATCAAGACGAATTATTACACTTACTTGCATGATAACCAAAAAGTAACATGGTGGTCTTATATATTGGATGGCATTGCTAACATCTTTACAAAAGAAGAACCCTCCATTCCGTATGATGGAAATGAAAGATTAAATTCTTTCAACTTAACAAAGGAACAATACTTCATTGTTTCTGCCATTGGACAGAAAATAAAATGCTCTGTTGACAAAAAGACAAACATCATCTCTATCGTTGTTACAGACCAAGACCCTTTGGTATGTGCAACTATTGCAGATTCTGTCAGTGTCAGACTACAAAAATTCATTACGGATTACAGGACGAACAAAGCCCGTATAGATTTAGAATACACACAAAATCTTTTTAACGAAGCGAAAAAACAATATGATAGTGCTCGCCAAAGATATGGTTCTTTCTCCGATTCTAATAGCGACTTGATGCTTAACAGCTATCGCCTAAAAGCCGAAGATATGGAAAACGAAATGCAGTTAAAGTTTAACGCTTACACAGCTCTTTCTGCGCAATTACAATCAGCAAGAGCAAAACTACAAGAACGGACTCCTGCTTTTACAACTTTGCAAAGTGCATCTGTCCCTGTCCTGCCTGCTGGTCCTAAACGCACGCTGCTTGTAACAATTATTCTTATATTAACCTTTTTCGTGACGACTGTACATATTCTATTGAAAGAGTGATCGTAACACCAACAAACAGGTCTCATTATGGTATTCCTATTATTAACTATCCTTCTCATTATATGTTTCATCAGTTTTTTTGAGGAAAAGCTGCCTGAGACAAAATGGTATGTGTATGGTTGTATAGGAGTTGCATTGATACTAATTGCAGGTTTCCGCCCCATTGGTATTGACAACGATTCAGAGACCTATGAAATGTATTTCAATCATTACGACACACCGCTATATGAAAGCTTTGTGGAATTTTCCTTTTTATTCTTAGCTCGATTGTTCCACGTTCTATTTAATTTTAATGATGTACACAGTATTTTTCTTTTTTATGCATTCGGCGGAGTTTGTTTGAAGTTCATTGCCATCCGTCAGTTAACCCCATTGGTATTCCTTGCAACTGCTATTTATATCGGACATTATTATATTCTTCATGAGCTTACACAAATCAGAGCAGGAGTAGCCTCTGGTTTTTTCCTTTTATCGCTAAAGCCATTAGCAAATGGTAAAAAGCTACATGCTGCACTATTCATGCTTTGCGCATTATTCTTCCACTACTCCTCTGCGATATTATTTCCACTTCTTCTATTCAGCAACAAAGACATTACCCTACGCGAGCGGTTTATTTGGGCAGGTATAATTCCTGCTGCTTTTTTGGTTTATTTTATGCATTTCAATATTTCATCGCTTCCCATTCCTTTCATCGGTGAAAAAATAGAAGCATATGCCAATCTGAAAGAAAAAGGAGTTTTTGACGAAATTAACGTATTCAATCTGGTTTTCCTCGTCAAGAACTTGATGTATTTCTATTTTCTCTACATGTATGACACAATTAAAGCACACAATCGATATTTCCCACTATTGTTGAAAATTATGGGTGTCTCTATCTTCTCTTACATGGCACTATCCTCCATTCCTATATTAGCAATGCGTATCAGTGAGTTGCTGGGTATTGTGGAAATCATTTTATTTGTTTCTTTATATTACACTATACGCCCCAACTGGTTAGCGAAATCACTTGTACTAATTATCTGTTTCGTATACCTCTATCTGAATTTTTTCCATGATCCTATTTTAAAAATATCATAGTCGATGAGGAAAAGAGTATTGAAATACTGGGAAAATGAGGACAAACGGACCACCTTAATCTATAAGAACATATTGGGTTCGTTTTTCATTAAAGGATGGACTGGTATTGTGCAGATTTTATTAGTACCAGCCACCCTCAGTTGTTTGAACCAATATGAATATGGAGTGTGGCTCACTATCAGCAGCTTATTGCTTTGGGTAGATACTTTTGATATCGGATTAGGAAACGGTTTGCGCAACAACCTTGCAATATCAATCGCTCACAAGGACAGTAAACGAGCAAGAAGACAAGTCAGCACAACACTATTTATGCTGATATTTACCATTTTTATCATGCTTTCTATTATATTTATCATTATCAAAAATGTAAATTGCTTCCACCTTTTGAATGTCAGTCGGGACATAATTCCTAATCTAGAAGGTATATTATTAGCTTCAGTATCTATCATGAGTGCCACATTTGTTTTGAAAATCATTGGAAACATTTATCTGGCACTTCAACTTCCAGCCATTAACAACCTGCTGATTGCATTAGGACACACCATTGCGCTTGCATCCATCTGGATCCTTTCATATTTTCAAGGTATCACATTACTTCACGTAGCCATATCTTACACACTTTCTCCATTGCTCGTTTATATTATATCCTATCCTATCACTTTTGCTAAATACAAATATTTACGTCCGTCTTGGAGATTTTTCGATAAGAAAGAAGTCGGTTCATTATTCTATTTAGGAATCAGTTTCTTTTTTGCACAATTCTCCGGACTGATAATTTTTGCATCATCAAACATCTTAATATCTCACCTTTTCTCACCTAACGACGTGACACCTTATCAGATAGCATTTAGATATTTTGGTATTATCAACATACTTTTTTCTATCATCTCATCTCCATATTGGAGTGCCACGACTGATGCCTATACCAAAGATGATTGGCTTTGGATACGAAAATCTGTCCACAAACTGAATGTTGTCATCATAACATTTATTGTCATACTCGCTTTAATGGTATTTGTCTCCAAATACATATACAAAATCTGGGTGGGGGGAAATATTCTTATTCCTTTTGAATTATCTCTTTTAATGGCTGTATATGTATTGGTACTTATTTATGGCACTTGCTATTCTAATATGATTTATGGCATTGGCAAAATACGCCTTCTCACGATAATAACTATTGTTGAAGCCATTATATATATACCATTAGCCATCTTCTTTGCCAAGATGTCTGGTATCACTGGTATTGTTATCGCATTGATATGCGTAAATCTTATCAGTGCGGTATCAAACAAGGTACAATTTAGTCTGATTTGTACTAAAAAAGCAAAAGGTATATGGAATAAATAGATTACAGAGCTATGAGAATTTTAGCAATTGTCATTATATACAAACCTGACTGGATTTTGTTGAAACAAAATCTTCAAGCATTCTATAGACACGTTGAAGAAATTATTCTTTGGAATAATACAGAAACCGTCACCAATGATGCTGTTGCCGAGAAACTTAAAGAATTCTCCCACAAAATCATCTACAAAGGAGAAGGGAAAAATATCGGCATATCACAGGTACTCAATTATGCTTGGCAATATGCGAAAGACAATCACTTCAATACTATATTAACAATGGATGAAGATTCAATATTTGACAATTTCCCTTTATATAAAAAACACGTTCAAGAAAAATGGAATCAGGAGCTTTGTCTTTGTGGACCACTAACAAAAAAAAGCCAAAGGAAAGGTATGAGAAAGATTCCACACCTCATTACGTCGGGGATGCTTGTTCCTACCAAACTCGTCAATGTTGCAGGAGGATATGAAAATGATTTTTTTGTCGACGGCATTGATGTGGATTTTTGTATTAACTTAAGAAAAAAGGGATATACGTCATATTGCGATTATGACTGTGTTTTAAAACAAAAATATGGAGAGCCAAATAGCAAAAACATATTAGGAATCACCCTACATAGCCCGAATTATAGTGCTTCAAGGTTATATGGCATATTCCGAAACCACATTATAATCTTAAAGAAATACAACTATCCACTCGATTTACTTTATCACATTATCCGACTCTATTTTTTCGGATTTATTGTCAAAGGAGTATTATTTGTTGATAATCACAAAAAAGAAAAGCTCAATGCGACATGGAAAGGTATCCGAGATGGCATTAAATTTAAAATTAAAAAGTAATAACTTATGACAAACTGTGCATTTACAATTGTTGCAAAAAACTATATTGGTTTAGGACATATATTAGGCCAATCTTTACTGCGTCAGCAAAAAGATATTGATTTTTTTATCTTTGTCGTTGATGAATTTCAAAGTATACCTAAAACTCTTCCGCCTAATATTGTTTTCGTAAAAAATATAGCCGGTTATAGTCATTCTGAATGGGTTGACATGGCTTTCAAATATGACTTGACAGAATTTTGTACTGCAGTCAAGCCTGCATGTTTCCAACACATCTTTTCCTTAGGCTATGAAAAGGCGATTTATTTTGACCCGGATATTTATATATTCTCGTCTATAGATGAGATTTTGTCAAAACTGCAAAAATATAGTATTGTACTAACTCCACAAATTGCTGCCATCCACGTCAATTATGAAGGCGAACATCCCGAATGGGCAATGAATGTTAACGGTATTTTTAATTTAGGCTTTTGTGGAATGCGTAAATCTCAAACATCAGAACAGATTTTGCAGTGGTGGAGAATACGTTTGAAAGACAACTGTTTTGTAGACCGTAGCACAGGAAACTTCACTGACCAAAAATGGATGGATTGGATTCCTGGTTTTTTTGCTAATGATGAGCTCTTTGTTTTTCACCATATTGGGATGAATATGGCGCCATGGAATTTCTTCGAACGGGAACTATTCTTGAAAGATAATCAAATATGGGTACGACCACGCAATAAACAAGCCACAATAAAAACAAGCCCTCTCGTCTTTCTCCATTTTGCTGGATATGACTATAACCAATTAAAACAAGGAAAGATTGTCCGTAAACGCATAGAAAATCTTTCCGAATATGAAGATCTTGCTCTTGCAACAACACGTTATAAAGATGCTTTTCTCAAAAATGCACACCTTTTTGACGCTTATCTACCACTTCAATATTCATACGCCACATATGACAATGCTAAGAGAATTGATTCTTTCCATAGACGACTCTATCATGGGCTTATTCTTGCTGGAGAAGAAATCAAAGCCCCATTCTCTACGGTACATAAATCATTTTATGATTCTTTATTAAAGAAAAAAATGATTCAAGCGGAAAATCTGGACCAACTCACACAAAGAAACATTTCTAACATTGACAAAAAACGAGAACAGATAGCCATTTTATTCAAAATGTTATATTGGGTCTTGGGGTATAAACGCTATTCATTATTTGTGAAAAGTCTATACAACTATTGTCGACCAGAAATGCATACTTTTTTAGTAAAGAAAAAAAACATCAACAAACCGGAAGATTGATATGAAGAAAATCATTTTTATTAGGCAAGCGGTACCTGGAGGGACTGACAATTATTGTAAGGCATTATATCAGATGTTTTCACAACATGAGTATTACAGGGCAGAACAAATTGAGGACTACCCTATTATTCCTTCACGCCTTTTTCATTATTATTATAAAAAGAAACCATTAAAAAATGCCATAAAAAATGCCGATATTGTTCACGTAAACGGTTATACAGCAATGGGAACTGTTCAGGCTCTCTGGTATGCAAAAAGAATGAAAAAAAAAGTAATTTATACCGCCCATTGGCATCCTTTCAAATTCCTTAGACATCCACTTTTTGGAAAACTTTTTTTTACATTGATTCTGAAACCGACTATCAAACACTGCGTTAAAACAGTCATAACCATCAACCACGATGATACACGTTTTTTTCAGTCGTTCCATAAACAGGTAATCCAAATTCCTCATTGGTACAAACCCGAAATGCAACTGAGGTATCCGCCTAAAAAACAGAATATGATTCTTTTTGTAGGAAGAATTAATGACCCTGTCAAAGGCATTGAACATCTCTATTATTTGCCTAAGGATGCTTATGAAGTGCATTGTGTCGGAAAAGGAAATCTAAAACGAAAAGACTTCATACAACACATTAACATCTCTAATGAAGAATTGAACTATTTGTATGAGCAAGCTGCGCTATTGGTCGTTCCTTCTAAATACGAAGCATTTTCGTATGTTGCATTAGAAGCACTGAGATGTAACACGCCAGTACTTATGTCACAAAATGTACATATAGCCGACCACCTTGGGACCACGAAAGGATATCAGGTGTTTAAATATGGGAATATAAACGAATTTCTTAACAAAATCAACGAAACTATTCAAGAAAAAGTAGACATTAGGGAAATCAACGAGATTTTTAATCCTATCACTATCAAACAGAAATACATTCAAATTTATTCTCAATAAGGATTTACAAATTGTTTTTTTTCCGCGTTCTTATTTTTTTGTATATAGCGACACGGACTCTCGCTGGAACGATACGAGTCGTAAAACGAATTGCTACATTCACAAGAAACTCTGGAAAGGTGATAAAACCCATTTTATATATATTGTGCTGAACGACTACTTCGTCTTTAGCGTATTTCCATCCCCCTCGCCTATTAATTGTGTTTATTGAATAGCGAAACCAAAGTAAGGATTCTTGTAGATTATAAAACTTATAACCTGCCATCAGCATACGTATCCACAAAAAATAATCTTCTGGAAAATACGCTGTCAGATATCCACCAACATCCATGACTGCTGCCTTACGAAACATCACTGTTGGATGGTTTACCGGACAACGATGATGGGCGTAACGCAATATTTCATCCGGTGTTTCAGGAACTTCCCGTACTGATACAGAATCTCCTGGCACATTTGTAAATTCATCTATCCATGAACCAACCAAAGCATAATCTGGATGAGTGCTTAGAAATGTGTACTCACGCTCAAAACGATTACTTTTACATATATCATCTGAATCCATACGCGCTACAATATCATATGAGCACATATCCAAACCGTCATTCAAACAATATCCTAATCCCCGATTTTTTTTAAAAGCTACAACGCGCAATTCTGGATATTTGTCTGTAAAAGACATAATAACAGAATCCAACTCCGGAGTCAAAGGACCATCCTTAATTAACAACACCTCTTCAGCTCGCCAACTCTGTGAGAATACACTCTCAAGACTTGCCGAAAGATATTCCGGATGTTCTTTTGCATAAACCGAAATCAAAACAGAAATTCCTATACGTTTATGATTCCCTAAATCGTTCATTTCCTCTTATTCATTTTGCAAAGATACACAATTTCCTTTACCAATTTTAATTTGCAGTAAAAAAAAGCAATAATTTAAGAAAAAAGGGGTTATTTACATATAAAAAACAATACACATGGGCATCACTACCATCATCATCATCATAGCATTTGCGTTCAGCGCCGTCTGCGGATTCATCATGATTCCGCAAATACTCAACTATTGCGAGAAGAAAAACCTCTACGACATACCTAACTCACGAAAAATACACAACAACGCCATACCCAGACTCGGAGGCATCACATTCCTGCCAAGCATGATGCTCACACTCCTGCTCGCCGTCAGCGTCCACTCATTCCTCTCCGACCAGCACATCACACTCAGCATGTGGACCACCATGTTCGTCATCAGCCTCATCATGATATACGCCATCGGAATCATCGACGACCTCGTAGGACTCGGAGCCGGAACGAAATTCACCGTCCAGATTCTTGCAGCATGCCTCATGCCCATCTCTAAACTCTATATCAACAACTTTTACGGACTCTTCGGCATCTACGAAATACCTTTCTGGATAGGCGCACCACTCACCGTCTTCATCATCGTATTCATCACCAATGCCATCAACCTCATCGACGGCATCGACGGGCTCGCAGCCTCACTCTCACTCATCGCACTCGGCGGATTCCTGCTCTGCTTCATGCGCGAAGGAGTATGGACATACGGCATACTCATAGCCGGACTCATGGGCGTGCTCATCCCCTATCTCTACTTCAACATCTGGGGAGAAGAAAGCAAAAACCGAAAAATCTTCATGGGCGACTCAGGAAGCCTCACACTCGGATTCATACTCGGATTCCTCTTCGTCAAATTCACCATGGACAACCCCTACGTCATGCCCTTCCGGAAAGACAGCCTCCTGCTATCCTACACACTCCTCATCGTGCCATGCTTCGACGTCGTCCGCGTCGTATTCAAGAGACTGCGGGAACGAAAACCCATATTCCAAGCCGACAAAAACCATATCCACCACAAACTGCTCAGAGCCGGATGCAATCAGCGACAGGCACTCATCACCATCTTTCTCCTCGCCCTGTCGTTTGTCCTGCTCAACAACATACTCGACTACTTCCTGCCAACGACCTTCATCGTCCTCATCGATGTGATAGTCTATATCGCTTTCCATCTCGTCATCAACAGCTTTATAAGAGACGGAAAGCCACGCGAGGATTAACAAAAACACAAAGTATGACAAACCAAATTCACTGAATTTGATGACCAAATCAAGTGAATTTGATGAGTAAATTCACTGAAATTGTTTTTCAGAAGTGCCACTATGATGTTTCTAAAACTTAGTGAACGACAGCCGGAGCCTGTCTGTTGAGAGCACCATCTTGGAACTTGTAAGCGTCTCTACGGTGAAATGCTCTTCGAGGGCGTTGATTCCGTAGGGCGTGAGCAACTCGGTGTCGGCAAGGGGCTCGTCACCATTCTCTCGGTCAAACCGATAGGGGTTGTTGATAACCAGCGACTTATCGGCGTGGGAGAAGCGGCAAAGGCACGTGGTATTGCCGGTCAGTTCCAACAGTTTGTGCTGGAATGCCCAGAACACGTTGCTTTCTGAGAGGTCGGTGACGCCGCCCGTAGCGATGGTGTCTATCTGTTCGAGGTGCCAGAAGCCGTCGAGTTTTCCGTTTCCTGATGTCTCTAATTCGCAGGATGTGACGGCGATGAGCGTCACTGCCAGGATTGCGATATATGCTGTTGCTTTTTTCATGCTGCTTGTTTGTGTTTATTTGTTGAATTTCATTCGACCATTTTCACGCTCGGAAGAACGAGCAAGTTCACTCTGCTCTCACCGGAAGCTAATGGCTCTTGAAGAGTCCTGTCTTCGAGATGGTGAGTTGGAATCCGTGGTTATGCCCGAGTATGTGTCCGAAGTCCATGGCGTAGGCTCCCCGCACGTTGAATCCGCGCAGCAGTCCTTTCTGGAAACTATAGATGCCTTCGAGCATGAAACTGACGTTGTGGTGTTTCTTGGTATAGGGTGTGGCGTATGTACCGAACCCTTCCTGGTAGGTTGCCAGAGCGCGATATTTGAACGCTTCTGACGGCGTGCCGCTGATGCCGAGGTGGAATGCCATGAAGCGGTTGTTGCGGACGTCGATGATGCCGTCATCGTTGTAGAGCGGAGAGCGATAGAGCGGGTTGCCGATGACCTGTCCCCAATGTTGCCATCCCGTATAGATATAATGGTTGTAGTAGTTATCCACGCCTCCGATGTGGTCGGCTATGGTCTGCGTATGGTCGTGATAAATCGGACCGCTCTGGTATTTGGTGTACATATATTCGAAGACGATGTCGCGTATCCATCGGTTGTACTTGAAGTTGAGTTCCATGCCGAGCAGCATGTCCTTGAAGTCGTAAACGAGATAGCGGCGTTTCTTTTTCACCTGCCATTCGTCTCCTTCTCCGTATCCGTCATAGTCCATCAGGAAAAGGGCGGAGTGGTCTTCGAAGTATTTGTCGATGTAGAGTCCCCAGCGCCATGTGTCGCCGTCGTAGTTGAGTCGCGCCACCCAACTGCCGACTTGGTTTCCGGAGACGTTCTGATAGGTGGTCTCGCCGACGTCGGAGCCTCCGGGAATGAACGCGTTCCACATGCCTTTCAGTCCGCCTTCCCCTTTCATGGGCAGCATGGTGCCGTCGCCTTGCCGCTGATAGGCTGTTCCTCCGAAGGTGGCTGCCATCTCAAGTCCGAGTTCGAGCGACCACGGGAAGAACCGGTCTTCGTTTCCGATTTTGAGATATCCGGCTTTGCTGTGATAGAGCACGTCGTCTGCGTAGTTGTGAACCTGATTGGTGAATGTGTGCTGCCACTTGTCGTCGGTCATCTTTCCATATGCGATATGTCCTTTCAGCCGCAGCCAGCCGTTGGTGTATGGAATCACCCAATATTCGGGGAGTGAGATACGTACTTGAGGAACGGGACGGGCATTGATGCCGAGCGTCTGCGAACCGCTGCTCAGCTGGTTGTTTTTGAGTTCCATCGGCTGCTCCTTGCTTCCAACGGTCAGGACACCGTGCAGCCATCGCCCTTCGACGTATGCCTGCTGCACAACCACCTTACTCGTATAGTTGAGCGCACCCACAAGGTCAACACCGAACCCTATTCCCCAACGGTGCCCCTCATCGACGCTCAAGTCGCGGGAGATGCCGGCGCGAAGATAGCCGTTGCTTCCTTCGAAGGAAGAGAGTCCGTGCTTATTGGCTTGCAGCCACAGCGGGGTGATTTCGCTTGAAAAGGAGCCCTCAGCCTCCACTTTGTACGACAAACCCGTCGCGAAAGACGGTTTCGCCACGTTGTCGTCCACCTGTGCAAGAGCGAGGACGGAATAACAAAACATACTGGTCAGTGTCAATATTCTCATACGCGATTCATCTTTTTGGTTTTGAGATTTGAGGGTTGATGTTTTTTCTATTGAAAACGTAAAAAGTTATATTTTATTGCTGCAGCCTTTTTGGGTTTGAGATTTGAGATTTGAGGACGGTGCCTCGGCATGATATTCTATTCCGGGCAGAGCATCCCGCCCCGTCGTGTCGGTGATGACGAAAGTAAACATCCACTTGTTCAGCCTAATGCCGCTATCCACGTATGGCAATTTCAGGAAAACACGGTTCCACCCCTTTCGGAGGTGGATGCGCACAGGAGCCCGACCCGTCAGGTTTTCGTCCGTGAGAGGTGTTTCACGGGCTAAGCGCTCACCCGCCCGATTCCAGTCAGGTCCCTCCAACTCCTTGCCGTTCAACCATATCCGGGAGCCTTTCCTGTCCCAACAGCCAGCCTCCGGAACGATGTCGTTTTCCGACCGGCTGTAGTTTTGGAACTCAATCAGTGCACCGGCATCCTGCTCTTTCGGAGAATAGACGTTCGTCCATGCATAAGCGGTATGATTGATGCCGACATGACCGAACAAGGTGGGAACAATTTTTCCCCAAGTGTGGCGCAGATAAATTCCGGCACCTCGCACCCGGTAGGTCTCATAGCCCATATCGCTGCCCGCTCCCATCCCCTTAAACTCATCATCCTCAGGGGCGAACGCGCCGTCTTTCGAACCTCCGTTCGGGAATGGCTGCGAAACCATCCAACACACATTACCCTGTCGCACGTACGGGATGTCCGCTTCACGGAGCGACCGCTGCTTGTGGTAGAGAAAACGATTCTCCCATTCCACAAACTCTTCGAGCCCCTCGCCTTCATACAGCAACTGAGTGCCCAACTCCTCAATATAGCCGTCGCCACCGCCCGTCCATGCCCGACAGGCAGAAGCAATCACACTTGCATAGAGGTTGTTCTGGCGCACAATATCCTTTTCACTCTCCAACGCATGGTCATTCCACACGGCAGCCATACTGCCCAGCACCACTGAGTCGCCCTGCGAGCGGTAATAGACATTGCTGCGATAGATGCCAACAACGTCGGCAAACACATCAAAATGATTGATATAGTTGTAACGGCTGTCAATAGCCGGAATCCCTCCTGTCACCCTGCCTGCCGTACTCCATAACGTAGTGAGGTCTGCACCCTCAGGATTGCCTCCGGCAGGAATCCACAATGCCACCTTTCGGTTGAGTTGGTGAACATGGTGTATCATCTCACTGATGAACGTTTTATCGTGTATTTGCACCTCGTCAGCTCCGATGTGGAGATAAGGAGAATAAGGAAAAGCACCAGCCAACTGCCTCAATGCCTCTTTCAGCACACTTTTCCCCGCTTCCGTCTGCATGTCGAACCCCAATGCCCGTCGGAAGGCATCACTATGTCCGGGCATGTCAATCTCGGGCATGATGGTCACGCCGTATTTGCGTGCATACGCTGACAGCTCCAAGCATTCCTCTTGGGTGTAGTATTTCCCTTTGTCGCGCGACATGGAACTGGCATCGGTCAATTGCGGATAGCCCTTCACTTCGAACCGCCATGCCTGATTTTCTGTCAGATGCAGGTGCAAAAGATTCACTTTGAACTGACTCAACAAGCGAATCTCACGCTTCAACTCCTCCATCGAGACAAAAGAGCGCCCCACATCGTGCATCCATCCACGCACGGCAAAACTGGGATAGTCCATCATCTCAACCGACTCCAACCGTCCCCCGCAATCCATCGCCAACTGACGAAGCGACGACACCGCACGGATGACACCAACAGCACTCACCGCCTCAATCACGATACTGTCTCTCTCCACACGCAGCCGATACCATTCATCCGAAAGACGCTCCCTTTCTTTAGAAAGAGAAACAAGGCTGGGCTTCACCACGACCCGCCGCTTCGCATCCGTCCGCACGTGTCCCCATTCCGAAACCCATTCCCGCAAGACAGCACAGCCGAAATCATCATCCACGGCAACGGCACCGCGAAGCCGGAAACCGCTCCCGCCCAGAGTCCTCACGACCTTAGGTACAGGCAACAGGTGCGCCACACGAGCCAACGTACCATCAAAGACACATGCCAACAATATAAAAGCAAACAGATAACGCTTCATAACTCCATCGCCAATTTACCGCAAAGATACAAAAAAAGCAAAAAAACACACAACAATCAACCTAAAAACAAAAAAAAACAATAACTTCGCAGGCGAATAACAATAACCCTATTTACCCAACAACAACAATATGAAACGCATAGCACTCATCATCTATCTATCTTTCATCATTTGTCAATTATCAATCAGTCAGGCGCAAACCATCAGCCTACTCACATGCGAACCAGGCAAAGAGGAAGTCTATACCCTCTTCGGACATACAGCCATCAGAGTGCAAGACACGGAAAAGAATATCGACATCGTAGTCAACTACGGACTCTTCGACCCACACGCACCCAACTTCATCATCAACTTCATACTCGGAAAAACCGACTACTACGCAGGAGCCACAACCTACGAGACATTCTGCCAAACATACCGCCACGAAGGACGCAACATACACGAACAAGTCATCCGACTCACACCCGAAGAAACAGCAAACATTATCAATACACTCAACAACAACCTCACACCACCCAACAACACCTATCGCTACAACATATTCTATAAAAACTGCACCACACTCGCAAAAGACGCGATATGGAACAACCTCAAACCTCAAACCCCAAACCTCAAACCTCAAACCTCAAACCTCAAACCTCAAACCTCAAACCCCACCATCCGAAGCCTCATCAACCAATACACACAACCCTATCCGTGGCTACAGTTCGGAATCAACCTCATTCTCGGAGTCAAAGCCGACAAAACACTCACTCCCGAACAACAACTCTTCCTGCCCATCGAGCTCATGAACGCAGTGCAAGACTCAAAACTCACGGAGACAACCACGCAGAGACAACCACACAGAGAGAACCACGCAGAGACAACCACCATAATCACACCACTCATTGCCAGCATCATCCTACTCATCATCGCCATATCCGTCAGCATCCCAACATTCAGCAAATCACGCCACTCCCGGGCTGCCGCCGTCTTTGACTCACTACTCATCATCACCACAACCGTCGCGTCGCTCATACTCATACTGTTCGCATTCTCCGAACATCCTACCACCACGCTCAACCTCCTACTGCTCATGCTCAACCCCATACCAGCAACCATCCTCTGGCAGACCATACGAGGACGCAAAACAAAATTCGTCAAACGGATATGGACGCTCTGGGCAGCAATGACCATCGCATGCCTCTGCGGAGCAGTCATACAGACATACCCCATCCCCGTCTTCTTCATCGCAGCAACAATACTCGTAAGAGCACTTTGTCACACCTTTTTTTCTTACTCGGCAGAGCCGAGCGCACCCCCAAAAAAGGTGTGACAAGTCGGGCTGCGCTCGGCATAAAAAGAAAGCCAGCTTTCTTTGTTCTGCTCTCGTCTTGCACCGACTTTGTTACGTGCAACTGCTAAAAAACAACAAGACAAACTATAAATCACCTTAAAAAAACACCATCCTTTTGCTCACTTACCCGATTTTTTCGTAACTTTGCACGTACTTTTGGAAAGTACACGTTAAACCTATCTAAAAAACAAAAGATATATGGGAATTATCAACATACTTCAAAGCATGTTCGGAAACAAGTCCTCGAGAGACATGAAACTCATTCAGCCATACGTGGACAAAGTGAAATCAGCATACGAACAGATTGAGGAACTCGACAACGACAGCCTGCGCGCAAAAACAAAGGAAATACAGTCTTTCGTACAAAACGCCGCAGCCAAAGAACGGGAAGAAATAGAGACCCTCAAAGCAACCATCGAGGACACACCCATCGAGCAGCGTGAGGAAATTTTCCACCGCATAGACAAACTGGAAAAGGAAGCACTCGACAAATATGAGGATGCCCTTGACGAAGTGATGCCTGTGGCTTTTTCTATTATCAAAGAGACGGCACGCCGATTTGCTGAAAACGAACAGACGATTGTCACTGCAACTGAATTTGACCGCGAACTCGCGGCAAACCCGGCAAATGACTTCATCTCGATTGAGGGCGACAAGGCTGTTTATCACAACGAGTGGACGGCTGGAGGAAACCTGCTCAAGTGGGAGATGATACACTATGATGTCCAACTGTTCGGAGGAGTCGTGCTGCATCAGGGAAAAATCGCCGAGATGGCTACAGGTGAAGGTAAGACGCTCGTAGCCACACTGCCCGTATTCCTCAATGCACTCACCGGGAACGGCGTTCACGTGGTCACCGTCAACGATTATCTGGCAAAACGTGACTCTGAGTGGATGGGACCGCTCTATATGTTCAACGGACTGTCGGTCGATTGTATCGACAAACACAAACCCAACTCTCCGGAGAGGCGAAAAGCATATCAGGCCGACATCACTTTCGGAACGAACAACGAGTTCGGCTTCGACTATTTGAGGGACAACATGGCAATCTCTCCTGCCGATCTTGTGCAGAGAAAACATAACTACGCCATTGTGGACGAGGTGGACTCCGTACTTATCGACGATGCGCGTACACCACTCATCATCTCAGGACCGGTTCCTAAGGGTGACGACCAAATGTTTGAAGAATACCAGCCTCTTGTGGAAAGACTGGTCGGTGTACAAAGGCAACTTGCCACACAGCTGCTCGCCGAAGCTAAACAGAAAATCACTCAGGGACAACAGCAAAACGACCAGAAACTGACGGAAGAAGGATTCGTTGCGCTATACCGCTCATTCAAAGCCTTGCCCAAGAACAAACCTCTCATCAAATACCTTTCCGAGGAAGGCATCAAAGCGGGAATGCTCAAGACTGAAGAGTTCTACATGGCAAACAATAACCGTGAAATGCCGAAAGCCATAGAGCCACTCTTCTTTGTGGTCGATGAAAAACTGAATTCCTGCGACCTTACCGACAAAGGAACGGAATGGCTCGCAAAACAAGTGAACGACAAAGAACTCTTCGTCTTGCCTGACATCACTTCACAACTTTCTGAACTGGAAGCACAAACACAAATCTCCGACCAGGAGCGTATCGACCGGAAAGATGAACTCATGAACTACTATGCGCTGCAGTCGGAACGTGTACACACACTGCAACAACTGCTCAAGGCATACACTATGTTCAACAAGGATGACGAATATGTCGTTATCGACGGCGAAGTGAAAATCGTTGACGAACAGACGGGCCGTATCATGGAAGGTCGCCGATGGAGCGACGGACTGCATCAGGCTGTTGAGGCAAAAGAGCATGTCAAAGTGGAAGCAGCGACACAGACATTCGCAACCATCACACTGCAGAACTACTTCCGCATGTACCACAAACTCGCGGGTATGACGGGTACTGCATCAACCGAAGCAGGAGAATTCTGGGATATCTACAAACTGGACGTCGTTGAAATCCCGACAAACAAGCCTGTCATCCGCAACGACATGAACGACCGCGTCTATAAAACGGCACGCGAAAAATATAATGCCGTCATCGAAGAAATCATCAGCATGAGAGAAAGCGGCAGACCGACACTCGTCGGAACGACATCCGTCGAAATATCTGAACTCCTCTCCAGAATGCTCAAGATGAGAAACATACCGCACAACGTCCTCAACGCCAAACTCCATCAGAAAGAGGCTGACATCGTTGCCGAAGCAGGAAAATCAACCGACGGACTGGGAGCTGTCACCATCGCAACCAACATGGCTGGACGTGGTACCGACATCAAACTCTCGCCGGAGGTGAAGGCAGCCGGAGGACTTGCCATCATCGGCACCGAACGACACGAAAGCCGACGCGTTGACAGGCAGCTCAGAGGACGTGCAGGACGACAAGGCGACCCTGGCTCATCCGTATTCTACGTGTCACTGGAAGACAAACTCATGCGACTCTTCGCATCCGAAAGAATCGCTGCCGTCATGGACAGACTCGGATTCAAAGAAGGGGAAAGAATCGAAGCACCCATGATTAACAAGAGCATCGAACGGGCACAAAAGAAAGTAGAAGAAAACAACTTCGGCATCAGAAAACGCCTCCTCGAATATGACGACGTGATGAACAAACAACGAACTGTCATCTACGAAAAACGTCACCATGCACTCATCGGAGAACGAATCGGAATGGACATCACCAACGTCATCTGGGACAGGGTCATCAACATTATTGATAATAACGACTATCAAAATGCCAAAGAACAACTCCTCAAGACGCTCGCCATAGAGACACCGTTCACCGAAGAAGAATTCATCAACAACAAACGGGAGGAAATACAGGAAAGAACCTTCCAACAAGCCATCGAGACCTTCAGACGGAAAACCGAACGAATCAAAGATATTGCATTGCCCATCATCAAACAGGTTTACGAAAACCAAGGACAGCAATACGAACGCATCATGGTACCTATCACCGACGGGAAAAGGGTTTACAACATTCCATGCGACCTCAAAGAAGCATACGACACGGAATGTAAATCTGTCGTCAAACAATTCGAGAAAACCATCATGCTCCACATCATCGACGACTGCTGGAAGGAAAACCTCAGAGAACTCGACGAACTCAAACACAGCGTGCAAAACGCTTCATACGAACAAAAAGACCCGCTGCTCATCTTCAAACTCGAAAGTGTCAAGATATGGGACAACATGATCGACGGCATGAACAACCGAATCGCATCCATACTCATGAGAGGACAGATACCCGAGATGCAGCACGAAGACATCAAAGAAGCAGCACCTGAACAACGTTCACAACGATACAACGAACAAAAGGAAGAACTGCACGACCCCGCACAGCAGGCAGCTGCAGCACACGACACACGGGAAAGCGCACAACAAATCAACCGCACCCCAATCGTCAAAGACAAAATGCCTGGCAGAAACGACCCATGCCCGTGCGGAAGCGGCAAAAAATTCAAGAACTGCCACGGAAAAGGTATCAGTTAAAAAGTAACAGAACAAGGAGACTCTCCTCGCTCATAAAAGACAATGCCTATGATTACTATCTCCAAACTAAAAAAGCAATACGGAGAAACAGTTGCCTGCAACATCCAGGAATTCACCATCAACAGTGGTGAAATTCTCGGACTCGTTGGCAATAACGGAGCAGGAAAGACCACGCTATTCCGACTCATGCTCGACCTCATCAAAGCCGACCAAGGAGAAATTCTGATTTCAACGTCAACAGACATCAATCCTGCAAAGAGCGAAGAATGGAAAACCTTTACCGGAGCATACATCGACGAAGGATTCCTCATCGATTTTCTCACACCGGAGGAATATTTCACGTTCATTGCGAAAACCCATCAAATCGATGAGACACAAATGAACGAGCGTCTCCAGGAATTCAACGCATTCATGAACGGAGAAATACTCGGGCACAAAAAACTCATCAGAGACCTTTCCGCAGGAAACAAGCAAAAAGTGGGTATCATAGCGGCTATGATGCATCAACCGCAGGTTCTCATCCTCGATGAGCCCTTCAACTTCTTAGACCCATCAAGCCAAAACTCACTGAAAAAAATTCTCACCAACTATAACCAACAGACGCAGGCAACAATACTCATTTCAAGTCATAACCTCACACATACCGTTGATATCAGCTCGCGCATCGCGCTGCTCGAACACGGAAATATTATTCGCGATATGGATAACAATCACGAGTCAGCAAGACAAGAACTGGAGGCGTATTTTACAACGAACGAATAGAAGTGTCATTACCCGTCAACACTTCGTCCATCACAATATCGAAAGCGCCTGTCGGGAGTGACTCTAAAAACTGAAAACCAAAACAAACACCCAGTTTGTAGGCTGACGGAATCTTTGCAAGGAAACGGTCATAATATCCTTTTCCGCGCCCCAAACGATTGTTTTTCATATCGAAAGCCATGCCGGGAACGACAGCAACATCAATAGAATCATAATCCTTAAAACAGTTGCCTCCCGACTCCATGATGTGAAAGGCACCCTCATGCAACTGCTCCCGCCCCTCATACTCACAGAGTTCCATATCTTCATCGCTGACCACTGTCGGCAGGAGCACCTTCTTCCCCATCTTTATAAGCGTTTCCAAAACATCAGCCGTGTCAACCTCATCGGGCAAAGCATGATACATCAGGACCACACGAGCCGACAAAATGCGGGGATGCGCCAACAGACGCTCCATCAACTGCCGCGACTGGACAGCCAACTCATCCGCCGCAAACAACCGTTTCCGACGCCGAATCTCCTTTCTTATACACGATTTTTCTTCCATGACTTCTTGTTAGCAACTGCCACCTTCTTCCCTTTCTTCGCCTGTGGCTTCTTGGGGAAAGCCTCTTTCTTCCGCATGACTTCCAGTGCCGATTTAATCACGGGGTCGTCTTGATTGATATACTCAGCCCATGCTTCCTCATTAAGGATATTATAGACTATGCGGCTTGTCAAGAAGCGGTCCAGTAAGCGATACGACTTCTGAATCATCAGGTTGCGGCGCTGTAAACCATGTTGGTTGGCGTATGTCACAAAACGCTCTACAAGCCCTTGCCGCTTCAGGTAAGCCTGCAACGAAGCCAAGCTATCATATTCCTTCAGCAGCTGGCGGTTGTCATCCGTATATTGGAAAGCATACTGCATCACCAATCCGCTCATCACCGCCTCTTTATAGTATGATGTCAAGTTCAACGTATCCTCGGGTATAAAGATGTCTGGCGTGATGCCACCTCCTCCATAAACCGTTCGTCCGATGGAGGTATGGAATGCGGGACCTTTATGCTGAATGCTGTCCTGGGAGAAGAATTCTCCATGCAGATAGCGCTGCACCAGATCCTCTTCATAACTCTTGTCCTTGCCATCCACATAAGGCTTCTGAATACATCTGCCTGAAGGTGTGTAGTAGCGGGCTATCGTCAGACGAATCATGCTATGGTCTGAAAACTCTATCTGCTGCTGGACAAGTCCCTTACCGAACGAGCGGCGCCCGATAATCGTTGCCCTGTCGTTGTCTTGCATTGCTCCGGCAAATATCTCCGATGCCGATGCCGAGCCCTCGTTGATAAGGACCACCAACGGAATCTTCTGATAACTGCCGCGACCGTCACTGAGATACTCCTCGCGCTTCATCTTCCTGCCTTCGGTATAGACAATCATCCGTTTGGCTGGAAGAAACTCATTGGCTATTCTTATCGCCGACGACATCAGACCGCCAACATTGTCGCGCAGGTCAATCACTAAATTTGAGAAACCCTCCTGAGATAATTGTGCCAGCGCCGTGAGGAATTCATAATACGTTTTCTCCCCGAAACTTTTTATGCGTATGTACCCCACTTCCTCGTCAATCATATAAGCCGCTGCAATGCTCTTTGTTTCTATATCATCGCGTGTGACGACAAAGTTTTTCACTTCCTTCTGACCGTAGCGGAGGATGCCCAGTTTCACTTTCGTGTTCTTCGGACCTTTCAGACGACGCATGGCTTCGCTGTTCGTCACCTGCTTACCTGTAAAGTTCTTGCCATCCACCGCCACGATTTTGTCACCAGCAAGAAGTCCTGCCGACTCTGCCGGACCGCCGGCTATGACATTCTGAATATGGATTGTATCTTCACGAATCGTGAACTCAATGCCTACTCCCGAGAACGAGCCTTTCAAATCATCGGCTACTGCCTGCACATCTTTCGCACTGATATAGACCGAATGGGGATCCAGTTCTGAGAGTATCTGCGGCATGGCCTTCTCCACAAGACTGTCGATATTCACCGTATCCACATACTGGTCGTCAATAATCCGCAGCAGATTATTGAGGCGGTTGCTGCCCGAATTGATAATACTGAGTCGGTTACCGGAAAAATGCTTGGTATAGAACGTGCCAATCAAGATTCCAATAATCACGCACAATGCCAGTAATATCGGAGCAAAGCGGTTTGACTTATTCAGATTCATGCTCTTCTACATTTATATATATCACTTCAATATTGGCTCTTTTCAGGAGATTGATGCCGTCTTCCATCCGATACTGCTCTCCATAGACCACCCGTCTGATGCCTGCCTGTATGATGAGCTTGGCACATTCGATACATGGTGAAGCCGTCACATAGAGCGTGGCACCGTCGCTGTTGTTCGACGAGCGTGCCAGTTTGGTGATGGCGTTGGCTTCGGCGTGAAGCACGTAAGGCTTCGTCACATTGCCCTCGTCCTCACACACATTCTCAAAACCGCTGGGCGTACCGTTATAGCCGTCGCTGATAATCATCTTTTCCTTGACCACCAGTGCTCCCACCTTGCGACGCTGACAATAACTGTTTTCTGCCCAGATACGCGCCATGCGCAGATAGCGCAGGTCCAGTTCCCGTTGTTTATCCTTATTACTACTCATTGGTCTATGCTTTCTTTGTCGCATTTACTTTGATTCCGTTACGCTTCAGCAGGGCGTCGATGGTGGGCTCTCCACCCCGGAAACGCTTGTAGAGCGTCATGGGGTGTTCCGTTCCGCCGCGTGAGAGCACATGGTCGCGGAACCGCTGTGCGGTGCTTTCATTGAAGATGCCTTCTTTCTTGAACACGCTGAAAGCGTCTGCCTCGAGCACTTCCGCCCATTTATAGCTGTAATAGCCTGCGGCATATCCGCCTGCCATGATGTGCGAGAACTGCACCGTCATGCAGGTATTCTCCAACTGTTTGGAGATGATGGCTTTCCGCCATGCCTGTTTCTCAAACTTCAGGAGGTCTTCGTCGAAAACATCCTTCTGTGTGTAATACGCCATGTCGAGCATTCCGAAACTGACTTGGCGCAGACAAGCGGTAGCTGCCATGAAGTTGCGGCTTCTGACTATGCGGTTGATGAGTTCTTCGGGAAGCGGTTCGCCTGTCTCGTAGTGGAAAGCGAAAGTGCGAAGGAATTCCTTTTCTATCGCATAGTTTTCCATGAACTGCGACGGCAACTCCACGAAATCCCACCACACATTTGTTCCCGAAAGGCTTTCGAAGCGTGTGTTGGCAAACATGCCGTGCAGCGAATGTCCGAACTCGTGGAGGAAAGTGGTCACCTCGTCCAGTGTCAGCAGTGCAGGCTTCTTGGCGGTCGGCTTGGTCAGGTTCATGACGACACTCACGTGCGGACGCACATTTTCCCCTTTCTTGTCTATCCACTGCCCTTGGAACTCGGTCATCCACGCCCCGCCCTGCTTGCCTTTGCGCGGGTGGAAGTCGGCGTAGAACACCGCCAGATAGCTGCCGTCCTTGTCGAACACCTCGTATGCCTTCACGTCACGGTGATACACCGGAATCTTCTTATTTTCCTTGAACGTGATGCCATACAGCCGATGGGCAAGTCCGAACACGCCCTCAATCACTTTCGACAGCTCGAAATACGGGCGGAGCATCTCCGAGTCGATGTTGAATTTCTTCATTTGCAGCTTATGCGAGTAGAACGCACCGTCCCAGGGCTTCAGTTCGAAGTCTTTCCCTTCTATCTTTTTGGCAAGTCTGATGACCTCCTCGCGCTCTTTGAGTGCGGTCGGTTTATACGCCTTGATGAGGTCGTCAAACAACTGATACACGTTCCGCTTATTGGATGCCATGCGCTTTTTCAGCACATAGTCGGCAAACGTCTTATATCCCAGCAGCTGTGCTGTCTCGCGACGGAGATTGATCAGTCGCTTGCAGATGTCCACATTGTTTTCCGTATTGTCGTGTGTGCAGAGCGTGTTGTACGCCATATACATCTGTTTGCGCAATTCGCGCTGTGTGGAATGTTGCATGAACGGTCCCATGCTCGGAGCGTCGAGCGTGAAGACCCATCCTTTCAGTTTCCGTTCCTTGGCTGCCTGTGCAGCTGCCTCCACCGCCGTCTCGGGCAGTCCGCCGAGCTGGTCTTTCCTGGTGATGTGCAGTGTATAGGCTTTTCGCTCTTTCAACAGATTTTGTGAGAACTGGAGTGAGAGCATGCCCATTTCCTCTGAGAGCTTGCGCAGTTTCTCTTTGTCGGCATCACTCAGCAGCGCACCGCTTCTCACGAAGCCCGAATAGCAGTTATCGAGCAGCATTTTCTCCTCCGGAGTCAAGCGTCGATGATGCAGGTGAACGGCTCTGACGCGCTCAAACAGTCGTTTGTCCAACTGTATGTCGTTGGCATGTTTGGTCAGCAGCGGCTGCATTTTCTGAGCCAGGGCATCCATCTCGTCGCTCGTCTCCGCTCCCATCAGGTTGAAGAATGCGGCAGACACGCGTGAGAGTAGGTCGTAGTAGCCGTCCTTGTCCTCGTCGGTATCGATGATGGTATTGTCGAAAGTCGGTTTTGCCGGATTGGTCACAATCTTCTCTATCTGCTCCTTCTCACGGCGCATGCCTTCCATGAACGCTTCCTCGTAGTCTTCCAACCGTATCAGGTTGAAAGGAATGACCTCATGGGGTGTCTGGTATTTTTCAAAAAAAGGGTTCTTGCGCAACGCCTTCCCTGTCGCTCTCTTGTTCATACTAACGTGTCGCTTCGTTGATGTTGCAAAGTTACGATTAAGCGAGGACAATACAAAAAGAATCGCATTCTTTTTTATTGTCGAGCGTAAGTAATTTATGAAAAGTTACGATTAAGCGAGCGAAAAACCAAATTCTATTTGAGTTTTTTCGAGCGTGAGTAACTTGGGCGTCAGCCAAAGTTACTCTAAGTTTGCGATATAAAAGAAAAAAGCACAATAATTTTGCTTAATAAGGTCAGTTGCCTTACCTTTGTTGTAAAAAGGAGGAACCGGCCTGCTGGAGAGGGAAACTCAAAAAGTTAC
>Ga0256406_1001580_pt1 | contig 36076 bp, 24 predicted proteins | sample RumenRJG_03DNA_FD_185986 | JGI IMG/M metagenome (GOLD analysis project Ga0256406, IMG submission 185986) | Bovine rumen microbial communities from Lethbridge, Alberta, Canada - RJG_03 | ecosystem: Host-associated > Mammals > Digestive system > Stomach > Rumen | place: Canada: Alberta | collected...
ATACCACATGCAGTGGCGACGAGCCAAATGCTTGGCACTCCTTCCAAAGCGCTACAGGAACGCAGCCATGGGTTTGGTTAGCTGGAGGAGGTTCTTCCTATTTGTATAAGTCTACTGAAGTAAGACCAGGTTCAACTGGCAAACAGAGTGCATTGCTCACATCTCACAACATGTTTTTTGTCATTGCCAATGGTACAATGACCACAGGCCGACTCAGTGCCGGCTCTATGACTGCTACAGACCCAAGCAACCACAGCCAACTCGACATGAGTTCAACTGACAAGGATGGCAATGGCGATCCATTCTATACACTCATGGATGGCACGCCCGACTCCATTGCTGTTTGGGTAAAGTTCAAGCAGGAAACTCCTGTGGCTGATCATCCCTACGCTTCGATCAGCGCAGCCATCACCGATGGCACATATTATCAAGACCCGCAGGAAGAAGGTAAAACTTATAACAACGTGGTTGCAACTGCCAAAAACGCGAAGATAGAATCCAAAGGCTTTGTTTGGCAGCGAGTAACAGCACCTTTTGTCTATACGGACAATAACGTGAACGGAAAAGCCATTCTTATCACAATCTCCACGAATGCCGACCCGGGACAAGGCAGTACTGACTATCTCTACGTCGACGACATCAGCCTCATCTACAATATTGAGAAGCCTGCCCTCTCCGTGGATGGCAAGGCTGTAGAACTGAGCAGCAGCAATCTGACCGTTAAGACGGCAGACCCCGCCAACGCCACCATCACTCCGACAACCGGTAATCGCGGCTCTTTCGCAGCCATGAACACGATCAGCAGCAATGACAACCAAAAGGTTGTAAGAATTCTCTATTGCGCCGATGACCTCAACACCGTGAAAGCGTATACACTCACGCTCGAAAAAGACAATGCAACAGGCATCAACGCTATCGCTGCTGACAGCAATACCACTCCCGAGCTTTACAACCTCGCAGGCCAGCGCATCAGCAACACGCAACCCGGCCAGATCGTCATCGTCAAGAAAGGCGACAAGGCCGTGAAGGTATTGAAGTAATTGACACGACAAGTTCACAAATTCACAGTTTGCCTGTGCATTTGTGAACTTGTTCTTTTATATCGTTCCATCCCAAACAATTTGTCAGAAGAAACCACTTCGATTATTTGCGAATATCAATCCTTTTGCTTAATTTTGCTGCATAATCATAAGATAAGATTATGCTCGTTACATTTGAGGAACAATATCTTGAAGACCTATAACGAAAGGAAAGACAGAAGGCAAGAAACACTGCTTTCAATGAAAAAAGCCCATGGAACAACTGTTGCACTATTGCTGGAAACACCGGCTCTTCCCGCTCGACGGCCTCAGAACGACTGAGGGCGAGGAGGTTGAAGTGATTGACCCGGGCCTGCACAACCATAATGCGGGTCCCGACTTCTTCAACGCCAAGGTGAAGATTGGCGGACAGTTGTGGGTGGGCAACGTAGAGATTCATGATAAGGCCAGTGACTGGTTCCTGCACGGACATGAGAAAGATGCACTATATAATAATGTGGTGCTGCATGTCGTAGGCAAGGCGGATACGCAAGCCGTCACCCAAGATCAGGTGGAACCACCGCAGATGGAGCTGGAGGTACCGGAGTCCGTGCGACAGAACTATGAGGCGCTGCTCAAGACCGACAGTTATCCGCCTTGTTATAAGATCATCCCATCGCTCAGCCGCCTGATGAAACACGCTTGGATGAGTGCCTTGGAGACGGAGCGGCTGGAGCGTAAAACAGAGGATATCAAGCGACGTGCCGCCCGCTGTCAGGGCTCATGGGAGGCGGCTTATTTCGTGACCATGGCACGCAACTATGGCTTCGGCATCAATGCAGAGGCGATGGAACAGTGGGCGCTCAGCATTCCACTCAATGATGTGGCGCACCACAGCGACAGTATCTTTCAGATAGAGGCGCTCTTCATGGGACAGGCAGGACTGCTCAATCCACTCTCCGTACCCGAGCGCCATCGTACGGCAGCACTCGCCGACGAATATCTCTTCAAACTCAACAACGAGTATCAGTATCTCGCACATAAATATTCCCTGCAGCCCATCAACTTCCACCTCTGGCGCTTCCTCCGCCTGCGGCCGCAGAATTTCCCGCATATCCGCATCGCGCAGCTTGCCAACCTTTATTATCATCGCAAGGCCAGTCTCTCGCAGCTCATCGACTGCAAGGATATCAAAAGCGCCAAGGCACTACTCATGACGGAGGTCACCGACTACTGGCAGACCCATTACGCCTTCGGCTGTGAGAGTAAGGCCAACAAGAAGCATCTCTCCGAAGCCTCACTCAACCTCTTGCTCATCAACACCGTTGTACCGATCTTCTTCGCCTACGGGCGCCACCGCCAGGACGACACGCTCTGCGACCGCTCCTTCGACTTTCTCGAACAGCTCAAAGCCGAGGACAACCACATCACGCGCACCTGGCAGGAAGTGGGACTCATGGTGGAGAATGCCGGAGACAGTCAGGCACTGATACAACTGAAAAATGAATACTGCGACCGGCGCGACTGTCTACGCTGCCGGTTCGGATACGAATACCTACGTAATGTTTAGTGTTGAATGTTTAGTGTTAAATGAGGAACACTCAACATTAAACATTCAACACTTAACATTACAATCATTACAATCATTAAACACATAACACTTAACATTCAACATTACAATCATTACAATCATTAAACACTCAACATTAAACATTCAACACTTAACATTACAATCATTACAATCATTAAACACATAACACTTAACATTCAACATTACAATCATTACAATCATTAAACACTCGACATTCAACACTTAACATTATGAAGAAGTACCTGTTTACAACACGAATGGAAGTACGCGACTACGAATGCGACATCGAAGGGATCGTAAACAATGCCAACTACCTCCATTACACGGAACATACGCGCCATCGGTTCATCAACAGTTTAGGTATCAGCTATGCCAAGTTGCATGAAGAGAAACATGTCGACCCCGTCGTGGCACGTATGACCTTGAAGTTCAAGGCACCGCTCCACTGCGATGATGTCATGCTCTCGTGCGTCAACGTGCAGAAGGAAGGGCTTCGCTATATCTTCAGTCACGACATCTACCGTGAGGCCGACGAGAAACTCTGCTTCCACGGCGATATAGAACTCGTGATGCTCATCAACGGCAAGCTCGGGGAGAGCGAAGACTACGACAATGCGTTTCTCCCCGTCATAGAGAAGTTTAATAAGGAAAATGCAGAATAGGGAAGAAGTTCTCAACACCATCATCCTCACACGGCTCAGTTATTTCCACCTCAATACGATGGTGGAGCTCTACCGGCAGTTAGGATCCGCTACGGCTATCATTGAGCAGCGACACGACCTCGGCAAGATGTTCAGAGGGTTGCCGCAACGCATCCTTGATGACCTGGCAAGTATTAATGTCATGAAGCCAAGAGCTGAAGAGGAACTGTCGTGGGCCGAAGCTCACGGTGTACGCATGCTATGCCTGAACGATACCGATTATCCACGACGGCTCAAGGAATCACCCGACGCACCTTTGATGCTTTTCTATAAAGGAAACGCTGACCTCAACGCCCGCCATATCGTCGATATTGTTGGTACCCGCCACTGCACACGCTATGGTGATGATCTCATCCGCGTCTTCGTCCGCGACCTCCACAGGCTCGTGCCGGACACGCTCATCGTCAGTGGACTGGCTTATGGCGTTGACATCCACGCACATCGAGAGGCGATAGCCAACGGCATGAAGACCGTAGCCGTCTTAGCCCACGGCCTCGACACACTCTATCCGCCTGCTCACCGCGACACCGCCAATGAGATGATAACCCATGGTGGACTCATCACTGAGTATATGACGCGCACACAACCCGACAAGCTCAACTTCGTGCGGCGCAACCGCATCACCGCCGGGCTCTGCGATGCCACGATCCTCGTAGAGAGTGCCCGCAAAGGAGGCGGACTCATCACCACGCGCATCGCCAAGGAGTACAACCGCGATGTCTTTGCATTTCCCGGTCCTGTAGGTGCACCTTACAGCGAAGGCTGCAACAACCTCATCCGCAGTTGTGGTGCAGGCCTCATCACCTCCGCAGCAGATTTTGTAGAAGAGATGGGATGGGAGAAGGAAGCCTCACTGATACAGGCAAGAGCCCAAGGCATCGAGCGACAACTCTTCCCCAACCTCAGTGCCGATGAGCAACGCATCGTCAATATTCTCCAAGCCACCAATGATCTTCGCCAGGATATCATTGCCGTGAAGACCGGTCTCTCTTCCGGCTCCCTCACTGCCCTCCTTTTCCAATTGGAAATGAAGGGTGTCGTGAAGGCGTACGCCGGAGGCACCTACCACCTGATGGCATAATAACACTTGAAGTCGCTATTTACGACTTCAAGTTTAAATCAGAGTGCAGCTATTTCTTCAACAGACAACCCTGTGTACTTTGCTATCGACTCAATAGACATTCCATCCGCTTTCATAGCCTGAGCATTACTTATTTTCGCCTGATGCTCTCCTTCCGCACGGCCTTCCGCACGTCCTTCCGCACGGCCTTCCGCACGTCCTTCTGCACGGCCTTCCGCACGTCCTTCTGCACGGCCTTCCGCACGTCCTTCTGCACGTCCTTCCGCACGGCCTTCCGCACGTCCTTCTGCACGGCCTTCCGCACGGCCTTCCGCTATTCCTCGCTGACGGGCACTGTTATAATAGGTCTTTTCTGTTCTTACAATATCCCAAAACTTGTCGTACCCGTTCAACTGTGCTTCCGTATAAGATGATTCTTCGAGAATCCCTATAGCCTTACTCACTTCAGGGTTCTCAAGGAGTTCCTTGGGTGCTCTTTGTGCATCACCCATCTCTGTCAGATAGCGGAGCCAGAGTACCTGCATTTTCTTCTGCGAATAATTCTGAGGCTTAAACTTCGGTAACTCTATAAATATAAGGTGTAAACCCTCTATTACAGTATCAGGATGATCAACATCAGCCACATCATAATGGTGGTAGTAATCCGATGAGTCTTTTTGGAAAATATCATTGACCAGATTCAATGAATAGACAGGCTGCAACAATTCGTATTGTTCCTTCCTGTCAAGTTGACGCACATAGGCCTTACAGGCATTAAACAATACCCGCTGCTTAAATTCCTCCGACCAGATCATCTGCATTTCAACAAGGAACTGTCTGCCCTCACTATCCTTACACCGAACATCAACAATACTATTCTTCTTTAAAGGATTATCAGGGACAAGTTCTATCGGAATATATTCCACAGATTTGACCTGATGATCTTTGTCCAGAGGTAAAAGAGCATTAATAAGACTTATAACGAGATCCGGGTGCTCTCCAAACACTCGTTTAAATGTCAAATCCGCGCGTGGGTCTAAGTATCTCATAATATTTTCCTAACTGGTTTCTGCAAAAATAAGAAGATTTGTTGTAATTCACAACTTTCTACAATCTTTTTTTCACAGAATTAATTTATAGATTCGATATGCTTGGGTACACAACATTTGTAAGATCTCCAACCTTCAGGAGAAATCATCATCTTCCTTGCAAAGAGACTCCAACTTCATTAACACATTGACCATCGGCTCTGAACCTAACAGCCCTGATTATTACGCTTTCATCATCTCCACGTCTCTTGCGAGCTTCACCTTCGGATCTTCCATAAACCGCCAGTAGGCGACAGGCATGACGGTGAGGATGAAGAACATCGTGAAGATCGTACCGAGGAAGATGACGGCGGCCATCGGCATCCACAGCGAACTTCCGCCTAAGAGCATTGGCACCACACCCACCGAGGCACAGGCCGAAGTGAGGAAGATCGGACGCATGCGCTCCTTCGCGGCTTCAAGGATACTGTCGTGCATCGACATATTCTTCGTATTGTAGAGCTCGTGGGCATAGTCAAAGAGGATGATACCGTTTCGTACAAGCACACCCATGAGCGACACGAAGCCAAGGATACACGTCAGACTCACATCAATACCTGTCATCCAGATGCCCACCGAGGCACCGAAGATACAGAGCGCCAGACTGCCGAGCATGATGAACGACTCACGCACATTGCGGAAATGCCATATCAAGACAAAGAAGATGATGCACACGGCAATGATCAGCGCCGCGACGATATTCGGGATCTGCTCCGTATCCGTCTCATACTGACCGCCATAGCTCACCTGTACGCCTTCGGGAAGATGCATCAATGCCACTTCCTTCATGATCGATGCGTTCATATGCTCCACATTGTATTGTGGGTCTACCTCCGCCACAACCGATATGGTGCGCAGACCATTGCGGTGCACGATCTGCCCATATTCCATCTTCTTCTCCACCGTTGCGATCTCACGAAGCGGTACGGAGCGGAGCCCGCCAAGCACAGGCATCTGCTCGTTGAGCAAGTCGTTGACCGACGACGAATCGCTATGCAGCGATTTAATGACGGTCTTCACACTAAAATCGCCGTCCCACATCTGTGCCACGGGGAGACCGGAGGAATAGCGCAGGGCAAGGTTCATCTGCACATAGGCATTCGTCAGACCGAGCCGGTCGGCAGCATCCTCATTGAGCTTGATGCGCGTTGTAGCCAATGGCTCACGCCAGTCGGTACGCACGAGCTCCAGACCGTCCCGAAGACGCAGCCTATGCTCGATACTGTCTGCTGCCGTGTTCAGTGCCGTGAAGTCGTCGCCCGTGATACGCACCTCTATCGGGTTCTCTTCCTTACTGTAAGAAAGGTGCTTGATCTTCACGATACCCTCCGGGAAATAGTTCGTGAAGCGCCTCTTGCACTCCGCCACAATCTTCTCCGTAGCATCATTGCTCTTGGTATTGACAATGAACTGTGCGAAGTTGTCTCCCGGGATCTGCGGCGCGTAAGTCGTCTGGAATCGGGGCGAAGACATGCCATGGAAGTTGGCCACCGACACCACACCCGGGATGCGGCGGATCATGTGCTCCAACGAGTCGGTGAGCACATTCGTACCTTTCACCGTGGTACCCGTAGGCATGAACACCTCTACGGCGAACTGGTCGCGCTGGGCGATAGGCATGAGCTTCTGAGGCAACAGGGCAAAGACGAGGCATCCAATGACGATGCTTGCAATCCCTGCGCCCAAGGTCACACGCCAGTGGGCAAAGCATTTCTCGATAGCTTTATTGTAGAAGCGCTGCATGACGTCGAGGAGGTTGAAGGCTTTCTTGCCGTTCACCGTCACCCCGGTCTCGATAGGCTTGCGGATAGCAAAATACATCAGAATAGGCAGCAGCGTCTGCGCGATGATCATACTCACGAAGAGCACGATCGAGATAGCCCACGGGAACATCTTCAGGAAGTCGTGCATCACGCCCGTCATCGTGATGAGGAACGGGAAGAAGGTGATAGAGATACACAGCGTAGCCGAGAAGATACTTTTGAGGAAGTGGTTCGTCGCCTCTACGGCTGCCGCCCACCGGTGCATGCCCGCGGCGAGGTTGTTGACATAACCGTCGATAATCACGATGGAATCGTCGACAATCATTCCCAATGTCATGATGAGCGCCGCAAGGGTCACGGTGTTCAGCTCCAAGTCGAAGATGTAGAACAGTCCGAGGGAGATGAAGATCGTAATGGGCATGGTGGCGGCTGCTACGGCTGCCACCTGACGCGGCATGATGAGCACAACGACAAGCAGCACGGAGCAGATAGCGATGAGCAGCTCACGCAGGAAGTCGTAGATAGAATCGTCGACGACCTGCTTCTGATCGGTAATCTTACTGATATGTACGTCTGCCGGCAGATCCGCCTTGATATGCTCGAGCTTCTTGTTGATCGCCGATCCCATCGTAGAAATGTTCGTGCCCTCCTTGTTGGTCACGGAGAGCAGCAACGCCTTCGTACCGTTCACGGTGACATACTTCGTCAGGTCAGGGTATTCAATCTTCACCGTGGCTACATCCTTCAGGCGCACGATCTTTCCGCGCGGGTCGGTGTAGATGACCGCATTCTCTACATCGTAGATGGTGTTCAGACTCTCATCGACATGGATCGGACTGCGATAAAACCGGTTGCCCACATTGCCTCCCGTACTCGTGAAACCCTTTCCTGCCAGTTCCTGCGCCACGGCAATATAAGAGATGCCATACTTAGACAGACGCGTGGCATCGAGATAGATGTCGATCTGCGGATTCTGCTCTCCCGTAAGACTCATCTTACCTACAGAGGGTATCATGCGGAGAGAATCCTGCATGATCATCATATAGCGCCACAGCTCACGATAGGTCTTGTCCTTACTCTCCAAGGAGATGAGCTCCGACGAGACGTCACCGAAGTCGTCCTGCACGCGCACGGCAAGCACGCCTACCGGAAGACTGGAACTCTTGAAGGTCTGCACACCATGTTTGAACTTCGACCAGAACTCATCCTTGTCCTCGATGTTCTCATTGAGTTCCACAACGATGATGGACATACCGTCGCGCGAATAGCTCACGGTCTTTTCCTTCAACACCTCTTTATAAGAGAAGATGTAACGCTCCAAGGGCTTCGTCACCTGCTGCTCCACTTCCTCCGAGGTCGCACCCGGATAGACCGCTGCCACGATACCTTCGCGCACGGTATAATCGGGGAACTCATTCTTATTGATATTCACCAATCCATAGACGCCGAGTGCCACAAGGCACGTCACCAACAGAATGACGATCTGCCTGTAATACAAGCATATCTCCTGGAATGGTCTGTGTTTCTTCTGCATAATCGATACCTTCTACCTAATCGACAACAACATCTACTTGATAATCTCACACCGTGTACCTTCCGATACCTTCTGCTGACCTTCTACGATGAGCTGGTCGCCGGGCTCCAGACCACCGTTCACACGTATGCCCTGGGAGGTATCGTCGAGGAAGTTGATATATCGTTTTGTAGCCCGTCCGTTCTTCACGATCCACACAAACATCCGGTTGTCGGGGTTGATCTGTACCACCTTGGCAGGCACGAAGACGCTCATCTGACCCCGGGAGAAACGGGAGTAGACCTGACAAATCATACCTGGCAAGAGCCTATGGTCGGGATTGTTGACGAGCAGTTTGACATCATACGTGCGGCTCAAGGGATCTGCCGTGACACCTTTCTCTATCACCTTGCCATAGAATGTAGCGCCACCGACGGCCTCGCAACATATCATCATCTCCTCGCCGCGCTGTATCTGGTTCACCTCGTCCTCCGGCACGGAGATGGAAATCTTCACGCGGTCGATATGCACGAGTTTTGCCACCATCACCCCCGGCAACACGTTCTGCCCCACGTCGGCAGCCTTCTCTGAGATGTATCCACTGAACGGAGCCGTCAGGCGGGTGTCGCCTGTACCTTTACGGGCGATCGTCTCCAAGGCTGCTGCCGAAGCCACAGCCTCACGCGCCTCAGCAAGTGCGGTCTGGGCCTGTACCCATTTGGAATCGGAGATGACACCCGACTGATGCAACCCTTTCGACCGGGTATAGGTGTCGAGCGCCTGACGATAAGCCTGACGGGCCTGCTGGGTCACGGCATGCGCCGACTGCAAGGCACCCGACTGACTTGTGGCATTGATCGTTGCCACCAATTGTCCGCGACTCACCATCTGTCCCTGGTCCACAGCCATCGTCTGCACGGTACCCGCCACGGGGAAGCTCAGGCTCACGCCACTCTCCTCCGTTACGGTGCCACTGTAGGCATTCTCACCGTTGACCTGAACGGCACCTACTTCCTGTACTTTCACTCTCACGGGTTTCTGGACGGGGCTGGCTTGTTTGCCACCACAACTACTCAGCACGACAAGCAGCGTCGTCAAGAAAGAATAGCCTATTCTTCTCATAATAACATTCTATAAAATGTTGTAATTTCACGATTAATATTGCAAAGATACTGAAATTTAATAAGGAGCGGTCTATTATTGCCCTAAATTTATGTAACTTTGTACATATAATATTTTATGGCTCCTTTCATTATTATACAAGAACATGACAGAACAAATCAACCGCGAAGGACTGAGCCGTGAGCAAGTTTCAGCCTCACGCAATAAATATGGAGAGAATGTTCTCACTCCGCCAAAGAAGACCTCTCTTTGGAAACTCTATATTGACAAATACCGCGACCCTATTATCGAGATCTTGCTCGTCGCGGCAGCCATCTCGCTCGTTCTTGCGTTTATCAACAACGACTTCATGGAGACGTTGGGCATCTTCCTCGCCATCTTCCTCGCTACGACAGTAGGCTTCTATTTCGAAGTGGACGCAGCCAAGAAGTTCAATGTCCTCACGGCGATGAACGATGACCAGCCCGTGAAAGTGCGGCGCGAAGGCAAAGTGATGGAGATTCCCCGGCGGGAAGTCGTTGTCGGCGACATCATCCTGGTGGAGGTCGGCGATGAGATCCCGGCTGATGCACGGCTGCTCAGCGCTGTCAACCTGCAAGTGGATGAGTCCGCCCTCACGGGGGAGCCGCTGACGACCAAGAGTCTTAACGCCGACGACAAGGATCGGCATGCGGCAGCCTATCCCACGAATATCATTCTCCGCTCCACCATGGTGATGAACGGACACGGTGAGGCTGTGGTAGAGAAGATCGGCGACAGCACGGAGATAGGCAAGGTAGCACGACAGTCGACGGAAGTCACGCACACGAAGACCCCGCTCAATATCCAGCTTGGCAAGCTCGCCTCTCTCATCTCGAAGTTCGGTTTCGGTGTTGCTATCGCCGCCTTTGTGATCTTCCTCGTGCACGATATCCTTACCAACGACCTGTGGCATACGAATAACTATTTCAGCATGGCACAGGTGGTGCTCAACTATTTTATGATGGCAGTGACGCTCATCGTCATGGCGGTGCCCGAGGGCTTGCCGATGGCTGTGAACCTCGCCTTGGCGCTGAACATGCGGCGCATGCTCAAGAGTCATAACCTCGTGCGCAAACTTCAAGCCTCGGAGACGATGGGAGCCGTGACGGTTATCTGCACGGACAAGACGGGCACACTCACACAGAACAAGATGCGCGTGGGAGATGTCTACCTAACCCCGGAGACAGCGGACAACGATAATGAGAAGATGCTGCTCAAGATTGCCATGGCGGTGAACTCCACGGCGGAGCTCGACGGCGACAAGGTCGTGGGCAACCCCACGGAAGGGGCGCTCCTGCTATGGCTCAAAGGCAAAGGCAACGACTATCTGTCGCTGCGCGCTGCCAACCCCACGATCAACCAACTGCCGTTCTCTACAGAGCGGAAGCTGATGGCCACCGCTGCCACGGTAGGGGGGCGCACGATGACCTTCGTCAAAGGAGCCCCGGAGATGATCCTCAACCTCTGCGACTGTTGCGCACAGCGCCGCGAGGCGTGCGAGAAGGTGCTGCTCGACTATCAGCATAGAGCCATGCGCACCTTAGCCTTTGCCTACGGTGAAGGTGATCTGACGGAGGCGCTTGCCGCGGGCAAGGCTGCGAACCTCAAGCTGCAAGGAGTCTGCGCCATCAGCGACCCCGTACGCGAGGAGGTGCCCGCAGCTGTGGAGGAATGCCGCACGGCAGGCATCCGCGTGAAGATCGTGACCGGCGACACCACGGCAACAGCCTTGGAGATAGGCCGGCAGATAGGTATCGAGGGGGGCAAGGCGATCACAGGTCCCGAATGGGCGGCACTCTCCGACGAGGATGCTTATGCGCTGTGCGAGGATATCGATGTGATGAGTCGTGCACGGCCAGGTGACAAGCAACGCCTCGTGGAGATGCTGCAGAAGCATGGGGAGGTCGTAGCCGTGACGGGCGACGGCACCAACGACGCCCCGGCGCTCAACTATGCACACGTAGGCCTCTCGCTCGGCTCGGGCACCTCCGTGGCCAAGCAGGCCTCGGATATAACCATCCTCGACGACTCGTTCACCTCCATCGCCTCAGCCGTGATGTGGGGGCGCTCACTCTATAAGAACATCCAGCGGTTCCTCTTCTTCCAGCTCGTCGTCAACGTCTCTGCCCTGCTCCTCGTGCTCGGCGGCTCTGTCATCGGCACGGAGATGCCGCTCACGGTGACGCAGATCCTCTGGGTCAACCTCATCATGGACACATTCGCAGCCCTCGCCCTGGCGTCGCTGCCGCCTTCCCACGAGGTGATGCACGACAAACCGAGAAAACCCTCCGACTTCATCATCACCAAACCCATGGCACGCGGCATCCTCGGTATGGGCGTGTTCTTCTTCGCCATCATGTTCGTCTTCCTCATCTGGTGTGAGCGACATGGCACAGGAAGCATCATCGACGTGCATGAGCTGACGTTGTTCTTCACCACCTTCGTCATGCTGCAGTTCTGGAACCTCTTCAACGCGAAGTGTCTCGGGAGCTGCCACAGTGCCTTCCGTCATTTCTGGCGCGACCGCGGCCTCATCCTCGTACTTGCCCTGACCTTCGCCGGTCAGTGGCTCATCGTGACGTTCGGCGGCCGTATGTTCCGCACCCTCCCGCTGAGCCTCAACGAGTGGCTGATCATCATCGGCTCTACCGGCGTGCTTGTGCTTGGAGGCGGTGAGCTATACAGGATCGGGAAGCGTGTAAAACGAATATAACTATTGTGGATAACGATTTCTTTACATTGAATGATCAGCTGCGCCCTTGCGTGGCCACGATCGGGTTCTTCGACGGCGTACACCGCGGCCATCAGTTTTTAATAGCCAGCGTCATGGAAGAAGCCCGCAAGACTGGCTTGCAGTCGTTGGTGATCACTTTTGACCGGCATCCGCGGCAAGTGCTCAGTCAGGACTATCAGCCGCGCCTGCTGACTACGCTCGACCGCAAACTGCAACTGCTCTCGCTCACGGGGGTGGACAATGTGGCAGTGCTCCATTTCACGAAGGAGATGGCAGCCCTCTCTGCCCATGACTTCATGCAACAGATCCTCTACGACAAGCTCAACGTGCGCAAGCTCATCATCGGCTACGACAACCGCTTCGGCCATAACCGCGCCGAGGGCTTCGACGACTATGTCGGCTACGGCAGGGAGATGGGTATCGACGTCATGCAGTCCACACCTTTCTCCATAGGCGACATCAAGGTCAGCTCCTCTCTCACCCGTTCCTTCCTCGAAGGCGGAGAGGTGGAGATGGCGACCCGCTGCTTAGGCCGTTCCTACGAACTCTCGGGAACCGTCATCAAGGGTTTCCAACAAGGCCGCAAGCTCGGGTTCCCTACCGCCAACCTCGACACGGGCAACAGTGGACTGCTCATTCCTAAAGGCGGTGTCTATGCTGTCAAGGCGTCAATAGACGACCATCAGCGCCCCCTCCCCGCCATGATGGATATCGGCACGAGACCGACCTACGGAGGTACAAAACTGTCTTTGGAGGTCAACATCTTCCACTTCCACGGCTGTCTCTACGGCAAGCCGCTCAGTGTACAGTTCATCAAACGTATCCGGGACGACCAAAAGTTCGAGTCCATCGAGGCGCTCGCCGCACAGATACAAAAGGACAAGGAAGTGATCAGCCGATTTTTCGCATTAAACATTCCACATTAAACACTCCACATTAAACACTCCACATTAAACATTCCACATTAAAATGAATAAGACCTTAAAAGATATTCTCGACATCCTGTGGTATGTCGTTGTCTTCTTCCTGTTACAGATCGTGTTTGGCGCTATCCTCGGAGTCTTCAAACTCTCATTGGGCATGACAACCATCATCACCACGGTGCTGAGCAGTGGCCTGACGATCTTCCTCTTCCTCAAACTGAGATGGACCCCGGTGTCACGTTCCTGGATGCAGACGCGTCCATGGATCGTTCTCACATGGTCGGTCCTCCTCGCCCTCGGCTCCATCATCCCTTCGGAGCGTTTGGTAGAAGTGCTTCAGATGGAGATGCCGGAGCAGATGATGAAGATGTTCGAGGAGGTGATGAAGAAACCCATAGGTTATGTTGTCATCGGCATCCTGGCGCCTTTCGCTGAAGAGGTCGTCTTCCGGGGAGCGATCCTCCGCAAGCTCCTCGGCATGATGGACGAGAAACGGCATTGGGTGGCCATCGCTATCTCGGCTCTTGTCTTCGGGCTCGTCCATCTCAACATCCCCCAGGGCATCCATGCGTTCCTCATCGGTCTGCTCCTCGGCTGGATGTATTACCGCACACGTTCCATCCTCCCCGGCATCCTCTTCCATTGGGTGAACAACAGTGTGGCGTTCATCATGTTCCATATCATGCCACAGATGGCTGACGGCAAGCTCATCGACCTCTTCCACGGCAACGAACGCATGGTGACGCTCTCCGTCATCTTCTCGTTCTTTATTCTTATCCCAAGCATCTATCAACTTAACGTTTGGATGAAGCGCGCAAAATAGCCGTGCGATCGTGACACGTATATGAAACGTTCTCATAGCACTTAAAGTGTGATTAAGCAATGCGTCATTGCATGGTTTGTCTTCCGACAGTTGCAAAGGTAGGAAGAATCTGAAAATAAAAAAAGAGCTGCAACGCCTCCGTGCAGAAATCGGTGCAATATTGCGGAAATCCGTGCAGAAATCGGTTCATTTGTGCAATATGTTAACAAAAATAAGCCCCGGGCTGCGGAGGTATTGGAGGAACGTGCCGTAAGAAAACGCTTTCCCGAAAGGTATCGGCAAATTTATGCTCCCCCAAATACTAACAACTAACAACTAACAACTAACAATAAGGTCGTAACACATGTTCTGTCGCCCAAATTCGCCACCCCAATCCTAACAACTAACAACTAACAACTAACAATAAGGTCGGAACACATGCTGTGTCGCCCAAATTCGCCACCCCCAATCCTAACAACTAACAACTAACAACTAACAATAAGGTCAGAACACATGTTCTGTCGCCCAAATTCACCACCCCCAATCCTAACAACTAACAACTAACAACTAACAATAAGGTCGGTCAATAGGTTCCAAAAAATATTTTGAACCTCGCGAACATTATTATATATATAATAATAATAATGTATATAATCTATTTATATATTATTTATATCCTATTTATATCTCTTGTCCGGCGTTTCAAAAATTCTTCCTCAACGGGCCGCGCATGTATGTTCCGACCTTATTGTTAGTTGTTAGTTGTTAGTTGTTAGGATTTCGCCCGCATAGGCTGCCTCGTCGGGACGAGCAGACATGTGTTACGACCTTATTGTTAGTTGTTAGTTGTTAGTTGTTAGGATTTCGCCCGCATAGGGCTGTCTCGTCGGGGGTGAACAGACATGTGTTACGACCTTATTGTTAGTTGTTAGTTGTTAGTTGTTAGGATTTGTGCCCGCCACGCACGGCAATGCACGCCCTTGTTGAAGGAGAAAATGTTTCACGGTGTTTTGCGATTCCACCGCAATCGCGAGGCGATTCCACCGCAATCGCGAGGCGATTCCACCGCAATCGCGCCGCCATCGTATGCCAATTGCCGTTTCCGATGTTTCACGCGGCGTGCCGGCTCGTTACTCCCACCCGCGGAAACGACGGGAGCAAGCTTGCAATAGTCTGTAAATCAATCAGCTGTGCGAAAGTGACGGGTATTCTGACCCCACTGCTTGCAGGTTGTGATTTTATTTCGTACTTTTGCAACCGAAACCCATGGATAAGCGCTTAAAACATCACTGAAACAAGTCTAACATCTAAAATCTAACAATTATGTCTATCCGATACAAAGTAGTTCAATGCCATCTGAAGGACAGCGTCATCAACGGCAAGTGGTACGGCAAGGCCGTCAGCCTGGGCACGGTCACCACGCCTACGCACGAGCCATGACGATTGCAGGGGGCGGCCCTGCAAAAGCATCGGAATGTGCACGAAGAGCATACTTCAGCGTTAAGCGAGCGATAGCGAGCAGAAGTCGTGAAGAGTCGTGGAAAGTCGCTGCAAAAATATTCACGCTTCTCCTTTGCGACCTTTGCGGCTTGGCGAGAAAAAGTATCTCGCGGAAGTTGCTCTTCTCTAAAGAGCAAAGCCGCTCTCAACCTAGGAATTCTTGTCACACCCTGCCAGCCTCGGAGAGAGCTCGGCAAGTTCAATACTGAACTCGCCGAGAAGGTCTCGGAGTTCTTGTCACACCCTGCCAGCCTCGAAGAGGCTGAATGCTTCATAACCCCAGTCTAAACGAGCGAAGCGAGTGCAGACTGGGGGGTGTTGATGACAGCAAGACTGGCTGAGGACGTGCCTCGGAGAGGCACAATGCGCGAAGCGCGTAACGAAGGGGCTCCGGCTTGCTACGCATCTAAGATGCATTCAGCCTCTCCGAGGCTGGCAGTAAGTTCACGGCCACCCCACCAACAGTCCCCAGTCTGCGCTCGCTTCGCTCGCTTAGACTGGGGTTATGAAAAATTCAGCCTCTCCGAGGCTGTCTCCACCGATGCACGACTCTCTGCGCTCTCCTCTCCGAGGCTGCCTCCACCGACCTACGACTCTCGCTCTCTCCTCATAAGGCCGAAGGCCTCTCAGCGAGCTCATCCTCTCACACGTATCATCTCTGCGGCTCAATAAGCTCTGCGGCTCTGCGTGAAAAGTCTGATAATCAAGGACAGTATTGGGCCTCAACAAAAAAGTGACGAAAAAACAAAACGCCCGTCGACCGACAGACTTCTTCTGCCGCGCGACGGACGATAAAGAAAACTACTTATAAGAGGAATGGCCGCTAAGCGGAGCCCGTAACGATCAGGCACCGGCATTGGCTGCAAGCGGAGCAGCCTGGGTGTAGACACGAGCGGCAAGGTCCTTGTCGAGCGTGTAGAGGCCATAACCGTTGCCGTTGATCAGCTTCAGGTTGTCGATGATGGTCTTGTCGTTGTCCTCTTCCTCGACCTGCTCGTCGATGAACCATTGCAGCATGCTCTGCGTGGCGAAGTCCTTCTCCTCCGTAGCAAGGGCATAGAGATCGTTGATAAGCGAGGTCACCTTCTGCTCGTGAGCCAAGGTTGCCTCAAAGACGTCAAGCGGCGATTTCCATTCTGTCGGCACAGCCTCGATAGGCTTCAGCGTGACACGGCCATCGCGCTGGATGACATAATTGAAGAAGATCTTCATGTGATCTGTCTCTTCCTGATACTGGACATCAAACCAGTGACCCATGCCCGGCATGTTGTTGGCACTGGCCCAAGCCGACATGGAGAGATAAAGATAAGCTGACCACATCTCAGCATTGATCTGGGCGTTGATAGCGTCCTCTACTTTCTTGTTCAACATAACAGTAAATATTTAAGCGTTTGTCTGAAATTTCATCCGCTGCAAAAATAAGAAAAAAAGGATGCAAGCAAAGGTTTTTTAAGTAAATTAATCGCTCGCCGCCTATTTTTTGTAAGTTTACAACACACTAAAGGAGCACTGGAAGAACGTCCTTTCTATACTTCTTTTTTTGCATCTGGGTTATTTACGACAGAAAGCCTTTATACTTTTTGTCCAATAAATTTGCTAATTTAATTAATAATGTTTACTTTTGTCGTGTTATTATTAAGAACTAAAGCATTAATGGACAAATAGGAAATATATTCTGACATTCTGAACATTATGTAGTGTCGGTATGAAAATATAGGCATTACGAATGACACGATTCTTTCATGCTCATGTCTTTGAATTGAAATACCGTGTTTATAATTTTGCGAGCAAATTAATAAAAGGCCCAATTAGATTGTTAGGATAATAATTATCATTGAAATGCTAAGAAAAAGAAAGAGCACTATGAAGGCAGCCGGTCGCAGCTTGCTGACCGCATTATTCTTCATGACCGGAACGATGGCATTCGCAGAGAATGGTATCTCCGGCACCGTAAAGGATGCCAACGGCAATCCCCTTCCTGGCGTCATCGTGAAAGTGGAAGGCACGAAAGAAGCGACGGTCACCGACAGCAACGGCCGCTATTCGCTCAATGCGGCTCCCTCGCAGCGCCTTGAGTTTTCCTACCTTGGCTATGCCAGTCTGACCTTAGATGCCTCGCAAAGCAAGCAGGTCGTACTGAAAGAGGACAACAAAACGCTCGGTGAGGTCGTGGTCGTAGGATACGGCACGATGCGGCGTAAGGATGTGACAAGCTCCATCACGACGCTCAAGGAGGAAGACCTCAACCTCGGTGTCATCACCACGCCCGGCGAGATGCTGCAAGGCAAGGTGCCCGGGCTCGTGGTCACCACGACAGCTAATCCCAACGGTGAACCTTCGATCACCCTTCGAGGTGCGTCGACCCTGCGCACCGGCGAAGCCATGCAGCCTTATTATATTGTAGACGGCGTGCCGGGTGTCGATCTCTCGCTCGTCTCGCCCGACGACATTGAGAGCATCGATGTGCTGCGCGATGCTACGGCAACAGCCATTTACGGTTCGAAAGCAGCCAACGGCGTGATCATTGTCACAACAAAGAAAGGCAGCAAAGGCGCTGCGCACATCGGATACCGGGGCTACCTCGCCGTAGAGAACGTGTCGAAGGATGTGGACCTCGCTACTGCCGACGATTTACGCAGCTACGCCCAAGCCAACAACTTCAAGCTGCCCGATGACCAGGGAGCCAACACCGACTGGCAGAAAGAGGTGGAGCGAACGGGCATCAGCCACAACCATAACCTCTCTGTGAGTGGAGGAAACGACAAGTCGAACTACAACATCAGCCTCAACTACATGAACCGTCAAGGCGTCATCAAGTCGACAGACATGAACCGACTCACCGCACGTGCCCTGGCGCAGTCGAGGGTGCTGCACGACAGGCTGAACCTCGCCCTCGGCGTAAACTACAGCCGGACCGAGATCAACGACGTGCCGAGCACCAATGAGCGGGGCATGGCCGTGGCTGACGCCATGGTCTACTATTCGCCACTGCAACCGGTGAAGAACGCTGACGGCACATGGTTCAGTTCGACAAGTGTGACAAACTATTATAACCCCGTGTCGATGATTCACGAAGACGAGATGAACTATGTGAAGAAGCGCACGCAGATCACCGGCAAGGCGGACCTTAACATCTTGAAAGGGCTCACCTGGACGGCACAGTTCTCCTACTCCGAAAAGCAGAACGTCACTTCTATCTATCACTCCACCCAGTCGCAGATTGTCAAGACCAACGGTGAGGCGCAGCGAAGCACCTATTTCAGCAACAAGAAAGTGTTTGAGACCTACGGCAACTATCAGACAACCCTCAACGAGCTGCACCGCCTCGGATTCATGGCAGGCTACTCCTGGGAGGAGTCGAACAATAACGATGGATTCGGACTGACCGTGAAGGACTTCTACAGCAACGCCTTGCGCTACTACGATCTTACCTATGCCAACAAGATCGACGGCATCGATGCCGTGGAGAGCGGAAGTCTCTCTACGCTGAGGATGATCTCGTTCTACGGTCGTGCCAACTACTCTTTCGCTGACAAGTATAATATCCAGGCCACGCTCCGTCGGGATGGATCATCGGCTTTCGGTAAGGATAACCGCTGGGCCACCTTCCCTTCGGTGAGCGCATCCTGGCGCATGAGCGAGGAGCCTTTCATCAAGAACCTGAACCTCTTCGACAACCTCTCCCTGCATGCCGGCTACGGCGTGAGTGGCAACTCCTTAGGATTCGATGCCTTCACGGCCATTAAGACTTATGCCGCCTCAGGCTGGTTCCCGTATACGGACGCTGATGGCACGACGACCAACATGCACACCATCGGTGCCACAAACAACGCTAACCCTGACCTTAAATGGGAACGGACGGGCATGTTTAATATCGGTCTCGACTTTGGATTCTTCAACGGGAGGCTCTCGGGTACCCTCGAATATTACGACAAGCGCACCTCTGACCTTATCTATTATTACCCGGTATCCACCGACCGATACGAGTTCTCCACCATGACAGCCAATGTCGGTGACATCAGCAACAAAGGTGTGGAACTGAGCATCAGCGCCATTCCCGTGGTGAACAGAAACTTCAAATGGTCCACAACGCTGAACCTCTCCCACAACAGCAACCGGGTGGAGAAACTCTCCAATCAGACGTTCTCCGTCGACTATATCGATGAAGCCGACTGTCTGATTACAGGCAACACGGGGGTCTATGTGCAGCGCATCATGGAAGGCTGCCCCATCGGACAGTTCTATACCTACGAGTGGGCTGGCTACAACGACCAGGGCGTCAGCCAGTTCTATGTCCACGACCCAACGACCGGAAAGCGCACGGGGGAGGTGACGACCAAGCCCCAGGACACGGACCGCACGAAGACCGGCAGCGCGCAGCCTAAGCTGACCTACGGATGGAACAACACGCTGACGTATAAGAAATGGAGCATGAACATCTTCTTCCAAGGCGTGCTCGGCAATAAAGTCTTTGACGCCATCCGCGCACAAGGCAACTGTGTGAGCCTCATCGCGCAAGGCAAGAACGTGTTTAAGGAGTGCCTCACGGACCAGAAATACGGTGACGTGAACGCACAGACCCCTTCCGACAGATGGATAGAGGACGGGAGCTATCTGCGACTCTCTACCCTCACCCTGGCCTACGACTTCGGTAAGATCAGCGACTGGGTGAGCGGCCTCTCGGTCTACGCGACCTGCAACAATGTCTTCACCATCACCGGCTTCAAAGGCATTGACCCGGAGGTGGACCTCGGCGGACTGACGCCGGGCGTACAGTGGCGCAACTCGTATTATCCCCATACACGCACCATCATGGTAGGAGTGAAAGTCAACTTCTAAGAATAATTATTTCAATGATCATGAAAACAAGATATATCCTTGCTACGGCCCTTCTCGCCTTAGCTGCCTCCTCTTGTACAGACCTCGATGTGGACGTGAAGTCAAAACTGACCGAATACCCCAGCTCGGAGATCGCTATGGAGGGAAAAATGGCCGATGCTTATTATGCGTTCCGCAAACCGCTCGGCAACAATTATAACCGTTATCAGACCTTCTCTTCCGACGAGGCTTCCGGCCTGAGCTTTGACGGTGACTACTATGACGGTGCAGAGAATGTCAACCCGACACTCCATACCTTCCAGGCCAACAACACACCGGGCAACTGGTGGAGCGACCTGGCAAGTGGCATCACGAAGTGCAACAAGCTCATCAACGAACTGGCCGATGACACCACAGCGCTGTCTAAACGCTATGTAGCCAACCTGCGTACCGTGCGGGCGTTCTATCACTTCATCCTCATGGACAGCTACGGCGATGTGCCTATCCTGAACAAGATCTACGATAGCAATGAGGTCATTGAGCGACAGCCCCGGAAGATGGTGGCGGAGTTTATCGAGAAAGAGCTCGTGGAGAGTCTGCCAGAACTATCTACTGCCAACGACGCTTCCACTTATGGCAAGCCGAACAAATGGATGGCGGAAGCACTGCTCGTCAAGCTCTACATGAACTGGGGGGTCTATACCTGCGGCAACGTAGCCGACTACGACCCTGCAACAACGGCGAACCAGAAACTCAACGAGGCCGTGAAATACTGCGATGAAATCGTTAAAAGTGGACTGTTCAACCTCTCCGACAACTATCGCGAGAAGTTCCTTTATAACAACGGCTATCAGATCAAGGACTTCATCTATGCTATGCCCTACGACTGTGTGACCGATTACAAATCAGGAGAAGGCAACTACTATGGCCGTTACCGCACGTTCCGTAAGATCGACTCTGGCACGCCTACGGGCTACTACAGTGGCAAGATGAGCAACTCCTGTGCGGGTATCTGCGCCATGAACCCGGAGTTTGCCGACCTCTTCACACTGAAAGGAGATGAGCGCAACAAGTGCGTGCTCAGTGGCAAGGTGTTCATGCACGACGCTATCACCGGCGAGGAGACCGGCGTGCCTTACCTGTATAAAGGCCAACAGTTGGAGTTTACAAAGACCCTTACACTGAAAGAAGGCGGCGAGGCTCAGCTCAATGCCGGCGCTACCTACGACGGATGGCGCCAGGGCTACCGCTCCATCAAGTTCTATCCGAACCCCACGGAGTATTCGAAGTACGCTCGTTGCCAAAGCAACGATGTGCCTATCTTCCGCTACGCTGACATCCTCTTAGAAAAAGCGGAGGCTATCCTCCGGGGCGCCACAGCAACGAACGGCGACACGCCGCAGAGCCTCTTCAACCAGATCCGTGCATACGTCAATGCGCCTCTGCTCGACCACTCACCGAGCCTCAAAGAGCTGCTCGACGAGCGCGGACGAGAGTTCTTCGATGAGAACTGGCGACGCAACGACATGATCCGGTTCGGCACCTTCGAGAGCGAATATGGATTCCACCGTCACGACTTCCCCGGAGCCAACTTCGACAAGCGGCACCGTATATTCCCCGTCCCGCAGACGATCATGAATGAGAATACCAACTGGAAACAGAATGAGGGATATGAAGAGAGGTAGAATGTATTAATTAGAAGTCCGGAAGTCGCTGAAATCAGCGACTTCCGGACTTCTTAATTTAATACTTCCTTCTTCTCACAGAAGCTTCAAAGCTCTCTGCACGACATGGCTCTGCTCATTCATCACCTGGAAATACTCGCTCATATCCCAAATATCACGGGCGATAAGCGCCTTGAGCTGAGCACGGAGATAGACGAGCGTACGGTCCAGTTCAGCCTGGTCCTTCGGCACGATCTTCTGCTTCTTACCCTCAGCAACGATCGTATCGATGAGCGACTGAGGCACTTCGTAATGCGCAAGATAATCGGTGAAATGGGGATATTTTGCTTTCAGCAACTTACGGTTGGCATCCATAAACTTCAAGTCGTTGTCGAGCACGATATTCTTCGCCATGAGCTTACGGTGGAAAGCCGTGAACTGCAGCGTGTCGAGCGGCACAAAATAGTCGGGCATGATACCACCACCGCCATACACGGTACGATGCTTACGAAGGGTATAGAACTTCAGCGAGTCAGCAAAATGAATGCTGTCCGCTGAATAAAGCTCTCCATGCTTGAAGCGCTTGTCCAGCTCCAGTTCATAGTCTTTCAGATCACCCTTTACATAAGGTTTCTGAATGCAACGGCCAGAGGGAGTATAATAATGTGCCACGGTGAGACGCATCATTGAACCGTCAGGGAAATCGATAGGACGCTGCACAAGACCTTTACCAAAGGACCGACGACCAACGACGGTGCCACGGTCCTGATCCTGCAAGGCTCCCGTGACGATCTCAGCGGCAGAAGCCGTAAACTCATTGACAAGCACGATGACCTTACCATCCTTCAGCGTACCGTTACCTTGAGCAACAAACTCAGAGCGCGGTGCCACACGACCCTTCGTGTAGACGATAAGATCACCTTTCTGCAAGAACTCATTCGCTATCTGCACGGCTGCCTGAAGATAACCGCCGCCATTGTCCTGCAAATCGAGGATGAGATTCTTCATACCTTGCTTCTTCAAAGCATTGACTGCCGTCATAAACTCTTGATAAGTCGTCGCTCCAAAACTGCCAATACGGATATATCCGGTAGCAGGTTTAATCATGTACCACCCATCGATGGTCTTGACAGGGATCTTATCCCGTACCACGGTGAAATGGAGCTTTTCTGCGATTCCACGACGCACGATGGTGAGGTTGACTTTCGTACCCTTGGGTCCGCGCAGCCTACGCATTATCTCTTCGCGGCTCATCTTTACACCCGCTATCGTCGTGTCGTTGACGGCAACGATACGGTCGCCGGGCAGGATACCGACCTTCTCAGACGGCCCTTTAGCGACAGGCTGGATGACGAGCAACGTATCTTCCTGCATATTAAACTGTACGCCGATGCCGTCGAAAGAGCCGTTGAGCGACTCGTTCATGGCCTTGGTCTCCTTGGCTGTCGTATAGGTGGAATGGGGATCGAGCTTCTCCAACATGCCACGGATGCCGTCCTCCACAAGCTTCTGCTGGTTCACGGTATCGACATAGAGATTACTGATCGCAATCTCTGCTATCTGCAACTTGCGAAGCGGGGAGTCTTTGCCAAAATCAAGCTTTAACTGTGCCTGAGAAGGTACAGCAAAGAAGAGTGCCATCAGCAAAATGATGACGGAATGGAAGTTGATGTATTTCATAATCATTATTCTATTGGCTCCGTATCTTGCGGCAGATCCTCCTCGATGACGAGGTTGTCGATGATGAAGTTCTGGCGCTCCATCGTGTTCTTGCCCATATAGTATTCGAGGAGCTTCTGCACCTGGTCGTTTTTATGCAGCGTGACCTGTTCCAACCGCATGTCAGGACCGATGAAATGGACGAATTCGTCGGGTGAGATCTCTCCAAGACCTTTGAATCGGGTGATCTCCGGATCGGGGCCGAGGTCACGGATGGCATTGACACGTTCCTCATCGGTATAGCAATAGCGCGTGATGAAATCGTTTTTCCGCTCACCTTTAGCCAAGCGAGCGTCAGCATCGGCTATGACCTTCTTGCTCTTGATCTTCGTGCGGCGGTTGCGGACCCGGAAGAGTGGGGTCTGGAGCACGTAGACATGTCCTTTCTTGATGAGTTCGGGATAGAACTGGAGGAAGAATGTGATGAGCAGCAAACGGATGTGCATGCCGTCGACATCGGCATCCGTCGCCACGATGACCTTGTTGTAGCGGAGGTTGTCGAGACCGTCCTCAATGTCCAAGGCAGCCTGTAAGAGATTGAACTCCTCATTCTCATACACCACTTTCTTTGTCAGGCCAAACGAGTTGAGGGGCTTGCCGCGCAGCGAGAACACTGCCTGGGTATTGACATCGCGGCTCTTCGTGATGCTGCCGCTTGCGGAGTCTCCCTCGGTAATGAAGATACTCGACTCTTCCTTGCGGTCATCCTTCGCGTCACTGTAATGGATACGACAATCGCGCAGCTTGCGGTTGTGGAGATTGGCTTTCTTAGCACGCTCACGGGCGAGCTTCGTCACGCCTGCCATAGCTTTGCGCTCATGCTCACTCTCCTTGATCTTGTTCTCTAAGACATCAGCCACATCCTCTTTGTGGATATGGAGGTAGTTGTCGACTTCCCGTTTGATGAAGTCGCCCACATATTTATTAATGGTTTCGCCCCCCGGCTCCATGAGCGTGGAGCCAAGCTTGATCTTTGTCTGCGACTCGAAGACCGGCTCCTCCACATTGATGGCGATGGCCGCCACGATACCGTTGCGGATATCGGTATACTCGTAGTTCTTATCGTAGTATTCCTTGATCGTCTTGGCGATATGCTCCTTGAATGCGCTCTGATGCGTGCCGCCCTGCGTCGTATGCTGACCGTTGACAAAGCTGTGATACTCCTCGCCATACTGGTTGGTATGGGTGAAGGCTATCTCTATGTCCTCGCCTTTGAGGTGGACAATGGGATAGAGCGGGTCTGTCGTCATCGTGTCGACGAGCAGATCCTCCAAACCATTACGGCTCTTGATGCGACGGCCATTGTACATGATCGTGAGACCGCTGTTGAGATAGGTATAGTTGCGGAGCATCGTCTCCACATACTCATCGTGGAAGGAATAGTTCTTGAACAGGGTGTTGTCGGGCTCAAAGAAGATGTAAGTACCATTCTCATCCTGACTCGGCTCGGTGTTATCGCTGATGAGCTTGCCACGCTCAAAGACGAGCGCACGCACCTTTCCCTCACGATAACTCTTCACCTCGAAGTGGGAACTGAGGGCGTTGACAGCCTTCACACCCACACCGTTCAGACCAACGCTCTTCTTGAATGCCTTGGTATCGTATTTTCCTCCAGTATTCAACACAGAGACCGCCTCCACAAGTTTGCCTTGCGGGATGCCACGACCATAGTCGCGGACGGAGACACGCAGATTGTCCTCAATGTCCACCTCTATGCGGTCACCGGCATTCATCTTAAACTCATCAATGGAGTTGTCAATGACCTCTTTCAGCAAGACATAGATGCCGTCTTCCGGCAGGTTGCCATCGCCCAATCGTCCGATGTACATACCCGGACGGGTACGTACATGCTCCATGTCACTCAAGTGACGTATATTATCATCAGTGTATTGTACTGTCTCTGTCATTTTACTTTATTCTTCTTATCTCTCGCTGATTACGCAGATGCGAGCAATAACTGCTACTCGCCAATCTCTTTTCTGAAACAACGGCGGCGCTTGTGGTTAATGTGTTCCAATGAACCCCACTGACCCTGAACACCATTGTTGCTTTCCATCTCTACGTTCGTCTCACCCCATTTGAAACCATAATCGATATAACGGGGAATGAGGTCGGCAAAGAGCAGGGCATTGGCTCCCTTGGCACGATATTCGGGAAGGAAACCGATGAGCAGCAGGTCCACGCCCTCCGTCTTATGCATCTTCAGGGCACGCAGTACATGCCACCAGCCGAAAGGCAAGAGGCGGCCGCGGTGACACTTCTGCATGGCGCGTGCCATGGACGGCATCGTGATACCGACACCGATGAGCTTATTATCTTTGTTGCCATCGACAACCAGCGTGATAAGATTCGGATCGAGCATCGGCAAGTAAGTCTTCACATACTCGTCGATCTGACGCTGCGTGAGCTCTACATAGCCATAGAGGTCTTTATAGGTCTCGTTGATCAGTTTGAAGACTTCATGCGCAATATCCCCTTGCTTGATCTCCTTTCGCGTTATCTTCTTAATATGAAGATTATAACGTTTCTCGATGAGCGCGGAGAGCTTGGCAAACTTCTCCGGCGTCTTCTCCGGCATGGGGAGGTAATACTCCACATAGTCGTTATCTTTGACCCAACCACCGAGCTTCTCCATGTGCTCGGGATAATAAGGATAGTTGTAGATCGTAGGCATGGTGCCGAGCTTGTCGAAGCCCATGATGAGCATACCCTCCGGATCGAGGTCGGTGAATCCTAAAGGTCCGACCATCGACGTCATCCCTTTGCTTTTGCCCCATGTTTCCACGGCATCAAAGAGCGCCTTCGATACTTCAAGGTCATCCACAAAGTCGATCCAGCCGAAACGCACATCTTTCTTATTGAACTTCTCGTTGGCACGCTTGTTGATGATAGCCGCCACACGGCCGACCAACTTTCCATCCTTATAAGCCATGAAATACTCAGCTTCGCAAAAGTCGAAAGCCACATTCTTGTCTTTACGGAGCGTGTTCATGTCGTCCATGAACAAGACCGGTGCATCATAAGGATTACCCTTATAAAGATCGTAGTGGAAATCAATGAAGTGCTTGAGATCACGCTTACTTTCCACGCGTTTTATTTCTACTGACATTTTGTTAATAAAGAGTCAACTTTAATATTGATGTATATACATTAGTAGGCAAAAGTAGTAATAAATGGAGAAAAGACAAAAGAGATTAGCATAATTAAACATAACAACATCATTTTTCCATTCAATCACGCCCTATAATTGTTCATTTGTTCAAATCGCTCCTTGATTGTTTTTCTTCCGCGGAAGATATTTATTTTCACCTGTTCTTCCGTCATATTAAGCAGCCTCGCAATGTCCTTGTAAGGCTTTCCTTCAAAATCGCGGAGCTGGATACACAGTTTCTGCTTCTCAGGCAGGGAATCGACGATATGCCGTACCATCTCCACTTCATCGTTGGCGATGGTCTGCTGGGAAGGGGTATAGGCGGAATCGGGACGCTCGTTCTGCGTTGCATCGAGACTCTCACTGTGCGATCCCTGACGCTTGACAAAGTCGAGGGCTTTGTTGCGGCATACAGTATAGCAAAAAGCCTCGATATTCTCTATATCCGTCCATGAGTCGCGTTTATCCCATACTTTGATGAGTGTTTCCTGCACAATATCCTCTGCCTCGGCACTGTCGAGCGTGATGCGCAATGCCAGGCGATACAGCTGATTTTTCAGCGGGAGAATATCTGTCTGGAAATTAATCATTAATTATTAACAGCTAACACTTATCAAAGAACATCGCTTCAAGCAGATTTCAAGGTCTACAAACCTCTATCAACTGATCACAGTGCCTGCCGTACTTCCCAAGGCTTCAGCCTTTGTGATGATGACACGCTTCACACCCGCTTCCACGGCAACGAGCGCGTTTTCTATCTTCGGTTTCATGCCGCCACTGATCGTGCCATCGGTGCAGTAGTTCTCGAAGTCACGTCTTGTCATCGTAGCTATGACGCTGTGCTCATCATCGGGGTCTGCCAACACACCCGCCTTCTCGAAACAATAGATGAGTGTCACATCGAAGAACGGGGCGAGCGCCTTGGCGGTCTCTGCTGCAATGGTGTCGGCATTGGTGTTCAGCAGATGTCCCTGACCGTCGTGCGTGAGCGGAGCCATGACAGGGATGACCCGCTGCTCAAGCAGAGAAGCCAGTGCTTGTCCGTCTGTACGGTCCACATCTCCCACGAAGCCGTAATCGATGCCATTCTTTAAGGGACGCTTGTGGCTCAGCATCACGTTCATGTCGGCGCCCGTCAGTCCGAGTGCATTGACACCACGCGCCTGAAGCCGTGCCACGATATTCTTGTTGACGAGTCCTCCATAGACCATCGTCACGACCTCGAGCATGTCAGCATCCGTGACACGTCGTCCATCTATCATCTTCGTCTCAATGCCTAATGCCGCAGCTACCTTCGTAGCCCGGCGGCCGCCTCCGTGCACAAGCACCTTCGGGCCCTCGATCTTCGCAAAGCGATCCAGGAGGTCATCGAGACGGGCCTCTTCTTCCACGATGGCACCGCCAACCTTGATAACTGTGAGATTCTTCATGTTTCTTTCTTTTTATAGAGACCCCAAAGACTAAAGTTCTGAAGTTCTTTCATCACACTGCTTAGTCATTTGACTGAACTTCTGTCTTCCGAACTTCTGAACTTCCGAACTTCCGGACTTCAAAACTTCTGAACTTCCGAACTTCTTAACTTCTAAACTTCCGAACTTCCGGACTTCTTACTCCAGATACGTGTATCCGTAGAGGCCGGAACGGTACGTGGAGAGGAACTCCTTACCCTCATCCATGGAGAGCTTGCCTTCCTTCACGCCCTTTGTGACCCATTGTTCCAACTGGCGCACGAGTTTCTTCGGATTGTACTGTACATATTCGAGTACCTCCTCCACCGTCTCGCCGTCGATGATCTGGTCGATATGATAGGAGCCGTCTTTCACCGTGATGTGTGCCGCCGTCGTATCGCCGAAGAGATTGTGCATGTCACCGAGGATCTCCTGGTAAGCACCCACGAGGAACGCCCCGATATAGTAAGGCTCTCCCTTACGGAGAGGGTGCACGGGGAGCACACTGCTCTGCGAGCCATTGACTGCGAAGTTGGCCACCTTGCCATCCGAGTCGCACGTGATATCCTGCAGCGTGCAGTTACGTGTCGGCTGCTCGTCGAGACGTTCTATCGGCATGATGGGGAAGAGCTGGTCGATACCCCAACAGTCGGGAAGCGACTGGAAGAGGGAGAAGTTGCAGAAATACTTGTCGGCGAGAAGCGTGTCGAGGCCCCGAAGCTCATCGGGCACATGCTTCATGCGCTTCGCCATAGAGTCGATCTCATGACACACGCTCCAATACATGGCCTCAACCTCCGCACGTGTCTTGAGATCTACCATGCCGTGAGCGAACATGTCAAGACAGTCCTCACGTATCTGGTCTGCATCGTGCCAGTCCTCCAGCATCGACTTCGGACTGATGTTGCACCATATATCATAGAGGTCGCGCACAAGCTGATGGTCGGTGGGCTTAGCCTCAAACTCCTCCGGCATCTCCGGAAGGGAGGCCACGCCGAGGACATCCAGGATGAGCACGGAGTGGTGAGCAGCTAACGAACGGCCACTCTCCGTGATGATATTCGGATGAGGAATCTGGTTCTTATTGGCAATATCCACAAAAGCATACACGCAGTCGTTGATATACTCCTGGATAGAGTAGTTGACGGAACTCTCCGAGTTGCTGGAGCGCGTGCCGTCATAGTCGACACCGAGGCCGCCACCGCAGTCCACATATTCTATATTATATCCCATCTTTCTGAGGTTGGCATAATATTGTCCGGCCTCGGTCAGGGCGTTCTGTATACGGCGGATCTTCGTAATCTGTGAACCGATATGGAAGTGGATAAGCTTCACGCCGTCGTGCAGTCCATAGTCGTCGAGCTTGCGCAGTGCCTCAAGGAGCTCTGAAGGCGTGAGGCCGAACTTCGACGCGTCACCACCGCTCTCCGCCCACTTACCGGAGCCTGACGAGGCGAGTTTGATACGGATACCGATATTCGGCATGACCTTCAGGCGCTTGGCGGTCTTGGCGATGACATCGATCTCGTTGAGTTTCTCCACAACGATGAAAATATGTTTGCCAAGCTTCTGCGCGAGGATGGCAAGCTCGATATAGCTCTCATCCTTATAGCCATTGCAGATGATGAGCGAGTCGCTCTTGCACTGCTGCGCGATCACGGCATGGAGCTCTGGCTTGGAGCCGGCCTCAAGACCGAGGTTGAACTTGCGGCCGTGCGAGGTGATCTCATCGACCACGGGCTGCATCTGGTTCACCTTGATAGGATAGATCACATAGCTCTTGCCTTTGAAGTCATACTCTTTCTTGGCTTTCTCATAGCACGACGCCATCTTCTCGATACGGTTATCGAGAATGTCGGGGAAGCGCAGGAGCACAGGAGGCGTGACATCACGCAGCGCAAGGTCGTCCATCAATTCGCGCAGGTCGATCTTGACATCGTCCTTCACGGGAGACACGTAGACATGTCCCTTCTCATTGATGCCAAAGTAAGAGGTACCCCACCCCTTGATGTTGTAGAGCTCCTCAGAGTCTTCTATAGTCCACTTTTTCATTATATTCCTAACTCCTTACGTATTGCGTCAACGGTTATTTTTATCTTTTCACGGTTGTCCATGAGGGTTACGTCGATGATGTGCTTGGCCTTATTGTAGAATGGCTCACGCTCCTTGAGTTGCTCCTGGATGAAGGCTTTTACCTCGTCGGGAGTCTTGTTCAGCAGCAATGGGCGCACGGTCTTACCCATGTTCAGATGCTTATACAGGACCTCGGGCGTACACTTAAGGTACACCGACTCTCCCTGAGCATTGATATAATCCATATTATCGAAGAAGCACGGCGTGCCACCGCCACAGGAGATGACAACATCTTCAAACTCAGCCACCTCGTGCAGCATGTTATGCTCTATCTGCCTGAAGCCGTCCTCCCCTTTCTCGTCGAAGATCTGCTTCACGGTACAGTGGCGGCGCGACTCGATGTACCAGTCGAGGTCATAGAACGGCATGCCCGTCTCCCTGCTCAGGGCGTGTCCTACCGTCGTCTTTCCCGAGCCCATGTATCCTACTAAAATAATTCTATTCATCAGCGTTTATATCAAAGCACTTGGCAACTGCTGTTTGCATTGGCCGGCACCAACAAGCCGTAAGCATCGGCCACAACAAGCCACCGGCCCATTCATCCTTAATCCTGTCAGCCATCAACTTTTTCTTCCTCTGCGTGGCTTCGGTTCGGGAGCATTCTTGATGATGTCCATGCACTCCTCGTAAGAGAGGTCGCCGACAAGGGCGCGCTCGTGCAGCTTCTTGTCGATATGATAGTTCTTTCCGTCGTAAGCGATGTAAGGCCCGAAGCGGCCCTTGAGCAGTTCAAGCTTGTCATCCTCCGCGTAGGTCTTGATATGCCGCTCCTTCTCAGCCTTACGCTTGGCCTCAATAAGCTCAACGGCACGATCCAAGGTGATCGTCATCGGATCCTCCCCCTTGGGGATGGACACATACTTCTTATTATGCAGCACGTAAGGCCCGAAGCGGCCGGCACCTATCGTCACGTCGGTGCCTTCAAACTTGCCCACCTTGCGCGGGAGCTTGAAGAGTTCGAGCGCCTCGTCGAGCGTAATGGTTTCTATGCTCTTGTCCTTCGGCATTTGGGCGAACTGCGGCTTCTCCTTCTCGCCTGCCGAGCCAATCTGAACGACGGGTCCGAAGCGGCCGATCTTCACGAACACAGGGCGACCGCTCTTCGGGTCGACACCGATCTGTCGCTCGCCGGCCTTATGCTCGGAGCGCTGATTGATGACATCCTCGACCTTAGGCTCAAACTTGTCATCAAACTTACGGAGCATATCTTTCCAGTTTTCCTTGCCCTCGGCGATGTTGTCAAACTGTCCCTCGACCTTGGCGGTAAAGTTATAGTCCATGATCTCCGGAAAGTTCTTCTGAAGGAAGTCATTGACCACGATACCGATATCCGTAGGAATGAGCTTGCCACGGTCAGAGCCTGCAAACTCCACTTTCTTCTCCTGTGTTATGGTGTCGCCCTGCAGCGTGTCGACCGTATAAGGACGCTCCTTGCCCGGCTTGTCGCCCCGGACGACGTACTCACGCTGCTGAATGGTAGAGATCGTCGGCGCATAGGTTGACGGGCGGCCGATGCCGAGCTCCTCCAACTTGTGCACAAGGCTGGCTTCATTGTAACGCGCCGGTGCCTGCGTGAAGCGTTCTGTGGCTGTGATGGTCTTGCGGTCAAGCTTATCGCCCACCTTAAAAGCGGGAAGGATATTGGCACTCTCCGGAGCAACGTCATTCTCGTCGTCTGTCGACTCACGATAGACCTTCAGGAAGCCGTCGAACACCACGACCTCACCGTTGGCTACGAAATGCTCCGCACGGGTGTCAAGATTGATGGTGGCCGTGGTCTTCTCGATCTTGGCCTCCGTCATCTGCGAGGCGATGGTACGCTTCCAGATCAGGTCGTAGAGGCGGCGTTCCTGGTTGGTCCACTCTCCCTTGTCGTTGTTGGCAAAGGTCGGACGGATAGCCTCATGGGCTTCCTGTGCTCCTTTCGACTTTGTCTGGTACTCGCGTGGATGACTGTATTCTGCACCATATTCTTTCGTGATCTCCTCCTTGCACGCATTCAGGGCCAGGGTTGAGAGATGCACACTGTCGGTACGCATGTAGGTGATGCGTCCGCTCTCGTACAGACGCTGGGCGATCATCATCGTCTGCGACACGGTGAATCCCAGTTTCCTTACAGCCTCCTGTTGCAGGGTAGAAGTGGTGAAAGGTGCTGCCGGCATGCGCTTCAGTGGTTTCTTCGTGATGTCACCCACCGTGAAGACGGCTGTCTTGCATTGTGCTAAGAACGCGGCGGCCTCGTCATAACTTTTGAAACGTGTGTCGAGCTCTGCCTTCACCTCACTGCCATCGGCAAGGGTGAAGACAGCATTGACACGGTAGAACGGCTCACTCTTAAAGCTCTGGATCTCACGCTCGCGCTCTACGATGAGCTTCACGGCGACGCTCTGCACGCGTCCGGCAGAGAGCGCCGGTTTGACCTTACGCCACAGCACCGGTGAAAGCTTGAAGCCCACAATACGGTCGAGCACACGACGGGCCTGCTGGGCGTTGACGAGGTTCATATCCAAATGGCGCGGATGCTCGATAGCATAAAGGATTGCCGGTTTGGTGATCTCATGGAACACGATACGCGAAGTCTTCGCTTCGTCAAGACCCAACACCTCACAGAGGTGCCAGCTGATAGCCTCTCCCTCGCGGTCCTCATCGGATGCAAGCCATACCTTCTTGGCTTCCTTGGCGTTCTTCTTCAGGTCCGCCACGACTTTCTTCTTATCTTCCGGTATCTCGTAGTCGGGGTTAAGTGTCTTCTCGTCTACGCTGAGTTCCTTTCTTTTCAAATCACGGATGTGCCCGTAGCTGGACATCACCTTGTAATCCTTACCAAGGTACTGCTCAATCTTCTTGGCCTTGGCAGGGCTCTCTACAATCACTAAGTTGTCTTGCATATATAGCACACTATTTATTAGTCGGTATTACGTTCGCATTTACTAACGGAGGGCAAAAGTAAGCATTTCACGCGCTATTACATTATTATATATGCAAGAATTTAGGTTTTTTATAATTTCTGCGACTTCCAGTAACTACTCAACGTAATTTCTGAGTTCTGCCATCATCTTCGCCCGTGTCACGATCCTGCCCCAACTGTGTCACGATCCTGCCCCAACTGTGTCACGATCCTGCCCCAACTGTGTCACGATCCTGCCTCAGTTGTGTCACGATCCTGCCTCAGTTGTGTCACGATCGCATCATGCCTCGCAGATCCCGCATCATGCCCCGAAGTTTTGTTGTAGTGCTTGTCCCGCGATGCCGTTTGTTTCGCGTTATTGTTATCGCTTAATAGTTACGACTTCCACGTGATAAGCAGCTCGTTGAGTGCCCGCCGAATGGAGCGCATGCCGAACTGCTCGGTATGAATCTCGTTCAAAGGTATCCACTGATAAGAAGCAGCGTCGTCGGATGCCTTGACCTGCTTGTAGTCTTTCACCTTACAAAGGAAGAAAAAGTCCATTGTGGGGACATGGAAGCCGGAGTAGTAATACACATTGGGATAGCTGAAGATATACTTCGACTCCGTCACCTCCAGCCCTGTCTCTTCCCTGACCTCACGCCTCATGCCTTCCTCAGCGGTCTCCCCGAGATCGGTGAAGCCGCCGGGCAGGTCGAGCGTTCCCTTAGCGGGCTCTTTCTTGCGCGTGAGCACAAGCAGCTCATTCTTCTCATTGAGGATGAAAGCAGCCGTTGCGGCACTCGGGTTAAGATAATAGACGAAGCCGCAGTTCTCACATCGTTTGCTCTTCTCGTCGTTCTCCACAAAATGCTTACTGCCGCAAACGGGACAATATTTGAACTTTTCTAAAGGATGCATCTTTGAATGTTGAGTGTTGAGTGTTAAGTGTTGAATTACAGCAACGCCTTGATCTCCGCGTCAATGTTCTTTATCTGCACGTCACGCTTCTGCAGCACGTTGTTCCTGTCGATGAGGAAGAAGGTTGGTACGTTCTGCACGTTGTAGGCCGACGCAGCCTGCGCGCTGCCCTGCTCATCACGCACGCAGATCCACGGCAGAGCGGCAACCTGCTCTTTCCAGAAGTGCTCATCGGGGTCGAGGCTCACCTGATAGATCTCCAACCCCTGGGCGTGATACTTATTATACAAGTCGCGAAGCCACATGATGCGCTGCGTGCTGTTTTTCGAAGCATAGACATGGAAGTCGAGCAGCACGACCTTGCCCTTTAGGCCGGAGAGCTTCTGCACGGCCCCCTCGCGGTTGGGCAGTGCGATGTCGATGATACCCGATGTCGCCACTTTGTCGGCCGGTACGCCCTGAGCCTGCTGAGCCTGCACGATACGCAGGTCGCGCATGCCAGCGATAGCAATGTTGTGAAGGTTCTCACCTCGCTCCGACTTCGGATAATAGGTGTCCCAGCTTGTGGCCACGGCGGCATAGACCTGCACATCCGCCTTGCTGCTGTGCGCATCGAAGATGTTCACGGCGCGGCCACCGATGACCACCGTCTGGAAGAGGGCAAAGTAAGAATAAGCCTTCATCGGTGCCTTGAAGATATAATCGGTCTTTACCTTGTTCTTATAGTTGTTGAGCGCGGCCTGCATCTGCGGACCCTCCTGGTCGTAAGGGATGTTTGGGTTGTTGGCAATGGCATTGAGCTGGGTCTGGAGGTTCATCTGCATCAGGGCAAGCTCCTTGATCTTCGCGCACTCCTCCGACCCCTGAACATCATACTTATACGACATGGTCGGATAAGAGGCCTTGATCTTCACATCCTCCGTAGAGTCGATGGCAACATTGATGAGCTGCCGGTCGATGCGAAGCCGGTAGAACTCGGGATTGCCGGGAGCCTTCGCGTCAAAGGAGAAGGAGCCATCGGCACCCAACTTCACAGAGTCGACGGTAACGGGACCGTTCAGACCCATATTCTCAAAATAAAGCAGTGAGTCCTTGGCATCGGTGATTGTACCCGACACATGAAACTTCTTCTGCGTGCAGGAAGCAAAACTCAGCACGGCAAGCGCCAAGACTAATAAATGACGTATCTTCATAGTTATATTCGTTTACGCATAAATCGTTTACTCGCTATTAGAGTAGAAACAGTGGTTAAAAGCCTAAGAGAACCTTTCTCAAGCCTAAAACATTGCAAAGGTACAGCGTAATCGCCAAAAAAACAAAAATAATCGTGCTTTTCTTTTCCCAACTTATTAATAATGTGTACCTTTGTGGTCAAGATTTTAGAAGTGTCGGCCGATAAGGTGTCGGTCGATTTAGATGTTAGTCAAAACAATAAGTTTTTAGATTTTTAGATGAACGTTATTACAAAGACCGTCCAGTTGCCAGATGGAAGGACCAT
>Ga0256406_1001581_pt1 | contig 36064 bp, 30 predicted proteins | sample RumenRJG_03DNA_FD_185986 | JGI IMG/M metagenome (GOLD analysis project Ga0256406, IMG submission 185986) | Bovine rumen microbial communities from Lethbridge, Alberta, Canada - RJG_03 | ecosystem: Host-associated > Mammals > Digestive system > Stomach > Rumen | place: Canada: Alberta | collected...
AGAAAATTTTCAAACGCTGATGTTTTCTTTTCGTAAAGCATTGTTATTCCTCCATTAATTCGTTATCCATATTATATAAGGCTGAGATTTTTCCCAGTTTATTTTCTGCTAAAATAATATATTTCATTAGTTTCGACGCGTCAAAAAGAACTTTTTCCGCATCTTTGTCAAGATTATGCCGGTAACTGTCAGCCGACGCGAAAAATTGTTCAGCTAATTCGGCAAGTCCAGACATACCACATCGTTTGATCTTTTCAATAAGTGGAGCATGATTTTCTGTAGTCGAACTTAATCCGCTTCTGACACACCTCACAACGCTATTTTCCACTTCTGATATAAGTTTCAAAAGCACATGAGCATATTGAGGATCGACGGTGGTGATTTCTGTAGACGGTGAGAAACTATGGAAATCCATATCTTCTATAAAATCGTAGAATTCTATCGGATTAAGCACAACAACCCCGTCTTTTATTCTTGCTGAGACAAGCATTGTCCACACATCTTCAGTATCTTTTATTCGTCCGCATATCTCTTCTATTTTCTCCACCAACTCCTTATTCTCGACAAAATACTTCACCTCTGCAGTCACAGTTCTGCCACCACGGTCGGAGATCTTCATAAAAAGAATCTGCGTATGTTTGTCAAAACCATAGTCGTCAAGAGTGTGGACACGAATAAGAAACAATTTTTCTCTATTGTAACCGGCAGACTCCGCAAGTTCACGAAAGTCTGTTATCACGAGTTTTCTCAACTGCGGACAATTCAGTTCCGCCTTACTTGTAAAGACGACCTCCGTCGCAGAAGAACCTGAAATCTTTTCGCCACTAAGTTTGGCATTTTTCAACAAAAGTTTTGAATACATCATGCTTGTAAGAGATGTATTCAAGCTCCAGACAATGGTTTGTGTCGGTCTTTTATGTGAATCTTGGGAATAAAATGTAGGACGAAGGTCGGAATAAATAAGGAAACGAGGCTGTACACTCTCGTCAAGATTCAAAAAATAATACACACTTCCCTGATATTCGCCTCTCACTACCTCTTTATGACCAATCGGCAACAATTCAAGATTCCCGGGATATGATTCATAAGTGTCACGGAAAACGCCAAGTTTTTTTGAAGTCACATCATTCTGTTCAAGGTCTGCTAACATTGAGACGCACGAACAGAGCGACTTTGTAAAGATATGTATATCGAACGACGCCCTGCGGTCTATACAGTCTGAGAGTCTGCCAGACAGTGCACGAAGTTTTCGTTCTGCATCAGCCATCTTGGCGGTGTGGGCACTGACAGCCGCAAGTTCTAAAGCATCAGCCACCGAACTGTCCGCACGGACAAGTCCTCTCGCAAGCAATGTGCCAAGAAGCGAAAGACTATGTTTGGCACAACTTTTTATTTCGGATATTTCCTCAGATGTCAAAGCGTCGTCGGCTACTACTTCTAAAGGCTTTTTCTTAGGCGATTCTTCAACTGGCTCCAAGTCATGAGATTCTTTGCTGGACTCAGAAGCCTCAGGTTCTTCAGTCTGAGGGTTAGCCAAGCCTTCCGGGACTTCCTTTTTCAGAAGCAATAATGCTCCAAGGATATGTCTGCACACAGTCCTTGACGGACATGAGCAAGTGCTTTTTTCAAACGGAAATCTAATGACACACTGTTCACCACCGACGGAGATCTGTATCGTGTCATCCGTTTCAACATATTCCGCAGATAGACCTTCAGTATCTTTCACTGCACGCTTGTAGAGACCCTTGTTTGCAAGAGCAGTCAGAGTATCCTCGTTTGCCGCAGAGAGTTGGGCTGCAAGTGTTTCGTTCTGTATCATATCATCACCTCCGTCAACTAAATATTCTACCTATATAATCACCCAACTGATCGGGTGTCAATGCACCGACAAACGCTCCCATATCAGCTAGATGTTGACCCATATTCTTGTCGTATACGGGATTGGCACATTCATCAAGAGCAGTAAGGAAACTGAGTTTCGCGCCACTTGTCATGATATTTTGAGCAGTGTTGAGCAAAATATGCGGATAACCACCTTCACAAAGATCAGTCACGCACAACACACATGTATCGGAAGGAGTTTGTATCAGCGATTCACAATAAGACAGTGCTTTTCCAATATCCGTGCCACCGCCAAGCTGTACGCTCATCATAACTTCAACAGGATCCTCCACCATGCCAGACAAGTCAACAATCTCTGTGTCGAATATCACAAGTTTGATCTCTGCAAACGGCAATTTAGATATTATCTGAGCCATGACAGCGCTGTATATCACAGAACCGAGCATCGATCCACTCTCGTCGACGGCAATAATAACCGTCTTCTTGTTGTATTTTTTCACTCTGCTTGAGAAGTATACATCCTTCAGCATAAGTGTTTCGTTTTCTTTGTCATAATTTTTCAGGTTACGCCTTATAGTCTTATGAATATCTATATTGCGTGCCGAACGCACAGCGCTTCTGGAGTTGCGGTCTAGTCGTCCAGTGAGAGCCTGCCTTGTGCTTTGAGCCAATTTCTCACTCAGTTCTTCAGCCACAGCGCGGGCAATCTTCTTAGCTGTCTCGAGCACCTCGCCTTTCATCAGATGTTTAAGCTGGAGCACAGTTTTTAACAGCGACATATCGGGTTTCATCTGCTCCAGCACTTTCTTATCAGTCAGCAACTCCGTCATCTTGAATTCATCAAGAGCATGCCGTTCGAGCACCTCAGCTGTCTGCTTGGGGAACAACTCTCTCACTTTTGTTATCCATTTTGCCGCAGTCAATTGCGACTCTCCAAGTCCACCGCTACGGTCGGATATGGATTCGCCACGGACATCGTCTCCCTGAGCATGACTATAAAGATAATCAAGCAACTGCTCCATATCCTCAAAAGACAGGATCTCTCTATCACTTCCACTGAAAGAAAGACTATTGTCTGACATACTGCCGAGCACTAGTCTCCAACGATTTAAAGCAAGATCTCTATCAAGCATATTCGGATCCTCCATTTAAGAGTTCTTTCATTATCACACTGTCGAATTCACGTCCGCAATTCCATAGCGACTCATCCTTAATCTCTTCATACAAGAGAGAGACAGCATTTGTTTTATACAGACCAGCTATAGTCTCTGCCGTCTCACTTATCTCCTGAGGCGTGAAATAACTGAATGCGAGTCGTAGCGACGGGAGGATCTCCATAAAATCATCGGTTTCCATCGAAGTCAGGAGTTGATCCGTCATAACAAGAAAGTCATTTTCCTCAAAAACGATGTCTCTTGCAGTAAGGAAAAGACCTTTAAGATAATCAGCGCCCTGTTTCTTGACAGCAATCGTTCCATTAAGGTATCCGTACATCGCAGCCTCAGCATCTTTCTGACAAGCCGGGTCTCCAGTACAGAGGAGTCCCATTGCCGCGCCGTATACGGCAGGATTCTTGTCATTTGCTCTAATTAGCTGTTGGAGCGCTGCGATGAGCGAATCTCTTCGATCAGGCAGAACACTTTCTGTCAACGAGAAAAACTGTTTCATCAACGAGCAAAGTTCATCAGCGTTATCATCAGTCACTGATGCCATCGTCGGCAAAAGCATAACAAGTTTGTCAAAGCATTTTGTCATCAGAGGCAGAATGCTTTTATCGTCATATTCATACAGACGTTTAAGTTCAAACAGCGTCCGAAAATAAGAAAGAGCATTGCCCACCGAGAAGAAATCGCCATCCGAGACGACGAGTCTCTGAAGAGTGTCGCTTTCGCCATCAATGCTTATTCCCATAAGGAAGCAATCCACTGCCAGATGAGCCGCATCTTCACAACGTTGTTCGTTTCGGAACAGACGTATGGCGACGTTGGTACAGGCATCCTCAATCGTAAAGCCGTCAGTAGTGCGGTCGATAAGAATGGAATCTACAGAAGGTGATCTGCGATATTTCCACACCTCACGCACTCGGCTGCGGTCACAATCGTTGTGAAGATCCGGACCTTTTTCTCTCTCGCAGAACCCAGTTTCAAGGAAACAGAGTCTGTGGAACAATCTGCTAAGTTGCAGACCTTTCTCTGAAGAAAACAGTGCACATTCCACATGCTGAGCAGTAACGATATCCATTTTCAGTCGGAATCTGCGACACTGCTCCTCCAGATCCGCAATCAGTGGAGGAATATGGTTTTTATCACCTATATGCCCCATTTTATCGCCTGTCGCAAGTTTATTCAATATATCAAGCGGCATAGCAGAAGATATGGTTTTCTCACCTTTAATCAAAGCTCCTGTCACACCGTCAATAAGTTCAGTCATTCCACACTCACGCACACCTCTCAACGAAGCAAGACCACTCATCAACATTTTTGCGGCGGTGACATCAGCTATCGACACCGGAATATTTTTTTTAGCCGCCTCCTTGCTGGTTTTAATCAGCAGACTTAGTGTTTCGTCATCATATACCCCACCGTAATCTTTTCTGCTCTTCAGATTTTTGAATATGCAGTCGTAAAAATAAGGCCATTTCATTCCAGAAGCATACCCATGCAAAGCGTCCGCTGCCTCATAAGAATAAGCGGCAGGAAAGCATCCCGTGCAATCATTTGGAATTTTGTGCAGCTCCACCGTCGGGATTTCTCCTTCGAGAAGCTTTATCAGACCGGGTGTATGAAATCCACCAGTCACGACAAGCACCCGTTTATATGTGCCCATAGCCTTACGAATATTTGCCGCCATATAATGTTCTCTGACAAGCGTACCGTCGGCAGACAGGTCTTCCTCAGTTGTATCTCTGCGTATGAGCGAGCAATAGGTGTACATGTTGTGTATAAATTTCTCAGGAGTAAGTTCCAAGCCGGAGATTTCAAAATACTTTTCCCAGAACTCGTCAAAACTCTGCACCTTAGTTTTTTCACACAGACGTTTATAATAATCACCTATTGTAAATTTCCCGTCGTCGGCATAATTCTGCTTTTCATATTTTCGCAATCCCTTTCCACCCTCGGTATTGATTAAAATCTCACTATACGGGAGGTCGATAAACAGCGACGGAATTCCAAGTCGTTTGGCTTCAAGCATCGCATTGTATTCTGGCGACGAATATAAAAACGGATAGTAACAACGATAATCCTCTTCATCGCTGTCAATCAGTTTTTTCTTATCCTTGTAATAATAGTATATTGCCGCCGGCAACACAGTCTTGTCATCGGTCAGTACAGAAATCAAGTCGCAAGCATTCTCCGGTCCTTCAATCAGAATTATTTCCGGACTGTAAAGTTCTATTGTGCGGAGAAGCTGGTAAGAACAGACAGGGCTGTGATGTCTGACGGGGAAAAACAACACAGGAGCTGAAAGATCAAACCTAATCATCTCAGCAGATCCGCTGTTTTGATGTACTCTTTCCATAAATCGCCAGCCTTGCTTTTTTCTTTTGATACGGTTCTGAAATAAGCCCTAAGTTTTTCTAAATCATCTTTGTTTTCCTTGCACACCGCTCCAAGAAGCCCCTCAGTAAGCAACGCCGGCTCTATACGCCCATTGCCGTAATACCAAGAATGACACAAAGCCTGATAATACACAGACACTGCCTCTGCCGTGCTCATCACAGCGTTAGGACGTTCAATCACAGTGCCATCAGAGGTGATTCCCTCACGCAACTCATGATATGTCACAGCAAGAAGTTCAGCCACATCAGTATCAACAGGGCAGCTGATATTTGCCGTTTTAGCAAGTTCGGAAGCCTCACGGACTATGATTTCCTTTTCAAGTCTTACATCTCTCACAGGCTCTACCGTCTCAAAATTAAAGCGACGTTTCAAGGCACCGGACATCTCGTTGACTCCCTTGTCTCTCGTATTGGCAGTTCCGATTATATTGAAACCTGGTTTGGCAAGGACAAGACCATCATCGCCCATTTCAGGTATGTTCAGAATCTGGTCAGACATGACAGAAATCAAACTGTCCTGTATTTCTGCCGGAGTACGTGTGATCTCCTCAAACCTGGCGAATATGCCCTTCTCCATTCCAATAAGCAAAGGAGACGGTACTAAAGCCTCACGACAAGGACCTTTAGACAGAAGCAACGCATAGTTCCAGCTGTACTTTATCATATCCTCTGTGGTGCCAGCTGTGCCCTGGACAGTATTGGTTGAAATGCCACAGCACGCAGCGGACAAAAGTTCAGAAAGCATAGTCTTAGCAGTGCCAGGTTCACCCACAAGCATAAGGCCACGGTTTCCGGCAAGTGTTATGATCGCCCTCTCCACAAGAGCATCGTTGCCATAGAACTTACGTTTGATTTTCACTTTACCGTCAGGAGTATCGACGTCTCCACCAAGAATGAATGTTCTCACCGCAACAGGAGAGAGTCTCCAGTTGGCAGGTCTTCTTGCTTTGTCATTATTTTCAAGGGCACTGAGTTCTTCCGAATAGCGCACTTCTACAGGAGGCTTGATAAATTGTTCCATGTTTTTGTCAGTTGGCTGATAAATAAAAAACATCAAAATCAGTCAGTTTGTTCTGATTTCAACGATAAAATCTTTTTTTTCAATTTCTTGTTTTCGTCATACAGTCTTTGGGCTTCTTTATAAATAAGTTTTCTGTCATAATCATCAAAAAAATCAGCCCACTCATAAAAGGATTTACAATCTTTTAATATTTCATCTCTAAAGTCGCAATATTCAAGGAAATCCTCAAATTCACTAATGCTAGAGTCAAACATCTCAGCAATCTTACCAGGCATAAAATCTATCAAATCAGAGGCTAACTGAGATACACTATTTCCACAAACGTCCTCTTCTAATATTGTATTAAAGATCAAAGCCTTAAACTTCATCATATCCATCATTTTCTTTCTTTTTAATTAAATCATTTATATATTTTTTTACATCCAAGACAACTAATTAGAAAAACAAAAGGACTATAAACATATAAATTAATTGTCATATAAAAGAATTTTTCGGAAAAAATATGGCAAAATCAAAAAAACTATTGTCCATTGTTTTTTTCATAGGGGATCTCTTTTTGATTATTAAAAACGGAACAACACTAAAAAAATATCTAGTTTGTCATCTTATCAATCATTAGATTTTGCTTTCCATTGCCAAGCACCATCATATCCACTCATCATCTTTCAACGGAGTGCCATACTCATGCCACGGAAGCCATACTCCGTCTTTCTTGTGGTAAACTATTTTAGGAGAGACGAATGGAAACCCTTCGACAGCTTCTCGTACTTCATAAACATCCGTCACTTCAGACTCTGGGACATAAGCCTCATAATAACGCATGCATTTGTCGTTGTAGTCGATTCGTGGTTTTATGCCCGCCGCTTCTCCATCGGAATCATTGTCAAACATGACAAAGATTTCTTCCTCCTTCTCTTTGTAATCCGCCACTCTCACTTGGAATCCTTTATAAATTCCGTAATTGCATATCACTCTGTAGGCAGAATCTATCTCGCTCTCTTTTATTTGACGTTCGAAATACTTACCTATATTTTTGAACCCCATGGATGACAAATCAAAATAATTGCCTCGTATCACATTATTTCGTACAGAATAATAAAACATTCTGTTTCCTATCCTAACAACAGGATTTATCGAATCTCTAAATCTATTCATATCTTCGGCTTTATAAGTTCACCTTTTTCATTTAAATAATGAGTTTCCTCGCTGTTTACATAAACCCATCCACTAAAAGAATAGATGCAAATATATTTTCAACATTCCTTTCCAAAAGATTTATCTCAAATACAACTTAATTCATTTGAATTCATTCTCATAAATTCGCAACTCATTCAACTCTCTGATTCGGACATAGATCTTGTCGTCAGTAACGATTGGTTTTTCCACCGTATTCCCTTGTGATTCCAACGGAGTGTCGTCTATCAACTCCTTCGTCTCCAAGTCAACAACACCTACCGAGCAACCCTCTTTTTTTATCTGATTGACATAAAAAAGTTTATTGCCATGGATAGTAGTAGCTGCTGGATGTATATAATCCCAATACTCACCTTCCTTCAACACTTTCATCTCCACTTCTCCACTAAATGGATTTAACTGTGTTAATCGAAGTTCTACACGATGATCTTTACAACGGAAAAAAGACAACGCATATAACATTTTATTTGGACCTATCTTATAACAATAGTCACAATCTTCCTCGTCATCAACCTCCCATAACTTTTCTCCTGTGAGCAAATTGTATCCCTCCACAGAAATAGGGGCGTCATCTTCTGTGCATGGTATCACCACTATATCGTCAACCACCATAACGCCTCTCTCATCAATTTCTCTTCCTTCCTCTACCTTATACTCCCATAGCCGCTCGCCTGTCTTCGTGTAGAACAGGAGACCATCATCATACCATGCATTCAGTATCAATATCTCATTAGGAATATCATAGGTCAAAATGAAATATTTATCTTCTGCTGTGAATTCAAAAAGATTTTCCGTTCCTTCGTCTACAAAAGAAACTTTTACTACACCATCATTCGAATCAATAGAACTAAATTGATGTAGATTAAAATATTTTTTTGATCTATATTTAAATGGTTCTTCAACAAATGAATTTCCATCAAAGCGATAGAGTGTAGAAATATTTTCTTCCGAAATGTGTTTTTTATACAAAACATCATTTACACAAGCATAACTAGATTTTTCTTTTATAGGCAATTGCTTATTCCCTATAATCATTTTATCCTTGTACACTAAAACTTCTTCGTTTTTGTATAAGATAAAATCAACAACTTCTTTTTTATTTTCTAATAATTTCATATTACGCAATTATAAATATTGAATCAAATTTAGCATTTCCTTTTTTATCATTTGCCATTAATTTATCTTTTAGATTTTCATCCATTTCCACCTGATCCAGGCCATCCCTTTTCGGTTTTTCCGTTCCATTCCTCATTTTTCCTCTAAAATCAGCACGGACATCATTCTTTTCATTTTCATTCAAAGAATCCCATGTTACGTCTTTCCCATAATATGTACTTGCCAATTTGTCTCCGTCAAACCTCCATTGGACTTTATTATCACTTTGCATATCCTTTGAAAACTGTTCTGTGAAATGGCTTGGCGGCACATCCTTTACGGATTTGTATTCAATGAGATTAGAATATAAAAGATCCATCATAAAGATGGACCTTTTATTAAAATGCTTGAAATCAAAACATGTCGATATGTAAAAATAAGTTCAATGACGTCTCGGATCAGATTCTTGTGTCTACGAGTTTCCTAGATCAAATCATTTGAACTCATTCTCGTAAATTCTAAGCTCATTCAATCCCTTATCATCATGAAGAATAAGGACATAGATCTTATCATCCGTCACAATTGGCTTTTCTACATGAAATCCGTCTGACTCCAATGGCATATCTTCAATCAACTCTTTGCTATCCAGATCCACAACACCAAGCGAAAAGCCTTCTGCTTTGTTCAGATTGACATAAAAAAGTTTATTGCCATATATAGTTTCATTTAATGAACGAATTTGTCCCCAGTAATCACCTTCCTTTAGAACTGACATCTCTGCTTCACCTGTGAATGGATTGATTTGTGTGAGACGAAGCTCCACAGTGTGATCTTTACAATAGAAAGAAGCCAATGAATACAGCATTTTGTTCTGTCCGATAGAATAACAATAATTACAGCAATCCTTATCATCAACCTCCCAGACTTTTTCTCCTGTAAGCAACTTGTATCCCTCTACTAAGACCGCTTGTCCTTTCTCTTTTGATGGTATCACCACTATATCGTCAACTACCATCACTCCACTCTCATGTATCTCTCTTCCTTCCTCCACCTTATACTCCCAGAGTCGCTCGCCTGTCTTGGTGTAGAATAGGAGACTCTTTCCTACTACATGACACAATAGTAGTATTTCTTTATTATCGAAATATATAGGCTTATATTTTGCATCTGAGGGGAACTCAAAAACAGATTCGTCTTCATCGTTGCTCAATGAAATTCGTGAAAAACCATTTGAAAATTCATAAGAGCATTTCCAGTGGAAATTAAAATACTCTTTTAATTTATATCTAAAATTTTCCGGTTCAAATTTATATCCATCAAAACGAAAATATGAAGGGAAGACTGAACCTTTACACTTTTCTTTCTTAAAAAGTACATCATTTTCAATTTGATAAACATCCTGTTTCTTTGCAGGCAAAGTATTACCTCCAATCTTGATTTCATCTTCAAAGACAAAGACTTCCTCTCCTTTATACAAAAAAAAGCTTTTTGTATTATTTTTATTTTCTATTAATTTCATATTATGCTATTATAAATGTTTTGTCGAAAATTTCGTCATTATTTAGATAATCATCCATTAGACTCTCATCCATTTCCACCTGATCCAAGCCATCCCTTTTCGGTTTTTCCGTTCCATTTCTCATTTTTCCTCTAAAATCAGCACGGACCGCCTCCTTTTCACCATCATTCAAATCACTCCATTTTTTATTGCCTTCCCAAGCGTCTGTGTGACTCTTTTTGTATTCACTTGCCAATTTGTCTCCGTCAAATTTCCACTGGACAGTAGGATCAGTATTATTTCTAGAAATGACCATATCCTTTGAAAACTGTTCTGTGAAATGCTCTGGCGGCACATCCTTTACGGATTTGTATTCTACGTTAGTCGTTTGTCCGCCACATTCTACTACAGCATCAATATATCTTTTATTAGTTGAAATATGCTCCTCAAATGTAATAGTACTTCCTGGTTGAGCATCTTGTGCTAGATTCCTCAATGTCCACTCGGATCCAATTTGCTTTGAATTACTCAACTCTACCTCTCCTAATACTCTGCTGATATTAGTGACTTTAAGATCTTTGGTGACAACAGCTCCCATAAAACTAATTAGAGTGGTAAATACTTCCACAGTGGATTTAGCTTTATAATAATATCTGTATTCACCAAAAAATTCCGCTATTGAACTGTCGTATTTTTTTACTTCTTCTTTATTATCGTTTTGTTTCGCTTTTCTGTCGTCTTGACTCTTTTGAGAATCATATTTCTCTAAGTCATTTTCAGACATATAATTCTTATGTAAAAATAAAGCGACCCATACTTGATATTGGAGATTTTTGTCCTTTGCATATTTTGGGTTCAAGTTGCTCAAAAGTTCTTCAGCTTCAGTCAAATCGACGGATTCAGGCAACTGAGGTTCTATTTTATTTAATTGGTCAATCTCCGACAGTGAATTGAAATTGTCCATCGCAGCTGATTTCAATGCCAAAAAATCTGGTTTTGGAATTTGTCCCGATGTAATAAATGAAATTGATCCTCCTAATGCACAAGTGGCTTTTGAGTCTGATGTCAAAGGATTTCCCCCCAAGGGACCTACAGATATTCCTGTGTAACCGCCCGACCACGATGCTACAACACATACGCATGGAGGTGTAGGCACAGCAGGTGTCTTCGGAATCATTGTACAAATTCCAAATGGCTGTACGCCAAAAGCCGGACCCAAGCTCATAGTGGTTGCCACAACATTGCCATTTACTTTATAAATCATGTTATCCAATATCTGACTTAATTGTGCAGGAAATTTTGGCACTTGACTTTTGTCGCAGTTGGCAACCGCACCTTTTACAACATATTCTTCAATCTTAGCCATATCAGATTAATCAAGATATTCGTGACACTTTTGCATTATAAACCAAATAACCCCTGTTCTTCACTTCTATCCTTGAAGTAAGAACAACTTCCTGAGGCAAGCCATCTTCTGAATATAGAGCGTCTAATTTTGCCTTGCCTGCAATCACTCCGCTATTTTCATCTGTCTTTATTTTTTCTGTCTCATAAATGTCATGGCCATCGGTTGTGACACTGTCACTGAAATAAAAATTTACATGATTATCCGGGCCGGGCCAATTATTTAAGAATACCGCAGCCGATGCTTTTGTCTTGTTCCAGAAAAGAAGTCTGTAGAACTGATTATACCAAATAAGATTATAATGATATATCTCATCCCTAAAAGCAAAGGAATTCTTATGTGCCATCAGCGTCACCACAGCGTCATTTTCATAATCGCTGATGATCTTGTTGGCATTCTTCTCCCATTGTTTGCATAATCCGTCGAAGTCGTTGACATAACGCAATGAGCCTTCTGGTGATGCCATCAGCTGCATCGGATACATCGCCTGATCAAACATGAATTCTATGGCCTGACTGCCAGCAAGCGGCTCCCCGTCTATAGTTGCCTTTGTCGGACACCCCATAGTGAAAAGATAATCATTCTCATTTTCCTTCTTGGCATAAAAATCCATGTGCTTGATGAAAATCTCCTTCTCACCAGTCTCCTGTATCGTTGTCAATACAAACTTATATTCTGCTCTGACTTCTTCGAATTTATACATAAATCAACTGCCTATAAATGAATTTTGATGGTCGTAGTCACAATTGCTATAGACCTTTTCGTTTGTGCCATAGTATCCGACTGATCTGAACGCGACTATTTCCACAGACTCAAAAGTATACAAATCTTTGTCGTCCTTCAAGACTATCTCGAAATAATTGTTGTATTTGCTGATTCTTATCTCCAATGTGTAATTTCTGGATTCCGACAGCAGATTTTCAAATCTGTTGAGAGTCTCCTCCTCATTAAAGAAAAATCGTGCGTCGTAATAATATTCTTTGGAAATCCATTGAATATATAATTCCTTGACAGGAGATGGTCTGTCTATAGTGTTGGAAGGATTGATAGCGGGGTAAAACATAAAGCGTTCTCCATTGGCGAACTTACAGTCTTCATGATACAACTTGGTCTCTTTATCCTCAAACACTACGTTTATTTTATAGTTGTAGCGACGGAAATACCTGTTCCAAAGTCCGTATGGCACACCATGTGCTCTGTGGTAAGCGATAGCTTCATACATATCATTCTCTTCCTCCTTCAGCTCTTCCAACGTTTTGGCATGTTTACCTTCATACAAATTATCATCAAAATAATCGGAAACACTATCATAAAAATTGATATCCGGATGACGGTTCACACTTGGCCCATGTATGATGACATCATCCATCTCATGTGTCTCCTCAGCATGAAACACAATATCCAGACATATCGTCTTGCATCTGCCTATCATATAGAATCTCACTGCTCCACCAGGAAGACAACATACAGAAAACATTTCGTATGTCAGCTGTTGCGGCTTCGGATTTTTAATGAAATTATAATCATATCCCACGAAGCCATTCTTAAATAAAGAATCGATCAGAGCCATCTCTTCTTCCGAAAATTCAAAATCTCCAGTGTACCATTTGCGTTCCATCAAGGATGCCCACACAAGATCCACACCAGTAGGACAATGACTGATTTCCGCAAATCCCTGATGTTGGTCTTCACCCAATCCACAAGCACAAAAGACTGTCCCATTTGTGACAGCACTATTTTTATCATATTTCACATAAAACCAATCTGCACAAACAGGGAAAAACCTTGGAGCAGACAGTCTTAGTTGCCACGAATATTTCATAAACAATCGTTTTAGCCGCCATGAAAGTTTCATAGCTATCTGTCTCATCTGCTGTGAAAAATTCATAACTAAAATAAAAAAACTAACCCTTGACTATTATTCGAATATTGTCGTCTGTAGGGGCATTGCCTATACCTGTGTTTGCAGAAAGATGAAGGAAATTGCATCTTAACTCTTTGACGTCAGCAATTTCTTTCTCACTTTTGGGAATATACGCACTCATACGTTTACCCTCAAATCTGTAGAAAACCTTCTCTGCCTTCACATCCTTATAGAATTTTTTTAATATCTCATATTCGTCGATTGTCTTCTCGCCAAAACAAAAACTTTTTTCGACATTTTTATCAAATATTTTTTTGTCGACATTTTCTATAAATTTGTCTCTCATGTAACAATAAGGAATGAATGAATAGGAATTCGGGATTTTACGTTCTCCTGCTTTTCTTTGCTCCGCATTAAACCATCCCTCATTCAACAATTCATTTTTGGGCTTAAATCCTGTATATAAAGGATAGGCATCTTTTTCCCTGTCGAATCTCACAATTTCGAATTTCTCAACTTTAGAATCGACACATCCACCACCTACATCACTATGAGCTCCCGGAATGATATAATTTTTTGAATTGACAGACTCCTTAACTGTAGTCAAAGAATAATGCAATCTGTATTCATCACCGGCACAAAGCTGGACTATTTTCTTAGCGTCATAAATTTTATCCAAAGCAAGTTCATTCACATTATCCGACTCAGCCATCATTGTTTTTATCATTCCATAAGAAGAGACCGTATCAAACAACCCTAAGAAAAGCACATCTATATCATCAACAGACTGCACTTTCACTCCAACGTTGCCAAGATGACTCTTCAGACATACTCTATAAAGCGTTGACGTTGTGCCTTGCTTTTTTTCAATACAACTGACAAAACGTCTTGCGGCCGCAGCTCCTCGGCTGAACCCTGTCACAGAACAATGTAATCTGACTCTGCTTTTTTTGGAAAAACTTTTTGACAATCGATTGATCTCCTCACAAACCAACCGGCAACCTTTGGATACTTTGGCATTTATACCATTACTTCCTATACCACAAGATTTGTCAGGAACCAAAAAATCCACCATGCCAGTTGATGTACCAATTCCGTCGACATAAACAAAAGAATACATTTTCTTTTTGTTACTCTCATCGACTCGGCTTATTTTACTATAACGTGCGACATTAGTGTACTCTCCCTTAGCACTGCCGTGCCTTATACCGAACATTTTCGCTTTAATTGGATGATTGTTCTTTTTATAGTCACGGTAAGTATCGATATTGTCTCGATTGTTGTTTGTCCCATCAAAAAACACAGACATATAGATGTCAACTTCATCAACATCTTCGTCTTTCTTATCTGTTTTATTTTTTATTTGGCCCGCAGTCTTTCCTACACTCATAACAATCAATTAATCATTTGCCAATAAACACATTTTTCCCTCCGTTGACATTCATTTTTCCACCTGCAGACAAATTACTATCCTTCGATGATTTTGAAGTCAACTCGCCACCAGTCTCTACCGTCATATCTTTGGAAGATTTGACTTTCATTTCCTTATCTACTGTAAGAGAAAAATTATCCTTTGATATGATCACATTCTGTTTCTTCACATTAAGAGACGACTCTCCTCCTATTTCTGTTTTATGATCACCGCTTACTGAATCAATAGCGTTTCCGCTAATCTCTTTTTTGTAATCACCACCTACAGAAACTGTAAAGTTCTTGCCAGAAGACATACTAATAGACTCTGATGCATTCAAATTAATATTTTTTGCACTTATTTCTACATCTTCATTGGCTATAATTTTTATTGAATTGTTAGATGTCTCCAAATGGATTTGATTTCCATTTGCATCAGAGATTGTAATTCCCTGATTACCACCACCATCGTTAAATTCAAGATAAAGGCCGCTTTTTGTCAATATGCTGTGCACTCCGTTACTTTCTCCTCCTCCTTTTCCAGTACTTCCGCTGAACAAGCTTCCCATCACATACGGACGGTTAGGATCTCCATACTCGAAGCCGACCATCACCTGGTCGCCCTCCTCTGGGATAAACACCATACCTCGGTTTGCCACACCGCTGCCTCCCGCATCGGGAGACTGTACTCGTATCCAATTGGTATTTTTTCCGGATCTTTTCTGCCAGTCGAACTGTACCTGCACTCTTCCCAATCCTTTGGGATCACTGTTACTACTTACAATAGCCATCTCTGGATATGCCTTGACGCTACCCAAATATCGCTGAGTGATAAATTCTCTTTTTTCTGGTGTCCCTACAAAATGGTTGCTGTAGTTGCCGGACTTGTCCACTTTATGAACCACCTCCACCACACGGTATCTGCCCAAAGAAGGGACTCCCATCTTACTAGGAAATATTATCTCTACGATTCCTCCCAACACCACCTGACATGTGCGTGTCTGACCCTCTACACTGAGCATCGAACCACTGATCGTTTTGTCCTTCGTATCCAGCAATGTCTTTAGATCGGAGTCTGACGTAACAGGTGACGAACTTGCCACCAGTTCTATGTCATCATACAATCGTCCAGCACCCCCTTTCACATCAGAAAGAAGTCCTGCACCCGAATCTTTAGTTCCTTCCACGTATACCTGTTTGTCCGTTTCATGAATATACTCGTATGCAGCGACGCTGCTTGGCAAGGCTGATGCACGTGTACATAGGCTGAACACGTCATGGTCGAATGTCAATGCCACTTCAGGTGATTTTTTCGGCTGACCGAAAATGACGGTTTTTCCGTCGTAGAAAAACATCTCGTTATATGTGCTCGATAATCTGTTGAGGAACTCGAACACACTCTCCTGATATCGCATCACGTATGGGATTACTCCGTTGAAATTAGGTTCACACTCTACTGTGACTCCGAACTTCTGCGTCGACTGAGACACAATCGATTTAAGCTGGCAGTCCACAAAGGAATCCATTCCTCGCGATCCGTTAAGCTTCACAATTCCGCCTTCACCGATGATGTGAACCCGATTGCTTCTGTGGTTAAGAAACTCATAATCGGGCTCACTTTCCCATGCATCGATACGAACATCTGTCACCCACCCTGAAAATTCATAAGGTGTACCTGAATCCTTATGCTCAAACGTGATTAGAGCCTTTGAACCAATACGTTTCAACAGTTTCTGTGGTGTCTGCTGCCACATCTCATTCTGAGACATATACTCACAAACCACCTCAAACCTGTGGCACGAATTCATGTTCTGTTCAAGGACTAACGACTCGAAAGAAATTTCCTCTCCTTCGATCAACACTTTTGGTTGTACTGGATTCAAATTCTGTGACATTCTTCTTATAATTTAATTATCAATAACATTATCAATCCGGTGGACATTCACTTATCCCTGTGAATATTCACTGTTCCAGTTAGCCTCATCGTCGCCCTTTGTTCCATCAAGTTTGATTACGAAGCTCTTAGCTGGGAAATATGGAGTGATATGGATATCCAAATATATTCTGTCCTTCTGGTTAGGATCCTGCTCCAAACGAATCACCTTTGATCTTTCGATCAACTTGTCCGGACCCTGGATGCTATCCAAGAATTTAACGATCTGTGAGCGAAGGTCTCTCTCCGTCTTTCCGCTCCAGTTTTCGAATGAGCGACGGTTCAAGAAGTCGAACAACACCTTTGTCACATAGTCGAACACACGGACAACCGAATATGTCTGCAGACCCAAGTTGTCGCCATTGAACAAAGTCTTGGCTGAGAATGCCATCACCTTGCCATATTCGTTGACCATAGGCACCAATCCCATCGACTCAAGCTGAGATATCTCACTCTTACGCAATGGGAATGCGACAGACTCGACCTCGTTCAGTCCACCATATTTCTTACCTGCTGTAACCTGAGACATGAGTGTAGTGTAGACCTTACCGGCAAGAGCGGCGGCTGGAGAGACATGCAAGTCATCCTCCTCACCCAACTCCTTATAAGCGTTACGTCCCACCAACCAGTTGCAGCACATAACGGTGTTGCTCTTGTAAGTGTCACCACCCGCATGGTCGGCGCTAGTGAATAGTTCAACCACGTCATCAGGCTGATCCAAGTCGGCAAAGTCGGTGAACAACATCACCTTATTTGAATTGGCTATTTTCGACCATTTGTCGAGCACCATATTTGAGCCAAGATAACCAGGAACGACAAGCAAGCCATAGTTGTTGCGAAGATCAAGTCGGTCGTAATTCTTTTTCAACTCCTCCTCAACATGGTCAATAAAACGGCTGTTGTCAAGATCCTTCAATTGCTCCAAAGAAGCATTCATAACAGAGACGTTGCTAAGCTTAGTCTCCTCTGTATTCTTATAAAACAGTTGAATTGCTCGGTACGACTGCTCCAATTCCTTCACAGCCTCCACTGCAGCCAATTGGTTTTTCGCCAAAAGACTTCCAACTGTAGAGATCTTTGTTTCGCACTGTTCCAGCATATCCGAGATATTCTTTGTATTTGAAAGCATGTCAATCCAAAGATCTATCTTACCTGCCAAATCCCTTCTTTCACCCTTCTTTTGTTCTTCAACGAGGAACATCTTCTTGCGAGCCTTACGCTCCGGATTCATATTTTGGACACCATCGATTATGTTTTCTAGGAATGCAAATCCACCATAACGAGCCAACGCTCCCAACGATGCCTCCAAAGATTTTCCAGCACCTGCTTTCTCTTTGAGCTCAGCTGCTTTCGTTTGAACCCCTTGTGCTTGAATATCAGCCATATAAATAATTTTAGATATAATTAGATTCCTGATTCTTTTAGCTCTTCTCTTAGTTTCGTAAGAGCTTCAATCATACCTTGACGCGACTCTTCGTTTTCCAAAGCCTTCTGTAGCACTTTGTTCGTGCGAAGCTGCTTGACCAATTTCTCGTAAAATTCCTGCTCCAATGACAATCCTTTCAAGAAATCGCTATGTTCTGTCATCTGCTTCACTTGGAAATCGCCAGTGTTAGAGAACTTGAAATTCTCAGTGACAGTCTCACCTTCAACTGTTTCAAACTCTACATCCACATTAGGCTGGAATTTCGCATATACATCGTCAATTGTCTTTAAGCCCTCTACAGTCTCAGGAGCAATAGGATCCTCAGCTGTAAGTTTGCCTACAAACAAAGTACGATTCTGTGGTATGTTACCGATAGCTTCTGAAGCTTCTACTGGTCTTTCATTACCACCAATTTCATAGTTTAATATACCCATCTTAAGTTTAATATAGTTCCAAATCTAATGAATGGCTCCGTACTAAAATATGACTGATATTTTGTAAAAATACTCCATCAAAAAACATAGGCAATTTCTTAATCCTCCTTTTTTAGGAAAAAAAACAATAGCAAATATTCACACATAACGCCCCATTTGCATTCTTCGCCTATTCTGTCATCAATCATAAGCTATGACAGAGCAAAAAACAAAAAACGAGAAAGGCTAAAAAAAGCCTTTCCCTCATTTTCTTGATTAAGCCTTTGGCCAGTTCTCCTCGTATTCTGCGCCACCGATCTTGATGATCTGAGCAGAAATAGTGATACTGATTGACATAGGAGCTGTTCCTACGATGTCAATACCCTCGGCAAACTCAATGATGTAAGCGTTCTCGAAAGTAAGCTCTTTCATCTTACCTTCCTCATCACCCTTCTTGAAAACAATGCTGCCGTTGAATGGTTTGAACTGGTTTACCATTGTCTCCAAAATAGTAGTGTCCTCTGTAGACTCTACTCTAACTGAAATTCTACCTCCATAAATGTTGGAAGATGGACGTCCCTTAGAATCTACATCACGCTTAAGGGAATAATTGCAGTCAAGTACATCGTACTCTTTTCCGCCTAGATTTAAAGTTGATCTAAAAGCCATAACTTTAAAATATTATAAATTAATAACTAAACATACGACACATTCGTCCAAAAACTAAACCTAGCAAGTAGATCGTTTTTTTCCTATTACCGTAATTGTTTATTGCAAATATAACAACCGTTTATTTGTTATCCAAACAAATTCGGCATGAATTTTCATTGCATTAATGTATTTTAACACAAAAAAAAGAATTGAGTTAAAATAATGCAAACTATCTAACCGAACTTGTATGTTTTCAAAATAAATTCGTGCCCTATGGGTGAAAATGAATGCTATGATATAAAGATCAGTCATGCACTACATTCCACTTCAAGTTGTTCTCCTCATCAAGATCACCGTTTAGCTTGTCGCCACTCTTCAACTCTCCTGAAAGTATCATGCGTGAGATTGGGCGACGCAGGTAGTTTCTGACTACGCCTGACACCTGTCGTGCCCCATACTTCGGAGTGAAGCCCTTGAATGCCAACTCTTTCTTCGCCGCGTCTGTCAACTCGATATCCATGTTCTGAGCTGTCAACAGTTTGCGGAAACCCTGGAACTGGATCTCGAATATCTGCATCAATATCGACTCTCCAATTGGTGAGAACGGCACAATCTCCGAAAGACGTGCAAGGAATTCAGGACGGAAATGTTTACCCATCACTTCCATCATCTGCAATGTGGTAGGTACACGTCCCTCATTCAACTCGTTTGAAATCCACTCACTTCCTACATTAGATGTAAAGATGATGATCGCATTTGAGAAATCTCCCTCTTTTCCCAATCTGTCGTGCAATTTTCCTTCATCCAAAATTTGCAGGAACAAATCGAAAACCGACGGATGAGCTTTCTCAATCTCGTCGAACAAAACGACAGAATATGGCTGCTGGCGTATCTTGTTGACCAACATTCCTCCCTCTTCATATCCTACATATCCCGGAGGTGCTCCATATAGAAGGGCGACGGAATGCTCTTCCTTAAACTCAGACATGTCGAATCGGATCATCGCTTTCTCGTCGTTGAACAATGCTTCCGCCAACGCCTTCGTCAACTCTGTCTTACCTGTACCTGTAGGTCCGAGGAAGAAGAATGATCCTATTGGCTGACCAGCCTTGTTCATTCCACTGCGTGATTCCAAAATCGCATCAGTCAACGACTTCAGAGCTCTGTCTTGTCCGACAACTCGCTGACGCAAGATTGTCTCCATATTAAGCAGACGCTCTTTCTCTCCTGCCTGGATTTTACCGATCGGAATTCCAGTCTTGGAAGCCACAACCGCTGCTATATGCTCAGGAACAACCGTCTCAATTTTTTCTTTCGACATCTCTGACAAACCTTCTGCAAGCTTACGCAATTTATCTGTAAGCGCAGGAATTTCAATCTCCTTGTCGATCTCATACTCTACCTTAGCCTGGACAATCGGGCTTAATCTGCTCACTATGCTCAGCTCGATGTTCTTCAATTTGTTCAGATAATCGTCATCAGATAATTCGGAGCGACGCTGCTCTATATTATCCAATTCACGTGTCAGCCACGCCTGCTCTCCAGCGGTTGTCTCATTCACCATCTTCACTGCGGCCATTGTACGGTCGAGCAAATCGATTGCTGAATCCGGCAAACGTCTGTCCTTGACGTATCGTTTTGCCATACGGACACAGCTTGAAAGAGCCTCATCGCTGACTTTCAAATTATGGTATGTCTCATAATTTTCCTTCACAAAGCCGACCATTGTGACTGCGTCTTCCACATTTGGTTCTGCAAGTGTAAGAAGTTCAAAACGACGGTTGAGAGCGGAATCTGGCTCCACAACCTTTCTATATTCATCCTGTGTTGTCGCGCCGATCACTGTCAGATCTCCCTTCGACAACTCTGGTTTAAGAATGTTCACTGCTCCGCTGTTACCCTGTTTAGCGTCGAGCAGGATATGGATTTCATCTATAAAAAGAATGACCTTCTCAATCTGGCGAAGCTCACTGATCAACTTCTTCAAACGGTCCTCAATCTCACCTTTATAGGTGGCTCCGGCAATCAAAGCTCCACAATCCAACTCCCAGATCTCCGTGTTTTCCAAGAATGTAGGGACGTTGCCATTAACAATATTGTATGCAAGGCCCTCCACCAATGCCGTCTTACCGACTCCGGAATCACCTGTCACCATAACATTCGGCTTGCTACGTCGGCCAAGGATCTCCATCATCTGGCGAATCTCATTGTCACGGCTAACTATAGAATGAAGTTTGCCGTCTCTTGCCTCATCTGTTTTGCAGACGCAATATTTTTCCAGATTAGCTTTAGACGCAGGAGCATCAGAAGCACCGTCGAAAGAAGACGCAGGAATATTAACATTGGCATTAGCCTTTTTATTTCCACCGTCTCCGATGAAGCAATCCCAAATATCCTTCTCCCTTATAGGGAACGACTTCAACTGATCAGCGGAAAAACCAATCTCCGGACGAGACAGTGCGCACAATGCACAAATAGGATTGATCTCAAGAAGTCCCAGTTTCAAGCGTACATTGTCGGCCTCCTCAAAAACTTTGTAGACTTTAGAATCAGGCTCAATCTCAGCGACGCCGCCCAACTTTTCACACTCTTCCATTCTGATTTCAGCCCACTCCTCAAGGTAAGAGACATCCTTGCCAATCGACAAGACAAAATCAGCCAGACCAACTTCCTTGTGGAGCATTGCCTTCAACAAATGAGCCGGAGTATATTTTGCATTGCCGTACTCACGAGCGAACGACTTGGCAATACGCACTGCAGTCTGAAGTTCACTATTTAAGTTTAGAAAATCCATATTATACAATTTTACATAAGTAATGGTAGATTAAGGCAATAAAGAAGAGTCGATGGTATAGTAGGTCTGTCCGTTAAACTCATATTTATTGCTGTTATTTATCGCGTCTTCCAATGCTTTTTGTTTTGACAACAGGTATTCCTGCAATCTATCTAATTGTTCATCTGATATCGCCCTGCGGCTTTTCAAATCAGAAAGTTTCTTAGTTGTCAACACCGGATCAAACGAGAACATTGAAATAGCTTCCTGCTGGTTCTTAGAAAGAGACATTTTCTTCAACTTAGACTTTTTCAGAGGATAAACCCTTTCATATTTGGACCATCGGAGATATGTTTTATACATCGATTTTCTTACATCCTTGGTTTTCTGATATTTACGTTGACCAATAGGAGCATCCACCCGTTTCCTACTTATCATATCAGGGCAAGAACGTAATTTTTCCTTCTTATCTGAAGATTGTGTACTTTTAGTGTCAACTCTAACAGACAGCAAATCGCGTAAGAACTGTCGGATTCGGTCTAATTCCGAGTCTGTCACAAAAAGCATATACTTACCCTTATTGAGATCGTTTGGATCGATCTTTAAATCAGTCGGATAATTTGAGACTGGATTCTTTGGGAACAGAGGTTGGAAAAGAGCAGACAACGTCTTGAAATCAGACGGGTATCCACCAAGTTTCAACCAATCCGGATTAATAGTAGCACGCCACACGCTGGAATTTTTGAACGACTCACTGATATGGTCGAGTATACTTTTTGTTTCATGCTCAATCATGGAGATCGTGGAATCAGTCACCGAAAGCAACAAATCCGGAGAAAGGGCCTCCTTCTTTTTAGGGAAGATCACCCATCCCTGCGACATACTGTTTTTCGGGTAATCGAGTCCATACACATTCTCCGAGAACTCCTTGTATTTGTTGGCAGAGCACAACTGGGCAGAATGAACCAGCTGTTTCTTTTTTTCCTTAGCCATCTGTTCAGCGGAACGAGTAATCATATCCTCCACTTGCAAAACAAAGTTGTTGAATGTGTTTCCATTGTTGGAGAACAGCTGGCAACCGATTATTCTACAATTGTTTCTCACCAGACTGTTGACCAATGCATTGTCAATTTGTTCCTTCTGATTTCCGTTTTCTCCGATCACAATGACAATGTTTTGCTCATCACTATGCTGCGACAGCATGCCCAAAGCGCCACGCAAAGCGGACCATGCGTCACCTGAATATTTTACCTTTCGGCTGTGTGAGTCGGCGTACTTCTCCAAATTAGAAAGTGCCTGCATGATATTATCAGTCAGCATACATCTTGATGCCTTCCTGTTTTCAGAGTCAAAGCCGACATAATAGCCAAATTTAAACTTGAAATTTGAGCTGTGTCGCTTCGTTATCGCATCCAACTGCTGAAGAAAATTGACATACTGCTTGAACTTTGCCTCCACCTCCTTTTGTCCGGAGAAAACTACCATAATATTGATATTCTTTAAGTTTCCGGATAATTCTTCGTAGTAGTGCTTTGAGATAGGCGTACCAGCAAGGCTATAAACCAAGTTTTGGTCATCATTTACAATAGGGACAGGAGTTGCCGTCTTCAGCATAATGGCTTTGTCGGCAGTTTCTTCCATCTTATAAATTGGGTCGACTCCTACAAAATTTGGCACCTTATTTGGAGTCAGATATCTTATCTCCGATTTTTTGGGAATAGAAAAGAATGTTCCCGACAACGGACTTGTAAACAAGAATCTTTTAATCGGAATATTTGAAAAATCGCCATAAAGCATCTCACCCAATGGTCGCAACATAGACGACGATATCCATCCCGATTTAACTTCAGACGCTGTCAAAGGAGTAAGAGTTTCCTCTCCAATCACCAGACATTTGTCTTTATCTGAACTGCGTTTTGACAAGAACACTGGTTTCTGGAATGGAATTGTCCCGATAGGATTTAGCAATTCAGGTTCACTATAAAGAATCACCTCTCCATCGTTGAAGAATTTCTCAGTACGAATCAACGGTGCTGTGTCGTTGACCATTGTGATCATCTTCATCACCAAACCAGTGGCAACATCAGTCATCGCGCTTGACGACAACACCAAGTTTGACTTCGGCATCCAACCCAAATATTCAGCTTTTTCCGGATTCTTCACTCGTCTTCCCTCAAAAACGCCTTTATCATATTTCACAACCTCCACATAATCACCATCCTCATCTATAACCGCCAATGGGTCAAAATAAGAGACCTCTTTCAACTTAACCTTTCCGCCTGGATTATGAAATGTAGGATTGAAATCTCTGTCGGAATAAACTATCCACGGAGTCCTTTTTTCGGCTGATTTCGGCACAGAGACCTCTCCACAGCAATAGTTTCTTGTATACTCGTCAGGAGTCTTCATGATTTTTGTCGACGATCTGACTGGTTTACAAGCTGTACAAAGGACCAAACCACCGTACACTATAAAAGGTAAAAAACGCTTTAACAACACTACTATTTATTTTATTCTAATTATACTTTATATCATAAGACATCAATTGCCAGAAACCTGGTTCACCATCAATCTTTTTATCCTTCTATTTTTATCTCGTTCAAAATTCACTTCCATAATGACCGTAGACTGTTGTTTGCCTTTGATCTTCAGTCCATAGCAATATGAAGAAAAATCATTTTCATTTGTTCCGTTAATCAGAACTGGAACATTAGGATTTTTTCCAAGATATTTACTTAGCAGATACTCGTAATTTTTATTGAACACATTCTTTTCATCTATAATCTGCTGAAGTCTTTTTTTGATATCCTCACGAGCTTTATCGTCTGGATTTTCAGGGTCAACTACAATGAACTCTGGCACGACCTCGATTCTATGAACAACCGGATACATCATGTTGGCTGCCATCAGTTTCACCTCATATACACCTACTTTTGAATAGACATGGATAGGATTTCGCTCCTGCGAATCTACTTTTCCACTTTCTCCAAACTCCCAGCTCCAATTGTCGGAATCACCATCAGCCATAAAGACAACACTCTCATTTTGGACAACCTTCGACGGAGCCTTAATTCTCACCAACTTATTATTCCTTGGAGACTTGCCTTCCTTGACATTGACCATAAAACATTGGCTCTTTTCCCTGTTAACAATCAAGCGCACCTGATAAGTGCCTGGTTCCTTAAAAGAATAATATCCACACTTGTCATTTGAAGTATCTCCATTTCCGAACTCCCATAAAATGTGGGTGGTATTATATGTGCTATCCGAATACCTGATTGGAGATCCTACCTCAACATCCAAAGGAGAGATTGAGGCTCGGATAGGAACCTCCGAAGAACTCAAATTTATGATTACTGACACCGCTATCAGAAGTAGCATTGTGCCAAAAACTATCAGATTGCCTTTTGAAAATATCCTGTCCATAATTATTCATTTTTCAAACCTTCAACTCCACCCTGACATTTATCCAAATCAATCCTAAACTTCTCTATGTTCTTCTGTGAAGCGGAGAGTCGTTCACGATCAAACAGCTTAATCTCGTAAAAAGAGGCCACATGGTCAAAGATTTTGAATCGAGCGTCATACTTATTGTTGTTGTCGCCACTAATTTTCTTTATCTCTCCTATCTCATAGTTAAGGTTTTGCTTTAAATACAATGCATTGACATTCGGATTGATACTGTTCACACTGTTATCAATAGCCGAAATTTTCTCAAAGTAATCTGATTGAGCCTTTTGGAAAACACGGACTCTCTCCAACTTTGACAAAGCTTCACTCTTGCCATTTGAGAAACGATTATCCGCATTATACAAAAACAGAAAGTATGCACAAATACCTGTCGTTACAAGAAAAAGAGAAAGCACATAAATCAATCCAGTCACTTTTTCCTTAGACGTCGATGTCGAATTGCTTTTTGTCATAATAACTTTTATAAACGGAATTTATCATTTAAGAAATTGACCATTTCTCTTTTTTTCATTCAATTTTTTATACTCGCCATTACACAAGAAAAGATCATTCTTAGCTCTGGCTTCTTCCTTCTTCATGGCAGAAATCGAATCCCTGACGCGTAGAAGATCATCCATCTTCGAAATCAGAAAAGAGTGGACTTTCACATCTTTCGCTGGAAGTTGTGATACTTTCTTCGAGATTTTCATCTTTCTGTCTACTATCGAACGCATCAGAAATTCCGAATTGACATCTTCAACGACATCAAAAGATCTGTAACGGTTTAAGAGTTCGTCGATATCATCACACAACTCAAGCTGAATTCTGTAGATATTTTCGCAATCGCCAGTCTTCTTTTTTATTTCAGATATCTCCGCTTCTGATGTTCTCAGAAAAAAGAACACGAAAAGCAATGTAAGGACAATCAAAACAGCCATATAGGCAGCAAACATCGCATGCAAAACTACTGTTTCTTTCTCATTTAACGCTTTCATGACAATATAGTTGAATAGCCAAGAAGTGGCGCAGCCTCGTCGTCTGTCAACAAGAATACGATACCTTCTTTAGCCACATTAATATTTATATTTACCTCAGTGTCCGCAGGGACAAACAAATCCATAATCTCTATAAAATTGCTATAAGCAGGGGTGTTTTCAAACATCAGGTCCTTATATTTCGGTGGCAACGAGTCAATCCGCACGTTCATGACCGGAAAACAATCCGTCACTCCTCCGCCTATCACCGTCGACACTCCCAACCTGCTCTCGCCCAGCTTCCAATCACACTTATCTGTAGGCAAAGTCAATTGCCTGTACGACATATCTATATCCACTTTACAATCCAAGAAGACGGATAGTATTTCGGCTATCTGTTCCGGCTTTGTCAGACGATAGGCCTGCGACAATAACGAAACTGCAAACAGAGACTTGTCCAGAGGCATGCCTTGCAACACTTGCCATACAGACTCAAACAAACGGACAAAATCGTCATGTTTGTCTCTCTTCTCCAATCTCATCTCATACAGATTGGCCTCAACCAACAATCTGTCTATCGACATCTCAAACGGACGGAAAAAGAAAGACGCACTCATCGCTACCTGTCGTTCATGTCGGATATATTCGATGACAGCTTCCTTGTCTTTCTTGTCGTTAAGATCCATTCGCTTATGGAAAATTCCCTCCGGCAACGACTCATACAAATCTCTTTTCCTAGAATATATGGTAAGATATTTTGAGAATCTGTCAAACGAGTTTTCCCAAACCATCTTGTCGATATTCTTTCCGCCCTTGGATATTCCTTCACGAATGACTCTGATTTCCTCCGGATCAAAACCATTCTCGATCAGACAAGCAGCGACAAACTCCGCACGATAGTCCGTATACAGTGTATTCTTGCCTACTATTTCTTCGTTAAGCGAATCCATGCCCTACTTCTACAAAAGCCAGCTTGACTTCTTACTCTGATCACTAGTGTCTTTGGCCGAAGTGACAGAGATAACCATGCTCTCTTTACGCTGGCCGACGTAATCAAGCTTGCTCAAACTTACCAACAATCCTTCCAAAACATTCAACATGGCGTCAATTGACGACATCGACGTCTCTATCCTGTTCTGACAAAACTCTTTGGAAGCGACGTTATCCAGAATTTCCTCGAATGCAGACGGTGCGATACCATTCCATTCGTAGAAATACTTCAGCATCTCATCTTTGCCAGACTTTGACATAAACAAGAAACTTGCCATTATGGCATTTGCGACCTCTCCGAATAGTTCTGTCACCTGGTAGGGAGAGAGCGACAAACCATAACTGCGCCATTTGTATTCCATGTTTGAGATTGCCCTTTGAAGTTCCCTGCATACTTTCAATGTATTCTCCATACATTCCGATTTGTTGGCGACGGAGGCATATGCTTTGTTGAAAATAACAGAGAGGGCATTTTTTATTGTCCCCATTGAATTCGAGATTGTCTCAAATCCTCGTCTCAATTTGTAGGTAGACGACATCGATAATGAAGGAGCAATATAGCTGTTGTCTATCATCAGCTCCCCGTCCTTCTTTTTCAGCAGGCCTACCACCACGTCAAACGGACCATACTCATTGACAGTTTCCTTGTCTCTCTCTATTATCGACAGTTTGTATACTGGATCAACAAAAGGATAACGCGGAGGAGTCTCCTGCATGTCCGGCTCACCGCACGGACGTCTCTCATATGGAGACACAGACAAAACGACATCCCATCCTTGCTCTGCTGTGTCGATTTCCGAACTGCATTCGCATATCACCGGCTGGATAGGCTCCACATCAACCAAGCATCCTCCTCTTGTAATTCCATGATACATCCCCAACACCAAACGGGTGCCGGTGCCCCTGCCTTCCACATAAAGAGCCATTTGATCTTCTTTATCATCATAGGTTGACATAGGAAGCATTCCGTATGCAAACTTGTTCTGGAGTGCCTCTGTGTTTTTCATCAGACGCTCCATCAGATAATTCTCGGTCGCAATGAAATGAGATGACGACACACTCATTCCCTGCATCCAATTGACTGACTTATAAACAATATTCATAGTTTTCTACTTTTTCTACTTTACATTTTTTACTCTTCTAGCAACTATCATACAGTTGTTGATCAATCCGTTGGATTCAAACGTCAAGTCCGGATCCAAATACTTTCTTGACTTAAAGAATGATTTTTCAGTATAGAAAATCCAACCATAGGATTCCTCTTTGTCAAACAACTCAACCTGATTTTCCAGATGCTGATTATTATAATCGTTGATGATCATACAAAACCACTCTCCCAAAACGAAAGACTTCAATGCTTTGCTATTGACAATCGCTTCATTGTCATCGCCAACATATTTTGGGACATTGATTCCTACCACCATTACCTGGCTGATGTCCAATTCCGCATGAGGAGGCTCAAATGACTCACCTTCATGATATACCCTTATCTTGTATATCTCCGCAGGAATACTCAAATAACATTGGTATGTGACCATAAAAAGCGGATAAAACAAGATTGGCAACAGACATGTTCCTGCCCAAAATCCGTATTGCAATTCATTTGTCAGATTAAATATGATCGCAAACACGGCCCACGAAATGAAAAATTGCAGCATGACAACAAATATCAGGCCCATCGATTTCAACTGAGGGATAAAATGCGACAACAACTTTTGGTTGACAAATCCCAGCAGCAGGAACAAAAACTGAATAAACAAGTATACATACGGCATAAATGTCATTCCGAAGAATCCGCTTAATCCAAACAAAGAATAAAGCAGACTCGGCCCCAACACCGTGATTACCGCCTTTTTATCAGACAGCAACTTATTTTTCTTTGCTATAATCACAGACAACAATCCCAAAATCAAGACTATCACAGGAAATAGCAAATAATTGACAACAAATTTTCCTAATTCGATACTCATTTTATTTTATCTATCTGCAAAACACTCGATAATTAAATGTCATCGGAGATTGTCCGATCAATTTTTCTCTTATATCGTTAGACAAACGAATCTTCAGGCTTTCATTCATTTCGCGATTTTTTAGGATCAAAAAGACGTCTATCGTCCTCTGCAAACCTCCACCACAATCAGAACATCTGCTGATTCCTTTTTTTATCTCAACTGCTGAAATTTCCTCCCCACACTCCGAGAAACAAAAGTTTTTTATATCATTGTTGGTCACCACTCTATTTCTGCTGCTCAGAATATACTTGAATTTGGCAATTCTTTCCCTCTCAGAAGGTGGATTCATGCCATTCACGCTGGTCGTAAGAAATAATGGATGTTCATATTCTCCATACGCGTCACCCGTAGGATTGAGTGTCTGCCCGATTCTCATTCCATTTGCAAGTGGTCCGTAGGATGTCCAGTATTTCATATAGAAATAAGAGGTTGGCTTCTGGGGCTCCACAAAAAGATAATATGGCATCTCGCTGCGTTCTGTATCGTTCTGCGTTCTCCTTTCTATTTTTCGGAGCAGCTGCTCTATCAGGTTGACGCTCTCGACACCATTTCCATTCTCCTGAACAGAAAAGCGACTCAGCTCTTCCTCCATGACACCTTGCAGACGGATCAAAAATTCTCTCGCGTCCCTCTTGTCAAACGACTCACATCCTCCCTGACGCAAAGTGTAGCTCAAATCCGACTTCTCTTCCTTATATCCGTTCGATCTGTTGTAGACGTTGCCATATTCATCCGTCACCTCCACGACATCAAAGAATAATTCGCCATCTTCCACAGGAAGAGGAATCACTCCGAAATCTTTCTTCACTGAACTGTTAATCTTACACATTTCCTTGTTTGCCACAGGGAAAGTGTTGATTGACACTTGAATATCAGACAAAATCGATGTCGTGAACTGAGGCGGCAAGTCTATCTCCAGCCAAATCATTTTTTTGGTGAAGACAGCGGCATACTCATCAGCGGAGCCTCGCATATTAAATCCAGCCGGCACATTGGCATAGTCTTGCGACGTCGCCTTCAAAGGGCTTTCAATCGTGACATAACTCATCTTATAGTAGTCGACGATGCTTTCGTTTACACTTTTGTCATTACCCAATCCGTCGAAGAAGCGCTGCAGATGCTCCTGCTGTCTCTCTCCTTCCATATGCAAGCCTCGACTTACACTCAGCTCCTCACCACGCCAACGCCATACTGCTGATGACAGATAGTGAAGATAATCATTCCGTCTATCAATATTCGGGAAGTCAAAATATATGGATAATTTGCTCAAATCAATATCCATTTCGCCAAAATCCAGACCCAGATATACTTTATTGACATTCTCTGGCATTGTCTGTTTTTTTAGCAAAAGTTTTTTGTTTTGATCCGGAAGTATCTCATACACACTGTTTTCCGACACAAGCATACGGACATCTCCACGCCTCAACATTGTCTCGCAAACTGGACAAAATGAAAAGTTTCTGCCTTCCCTTCGCCCTTGAGATGAGGAGACGGTAGTGAAGGCGTCGAACATACTTGTTGTCAACGATTCAGAGACTGTTTCCGCATGCACAACAGCATGAGCGGGACGGGCTACAGTAACCACTTCCGGCAGCAAGACCTCACTCAAACGCCTCATCGCACGTATCTCTATATCAGCAATCTCATCAGACACATTATGAAGTTGCATCGCCAAAGCCTCAATCAAAAGTCTAACAAGAGGGTCGAGATTCTCAACCTTTCTGATATTCCAAAAGTCTAAGGCCGTACGTATCATACGGTCTTTGATTTCCTCTTTACTTTCTCTGTTATAACCCATAGTTAATCCTTTGACAAAGGTCCTAAAAACAATGTATAATAAAGCCTGCAACGCTCACCTGTCGAATTGAGAGTGGCATTTATGTAAATGTCCACTTTTTTCCTTACACTGACGTTGCGTGACATGGAACTTTCCTTGAGAACATCCGCCACCTCAAGATGATATTCGCAATTACTTATTCGTTTTTCATATTTTGATATTGACTGAGACAAACATTCTGCGAAACGAGTTTTCCAAGTATCAAGGGATACTATTCTTTCGAAATCCATTTCCCAAATTTTTGTTCCGTATTCCACGTCAAAACTATGCTCCCCAGGATACGTTCCAATCAACATCTCTATATGTTGATCAATAGAATCCAGTTCCGAACACACGCTTGCATATCCGCGCGTCTCGTCCAATACGGAAACGAAATCGAAAGGAATTCTATAGTGACATTCATCCATTACCTAGAATTTTACTAATATAAACATCTATGCAAAAATAAACAACTCAGCAAACATAGCAACACTTTTTGAAGCAAATTTTGATTCAAACACTTAACAAAACCTAAAAAAAATGTCAAATGCTGATATAGAACTTATAAATAAAGATAAAAATCAGACCTGTACTGTTGCAATCATAATCTCATATTTTCAATTAATAAACTGCAGACTCATAAAAGTCTGACAAATTATAACGGCACAAAATTATAAATATTTTTTATATTTTACAATTTTATCTAAAATAAAATCAGCAAAAAACAATATTATTGTGTTCTGCCATAAAAAACTGCCGACTTAAAGACTTTCTGCTTGCTCTCACGCACTTGCGTAAGTGACATTCAGCCTTTTGCAACCTCTTTCCATTTGCTCCGCTTCAGTCTCATAAAAACTTAATGATCGCTTTTGATGTTAGTTTGCAAAGAGAGTTATCTTTTCATTTGACAGCAACCGTAAATAAATCCACGGATATTATGCAAAAAAGGAATCAGCCCACACGAACCGATTCCTTTTTATTAATAGTCAAAAACTTATCAAATCACTAATCAGTATCTGACGATTTCCACCCTTTCTGGCATCATAAATGCATTAGACGACACCTCACATTCATTAGAAACAATAATTTTCTTCAAACTGTAACTAAATCTGAATGTATTTGCCGGAATAGAAGTCACTGATGCAGGAAAAACTACAGACTCAAGTGAATAACAGTCTTGTAATAATGTTTCCGAAACTTCTGTAACCGAACCTGGCAACGTCAAATTAACAATACCAGACCTGACAAACACATCTTTTCCTAACTTTGTGTCACCCTCAAAAATAAGAGTTTTGATTTTAGAAGAAACGAAAGCACCATCACCTACAGACTCTACTGTTGCTGGGATAACAAGACTGTCTATAGTAGCACTATAAAAGGCTTCATTTCCAATTGTTTTGACTGAACCAGGAATGGTTATACTTTTCAAATTAAAGCCAGAGAACAAGCTATTTCCAATAGATGTCACTGTCTCAGGAATCTCAATTGAATCTATACCGGAAGGACAAATAACAATTGTCGTCATATCAGAGTTGTAAACAATTCCTTCGACTGATTTATATTTTGGATTACCATCCTCTATCTCGATACTCTTCAACATTTTACAACCTGCAAAAGCAGTTCCATCAATAGAAGTCACAGAAGACGGAATGACAACCGATTCCAATGCTCGACATCCGCCAAACACTCTATATGGCAGTGATGTTATTGAAGACGGAATTTCAATTCGCGTCACATTATCACATCCATTAAACGCACTCTTGCCGATTGATGTCACTGAGTTAGGAATTACTATCACTGTATCGGCACAAGATCCGAACGCGCTCTCACCGATTGTTGTGACCGTGTTAGGGATGTCGATCTTCTTTAAGCGTTGACATGTCTGGAATGCCCATCCTGAAATGACCTTGACCTTCTTAGGCATCACTACCGTCTCCAAATTCTTACAAGAGAAGAATGCTCTGTTTGGAATAGTCTCCAAATTTTCAGGAAGAGACACATAATGCAAAGAAGGACATTCTACAAACACCTCTTTTCCAAGGGTTTTTACAGAGTTTGGAATTATCACACTATCCAATTTTTCACAAGAAGAAAATGCTTCAGCTCCAATCGACTCCACTGTGTTTGGAATCGTGATGGAAGTCAAGCTATCATTACTGTAAAACGCGAGCTCTCCGATAGTTTTCAGCTTAGCTGGCAATGTGATATCTTTCAATCTATAACATGATTGGAATGCTCTTGTAGGTATTTCTGTTATCGACTCTGGCAAAACAACCGATTCCAAAGCATAACAAATACCAAAGACATAATCTCCAAGTTTTGTAATTGTGTTTGGCAGTTCAATCGACTTCAAAGATTTAGTATTTCCTGCGAATCCATATTGAGCGACCTCTTTGACTGTGCTTGGGAACTTGACAGACGACTTGCCACCAGGACAGCAGATAAGCACCGTCTGATCCTTATTGTACAAACAGTCATCGTAATTACTATAATTAGGATCTTCTGCGTCGACAACGATTTTCAGCAGGCTGCTGCATCCATAAAAAGGTTCTCCTTCTATAACGCATCCCTTAGGTATGACAATCTCTTCATAACCAGTCGATCCAAAAGCCTGATCTTCAATTTTCTCCAATGTTGAAGGGAGCTCCAGTTTCTTTGCTTTTCCATGAATATTGATCACCTGTAAAGCGCCATGCTCTATCTTCTTCAATTTCTCAGGCAATGTGACGTCATAAAGTTTGTTGGTTTGAAGGAAAAGACTTTTTGACAACACCTCCAGATTCTTTGGGAAAACGACCTTTTCCAAATTATCCATATAAGAGAATGCATAATCGCCAATAGAAGCGACGGTATTACCAATGACCATATTAACTACAGGAGCTTGCTGAAGGGCTGCCTCTGCAATAGATGTCACCTTGTATTCCACCCCATCCTTCTCCACAAAACAAGGAATCACAAGGTCTTCACCGGTTTTGCTTTTGTCGAATCCACTAACTTCAGCTGTCTTTGTCTCTTCACTGAAGGTAAACTTCAGTTCTGAATCGGCAACTTTCACAGTCTGACATCCCTCCAAATTTTCTTCTGGAATAGAATCAGCCACATTTGCAAAACACACACTGTCTACTTTGTCTACATCAACCACATACTTTGTTCCGTCACTGTGGTATACAAACATCTTTGTTTGTGCGGCAGTCGCGATCAATCCTGCGGCGACCAGAAATGCCAAAATAAATTTTTTCTTCATTTGTCAACGTTTTTTTATTATATGAAAAATGCTTGATTATTTAGATTTTTATTTGAGGTCATGCTGTATCAAATCATATTATAGGGGTCAATACGATCTAATTTTCACAGAAAAAACATCCAGCAATCTCGTAATACTACAAAAATAGAACATTTTTTCTAATATCAAAAAAGCAAAAAAACATTTCACGGAATCTGGATTGTTGAGTTATAGTTGTCAGGGGAAAATATATCCAGCGATCATTAAGACCTAACCATTTGACAATCAAAATCTTTACCGTCTCTAAAATTGGCACAAAGATGCCGGACACATATTTTCAAAAATGCGTCCATATTTATGACTTACAAATTGATATTTTAAAAGAAAAAAAGAATCGTTTCACGGTTATGCAAAGATCTACCGTAGTAACGGTTATCAGAACAGGCTATGTTCATTTATCTATATTACATACAACACAGGAAAAAAACAGACAGATATTTTTATTTATTTTCTCCTTCATAAACATATCCGTATGGATTATTCTTTTTGACGTTATCATACAACGTATTTGGAAACAATAATTCACTGAATTCTGTTGGACATCCAAAATTTTGAATGATCTGGTAGTAGAAGGCTATTACCGTCGTCATACATTTTCAATAAAACCATTCAAAGGAGTTGTCGTCACAATATTTAAGCATAGAGTTCTTACTTTGCCACTCTTCATCGCCCCATTCTTTTACAATCAAAATCATCAGACAATCTCCACCTTTCTTAACAGACTCTATTTTTATAGGCAATGTATCAGTCAGAAAAAAAACGATAAAATTTGAGTTTTTCTAAATAATCTGATGAATACCTTACCCTATGATTTCCATTTGAAGTCGAAACATTATTAACGAACACAGTATCTGACATAACGGTCACTTTTGTCTCTTCTATACACTGGTTTACAACACTATAAAGTTCGCTTTCCTTTAATGGATTAAACAATACATATTTTGGGAAAAACTCCTTACTATTTAGCCAACCAAAAGAAGAAAAAGAAGAAAACAGGACAAATGAGAACAACAATCTGTATAATACGAACGTACCTATACAAGATATCACAATCAGAAATATTTTTTTCATATTAAACCATTTTCACTTAATGACTTGCTCAGTAGTAATACACATTTTTTCGTTCTCATGCACATTCTCGCTCGCCTTACGGCTCGCTCGAAGGGGTGTGGGGGCAAGGGCGTTCCGCCCTTTGGAATCCTCGTATTTTGAAACAATCCACCTATCATGCTGTAATCTTGACATCTGCAAAGATAATTATTTTTCCAGCTCGGAATACCTCCTCACCCCAAGGGTCGTAGACCCTTTATCGCTTGCGACAATAGCCGATTCCATAATGGTTGAGGTCGAAGACCTAAATCATTATGGTGTCGGTTTATTCGATTATGGCATCGATTTATTCAATATTGTATGTTCCATTCCATTTTTTTGTGTTCCATTTGATTTCGTGATTTA
>Ga0256406_1001582_pt1 | contig 36052 bp, 38 predicted proteins | sample RumenRJG_03DNA_FD_185986 | JGI IMG/M metagenome (GOLD analysis project Ga0256406, IMG submission 185986) | Bovine rumen microbial communities from Lethbridge, Alberta, Canada - RJG_03 | ecosystem: Host-associated > Mammals > Digestive system > Stomach > Rumen | place: Canada: Alberta | collected...
TGGTACCTAATCCAGCGTTAGTAACACGGACTTGTACAAGAATCTCAAAAGAAATGACGATGCGGTATTTTCCTTCCGCCCTTTTAGGGAGGACCGAGGAGGGTCTCCTCTCAAGAAATTCTCTGAGAGCTGTCGTGACTACGCTCAGATGCTGCCCGGACAACTTGCTATTGATTAACAAGTCTTAAATCTTACTCAGCCTAGCATAAAACGGGGTACTCGAAAGTACTCTGTTTAAAGCTGATAAGCAACAATTGGACATTTACGCTATTTAATAAGGTAATAAGGAAGACAAGTTGGTATCAATCAATGTTTGTTGACCCTAACCATGAGATCTTCCCAGATAATACATGGTATCGTAAGCATGACGAACGCAACTATGATATTGTAAATCTTGGAAGTAGTGGGGGTAAATGGGCCTTCGACTATTCTGATACTGGCGTTAAGGGAATGAACTGGGCAATACAGCCGCAGACGCTTTATGAGGATTACGAACTTCTTCGTCATTATCATTCCATCCTTCGAAAGGGAGGTTATGTCATCATAACTATCATGCCTTTTACAGGCTTGAATAAGAAGACAGGAATGATGGATGCCATGAAGTATGTCAATTTCGATATTCAGGGAGAGCCTATACAACCCTACATGTTCGAGATGGCACAACTCTATGCCCACCATCCTATACTCTTCAAGAAACCGGCGATAAAAGCTTTTATCAAATACCTTTTAGATAGGGATAAGCCCATCGTGAAGTCGCCTACGAGTCAGTTCGATTATAACCCAATGGATGAAGAGCAGTTGAAAGCTGATGCCGCAATGTGGGTAAATGGTTGGAAACGTCAGTTCGCTATCTCTGATTTTGATGCGCCATTGACGGAAGAGAATCGCAAAGGCCGTGAATATCGAATCAATCTGATGCGTGAACTCATCGACTTCTGCACCGATCGTGGCTATCATCCTGTATATGTCATTCCTCCCGTGACTCAGTATCTCGACAGTTACTTCACCCCGAAGTCCAAGGAGACATATTATTATAGCTACTTGAAAGCAGTGGATCGCCCCGTCCCCCTGTTGGACTATTCCGCCAATAAGGATCTGATGTCCTCCACCCTATACTTCAACAGCTTCTTCCTCAATCACCGTGGCCGCCACCTGTTCACCAAGCAGGTGCTCAAAGATTTAGGGGTTGCGGAGCAGTAATAATTATGTACCCTCACTCAACAGTTTTTGAAGATCAATGTCAGACAACGATTTAAAAGAGAAGAAACAATATACGCAGGACAGTACCCTAATCTCTAAGTTAGGGGGGGGTAATCGTTATCAACTTAACGAGCTGCAGAGTCGGACAATCGACTGGCTCCGCTTCCCTTTAATAATATGTGTGATTTTCATTCATAACGCTCAGCTGAAGTTAGACTCCCCTTATCCGCTGATTACTTCCGACACAATATCGTTCAGTCTATTGGCAGACTACCTGCGTATTTGGATCTCATGGGTGGTGACGCATATTGCTGTACCTTGCTTCTTCGTAATATCAGGCTTTCTCTTCTTTCTGAAAACGCCGGATCTGACAAGGGACATTTACAAGAGTAAAATCAAGAAGAGGTTCTTCACACTGTTCATTCCTTATATCATATGGAACCTAATACCCCTCTTCATCGATTTAGGCTTGAAGCTGAGTAAGCCGTTACTGCATGGCTGGTCATGGGCTGAATATGGGAGGTTCGTTATTGACCAGATCAATACAAATGGTTTCCTTAACGTCTTTTGGAAATGGAATACTTGGGGCGGATACTATCCCAACTGGCTGGGACAATATGTAGAGAATAGTGGTCCATACAACTTACCTTTGTGGTATCTTAGGGATTTAATAGTAGTGACATTGCTTACCCCGTTGCTTTATGTTCTCGTAAAAAAAGCCGGTAGGGCATTCATAGCAATTCTGATAGTATTATACTTTGGAGGCATCAGTAGTTCCATTCCAGGTACATCGACAACGACTTTGCTGTATTTTAGTACCGGAGCTTACTTGGCTATCAACAGAAAGAATATTATCGTAGAATTCCGCAAGATCGAGAATCCGTGTTATCTGCTGGCTGTTATCTTTATGTTGTTGGCAACATACTTTAGCGGCAACCGCTCACCCATAGGTCATTACTTCTATTGTGGATATATTTTGACTGGAGTTGTAAGTGCTTTCAACATCGCCTCAAGACTCTTAGAGAGTGGCAAGACAAAGGTGCACCCGATATTGACATCAAGTGTTTTCTTCATCTATGCGTTCCACACCAACTGGTTTGTAGGCCTATACGATCGTATCTTGAACAAGGGTTTTGCCATATTAGGTGCTGATTCTGTAAACGTCTTCACTTATGTGACAACACCTTTCGTAAAAGCAGTCATCTGTATTCTCGTCTTCGTGCTTATCAATAGGTATGTGCCGAGAGTCGGCAAAGTACTCACGGGAAGCCGATAGCGATTGATCTGATGCGAGAACTCATCGACTTCTGTACAGATCGTGGCTATCATCCTGTATATGTCATTCCTCCCGTGACTCAGTATCTCGACAGTTACTTCACCCCGAAGTTCAAGGAGACATATTATTATAGCTACTTGAAAGCAGTGGATCGCCCCGTCCCCCTGTTGGACTATTCCGCTAATAAGGATCTGATGTCCTCCACCCTATACTTCAACAGCTTCTTCCTCAATCACCGTGGACGCCAGCTGTTCACCCGCCTGGTCCTCAAAGATTTGGGGCTTTGCAAGCGATAAAAACAATTCTTAATGCCTCTTCATTTGTATCATTGCACGACCTCCGCTGGTTTACGTGGGATCTTGACCTCAAAGACCTTTCTTCCGTCTTATTGTCTGGAGAAGGCAGAGTATCTGAATGTGAAAGTAAACCTTCTGTGCGGATCCGAACCCTTCGCCTTCCCAATGGCGTGTTCCGCAGATCTCTTAGACGCTGAGGTGAATCTCATTAATTGCCTAAAGAAATACTTTATTAAAAGGGAAAACATTTGGCATTATTATAATGTTGGAAGTTCCTTAAAAGTTGTGCTCGTTTCGCATGATAGCTTAGCTATTTTGACAATAAACCCCTTGTTATCTCAAAAATTCCTATTAGCATATGAATATTAAGAAATGCTCTACTCCGCATAAACTCATAGAATACATTCGTTCCTTGGGTGATAGGAAACAACTTGAGATATGTAATCTATACGATAGTTTTGTAGTATCATCGGATCCCAACTGGCAGAACAATATAGCTTTTACTCAATTCCATAATAAGTTTCAGGACATGGATCCAGAAAATGACTTAGATTCGTTGGGACAAATGCCATCTTTAATTAACTTACTTGAGTCAGAACTAACTAACATCTTTAATTCTGATAATAAAGTTTTTATAGAAACAGAAAAGAAGATTCTTGGACATCTTATTGATGAGTAAGTCAGTTACTAATTTAGCTCAAAATTGATTGATAAGGAAAGGATTCCTCCTAGTCTCGAATTTTATTCCTGTCCCTACAAATTATTGTTCAAGGTTGTATTTAATATCATAGACTCACTATGAACGAAAACGATATTAGAAAATCACTTCAAGAAGAACTTGGGAAAGAAAAAATCGATTATGATAAGGTTATATCATTATCTAATCAATTATCTACCTTTGATACTGAGAATGTCCGCTTTTCGGTTGATGCTGGTATTGTCAATAGGCTTGGAGTAGAACTTGTTGGAAAAAGAGAGACCGCTGTAGCCGAATTGATCAAAAACGGATATGATGCCGATGCAACTCAAGTTGATGTTATCTTTAAAAACACAGGTAGTGCTGGCGGAAGTATAATCATCATCGATAATGGCGAGGGTATGAGCCTTGAACAACTGCAGAATGGATTTATGAGACTATCTTCTACAGTCAAAATTCATAATCCTTATTCTAACCGCTATAAGAGATTAAGAGCCGGCCAAAAAGGAATTGGGCGATTTGCAGCTCAAATGCTTGGGAAAAAATTAATTATTACTACACAAAAAAGAGATGCACCCTTTGCTCTTAAAGTCGAAATTAATTGGGACGATTTCTCCTCAGACAAAGATCTAAATGCAATAGGTAATAAAATTGTAGAAGTATCTAAGAAAGAAACTGCTGGTACGACTTTGGAGATTAATGATCTGAGAAATCCGTGGTCGAACACTATAATAAATAAAGTTTATAATAATATTTCAACTCTTATCCAGCCATTCCCAGTCTCAAATAAGATAAAGAACTCCAATGATGACCCTGGGTTTAAGGTTAACTTTTACGAGAATGAGATTAAGGAGGGAAATAAGATAAAGACTGATTTGAGCAATGTTTATAAATATGCAATAGCAGAAATCAACACTTATGTTGATGATAATAGCCAAGGCCACTGGAGCATTGATAGCCAACATTTTAATTATCATGATGAAGGGCTGATAGGAAAAGAGAAGGAGAAAGATAACGAACCTTTTACTTATGTAAAAGGAATACATGCTAAATTCTACTATTACATTTATGACTCTTCATTAATACCAACTAAAGTATTAAAATATGTCAGGGCAATGGCTGATGAGAATGGAGGTATACGATTGTATAGAAAGGGATTTAGGGTATTACCTTATGGTGAGAAAGGCGACGATTGGTTAGGATTAGATGAATCGGCTAATAGACGTACGGTAGTTGCACCCCATAAAAATAACAGCTTCTTCGGTGTCGTTGAAATAGGCGAACAAGAGGCACCTCTCTTTGAGGAGACCTCAAGCAGAGAAGGGTTAATAGAGAATGATGCTTTTGCTGAATTAAGAGATTTCCTATATAGAGTAATCATAATAGCAGTTCTTAGGATAGCTTCCATTCGAGGAAGAAAAGGTACAGCTGGGCAAAAGGATTGGAAGCAGAAAAATTCTTCAGTAAAGGTAGATCAAGCTTTAAACGACTTAAAGGATATTATTAATGAGACCCTCAAAGATAACGGTTCAAATGCGGACGCAAGTAATGTCACACATGGCAACATAATATTTTATGAGCGAGCCAAGAGCCTTATCGAAGAAGCCATTCAAGCTAGAGATAGTGAGAAAGAGGACTATCAGGGCCTGATTGATGAGAATAACATGTTAAGGATTTTGGCTGGAACAGGTCTGGTAATCGGAGAATTTGTGCATGAAATTCAGAGATTTTATCCAGCTTTCAAGGCTAAACTTGATTCTTTAAAAGATAAATTTTCTGACGATGAAGAAGCGGAAAGAGAACTAAATGACTTTGATACTTTGTACCATTCCTTCGAAAGCTACACCTCATATTTCGATTATACAATTTCTAGAAATGTTGATAGAGAACTAGAACCTATCAATATTAAGTATGTCGTAAATAAGTTCTTGAAAACCATAAAACCTGACGCTGACAGAGCTCACATAACTCTTGTAGATCCGATTTTTGAGAAGCACTATCTTTACACTGCTCCAATGCATCCGTCAGAATGGACCTCTATACTTTTCAATCTTTACACCAACGCTAAGAAAGCTATTTTTAAGGCGGATAAAGAGGACAAACGTATATTAATAAGAAGTGGAGTTGAGGATGACGACATATTCTTAGAGTTCTCTGATACCGGGATCGGAATACCAAAAGAAAACGAAGATAGAATTTTTGATGCTTTTTTTACAACATCAGAGCCTATAAAAGAAAACTCTCTTTCTAACAATAACGCTGGCACTGGTCTGGGCCTAAAGATAGTAAAGGATATTGTTGAGAGTCATAATGGATCAATAATGGTTGCAGAACCATATCCAACATATAAAACAACCTTTAAAATTATAATTCCGAAACAATGAATAAGAAAAAGAAATACTTGTATCTTGACGATGAAAAAGATGGCTCTGTTAATGCTATCATAGAAGGATTTAATAATACTGATATTATCGAAGTTGAGGAGTGCATGCCAGATCGTCCCAACTTTGAAAAGGTAATTGATGCTGTCGCAAAAAGACTGAAGTCTAGTGACGGTATCATATTAGATCTCAAACTCAATGGAGCAGGAGAACAGAGAGTTCCTTTTACAGCCACGACGTTGGCTCAATATCTTCGTTCATTTTTTATTGATAAAGCTGAGAAGGAGAAGCCTATCATTCTTTGTTCCACAAAGTTAAATGATAATAAGCATTATAAGGAGGACAAAACTGCTCACGACCTTTATGACTTTACATTCGATAAATCAGGTGATATCAATTATTATGAAATTTCAAAGAAGTTAGTTTCGATTTCGGAAGCATACTCTCGGGTACAAGATACAAATTCTGAACAAGTCTTGAACTTGTTTGGTAGAAAAAAACTTTGTGGTCATCCTGCATTTGAACCTCTTACTGGTGAAAAGCCACAAGCAAATAAAATCGTTTCGTTTGTACTAAAGGATCTCTTCACTCACAATGGCCCGCTCATATGTGAGCGAACTCTCGCTGCAAGGTTAGGTGTTGACATAGATTCTTGCAAAAAAGCTTGGGAAAGTCTGATAAACAAATTTTTCGTAGAAGCTAAATACTCAGGAATCCTATCTGATATTGATAACTATTATTGGAATGACCTTTGTATAAAGGTGTTTAAGTCACTCGCAAACGATAAAGGCCCAGCAGCTATGGGAGCTAAGAAAAGAGTAGATATTCTGAAGAAAACAACAGATCTTAGTGGCCTTAAAGCTGCGCAACCTATTGATCTTTGCCATAGTGATTTCTTTTGGACGGTATGTGAAGGGTATGGAAAACCTTTAGATCCGACGGAAGGTTATATGATTATGGAAGAAAATAATCTCAAGTCGTGGCAAGAGCCTTTGTTTTCTTCTCTATCTGCTTTTGAAAACGGAGTTTTAGATGAGAAACACATAAAATTGACTCCAAGCGAGATAGAAAGAGCAAAATGTGATTTGGAATTATTAGACGATACTGATGAAAAAAAAAAGTAAGCAAGACAAGATAGATCAAAGGGTTAGGAAAGATATAGTATCTGATCTAATGAGGTTGGAGGCGGCATTAAAGAAACTCTTTGGTCAGGCATTTAATACCTCTGAAATTGACAATGCTATAAATACGTTAACAAATTATTCCGAGACTGGCAAATGGGGTTATGAAATTTCTGAGTTAATGATTCCCATAGAAATCAATCGTCATTTGAAACCTGCTACATTAAAGGGCGAAAATTGCTTGTTATCAATTTCTGTCAAAGTAAAGGGAAGTACTACAGCATGGTATAAAGATATAGCTTCTGAGTATTTTGATGAATTAAATTTTGATGTTTCGTTTTCATCAAACCAAGAATCTAATGATTTTGAGTACAATACTCAATTTCATATCGATAAAGTTAGACAGAATGATAGTTCAGAGGAAATGCATCCAATATTTCATGTCCATTATAATAATGAATCGGGTGTAATTGGTAGTAAAGAGAAACGCTGTTTGAACACAGATTTGCCAAGATTGGCTCACCATCCAGTTGAACTTATTTTAGGAACGATACTTGTAATAGCGAATTATAATAGTCCAAAATTTGAGGAGATAAAAGATAATGGTTACTGGGTTGGTTTGAGCCGCTCATATATGACAAAAATCGTTTACCCTTACTATAAAAAGATCACTGAAATATTGGAAAAGGGAGGTGATGAGAAATCAGAATATGTGCCTTATCTGACAATATGAAAAATCATTTCCTCCAATTATTAGAAAAGGTTCTTTTATCATCAAACCCAATAGAGGTTGACTCCATTTTGGTAACCTCGTTTATGAAGATAAATAGAATCTCAGTACAGCACAATAAGCTTATAAAATCTTTGTATAAGTATTCTAAGTTTGTAGATGAACTTATTGCGAGTATAAAGAAGAATGATGAAACTTTCGATTTTGAACAGCTAATCAAAGCTTTTGAATTTGTCATTTCTCCTTCTGACAAGATAGTTAATGGGGCTATTTATACTCCTGCAGATATAAGGGAGTACATTATCAAGGGAATACTGAGGAATAAGCAGATAGATAATGAATCGGTTTATGCTGACATTTCTTGTGGCTGTGGCGGTTTTTTCTATTCTCTGGCAAAAATATTAAAGGAGCAGGATCCTTCACTATCCTTAGTACAGTTATATCAGCATCTAATTGGAATTGACATTGCAGACTATAGTATACAAAGAACAAAGATTTTACTCTCTCTCTTTGCAATATATAACCACGAAGATGTTGAAGATATAAATTTTCAGCTCTATGTACACAATACATTAGATTTTGATTTTAATAGTCTCCCATTGGTTAAGGAGACTGGTGTAGATGTTGTTTTTGGAAATCCACCTTATGTCGGAATTAACAATATTTCTCAGGAAAACCGTTTACTCTTAAAAAAATGGGAATTTACTGCCTTTGGCAAAGCTGATATGTACTTGGCTTTTTTCCAAATAGGTTTGAGTATACTCAAGAGTAATGGCATCCTGTCATATATTACGCTAAACACATTTATCACTAGCTTAAATGGCAAAGCATTTCGTGGCTACCTTTCTCGACACCATTATAATCTATCTATCATCAACTTTGGTGGGGAGCAAATCTTCCCAGGTTGTTCTACTTACACATGCATTTGCACTATACGGAAAAAAGAGTGCGTAGATATAAGATATTGTCGTTCAACAAGGGATAGATTACTTAAGATTCAGCCAAAGGACTTTAGTACCATCCGTTATGACCAATTAAATGATAAGGATGGATGGCATCTAATGACTCGCGAAGAACAAGAAACCATTGATGTAATTGAATGTAGAGATAAACATTTGGGGACTGAATTCAAGATCAAGACAGGTTTTGCGACTTTAAAGAACGAAGTCTATTTGTTTCGACCAAAATCAGAAACAGCGGATTCTTATATTCTAGTACTTGATAATAGATATTTCAAAATAGAGCGAGGCATTTGTCGAACTGCGATTAATCCTAATGTGTTGCAAACGGAGGATGATTTTAGGCAGCATAAAGAACTGATTATTTATCCGTACAATATAATAAATGGTTCTGCTGTATTAATGAAAGAGGATGAAATTCGAACAAAATATCCTAACGCATATAATTATCTGCTAGAGAACAAACAGAAGCTGTCAACACGTAGTTGTAAACTAAGGACAAATGAGTGGTATGCATATGGCAGATCTCAGTCTATGAATAATGATTCCTATAAGTTGTTATTCCCGGAAATGGCTTCTACACCAAGATTCATCTTGTCAAAAGATCGACAATTGATGTATTACAATGGATCAGCTATACTTTCTGAAAAAATCGAGGATTTAAAAGTATTAAAGAAAATCCTTTCGTCTGTAGTCTTTAAGTATTATATTATGCTCACTAGCAAACCCTACAGAGGTAATTTCTATGCAATTTCTAAGCGATATATAAAGAATTTCGGCCTTCCAAATTTGACTGCAGATATAAAAAGAGAGATTCTTGATACAGAAGCTAAAGATATCCTTGACCGTCTTATATGTGACATATATGGGATATCATATAAGATGTTGGAGAAATATACAGTACCTCTCTTGTAAGTAGTATATACCATAAAAACTTGAATTATGCGAATCGGAATACTTACATTACCACTCCATACAAACTATGGGGGAATACTACAGGCATATGCTCTCCAGACTGTATTGGAGCGGATGGGACATGAGGTGAAGGTTTTAGACAAGGCCTTTAAACTTCAAAAACTCCCATGGTGGAAACGACCTTACTCCTATACTAAACGGGCTATCAAGAAATATATACTTGGGGAAAATGTTGGAATATTTCAGGAAAGGAACGCTTACCAGCGTCAAGTTGTAGAGCGCGAGTTTACTCAACCCTTTATCGAAAGTAATATTCATCGTTTTGTAATTACACATCTTACAGATATCAAACCATCTGATTTTGATGCATTAGTAGTAGGTAGTGACCAAATCTGGAGAATGATGTATTTTCTTGGATTTTGGTCTACAACCTTAGCTTCTGACGCTTTTCTCGGTTTCACAGAAGGATGGAATATAAAACGTGTATCATACGCGGCTTCTTTCGGAGTAGATGTTCCGGATATACCTGAAAATGATTTGGATGATTGTAAAAAAGCTATCGCACGGTTTAATGGCATCTCCGTTCGAGAGGAAAGCGGTGTAGCTGCCTGTAAAAAATACTTAGGTGTCGAAGCAAAGTGGGTATTGGATCCGACAATGCTACTGAAAAGGAGCGATTACCAAAAGTTAATAAGTAAGACCCCAAGCCAAAAACCAATTTTGATGTCGTATGTTTTGGATGAGACCCCCGAGATTGCGGCTCTTAGATCTAAGATAGCTAAGGATAAAGGTTTACAGATAAAACTTACCAATCTGCCTGACACAGGTACGGGAGAAAGAGGTACACGTCCTCAACCACCATTGGAAGATTGGTTGAAAGCTTTTGATGAATCAGAATATGTTATCAATGACTCTTTTCATGCATGCGTATTCTCTATACTTTTTCATAAGCAATTTACCGTAATAGGCAACCAAAAGAGAGGATTGGCTCGTTTCCAATCACTTCTGAAACTATTTGGCTTAGAAGACCGATTGATTACAAGTCCAGAAGAATATAAGGACTTACCTGATATTGATTATGAAAAGGTAGACAGTATTTTAAATAAAAAACGTGAGGAAGCTTACAATTTTCTTGCAGAGTCTTTAAATTTATAAAAAATGATTACAGATAATCGCCAACCTCTCTTTTCAATAGTAATACCAGTCTACAATTCAGAGAAATATCTTCGGCGTTGCTTAGACAGCATCCAAGATCAGACATATACAGATTATGAAGTAATACTCGTAGATGATGGTTGTAAGGACTCTTCCCCACAAATTTGTGATGAATATGCTACAAAGTATAAACGCTTCAAGACATTTCATTGTCAAAACGGAGGACCTTCAAAAGCAAGGAATATAGGTCTGACCCAATCTAGGGGGGGGGGTATATACTGTTCATAGATAGCGACGATCTATTGGAATCCAACGCCTTGCAGCTATATGCAGAAGTCATAAAGAAGGATTATCCCGATATAATCAAGACAGGTTATGAGGTAGATGACAATTCTAATGGTAGTAGGCGGATTTGCTCGGTACCCCAGAAAATGATTCTAACCAATAGCACCGACATCTTTATGATTACAGAAAAATACGGTTATGCAGGTTTCCTTTGGAACACCGCCTACAAGCGAGAGCTGATTAATGACTTGAGATTTTATGAGAGTCTGAAATGGTTGGAGGATCATCTGTTCTCTTTTGATGCTTTTGCTCGATGTCAGAAGATGATATGTATCCCAGAGGTAACGTATCATTATATGACTAATCAAGGAGAATCTCTTTCTAATATAAAGGATGCTAAGGCAATTTACCAAGCAGCTAACATTGAATATGAAAAGAAGATGATCTTGGCAAAAGGAAATGAAGAAGCTATACAATTGAATATAGCCAGTTATAATAGTAAATTGAGCATGAGCATTCATACGCTATATCGTTATTACAATTATAACAGCCGACATAACTTTTGGAAACATAATCAGAACATTCATTCCATTCTTCCGACAGACCGAGCTGTTAGAATTTTCTATTCGAAGGCCCCATTCATCCTCAAAGATGCTTTCATTGTATGTTATCTCCAAATGAAGCGAAGTAAGTCAGTATTAAAGTCTTTTGTAAAGCTTTTGTTTTATAAACATTAATTGATAGTAATATTAAAGTAATTTACTTAAAATTTATAATATTTAAGAGTGGCAGAACACATGGATAATGATGCCGAATTAGAAAAGATAGAATACTAATATTCTTGTTCTTTTCCCATATAAAAATAAAAATCACAAAAAATCGAATGGCTACAATTAGCATAATAGTACCAGTATATAATGCAGAGAAGACCCTTCATCGCTGCATTGATAGCATAATCGCCCAGACATATACCGACTGGGAGTGCATTCTGATAGATGACGGAAGCAAGGACAACTCTCCTGCTATCTGCGATGAGTATGAAAAGGTCGATACTCGCTTTAAGGTAATTCATAAAAAGAATGGTGGAGCCTCATCTGCAAGAAATGTCGGACTGAAAGAAGCCAAAGGAGAATGGATATGCTTCTGTGATGCAGATGATGTTGTGGAATCACATTGGCTTTATACTTTTGAAAAGAATAAAGATAATGTTGATTTAGTCATTTCTTCATTTAATATGCATCATTTTTCTTTTGGAGTTAAACATTGTGTTTACGATCTGGATACTCAACAGCCTAAATATGCAGTATCAATGATGATTGAATGTGGAGAATGTGGTTTTTTATGGAATAAATCTTTTAGAACAGATATAATTCGTGAATACAATATAATATTCAATGAAAGTTATCAACTTTATGAAGATGAAGAGTTCGTGACAAATTTTATGTCTCATGCAAAAAAAATACGGTTTGTCAAAGAAATAACATATAATTATTATGTTCCAGATAATTTTGAAAAAAAATACAAACAAGCTGAGACTTTCAAATGCATGATTCAAATATATAATCATATTTTGAGCTTTGTACCATTAGACAGACTTTTTATGAATGCATATTCTGCACTTATTGAAAGAATGCTTTACAGTAATAAGCAATATTATTACAAAAAAAAGTATAAGGAAGCTTTTGGGAACCTTAAAATGGTGTATACCTTTATGCGACAGACTAGAAGTATCACTCTTCCGTTAAATAGAAGTAATAGATTCTTCTTTATGAATAGAGCCAGAGTTACACATGTGATGTTCATCCTTTTGTCTTTGATCCACAAACTTTAAATAGTAGTTTCTCGCACAAGCATACGTAGTATCTTGTAAATATAAATATATTAAATGATATAAAATATTATGCACATGTTAGAAGACAAATATACTAATATCGTATACATAGCTGATACACTGAGGACAATGCGAACAGGTAAACGTTTTATTTTCCGCCTTGACACCGGCACATAAAAATATTACCTTTGCGGCATCAACTTTAAAACAGATAAGTTATGCCGAAAGTAAAAGTCAATTATCAGGAAGTCTACAATCTGTATCAGCTGTGCAGTGAGACTAAGGATCTGAAGGAGTTCTGCTCCGAGTATGGTGTCAACTATGACAAGTTTATGAACTCAAACTGGAACTTGTATTTAAAGTCCAGAAGCTAACTCCCGATCAGATTAAAGTGCGACTGGAGCGACGGTCCAAGACAATAGTCAGCAAAGAAACCTATGACAAGCGGCAATTGCTGCCCTGTTATATCAAAATATAGGTTAAACTTGGAAAATCATTTTTTTGCGTAATCCACATAACCAGCTGATAAACAGCAGGGAGATGTGGTGTGGCGGAAAATAAGACGTTTACAATATATAGGCACATGCAAAAGTGCCTATATAAAGGGCTATACCCTAAATAGAGCACTAACATGAATATAAAACGAAGGAATCCAAATTTTGAAATGCTACGTATCTTAAGTATGCTTTTCATCATAGCCAACCATTGTATTTTAAATGTAGCTACGCCTGAATACCAAGCGCAGCAAGTGAAAGGCTTCAACTTTATACTTACCGATATCTTATATCAAGCTGTATATGTTGCTGTTAATTGCTATGTGTTGATTAGTGGTTATTTTCTTGTGGGGAACAATAAGTGCAACTTAAATTTCCATAAAGTGATGAAATTGTGGAGTGTTGTGTTCTTTTACTCTGTATCCATATATGCTATCTGTGTATTAGGACTCAAACTTCAACCTCTTGCTTTGAAAGACATAGTTCATGTCTTGTTGCCAATTCATTATGACCTATATTGGTTTATCACACAGTACATGGCATTGTTCTTAATATCTCCATTCTTGATAAAGGCTGCAAACTGCATGAGCAGAGAATCATATAGAAATCTCCTTATTATATCTTTCTTTATAGTCTCAATCTTGCAGTTGTCAGGGTTAAAAGGTGGGTTTTCTCTATTATGGTTTATCTTCTTGTTTATGTTTGCAGGATATATCAGAATATATAATCCAAGACATTTTATAAAGAAACACCCATTAGCAAGTTATATCACCATGACTTGTATTTTGGCGTTTATAAGTATTGTGGGAGGATATCATCAATCACAACTTTCGATTGTTAGTTATTTGGGATTCTACAACGGACCATTCATCTTTGTTTCTTCTATTTCTTTATTCTACGTCTTTAAAGAAATGAAAACATTGAAAGAAAATAATTGGATTGTTAAGGCGACATTCTTTTTTGCACCTGCATGTTTTGGTATATATTTAATTCATGAGCATCCTTATTTGAAAGATTATTTGTGGGAAAATGTACTAAATCTTGCATTGTCCCTCCACGAAGTAAACGTCTTGTTTGTTTTGTTTATCTCCATTGTATTGTTTATTGTATGTGCATTGATAGAAAAGATGAGAATCTTCATGTTTAAGCTCATACAAATAGATAATGGTATTGCTTTCATATCCAACAAGATGGTAGACTTCTATTCAAACATTAAAAAATTATGGCAGAATCGTTAAAGCATAAAACCATCATAGGAACAATATGGAGTAGTGTTGATCGATTTGCAAGCGCAGGAATAAACTTTGTCTTTGGTTTGGGACTTGCTCGATTGCTGATGCCAAAAGAATATGGGTTGATAGCTATGATATCCATATTTATGGCTATATCACAATCGATAATTGATTCTGGTTTCTCCAATGCTCTTATCAGAAAGAAAAATCGAACAGAAGAAGATAATTCTACGGCTTTTTACTTTAATATTGTAGCAGGTCTCGCAATGTATGCTATTATGTTCTTGTTGGCACCATTCATAGCGATGTTCTACAATGAACCTATTCTGACAAGTATAGTCAGAGTAATGGCCGTTTCTTTATTCTTTGGGTCAGTTAGTATCGTTCAGCAAGCAATGCTAACGGTTAAGATAGATTTTAAAACTCAAACTAAGATATCTCTTATCAGTGTAATTGTTTCTGGTGTTATTGGTATTGTTGTTGCATATTTGGGATATGGTGTTTGGGCTTTGGTTGCACAAGCTGTAATTGCGTCATTCACTCGAGCAATGCTATTGTGGATGTTTGCTAAATGGAAGCCAACAACTGGCTTTTCTATGGTTTCTTTTCATTACTTATTTGGGTATGGATCAAAACTGTTGGTTGCTGGAATCATGGAAACGATATATCGAAATCTCTATACCATTGTAATTGGTAAGACCTTTTCCGCTTCTCAACTTGGCTTCTATTCACGAGGTGAGCAATTAAGCTATTTCCCAGCCAATAATATAACAGGAGTTATACAGAGAGTAACATTTCCAGTACTTAGTGAAATGCAGGATGATGACGAACGACTAAAACGGAACTTTTTTAGGATTCTTCATCTTATCGTATATCTGACATTTCCTGCTATGATTCTACTGATAGTTATTGCAACTCCTTTGGTAAAAATACTTCTTACCGACAAATGGTTGGGATGTGTTCCTATCATTCAGATACTATCCATATCATTTATGTGGCTTCCTGTCCATATCTTAAATCTGAATTTGCTACAAGTGAAAGGTCGTACCGACCTCAGCCTAAAATTGGAAATCATCAAAAAGATTATAGGAATAACCTTGCTTGTAGCTACAATTCCAATGGGTATTTTGGCAATGTGTTGAGGGCGTGTCGTTTATTGTTTTATAGAGCTATTTATAAATCTTTACTACCCTCACAGATTATTTGGTATACAAATACAGGAACAATTGAAAGAAACTTTCAAAATATTCTTTGGCTTTGGTATAGTGGGTGCGATTTCATATTTCGCATCAAATATGTTTGCATCCGCTGTGTGCCAACTAATAAGTGGAATAATCGTTTTTTCATGCATTTGGGCAAGTTTGGCTATTATAAATAATGAATTCAATATTAGAAAAATAATAACAGAAAAAATAAATAAACGATGAAAGTACTTTGGTTTTCTGTAACCCCTTCGCTTTTCACACCTCATGGCATTATGCATAATGCAGGTGGATGGATTGCTTCATTGCAAAAATTAGTCATGGCGGAACCTTCCGTAAAGTTGGGTGTCGCATTTCACTATAATAACTGTGATTTCAAATATTCAAAGGACGGCGTGGATTATTATCCTATCCCAACTCCTCGTCACGGCATAACTTCCTTTTTGTGTAAAAAGAAACATTCTGAGGAGGCTCTGCAATATTATTTGAAAGTCATAGAAGAATTTAATCCAGACATCATACAGATTTTTGGAAGTGAGAACGATTTCGGACGTATTTGTAAATATACAGATAAGCCTGTGGTCATACATATACAAGGTAGTATGCCGCCCTATTGCAATGCCTTGTTTCCTATAGAAATGAATACATTTGATTTCTTTTTTACCAAAGGCCTGCCTCTAAAAAGGCGTTTGATAGGTTTGCGCTCTAAGGCTTCCTTTGCTCGAAGAGCGGAGATAGAGATAGACACAATAAAGAGTTGTAAATACTTCATGGGAAGAACAGATTGGGATAAAGGCTTGATTGAACTCTTTCATCCACAGGCAGAATATTTCCATGTGGATGAAGCTCTGAGAGATAGTTTCTTGTCAACTATAAAGCATTGGCAATGGCATGATGGCAAGGTTTCAATTGTTAGTGTTATCTCTAGTCCATGGTATAAAGGCGTAGATCTTATCCTAAAAACAGCTAAACTTTTAAAACGTTTCACTGATTTAAATTTTGAATGGAATATATATGGCATTCGTGACATACGGTTCTTTGAGAATAAATATAAAATAAAGGCAACTGATGTCTGTGTTAATATAAAGGGAATTGCCTCAAAGGATGAACTTGTGGATGCTTTGTGTAATGCTTCTTGTTATGTACATCCAAGTTACATAGACAATAGTCCTAATAGTGTTTGTGAACCGCAAATTTTAGGTGTTCCTGTTGTTGCAACGAATGTAGGAGGTGTATCTACTATATTGGATAATGGCAATGCTGGCTTACTTGTACCTGCTAACGCTCCATACGAATTGGCAAATCTTATCAACAAGATATGCAGAGATAAGGACTTGGCTATAAGCATGAGCGAAAAGGAACGTACCCTTGCTAAAACAAGACATGATCCTAAACATATTTTAAAACAATTATTATCTACATATAATAAGATATTGCAAGCATGATAAGATATTTCAGAAAATTAGATTTTCCTTTGTATATGCTGCGTAGAAAGATATTTACACTAACTCACAAATGCTTGTTTAAGTCATTTGGCAAAGGATCAAAATTGGCACAAGGCACTAGATTGATGCGTGTAGGTTATGCAACTATCGGTAACGACTCTTCTATTATGAGTAATTGCGTCATAGAGTGTTGCCCGAATGCAGGCTTGCAACCAGAGTTGATAATAGGCGACAATGTATCAATTGGAGAATATTGCCACATCACATGTGCAGATAGAGTTGTGATAGGTAATGGTGTCCTCACAGGGCGTTTTGTTCTGATAACAGATAATGGTCATGGAGCGAATTTGCCAGAAGAAATGGATATTATGCCATTAAAAAGGAAAACTTGCTCTAAGGGTCCAATAGTAATAGGAAATAATGTTTGGATTGGTGACAAAGCTACTATATTGCCTAATGTAAAAATTGGCGATTGTGCTATCATAGGTGCCAATTCTGTTGTGACAAAGGATGTGCCTGCATTTGCTGTTGTAGGTGGAAATCCTGCAAAAATATTGAAGATCATAAAATAAAATTAAAATGAAGATTATACCTGTATATCTCCCACAGTATCATACAATCCCAGAGAATGACAAATGGTGGGGAAAGGGATTTACCGAGTGGACAAATTTAAAGGCAGCAAAGCCTCTTTTTGAGGGGCATTATCAGCCAAGAGTTCCATTGAATAATAATTATTATGACCTTAGTAAGGTAGAAACGCTTAAATGGCAATGTCGAATTGCACGAGAGCATGGTATATATGGATTTGCCATGTATCACTACTGGTTTAATGGTCACTTGTTGTTGGAAAAGCCGATGGAAATGCTTTTGGCTCACCCTGAGATAGATATCAACTATTGTATTTCTTGGGCAAATCACGATTGGACTGATGGTTGGAAAGCAAAACCAGGCAAGGCAAAGACGCTCATCACACATGATTTTAATGATGAGCAAGACTGGATAGACCATTTCAATTATATGCTTCCGTTCTTTAAGGACAGTAGATATATGAAGGAAAACAATAAGCCATTCCTTATCATATATATTACGCATATTATTCCTAAGCTGAACAAGATGCTCGACTTGTGGCAACAGATGGCCAAAGAGAATGGATTTGATGGACTTACATTCATGTATCAGAGTGCAGCCAGTGCTATAGCTACTGGTTGGGACAGAAGCAGATTCGATTACGGCATAGAGTTTAACCCGGGCTACGCCAAGATGGTTACGGACAATAGCTTGAAAACCAAGGTATGGTCTTACCTTATGCGCTATTCACGAGTAGTCAAGAAAACATTAGGCATCAAGAAAAGCTTGATAAAGCCAAAGAAGGAAGTAACGAAATTGGATTATGATGACATTTGGCAAAAAATTTTAAGTCTTCGTCCCAAATATCCTAATATGATTCCTTCGGCTATGACAGATTGGGACAACACACCTCGCCACTTAAACAATGGAACCGTCTATCTGGGTGCAAATCCTTCTTCGTTCAAGAAATACTTTAAGCAGTTGGTTTTGAATACACGTAAATATTATCACCAAGATAAGATTTTTGTCTTTGCATGGAATGAATGGACCGAGGGGGGATATTTGGAACCTGATGAGAGGTGGGGATATGGATATCTTGATGCGATACGTGATACATTACAAGAATTAGGAGAATTAGAGAAATGAAAATAGGAAAATATCGCGTACATTACAACCTTAAATCGTTTATGATTGCTTTCTTGGTTGTAATGAATACTCAAATCCTTCTTTTAGAAGGGGCTGGCGTAAGTTGGCTGAAAGTTTTGTTTTTATGCTTAGGTTGTCTGTTTTCCTTGATATACTTTTCAGAAAATGCAAAAGTTGTTATTTGTGGTGCAGCTTTTTATTTTACTGCAGTTTTCTGTGTGACAACGATGTCTAATCATCTTCGAACTTCAACTGTTTATTATATGGGAATGTTCGTTTTTGGTTTTTGTGGATATTGTTGTTTGCTCAAAAAAAACAAGATTCCGATAGAGCAGTTTGTCGATTTTCTAAAATATTTCATATATGCTTATACTGTTGTATTGCTGATTCAACAGTTAGCATCAGCAGTAGGTATTTGGACGGATTTACTTAATATGGGTGTTAGGTTTGAGAATAAATTTAAGATTAATTCTTTGGCTATAGAACCCTCTCATGCAGGAAGAATAGTTGGATGCTTGGGCTTGGCTTATCTAAAATTGGCGCAGCAATGTTACAATTATAATGGCATCAAATCATTCTTTCGGGAAAACAAGAAAGTTTGTCTTGCATTTTTATATTTCATGCTTTTTTGTGGATCTTCAACAGCTCTTATGGCTTTAGCTTTAGTTCTTTGCTTCTTTGTACAAAAGAAATATTTGAAGTTTTCTATTCCTATAATAATAGCGTTATATTTTATTATTCCCTTTTTACAAATTGACGCTCTGACACGTGTAAAAGACACGATAGATGCTGCTTTGACAGGAGATCAGTCTGAAGTGGTGAATACGGATGCAAGTGCTGCTGCAAGAACAGGATATTATTTTAGTTTCATAGAAAATTTTAATCCCGGTGAAAGTTCCTATTGGTTAGGTCATGGCATTGAGGAGGGAACTGTTTTTGAAATTCATTCAGAAATGTCAGAAGAAAATCAAATTGGTGGTATCTATCAGTATGGATTTTTAACATTCGTTATGGGCCTGTTGTTTGTCTATATTTGTATGTTCAGATTTCTGTCAATTGAAAATGCCATATTTATATTATTGTTGAACTTTAGCCTATGCAGTAATGTTGCTTATGTGTGGGGCTGTTTAATGATTCTAACTTCTATCGGATTTTATAAGAATATTAAAAAAGCATGACTATGGACTTAACATTAGCTATCTGCATGTATAATGCAGAAAAATATATAATAGAGACTTTAGATTGCATTATAAAACAAACATTCCAAGATTTCAACCTTCTCATCGTAGATGATTGTTGCACGGATTTGTCTGTTTCTCTAGTTGAGAATTTCTTTAAGCACCATCCTCGCCAATATGAAATTGTACACATAAAGCCGAACAAAGGATTGTGTGCAGGAAGATTATTCGTGGAAAAAAACGTTTCAACAAAGTATATATTATTCGTTGATTCTGATGATTTGCCTTGCCCTACTCTTGTTGAGAAATTATATATTAAGATCTCGAGTGACGAAGACTTGATGGCAGTAGGATGCTATTTGGATTTTATAGATAGTAATGGTAAAAAACTGAATGGTGGTATCTATTTGGGAGAAACAAACAAAGAAGATTTCTATAAGAAAGCAAAAGCTGGAAAGTTGATATTTATGCAACCTACAGCTATTTATGACAGAGAATTGGCTTTAAGTGTTGGCGGGCATAATGTAGAAGGATTCCCAGAAGGGAAACCACGATATGCAGATCTTTGTGAGGATTTGGATCTATGGACTCGAATGAGTGATTTGTATGTTGATAGAAAGGCTATCGTTGTCATCCCTGAGGTTCTTTGTCATTATCGCAAGCACCAAAAAGCTATGTCTACAAATTCTTTAGGTATGATTTTACGTATGAAGCATATCAAAAGAAACGTAAAAGCGCGCAGAAATGGACAGAAAAACATTTCGTTTGTCGATTTTTTACAGTCAATACCTGCAGATGTGATGAATGTAATTAGAAAAGATGCCAAAGCAGTAGATAACTTTAGAGACGCTTACTATGAACTGAAGAATTTTCATATCCTACAAGGATGCTATTTGTTGGTTTTGGCAATCGTCCAAAATCCCAAATACGTATTTGATAAAATAACAAAAAATTTACTTCATATAAAATGAAAAAAATGAGTTGTGGTATCCATTTTCAAATAGAATTGTTTCAATTCTTAAATGACCATGCTAAGTATGCAGTCTTGCGTAACTTTGCAGGTCTTCCAGAAAAAAATGAGAGTCGTGACATAGACTTTATTATAGAAGAAGCAGATTATTATGCTCTTCAGGATAGTCTTGTGAGAAAAATAGAAGAATTAGGTTTTAATATAGTCATTTTCTATCGCAGTGAGCGACTGATTACCTTTGTGTGCGGAAGTAAGGAAGACTTGAGTCTTGTTCAGTTAGACTTCTTCTTGTCTTGTTCTGTAAAAGGACTTTTATTGATTCCTGCGAAAGCAATGTTGGAAACACGTGAGTATGAAAATGGTATATGGCACGTAAGTAAAGAATTTGAGTTTTTAGACAAGTATTCTTATTTGAAAGCTACGGGACATGAATATCCAGACAAATATCAAAACGTATATGAAGAGGTATCTAAGAGTAACAAGATAGACGAAGTAGTACAGGATGTTTTTGGTATTGATTCATTGGAATCATTGGTTCAGATGTCATATCATGATTTTAAGACAATTATAGTAAAACGAAATGTGAAGAATAATATTTTAAAGTCCCTATGTTTTTTTCTTAATTTTATCAAATGGCATATTAGTAATCGCTTGTCCTGTCATGGCTTTGCTATTGGTTTTACAGGTCCTGATGGCTCAGGAAAAACAACTGTTATTACAGACTTGATAAAGGTCTTGAACCAAATACAAAGAAATGTGCCATTGTATCATTTTAGACCAACAATATTGGGAAATATGGGAGATGTGGCACATGGTGTTGGTTTGAAAAAGGATGTGGATCATCAATGGGACAAACCTCACCGTGGAGGTAAAACTGGAAAGTTTAGTTCTTTTATACGTTTATGCTATTATACAACAGATTATATTATTGGTTACTGGGCGCAGATTCGTATGTTTTTAAGTAATCGTATGATTGTAATCTTTGATAGATATTATACAGATATAATTGCTGATAGTCGCAGAAGTAAGATTAACTTAAGTCATAAGTTTCTTTATTTCTTTGGAAAATTGTTTGTACCATCTTTAAAATACAATATTCTTTTGACTGCAAGTAGTAAATCTATTTTAGCTCGTAAGCGTGAGTTGGACAAAGAAAGTATTGATGAAATAAATAGAAAACTTGATTTCTTGAAGTCCAAGAAAGATTATTATTTAGTTTTAAATGAATCTACACCACAAGATGCAGTCAAGAATATTCTAACGCAAATATTTGAGAAACAACATCAGATTAATAAGAGAAGATTGAAATAACGTATGTATGAGAATAGAAAGTATAATGGTAATTTGGTGTAGGCTTTGTTGACGGGAATAATAGGAGCAATTATGTTACTTTCTCTGTCCATAATGATAAATAAGAATATGGCATTATCTTATGTCGGGAAATATAGTATTGTCATTTTTTGTACGCATTTGTTTTTCATAAAGCCTGTTGTGATGCTACTTACCAAGTTTATGGCATTCCCAAATTTTATAATGTTACCAATATTCTATTTGGTGGTTGTATTCCTTTGTTATTTGGGAATCCATACTATCATTAGATGTTGTCCATTTATAATTGGTAAAGAAAAGGTGTGTAAAGAATGTGTTTAATTCCTCTCTATTTGTAAAATGAGTAATACAAATCGTATATTTGAATTGACCTCGTGAAAGGGATTGCTATTATATTAGTGGTCGTAGGTCATATTCTTCAGATGAGATTACAGCCATTGTTGACCGGACTATACGAATTTATCTTCAACTTTCATATGCCGTTGTTTTTGTTTATGAGCGGATATGTGCTCAAAAGCATTATATTCAAGGCAAATATGAATTATTTGTTGGATAAATACAAAAGGCTTATGATTCCTTGTGTGGTATTTGGTGCTTTAAATTGCTTATTGAGAAGAGAGGATCTTATATATGTCCTTCATTGGTTTACATTCGGCGTTTTTACAAAGAAGATGTTCTTTCCATTAGCTAATGCAGAAAAAAGTGTTGCTGCATATATGGGGGGGTATTATGACAATTTTAATATCGTATATTATCATAGAGGTATGTATATATGTAGGGAATAAGATAAAGAAGATTCCTAAAGCAGGAAAATATATTATTTAAGAATAAGAATTTGACCAAATGAACAGACTAAAGATATTCGTATCGTCCTATGCTTGCGAACCAAACCTTGGTTCGGAGATTGGTGTGGGCTGGCATTGGGTGCTGGAGATGAATAAGTATTTTGAGTTGTGGGTGCTGACTCGCAAAAGCAACCAACAACACATAGAGGAGTGGATGAAGCAAAATCCACAAGAGCATGAGATACATTGGCTATATTACGATACGCCTTACTGGATGAGATTCTGGAAGAAAGGATTACGAGGTGTACGTATGTATTACCTTTTGTGGCAGCAGATGAGTGACTCTATTGTCAGAAAAACGATGGAACGTGAGAACATCGAGATCTTCCATTTGTTGACATATGGTAATGCGCTATGGAGAATTAGTCCATCAGGACAGAAAAAGTTCTTCGTTTGGGGACCGACGGGAGGCGTGGATAGTATTCCTGAAGAATATTGCCAACATTATAGTAAACTGTGGCAGCGCACGGAATGGAAACGTCGCATGATGGTGAAGGCTTTGCCGTATAATCCAACATTTAAAAAACAATGCAAAAACGCCAATTTAATACTTTGCAAGTCGTATTCCATCTATGACAACATTCCTGAGAAATATCGTCACAAGGCTGTACTTTTCACAGATGTTGCCGTTGAGCCACAAGCTGTAGAACGTTTTTTCCCACATACATATAAGGATGGAATTACTCGTTTTATCATGGTTGGAAGATTGGAAGCGTGGCGTGGCTTTGATTTAGCTATTGAGGCTATGGCTATAGCGGTGAAAGAGAATTCAAAGCTACATCTTGATATCCTTGGCAAAGGAACGGAAAAAGAGCAAATCTTGCAGCATATTAAGCAGAATGACATGGAACAACATGTCACTATGTGTGGTCAGGTAACAATGGATGAATATTATCAGAAAATGGTGGATTGCGACTGTGTCTTGAATCCCTGCCTAAAAGAAGGGGCGGTGACAACGGCTTTCGACTCGATGTCGTTTAGTAAACCTTTGGTATGTGTAGATACAGGTGGCTACACTCGCTATTTTGACAATGACTGTGCTATTGTGATACCTCGTGAAGGTCGTGAAGAAGTGATTAGAAATTTGGCAAATGCCATATTGCGTATGACTGACCCAGCGGAGCGCAAGAGATTGGGTGATGAGGCTCATAAGAGAGGTTTGGGCTATACTTGGGCAGAAAAGGGCAAATCTATATATGAAACTATCACTAAGGCATATCGTGAATATAAGGCATCGCAAAATTAGTTCTTCTATAAATTATTCAGAAAAATGAGATATTATAGAATAACAAATGCCGAGGGAAAATCATGGGTAATGCCAGAACGAAACATGAAGGTTGGAATGATGTTGTATCAACCAAGTTCAAAGAAAGGTAAATTACTGAAGACTCTATTCCCTTTACTTTATTGGAATCCTCTGGTTCGTAAGTTACTTCATGTAGAGGTTTGTGATTTTCCTTTTGATAAAAGTATAGAGGATTATCTTCACGATGTTTTCAAAAGCTCTTATTTGGAATATGCAATATTTATGGGAACTCCTTGCAAGAATCAGAAAGTTACAATACAGGTATTTTGTAAATGCAATATTTTAGGCTATTGCAAACTAACTCAAAACAAGGATGTCTTCAAACTGTTTGAAAATGAAAAACAAACACTTGATTATCTAAATTCTTTGGAAATTAAATATATTCCAGTTTGCTTGGATTGTGGACATGTAGGTGATAAATATTATACATTTGTGCAATCTACGATAAAGACATTGAAATCATCTATAAAACACGAACTAGATGAACAACATTATCGTTTTGTTAAAGAGCTTGCAGAAAAGACAAAGGTAAGTGTACGCTATACTGATTCCGATTTTGGGAAAATGATACATTCTCTTTCTTTGCATCTTGATTGTTTCGATGATGGAGATAAAAAATACTTGAAGCAAGGTATTGATATTGTAAATGATTTCTATAAGGACAAATCTGATTTTTCTTTCTATCATGGTGATTTCACACCTTGGAATACATTTGAGGAAAATGGAAAGTTGTTTGTGTTCGATTTAGAATATGCTTCAAGATCTTGCCCTTCCTATATGGACTTATTCCACTTCTTTGGACAAGTTGGTATTCTAGAAAATAAAAAGAGTGTAAATGAACTTTACAAGGAATACTTACAAAATGTACCAACTTTGTTGAAATATACAGCACAACCTCACATACTTTACATATCCTATTTGTTATACGTATTTACGTTTTATTGCCAAATGTTTAATTGGCATTTCCCAAAGGAAGACATCGGATATAAAAGTTGGATAGGACAATTAAAATTAATTTTAAAGCAACAATATGAAAGTTAATATAGCATACTCCTTCGATGATAATTATGCGCAACATGCAGGTTGCTCTTTAATTTCTTTATTGGAAAACAATAAGGACATAGAAGAAATAGACATTTATATAATTGATGCTAAAATCGGTAAAGAAAATAAGAACAAAATTATTCATATCGCCAATAAATATGGCAGACATATTGATTTTTTGGACTTATGGGAACTTACGAAAGAGCAAGACATTGAGCCAAGATTTCCTCGTTGTGCATATGGTCGGTTGTTTTTGGCTAAATTGAAGCATGTTGATAAAATATTGTATTTCGATAGTGATACAATCATAATGGGGTCCATAAAAGAACTTGCAGAACTGGATATGACAAATTATTTAACGGCAGGGGTACAAGATACCGTAAATCCATATTACGTCTATCAGATAGGTTTGTCTGATGAAGATCGATATATAAATGATGGTGGTGTCATTGTGCTTAATTTAAAGAAATGGCGTGAAATGAATTCTATGCAAGCTTGTTTGAATTTTATTCGAAAGTTCAATGGAAACCCACCTCACAATGATCAGGGGACAATAAATGCTATTTGCAAAGGATATATGAAGATTTTACCTCCATGTTATAATGTAATGAATTCATATTTCATGTTCCCTGTAAATAGAATTATTGATCTTTTTAAAATGAAAAAATTCTATTCTGAGGAAGAGATTAACAATGCAAAAAATAATCCGATAGTTTTGCATTATACAGATGAATTATATAATCGTCCTTGGTTTTCCAATTGTAATCATCCATATAAAGAAGAATATAGAAAGATTTTAAGGATATCTCCTTGGGAAGAAAATTATAAATATAAGAAACCAACGAAAAATTGCAGAATACAAAACTTTATTTATAACAATTTCCCTTATGCCGTTTATAAGCTTATGATTCGTTTCATAGAACTGAAACACAGGTTAAGAGATAAGGGAATTTAAATTTATGTATTGTTTTAAAACTCTATATTTCAAACAATGCGTATAATTCATTATACTCTCGGCTTTTCGCCTTATCGTAGTGGTGGGCTTGTGAAATATGCTAAGGACTTGATGGTGGCGCAGGCGGATTTAGGACATTCGGTTGTGGCTCTTTATCCTGGTGGTACAGAGTTGCTGCATAAGCTATGCTATGTGCATGAGGATATTGCATATGAGAGCATCAGGACATTCGAGATGTCAAATCCTCTGCCTGTATCTTTAATGTATGGCATCAAGGATGTGGAGAGAGAAACGTCTGGTCAAGGTCTTGATGAAAAGTCTTTTTTGGCGATGCTTGACGAGGTGAAGCCTGATGTGCTCCATGTACATACACTGATGGGACTGCCTTTGGAATATCTACAGATAGTGCATGACAGAGGAATACGGATCGTCTATACTTCGCATGATTATTTCGGCCTGTGTCCAAAGGTGAACTTCATCAATCAAGATGGTGAGGTCTGTTTGGGGGCTTCGGCTGAAAGATGTGCAGTATGTAACGCACACGCTAAGTCAGCGATGTTCTTGAAAGTAAGAAATGCCAAATGGGTAGTTCCGCTTAAAACGATAGCAAGGAGGTTGAAGCAATGAGTAATTATCAGAAGTTGTTGGAATATTATAAGGAGTGCTTCGACTTGGTGGATTGTTTTCACTTTAATAGTGAGACGGCAGGTAATGTTTATAAGCGGTATCTTCCGACTTGTAAGGGAAAGGTTGTTTCCATCACTCATAATGGTATCAAGGATCATCGTCAGCATAAGGACTTTCACCAAAATGTGTTGCATGTTGGATTTATTGGTAATAGTACTCCTTATAAGGGCTTGTCATTGCTGATTTCTATTTTGGAGTCTATAGGTAAATCAGATTCTTGGGATTTGGCAATTTGGGGAGGTGGAGTCGGTAAGCATTCTTCATTGCCTATTTATTATAAGGGTAAGTTTGATGCCTCGAATATCGCTGATGTCTATCAGACGATTGATGTCTTGGTGGTTCCTTCCATATGGAAGGAGACATTCTCATTGGTCACGCTCGAAGCCTTGTCGTATGGTGTTCCTGTAATCGTTTCTGACAATGTGGGGGCACAGGATATAGTCAAGGAGTATAATCCTAGATTTGTGTATCATTCGGAAGATGAACTGAAATACTTGCTGAAGGAAATCTTGGAAGATAGAAGTATCTTGCGAGATTTCAATCAAAAGATTCTAGATATGCCTTGGAAGCATGGTATGGAGGAGCATGCTAAGGAAGTAATAGAGAAAATATATAAATGAAGTCTTTTGCGGTTATAGATTTTCTAACTAGGTTATAACTCTTATTGAAAGATTATATTTTTCGACATAAGAGTGTTTTTTAAAGATTAGCCAGTACTCTTCTTTGATATAGAATGAGTGCCAACGTTTTTCTTAATATTAAATATGAAAATTGCATTTGTTAGCGTCCGTGGTATTCCGAACAACTACGGCGGTTTTGAACAGTTTGCGGAGTACATCTCTGTAGGACTTGCAAAAAGGGGACATGACGTGACGGTATATTCACCATCATATCATCCCTACAAGGAGAATGAATACAAAGGTGTGCACATCAAGCACATCTACAGTCCGGAGCCATGGATGGGTGGCAGCGTAGGGTCTTTCTTTTATGATTTTGCTTCCTTGAAGGATGCATTGAAAAAGGAACACTTTGACATTATTTATGAAGCAGGATACACCAGTATAATCCCTGCATTCATTTGGTTTAATGTCAAGAAAATCAAAGACCCAATTGTTGTAACCAACATGGATGGACTGGAGTATAAGCGTACCAAGTTCAATAAATGGGTTCAGAAGTTCATTCACTGGGAAGAGAAAGAAGCGGTTAAGCATAGCCAGTATCTTATTGCCGATAACATGGGCATCCATGACTACTATAAGGAGAACTTCGGAGTTGAGAGTAAATTCTTAGCTTACGGTGCTGATGTACACACAGACTTTAATGCTGAATATCTGAAAGAATTTGGTTTAAAGCCTGAGGAATATTATATATTAGTAGCGCGTTTGGAGCCTGAGAACAATATTGTAATGGCTATTGAGGGCTATCTTCACTCTAAGGAGAATGGCAAACGACCTTTGGTGGTTGTAGGCAAAACTACTACCCCTCATGGTAAGGAACTCGTAGCAAAATATGGACATGAGAAGGGCATCAAGTTTGTTGGTGGAATTTATGATTTTAAGAAGCTTGACTCTGTCCGCCATTTTTCAAAGGCGTACTTCCATGGCCACAGTGTAGGTGGGACCAATCCTTCACTGCTTGAGGCAATGGCATCTGGATGCTTTGTTCTCGCTCATGACAACATCTTCAACCGAGCCGTCCTCAAGGAAAATTCGCTCTATTATGGTTCAGCAGAGAAAGTGACAGAAATTCTCAATGACATAGATAACATTTGCGAGAAGTACAAGCAAGGATACACCGAAGCAAACATAGAAGAAATCAAGAATGAATATTCGTGGGAGCATCTTGTGGACCAACACGAGCAGTATTTCAAAGAGTTGTTGGAGAGAGCAAAAAACAAATAGACTCATCGTTTTACTATGACAATCGTACAGGAACAACTGTTATCCTTATTGCGCGCTGCACTTTGGGAAAAGAAGCCTGATGCTTCTGACTTAAAAAATGTGTCTTGGAAAGATATCATTCATCTTGCAGATATAGAAACAGTAAGAGGGTTACTGCTTGATGGTATATCTTTACTTCCCAGAGAGTTAATGCCAGACGAAGAAACGGTTATGGACCTTGCTGGTCGGCAAAACAAGATTAGTCAACACAATCAAGTTCATCGAGTGACGATTGTACAGATAGACAAGGCATTAAAAGCTAATGGTATTACGGCAGTATTCATGAAAGGTCAGATTACTGCATTGCGCTATCCCCATACTCTGCATAGACAGCCTGGTGACATTGATTTCGTTGTTGGCAAAAAAGACTTTCAAAAGACATTAGATACCCTTGATACTATTGGTAAAGTAGATAGGAAACTCGTTCACGAACATCATGGAATGGCGTGGGTGAATGGTGTTACAATAGAGCCACACTATAAAGTCCATAACTATCAGCGACCATCAACCGATAAGGAGATGCAAGAGATGTTCTCAGAGATATTTCCTGATAAATTGATTAAAGCTGACTTAGACGGCTACAAAGTTAATGTCTTCCCACCTACATTTGAAAGTGTGTTTTTAATTAGCCATATGGTAAACCATGTTTATGAAGAAGGCTTAGGTCTGCGTCAGGTCATTGACTATGCCATGTTTTTAGACAAATGCGCAGATAAGATAGACTGGTTGCAACATGAGGAATACTTGTATAGAATGCGGATGCAACGTGCATTCAGAATATTTACATGTATTTGCGTAGAACATCTTGGATTGTGTTTACCTTCACAGGTAGAGCCTTTCTCGTATCAAGAGAGGCAATGGGCAAAGCGAATGATAGAAGACATTATGACTGTAGGAAACTTTGGTCGTGGGCAATATGTTTTTCATCATAATGGTTGGCAGGATGCCTTACGTAACTATCGATGGGTATTGGGTAGATGTTGCACCCTCTATTTCGTTTGTCCAAGTGAAGCACGATGGTGGATGATTTCAAAGGTGAAACGTTTCTTTTGGAAAAAAGTATTAAAAAATAGTATAAAGAAAAATGGAAGTAATAAAGACAGAAATTGAAGGCGTAGTAATTATTGAGCCTCGCCTTTTTAGAGATGCTCGTGGCTATTTCTTTGAGAGCTACAGCGAGCGTGAGTTTAAAGAGAAGGTAGAGCCATTGGTAGGCTATAAGGTGGAGTTCTGCCAGGATAATGAGAGTATGAGTTCTTATGGTGTAATGCGTGGTCTACATTTCCAGCGTCCTCCTTATACCCAGAGCAAGCTGGTGAGATGCGTGAAGGGTAGAGTACTGGATGTTGCCGTGGATATCCGTAAAGATTCGCCAACATACGGCAAGCATGTGGCTGTTGAGCTGACGGAGGACAATCATCGCCAGTTCTTTATCCCACGTGGTTTTGCTCACGGATTCGCTGTACTTTCTGAAACGGCTGTGTTCCAGTACAAGTGCGACAATTTCTATCACCCAGAGGCTGATGGAGGTATCAGTATCCTCGACGACAGTCTTAACATCGACTGGCGCATCCCGACTGAGCATGCGAATCTTTCTGATAAGGACACTAAGCATCCGTTGCTAAAGGATTTTGACACTCCATTCGATATAAATGTCGATCTATATAAATAATATATTTCACAATGAATATTTTAGTAACTGGTGCCAACGGACAATTGGGCAACGAGATGCAGCTCGTGGCTAAGAACAGTAAAAAGGATAAGTATATTTTCACAGACGTATGCGAGGGTTATGAGTATCTCGACATAACTGATATCGATGCTATCCGCAAAAAGGTACACGAGTGCGACATCAAGTGCATCATCAACTGCGCTGCCTGGACCAATGTGGACAAGGCAGAGACGGCTGGCGACATTGTAGAGACTCTTAATGCTACCGCTCCGGAGAACCTGGCCAGGGTGATGAAAGAAGTTGACGGAGAATTGGTACACATAAGCACGGACTATGTCTTCGGCGGTGATCCTTACAACATTCCTTGTAAGGAGGATCAAAAGGGGACTCCGACTGGAGTATACGGTCTGACCAAACTTCACGGAGAACAGAAGATTGCGGCTACGGGTGTGAACTATATAATTCTGCGCACCGCCTGGCTCTACAGTGAGTATGGTCATAACTTCGTGAAGACTATGCTCAACCTGACCGCCACAAAGCCGACATTAAAAGTTGTCTTTGACCAGTGTGGAACCCCTACCTATGCAGGGGATCTCGCTGCAGCCATCTTCGATATTATTGAAAATCATAAGTACAAGAACCATACGGGCATCTACCATTTCAGCAATGAGGGCGTGTGCAGCTGGTACGATTTTACCATTAAGATCGCCCGTTTGGCAAGGCACAATTACTGCGACATCCAACCATGTCACAGTAACGAATTCCCAAGTCCGGTAACCCGACCTGCCTATTCTGTACTCGACAAGACCAAGATTAAGGAAACCTTTGGTATCAAGATCCCTTACTGGGTAGATTCCCTTGAAACCTGCATGAAGAATATGGACGCTTTGAAGATTTAGACGATTATGAAAGGAATAGTTTTAGCAGGTGGCAGCGGTACACGTTTGTATCCTATCACAAAGGGTATCAGCAAGCAGCTGATTCCTATCTTTGATAAACCGATGATATATTATCCTATCTCGGTATTGATGTTGGCTGGTATCCGTGAGATTCTGATTATCTCTACTCCATTCGACTTGCCTGGTTTCAAGCGGCTCTTAGGCGATGGTAGCCAACTGGGTGTGAAATTAGAGTATGCTGAGCAGCCTTCACCAGATGGCTTGGCACAGGCTTTCATCATCGGTGAGAAGTTCATCGGTAATGATTCTGCTTGCCTTGTTTTGGGAGATAACATCTTCTATGGTGCTGGCTTGAACCAGATGTTGCATCAGGCTGTAGTAGATGCAGAGCAGAATAACAAGGCTACCGTTTTTGGCTATCGAGTAAGCGATCCGGAGCGATATGGTGTAGCAGAGTTTGATGAGCAAGGCAATTGCCTGAGTATCGAAGAGAAGCCTGAGCATCCAAAGAGCAATTATGCTGTAGTGGGCTTATACTTCTATCCTAATAAGGTAGTGGAAGTGGCTAAGCATATCAAACCATCTGCTCGTGGTGAGTTGGAAATCACCACCGTAAACCAGGAGTTCCTGAAGGATAAGCAGTTGAAGGTACAGACTATGGCAAGAGGATTTGCCTGGCTTGATACTGGAACCCATGATTCCCTTTCTGAGGCATCTACCTTTATTGAAGTTTTGGAAAAACGCCAGGGTTTGAAGGTGGCTTGTCTGGAAGGTATTGCTTATCGCCAAGGATGGATAGATAGTGATACGTTGCGTGAGAATGCTCAGCCAATGCTGAAGAATGACTATGGCAAGTATCTCCTTTCAATCCTTGAAGAGAAAGATCAAACATTAAAAAAGAATTTAGAATATTAAGAAGATGAAGAATATCATTATCACGGGCGGTGCTGGTTTCATCGGATCACACGTTGTAAGACTTTTCGTGAACAAATATCCTGAGTATCACATCATCAACCTCGACAAGTTGACATACGCAGGCAACCTGGCTAACCTCAAGGACATCGAGGACAAGCCTAACTATACTTTCGTTAAGGGTGATATCTGCGATTTCGACCTGATGCTGAAGCTGATGCAGGACTACAAGGTGGATGGCATCATCCATCTCGCTGCCGAGAGCCATGTAGATAGAAGTATCAAGGATCCATTCACTTTCGCTCAGACCAACGTGATGGGAACCCTGTCTCTGCTCCAAGCTGCCAAGATTTACTGGGAGAGTCTTCCAGAGGGATACGAGGGCAAGCGTTTCTACCACATCTCTACCGATGAGGTGTATGGTGCATTGCAGATGACTCATCCTGAGGGCATTCCTGCTCCTTTCACAACCAAGGCCTCCAGCGGTAAGAACCACGAGGCTTACGGCGAGGAGTTCTTCCTGGAGACTACTAAGTATAATCCTCACTCTCCATACTCTGCATCTAAGGCTAGCTCAGACCACTTCGTGCGTGCTTTCCACGATACATACGGTATGCCTACCATAGTGACCAACTGCTCGAACAACTACGGTCCATACCAGTTCCCTGAGAAGTTGATTCCGCTGTTCATCAACAATATCCGTCATCGCAAGCCATTGCCAGTATATGGTAAGGGTGAGAACGTGCGCGACTGGTTGTATGTAGTAGACCATGCCCGTGCCATCGACCTCATCTTCCACAAAGGCAAGGTGGCCGACACCTATAATATTGGAGGTTTCAACGAGTGGAAGAATATCGATATTATCAAGGTGCTCATCAAGACTGTAGACCGACTTCTCGGTCGCCCGGAAGGAGCAGATGACGACCTCATCACTTATGTTACCGACCGACCAGGACACGACAAACGCTATGCCATCGACAGTCGTAAGCTCCAGCGGGAACTGGGATGGGAGCCCAGTTTGCAGTTTGAGGAAGGTATAGAGAAGACTGTTCATTGGTATCTCGATAACCAGGAATGGATGGACAACGTAACTTCTGGTGATTATCAGAAGTATTACGAGAATATGTATAAGGATAGATGATTCTTAATTATACTTCTGCATTATTGCAACATTGAAAATGGCTATTGTTTTTAGTCATTGTATCAAATTGTTATCCTTTTTACTTACAAAATGATAGGTAGAGAAATCAAACGTAATACTAATTTTTAAATAATTTCCAACTGATTAAGTATGTGCTTCGAGCTTTCAAATTTAATCAATATGTGTGCTGCAGCTTATGCTGGTGGAGCTGCATGCCAAAATTGTGTGAATGACAAGAAATGTGAGGGTTGTAATACTTGTAAGTGTTATGACTCTTGCATTCATCCTCTTCACCAATATAATAGTAACGGAAAGACATATAATTGCCTAAATATGGCTTATAACTATGTGGTGAAGCATTTCTATCGTTTTGCGTCAGAGATAGAATATGTATTTCGTCTTATTTATCATGCTGAACAACAAAATTGGAATAGTAATATCAATGTGGTTTCCTTAGGTTGTGGTCCAAGTTCGGAACTGTATGGAATCATCAATGAATTACATAATCAGCAAAGTAATCTTGTTGTTTCGTATCATGGCTTTGATACGAATGCAATATGGCAAAAGATTTGGAATCTAAATATTGATATATGCAAGCAACATAATGTTACATATACAACTGATGATATGTTTGCATATTATACGGAACATTCTGATGCGCATATTGATATTCTGATACTGAATTATTTGCTTTCTGATGTTGCCAGAAATATGCAAAAAGAAGAGAAAATTGCATTCTTGAATAATTTGGCAGAGTTTATTGATGTCAGGGATGTTCAGTATGTCATTTTCAATGATATTCCTTTATTCTATGATAATTTGGAATCAGGCTATGCTTGCATGGAATATGTGGTTGGACAATTTGGGGTGCATAAACAGAGGCACTCTGTATTGAAAAGAGAAGAATATAGGTTTTGTGACCTCAATCTGTATCAGCCTTCCTATGGAAGCAAATGGAATCAGTCAAGTTTGTTGTTCACAATAGATGATGCTGCAAAGGATTTTCAGCCTTTCAATTTTTGTAATAGTATTCAAATGCTGATTAAAAAGACTTAAGCAAAATGATATTAAGCGTTAGCCGTAGAACGGATATTCCTGCATTCTATTCTGATTGGTTTTTCAATAGGATAAAGACAGGTTTCGTGGATGTGCGTAATCCGATGAATATTCATAGGATTAGCAGGATAGACATTAGTCCTGAGGTCGTGGATTGTATTGTGTTCTGGACAAAGAATCCAAAGGCAATGATTCCAAGGTTAAAAGAATTATCTGAATATAAGTACTATTTCCAATTTACAGTGAATCCGTATGATAGGCATATCGAGGAAGAGGTGCCTTTGAAACGAAATATCTTTGATACCTTTCATGAACTGTCTGATATGATAGGTATCAATAGGGTCATTTGGCGATATGATCCAATCTTGATGACAAAGAAGATAGATGTAGATTACCATATTAAGTATTTTGAGGAGATTGCCAAACGTCTGAGTGGCTATTCCACCAAGTGCATTATCAGTTTTGTCGATTTATACAAGAAAGTTTCGACTAATATAAGTGGATTAGGTATTCGCGAGCCAAATGAACAGGAAATCGTACGAATGGTTGAAGCTATGTTGCCGATTGCTCGGTCTTTTGGGTTTACAATTCAAACTTGCGCAGAGAAAATCGACTTGCTGGAATCTGGTATAGAACATGGTGCTTGCATAGACCCTGTTTTGATTTCCGAAATCATAGGTTGTCCTTTGAAAGTAAGAAAGGACAAAAACCAACGTAAGGAATGCGGTTGCGTAGAAAGTATAGACATTGGTGAATATAATACATGTTGTCATCATTGTGTCTATTGCTATGCCAATTTCAACCAGGATGTCGTGAGAAGAAAGGCAGAAAAGCATGACCCTTTTTCTTCTTTGCTTGTGGGAGAGGTAAAGGATGAAGATATCGTATCGATGCGGAAAGTTAAGTCGTTGAGGGATTATAGGTTGTTCTAAGTAAGTCTTATGGAAAAGATGTATGATAAGTGAAGATTGGGAATTTATGACAAATTATGAGAACTTTAAAATTCTCAATGTAGAAGCATTCCTATATCTATTTGAAGACAATGAAAGACTAAATTCTGGCGCAGGGGGATTTTTCCGTGGATGCCCCCTGCACTCGCCTAACCAAATATAGTGAAACAGCGGAACATGAAGAAGGGAAGGTCACTGACCCCATGCACCTGAGCACGCAGTCCCTTAATCTTTGA
>Ga0256406_1001583_pt1 | contig 36047 bp, 37 predicted proteins | sample RumenRJG_03DNA_FD_185986 | JGI IMG/M metagenome (GOLD analysis project Ga0256406, IMG submission 185986) | Bovine rumen microbial communities from Lethbridge, Alberta, Canada - RJG_03 | ecosystem: Host-associated > Mammals > Digestive system > Stomach > Rumen | place: Canada: Alberta | collected...
GCCGCGAGTGCGTCGCGCTTCTCGCGTGCTTCCGCCGTTCCATCGTCTGGCGCGTAGGTATCGAGGATACCTTTCTGCAACGATTCCTGCTGGCGTGCAAAACGTTCGTTGCGCTCTTGCACAGCCTTCATTGTGTCGCTGGCGTTCTTCTTCATGCGTGCAAGGCTTTCGTGCTCTGGTTGGAAAGAAACGGATTCCAAGAGTTCTGGCGAGCTTTCCGCCTGCGCAAACTGTTCGCCCGCGACTGTGATCGTGCCCTTCTGCTCCTCCGCCTGCGCAAGCTCCTCGTCCGTCATGCCCGCCGCCTTCGCGACGGCCTGCAAATCCTTGTGCCCGTTCTCTTTCTCGAGTGCTGTCTCCACATCGACGTACACCGTCTCGAAGCCCGTGCCTTTGAGCTGTGAACGCAAGATTTTCTGCTGTACCTCCGGCGCATCCTGCTTGAGCTTGCTGCTGTGGAGTGCGTTCTGGATACGCTCGAACATCGCCGTCCCTAGCATCGTCTGCTGGGCTTCCTTGCCGTACCGTGCCTCGAACGCCGCCTCATGACGGATTGCCGCCGCACGTCCAATGCCGCCCGTCACGGTGCCGCCCGCGCCCGACAAAAGGCCAAAGCCGAGCGACGCAGGAAGTGCCTCCGCGCTCGCCTTCAGTCCGCGCACAGCAATATCCTTCATCGAATACACGCCGATCGAGTTCTCGCCTGTATCGTACGCAATCTGGTTGTGTACGACGTCATCCGAGACAGACTGCAAGCCTTCCTCCGTTGCCTCCGCCGCCGCGACTTTCAGCACGTCCTTGCCACGGTCGAGGAAAAAGCGTTTGCCCGATTCGATGACGCTCTGCCGCTCCATCGCTCCCGCAATCGCATCGCCAATCATCTTGCGCGCATACGGCCGCCCGAGAAAAGCGTTCTTCGCCGCGCCAAGCGGCGCCATTTCGAGAATCATGTCCCCAAGTCCTGCGAACGTCGCATAGTCCCGTCGCGCATCCTGTGAGAGCAGCGTGTTCCCGTTCTTGTCCGTCAGCGCCCCGTACTCGTCAAACTTATCGCCCGCCATAGGCTTGTAAATCTCATGCGCCATGCGCCCGCGCGCCGCCGCTCCTGCTACGCCTGCCGCTTTCGCCGTCGCATTGCCGTTCACGACGGCCTCCGCGAGCCCGCGCGTCTTCGAATAGCGATACAGATTCTTTATCAACAACCATCCGAAACGAGCGAGCCCTGTCGCGCCGCCCACTGCCGCACCGGCTGCCGCGCCTCCGAGCGTTCCTTCCGGTCCAATCACCGTGCCAGCGCCCGCGCCTGCGATCGTTGCCGCCCACCACCAAGCGGCATAGTCCTCGCCTGCCTCGCGCATCGGTTCATAAAACATGGGAAGCGACGGCGCTGTCTTCCCGACGAGCCACGCCACCGGCTCGTCAAAGAACGACGGCAGCTCCTTCTGCCACTTCTGCTTCTGCATTTCCTCGCGCAGCTCCGCCGAGCGCTTCAAATCCGCGTCCGTCGCCTCGCCCTGCATAATCTTGTATTGGATGTTCTGGAACTCCAGCTGCAAGTTTCCATACTCGAGCATCGTCTTAAAGCTCTCGACAATCCCGTGTGTCTCGCGCACTTCATCCATGCGGTGAAGTGCCAGCGCCGCATCCGACGCGCTCATGTGCGCCACATCCCACAGTTCTGGGTACTCCTGCCACACCGCATCCATGGAGAAGTTATCGCCGAGCGCGTTCTTCGCTTTTTTCGTGTAATCGTAGACCTTCAACGCTTCCTTGTACGCCGTGTCATCCTGCAGGAACGAATCGACAGGAATCCCCGTCTCCGCCTCGATCTCCCGCGCCCGCTTGAGCTTCGTCTCATCCGACGCGAAATAGTCGAGATACGTCTGCGAAGCACGGAAATCCTGCGCCGCATCGCTCCCGCCCTCCGCATACGTGTCCACAGCCTCGCCGATGGCCTGCCGCGTCGGACGCGTGAAAGAGCCCGCGAAATTGGAAAGCCCCTCCCGATACGCCGCCGCATCCTCCTGTGCCGACGTGATGGCCTCCGACTGTGCCGAGAAATCGCCCGTCGCGTTCGCCTGTTCCACGGCGCTCTGGTTATATGCCGCCGTCAGATCGCGCTCCGCATCCATGACGCGGTTCCAACCCTCCGACGCCTGCTGATATCCGGCCGCCACCTCGCCCGCCGTCTCGCTCGCCACATCATAGGCCGTCTCCGCCGCGCCCGAAATCCCATTCCAAGCCCACTGCGCCGTATTCGAGACCTCGTCCCCGGCCTTCTCGAACCAGCTCTTATTGGCCTCCGCCTCCGCAGCCTCCTGCCGCGCCTGCTCCTCGGCCTGTTCCTGCGCCTTTTTCTTTTCCGCTGCTTCCTTTGCCGCTTGCGCTCCTGCGCTTTCCTCATCCATCTTCTGTTGCAGATAATCTTCAAACGCCGACATGCTTCATCCTCCCGTATTTATCCGTTATAACTTTCATCCACATACGTGCGCCAATCAGCTAAGTCTTCGAGACGCTTCATGTAGTCCCAATAAATCTCATCACTAATTCCGTCTCTTCCTCCTGTGATGATGTACTTATTGTGGAGTGTTTCGAGTTTGTCCTTCACCCAATCGCGACCATCCCTATAATCATGATTATCTTCATCCGTGATGTTATCGCCCGGTTCTTCCACAGTCCCGATGCTATTTCTCATTTTCCCAAGCCGAGTTTCTACTTCAGACAACGACGTCAACGTTGAAGCAGACATCTTCCCTCCGCTCTCGCTGGCATCATTCGAGTTTCCTCTCTGACTTCTCGGTGCGCTCACATCGCGTGCCGACGAAATCGCCCCCGCATAATACATCGACACCGCATTCTTCGCCTTTGCATACCCGCTCGGTGACAAGTCGTCATGATGGGATTCCAAGATATTGACAGCCGCCGCGCCATCGCCCGCATCGCGAATCTGCTGGATGATGATATTCGTGTATTCGTCCTCTTTCGCCTGCTGTGCCGACTTCGCCGCTGCCACCTTCGCATCAATCATCTTGTTGATTTTCTCAAGCTGCACCGGGTCATATGCGCTCTCATAGTGGCCGCCACCGCCGCCCGCGCTCGCGACTGCCGACGCATCGAACGGCGTCTCATCATCCGAGAAATGGAAATTCTCGCCCGACTTGTAGCCCGTGTACGGCTGATACCCTTCATAGCCGCCCTCGTCGTACTCGTCGAGAGGGATTAGACCGTACTTTGGCGCGTTCTCCATCATCCACTTTCTGCGTTCTGGATGATCTCGCAAGCTGTCCATGGCCACATCGAACGCAATACCCCGATAGTGCTTGCTCCCGTCGTTATGGCCGCCCGATTCCGCGCCCGACGTCACGAACAGCTGCTCGCCAAACGTCTGCTGATACGCATACGAAATCGCCTGGAGCTTTTGCCACGTGTTCCCATTCAGCCCTTCGACCTGTGCCTCCGCCCCTGGGCTCACCGTGTAATACGTGCCGCCCATCATATCAAAGCCTTGCGGCTTGTCGTTCTTGTGCGCGTTATAATACTCCATGACGCGCTGCACATATCCCGGCGTCTCGCCGTTCTGTGGGATATGTCCGTCCGTTTCATCCTTCCCGACATTCCCCGGTCCCGCATTATACGCCGCGACTGCGAGCTCCACGTTTCCATGATAGCGGTCGAGCATCTGCTTGAGATACTTCGCGCCGCCCATGATGTTTTGCGCGCGGTCGTTCGGGTCGACGCCGAGCCCCGCCGCCGTGTCCGGCATCAGCTGCATCACGCCGAGCGCACCGGCTGGCGACACCACGCTTTGGTCAAAGCCGCTCTCCGCATTCGCCATCGCCGCGAGAAGTCTCGGGTCTACCTCGTTCGCCTGTGCCGCCGCCCGTATCTCGCCATCGAGCCCGCTGTCGCCCGTGAACGAAATCACGCCGCCCGACACGAATCGCTGTGCATTCTTTCCCCATTTGCTTTCTGCCGCCGCCCGCGCGCCCGCCTCGTCAAACGTCCCGTCCGCTTTCATGAACGAATTAACGAACGTCAAATCGTCCTTCGCTTTCTGGTCTTTCCGTAGCCCTCCGTAAAGCTGTGTATAGACTTTCTGGTCGATGTTACCCTTGTTCTCCGCGAGCACGCTCATCGCGTCATCCATTCGGTCATCCGCGATGAGCGCCTGCACGACGCCCGCCACCATCGCCGTCTTCGCCTTCCGCAGCTCCGCGACCGTCTGCGTGCCGCTCCATCCTTTCGCTTTCGCCTGCGCATAGACCGTCCGCTCGAGATTTCCATTACAAAGCGCGAACGTCTGCGCATCCCCCGCACCGAGCGACGCCATCTGCACCGTGCCGTCAAGATTGCTCGCATAATTATCATCCATCAGCTGCTGCCGCGCGCTGAACTCCTTCGACGCCGAAATGCGCTGCAGGTTCATCGTGTTCTCATTGAAGTCCTTCAAGAGCGCCCGCTGTACGCGCCCGTTATACTGTGACCCGACCTCTTGATACGTCTGCTTGTTGAAATCTTCCACGCGCTGTGTCAGCCCGGCCGCGTTCTCCCCGACGCCCTGTTCGAAGAGCCCGCCCTCGCCGTAGATTCCTGATACCAGCCGCTCGCGTATCTCGTTCTTCGCCTTCGATAGCGCGATATAGTCGTCCTCGTCCTGCTGCTGTTGCGCGACTTTGATCACCTGCCCGAGGCCCGCCTGCAGGCCATCCCATTCCTTGCCGTCCGTGCCATACGCCATGACGTCGCGGCTTGCCTGCACGGCAGGCGGATTGATGGTATTTCGCCCCACCACCGGCTCATATGTGCTGAACTTCATGCTGTCTCACCTCACCAAAGCGACCGATTCATATCGTACCGATTCTGTGGGAAGAACGAGCGCCCCGTGAAGAGATTCGTCCCGTTCCCTCCAAACGTCGTCGCGCCTGTCTTCGGGGAGAACGTCGCGACCGTACCATATCCGACATTTGACGAGACATTCCCCTGCGGCATCGCCGTTGCTTTCGCTCCACTGCCGAACGCGCTGCCCGGATTCATCCCGACAATGCTTGCCGCCGTTCCTACGATCGTCCCAATCCCATTCCAGCGCGCCGCCTTCTTCACGTTCGCTGCCGCGTTTCTCGCATTCGCCGCCTGCGTCAAGTAGTTCGTCTCCGCCACGCGCGAGTTATAGTTATCGTTTCGCTGATTCCAAAGCGCATTTTGCTGGTCCTCGTTGTACGCCTGCATCCCACTCGACAAAATATCCATCGCCGAGCCCGAGAAACCGAGCCCAGCCGCACCCGTCTCCGCACGTTGTGCGCCTTCTGCAAGTCGCTGGCGTGCCCGCAGCTTGTTCGCCTGCGTCGCATAATTATCTGCGATCTGCTCTTGCTTTCTGTTCTCGATACGAGCATTCTGCTCCGCCGCGTCTGCCTGTGCGCGGTACATGTTCGCCTGCGCGTCCGCCTGCTGCTGTTGCGAGCGGTACTGCATGATACCGCCCAGCGCCGTCAGTCCCGCCAATACACTGCACATGGTTATTCCTCCCTATCCTCCGCACGAATCTCAAACCGTACGAATCTGTCCTTGCGTCCTTTCCATGCAGGAAGCTCATAGAACTTTGCCCCGCACCACGCGAGCCACGCGAGCGCGTCTTGGTTGAACGTCGCTACGTAGTTCCACAGCACGCCGTATTTCCTTGCCCATTTCATGAGAATCCTGCGCGATTCCATCGCAAAGGCCAGCCGGTGTGCCGCAATCCGATTTGTCCCGAGGCACCACACGAGCCGCCCGCGTGCCAACGCATCAATCTCCATCATCGCATCATCGCGTGCCTGGTTCATTCCAAATACCAGTTTCCCGACCTCTTCCGGCGTCACCTCTCGCACGCCCCAAACAGCAATCAACGCATTCTTCTTCCGTTCCCTCGCCGCCCATACATCTGGCGTCCACACCACTGACTGCACACACCCAAGGAAGGGATTAACATCCGCGAGCTTCATTTCTTTCTCGTCGACCTTCCGCAGGCCTCGCGCCAGCTCTTTTCCAAGCGTGTACCGCTCCTCATCCTTCACGCGATGGATCACATATTTCTTTTCAGACATTTAGGCTCACCTTCCTAATGATTGCCGATAAACAAAATGGATACGGTGCACTATGCACGATCACGACACGCCCCTCCGTGTTGTACCCGCCGAGCGTTAGTACCGCTGTCAGCTCGCCCGAGAACAGCACGTCATTCTCTCCCGCCGTGTCTTCCACGAGCTCCATCTTTCCAATCCGATAGATGATCGGCGCGAGCGCGTCCGCTGTCGCCCCGATGTATCCGCCAAAGCTTCTCGTCAGCCGCAAGATGGCCTGCGACACGACTTTCTTTTTCCCTTGCAGCGTCCCGGTTTCCGTGTTGCCCGCATCGAAGTTCGGCTGCTCGAGCGTCATCGTGTACGGCAAGCCGACGATCGCCCGCGGCACCGCGACTGGCAACGTGACTTTTCCGTCCTTCACGACAAGATCGTCTGTATCGAAGAGATATCCTTTCGCAAGCACCTCCACCTGCTTCCCCTCCAGATGTTCGAGCCCTGTGAGCTCCTGCGTCGCTGTCGTTCCGTCTCCGACGCGCACGGCAGCATCCATCATGACGTAGTCTCCTTGGGATTCCGTATCATGGTCTTCGTCGAAGCGCTCGATGTATCGCACCGTCCCCGACGCGAGCTGGCGCTGCGCCACGACGTAAACGACGTCATTTTGTCCCTCGTTCACAGCCGCCACGCTCTCGATCACGCCGTTCGTTACCATGTGGCTCCATCCATACACCTTCTGTTCCACAATGTACGTCAAGCAAAGGAGGACGCCGTCATCACGGACGAACAAGATCAGCGAATCTGGCTCTTGTGCGTAAGCCGCTTCTTTGATTTTGTGCCCCTGCACCAAATGTTTCGCAAGCAGCGTCAAGTCCATGCCGACGTAGCTGTCCGAGCTATAGTTATATCCCGTGTCGCGCACCGTGCTTCCGCGCCGTTGGACATACACCGTCTGTGCGCCGATATGAAGTGGTGACACGTCGGACGCTCCATAGCTCTCTTGTGCCTGTGGCGTGATGTTCGTCGGCTTCACGGTTTCGCTTCCCGAGATTGTCCACGCATTCCCGTCCGTGAAAATCAAGAGGTCCTTTCCTGGCACCATGTGTTTGATTTCGTATGCCTCCAAGGACAGGATATCTGCCGTGATCGACGAATCGTCTGTGACCGTCCCGCCTTCTTTATCGACGCTGAAATTTTCATAGTCTCCCGATCGGCTCATCCAAATCCTCTGTGGATACTTCGTGCTCCCTCCGAAGACGAGACGGTCTTGGAAGAACGTTGCACACCTTGGGTATCCGTTCGTCGTGCTCCATGCTGCCCAGTACCACACGTCCGTCGCGCTCGTGTCACCAAGCTTTTCTTTGACTTCCGCCGTCGCTGTCCGTGCGTCCGTCACTGCCGTGATTTTCGCGTAGCCTGTCCATACGCTCGCGTATGTCGAAAGCGCCACCGTCGCATTCGTGTTCTGTGTCGCTTTCAGCCAGCATTTCTCGTCCACGCTCCCCGATTCTGTCGGGTTGTAGTCGCCTGCGCCATTGTACGACCGCAAGACTTTCCACGTCTTTTGTTCGTCGTACGACACATAGATGTACACCGTGCCTGTCCACGTCCCGTGCGTGATGATCTTCCATGTCCCATTACACTGGATCGGCGTATCCGCCCCTACCGATACACCGCTGACCGTCTGCTCGAGCTGGATATAGTCCCCGACGCGCGACGCGTCGAAGATATCCGCCGACGCCGTGAGCGTGATGGTCCCGCTCGTTCCTGACGGTGTTACCGTTGTATCGTCTTTGTTGACATCGCCGAACGCTGGCGCCGTCCATGTGATTTCCGATATCTTCCAATTCGTATCCCCGTACCGTGCGAGCTTCTGCACAGGGTGTGTCCCCGAACAGATGTAGAGCACATCTACCGACTGTACGAAATGCAGCGCCGCGAGTTCGTCTACTGTAAACGGTGTCTCGAGCTCCACACCTAGGTACGTCCCCTCGCGCCACACGCGCACATATCCCGCGCCGAACTCCAAGAGATACGCAAGCTCCGTCGTGAAGTGGAACGAATACAGCCGTACCTTCCCGTTGTCTTTCGTCGCTCCGCAATACAGCAAGCCTGGCCGTTTTCGTACTGCCCCATACGGTCGAATCACTGCGTTCTCTGCTTGTAAAAGTGCAATCTGGTATTTGTCGAGATCTGTGCGGCTTGCGACATCGTCCGAGATTTCGCCACCCGTGAAAGCGGCTTGCATCGCTTGATAGGGCTCGATCGCCATATTCCCCGCCTCCTTAACGGAACCGCGCGTCGCTGTACCCGTGTGGGTATCGTGTGCGTTTCGCGCTTTCCACCATGTTCTCCCACTTCGCCGCCTGCACCGCCGCTTGCGCGAGCTGGTAGTTCGTCTGCATCATGCTGGCGCTGTCCACGAGCGGCATCGCCATCGCGGACGCAAGCAGATGGTAAAACGCATCGATGAACTCATCGCTCATCATCGCTGGGTCTTTGATATCCGCTGTGTACCTCGCCCACGCCTCTGATACGTCTGTCGCGATTCCACGCCGCCCATCGCTCGCCGCCACCACGCGAAAGTCTTGCGGGCGTTCCTCCATGCACTTCGCGTGCTCCTCATCGTAGACATACGACACGAGGAAGCACTCTGCCGGATACGCGTACACATACCTGCTGCCCGGCAACTCCGTATCGAGCACCGCGAGCTTCACGTCCCGCTGGGCAAAGCTCCACGGGAACATGCGCAAGAGCCTTCGCCGCGTATGTTCGTAAAATGTACGGCAAGACGTTGCCTGTGCACTTGTTTCCTCCATGCTCAAAATATTCGCCGTCGAAAGTGCCGACAAGGCGAGATTGCAAATGTCCGTTGTCGTGACTGCCATTTTCACCACTCCTCCCCTTGCGAATCGAAGCGAAAAGCGAAAGCGCCCGCCCCATACTTCTTCCGCCCGTAGTGACCTGCACCCACATCACGCGCCGTCACCCGCTCCGATTCGCAAAAGGACGAGCCCGAAAGCCCGTCCTTCCTGTCTCCGCCCGAAGGCGTTACATCACCATTTGATATCCGCATCTACGACGAGCGCCGCATCCATCGTGCCCGACGTATATGTGCTCGTCACGACAAGGCGCAGATAGCGCTTGCAACCGTACGGCAGTGCCACCGCGAGCGGTGCGCCCTCGTACTCGCCAAGCTCCGTTGGAGAGCTGAACGCCTCATCGTCCGCCGTCTGCAGCTTCACCGTTACCTTGCCGCCCGACGAGCCATTGTGCACGGCGAGCACGAGGCGCAGCGGATCGCCCGCATCGCCTTTGCCGTAGTCGACAATGCTCGACGTCAGATCTGTCGCCGACAGCGCCTGGTTATAGAAAAACTCCGTCCCTGCATCGACAATCATGATGTTTGTCCTCCCTTCACCTAGACAGCCTACTTACTCACGACGCCACGTCGACGGCCGCTTCCGTCTCCGTGATCGCATCGCACTTCTTGATGGGAATACCGGAAAGGTAGAGCTGCGGCGTCTCTCCCATGAGGTCCTGTCGCGTGACGTGCACGTTGTTCTTGTCGAGCAGGTAGAGCTCGAAGAAATCGTACACGCTGTCCGAAACGTACAGCACGACGTTCTTGTCGCGGTTCTGCAGGTTTCTCACGCGATTCTTTGCCTTGATGAACTGTGCGACGAGGTCTGCCTTCGCCGTACTCGTCATCGTCTTCGTGAACTGCGTTGCATCGATGTTGCGCACCGCCGCATTCGCGCGGATATCCTGCACGGCCATGCCGACTTTCCACGTGAAGAGCGTTGCAAGTGCCTGGTACTCGCGGCCTTCCGCGTCCGTCACAGTCATCTCGCCGAGGTCGCGCATCTTGAGGCCCGCCTGCGAAGCTTTCGGGAAAATGCCCGTCGTCGCGTGCGAGCCCCAGCCTACGAACCACGCCGACGTGTTCTTCGCGTCCGTGTTTGCCGTGCCGCCCGCAAGCACCTGATAGCCTGCCGTGTTCTTGTCACCGCCCACGACGCTGTAGCGCATCGAAAGGCCGTTGAACTGGTCAAGCGTGTCCTCCGTGTTGCCGTAGAAGATGTTGCTCGCCACCGCGTCCGAGAAGCCCGCGACGAACGCCGCATCTTCCGAGCGACGGAACTGTTCTTTGTCCGGCGCGAGTGCAATCGCCTCGATATCGACGACCGAGCGATCTTCAAGGATAATGCACGTATCCTGCACCTGGCGCGTCGTCGACTTGTGGCGATTGACGCCCTGATTGATACGGCGCACGGAAGGCGTCGGGATGGACGCACGCACCGTCGTGCGGTTGCCTGTCGGCAGGTTGCCTTCCTTCCAGACGATATCCTGGATGATCGGGTTCGAGTTCTCGAGTGCCTCGATGATGAAATCAATGGAGCCGTCTGGCGCGACGCGTTTCTTCCAATCCGCGAGCGTCAGCGACTGCGCACCCAAAGTTGCCATTTTGTTTTCCTCCTTTGTTTGTCAAAAACAATTCACAAATCCTTACACATATCCACACTTTCGCGTCAATACTGCGCGAAATTTGTGTTCCCATAAATCGGCGCATCTTTTGCTGGCGTTCCTGCTGCACCGTGCCCTCGATCTTCTCCGATCAGCTCGCCGAGCACGGCCATCGCGCGAATCACTTCCACGCGGTTGCCTGCGCCCGTTTCATTCATCGCTTCGCGAAGTCCCGGCACGCGCTGTTGCAAAGTATCCACCGCAACGCCGCATTTCGCGACTGTCGCGTCGTAGTCTCCCCCGAGCTCCGTCTTTGCGTCCTTCTCCCACTGTGCGCGCTGTGCCATCTGCGCCTGCTGAAACGCTCCGACGCCGTTCTTCATGTACTCCATGCCATACGCCGCGAGTTTCGACGCCTGCGTCTGCGTCAGCCCGCACTCTTTCGCGAGAGCTCCGAACGCCTTCGCGCTCGCCTCGTCGTACTCCATGCCTTCCGGCACGGCGTCATGGAAGTCGTACGCCTCCGGCACGCTCTCCGCCGCCTTCTCCTGCGTGTTCGCAGTCTTTTCTTCTGCGTTCGCAGAAGTTTCTGTTGCGTTTGCAGAAGCTTCTTGTGCGCCGCCCACATCAGCTGTACGGTCTGTTCCTCCTATTGCAGCGTCTTGCGCGCCGCCCGCCTGAGCGCCTCCGACGATCGACGTGCCGCCCGCGTCCGTACCAGCACTTTCCGTGCCTGCATCCTCTGCGAAGCGCTGCAAATCCATCACGAAATCAAGCATCTTCGTTGTCTCCTTCCTCTGCTTCTCTGCGAAGTCTGTCCTGCTCGCGCTGGAACGCATAATACTCGCGCTCTGCGAGTTGTTTTCCTGCGAGGGCTTCCTCTCCGAGAGAGTTCACCGCATTCAGCGTCGCAAGTGCTGATCGCCGTTCTCCTTCCCATACGAAGAACTCCGAATCCACCGCGATAGGAGGGTTCGCCGCTGAAAGCAAATGGCAGCGCTCGAAAAAGCGCATCAAGAACCATCGCCCGTCCTCCGACGCTAAGAGATATCGAAGTGCTGCCTGGTCCTTGTTGGCAACCCTTTGTGAAAGCATTCGCTCCATCTTGTCCAAGCGTTCCTGCTTGTCAAGGTCTAAGAGCTCTCCCACGGTTGGATAACGTCCCGCGCCATCAAACGCTTTGAAAATACCCATGTGGTTCCCCTTTCTACGCCTGCGGCGCTCCCATGTTGTCCATGCCCATCAGCTGTTGCAGGGCGGGGTTCCCGTCCTGTGCGGCCTCTGTCGCGTTCTTCGCGGCCTGCGCGGCAGGTGCGGCCATCTGCACCATCTGTGCGGCCTGTGCTTCCTGCTCTTTCTGCGCTTGCGCCTGTTGCTGTGCTTCCACGATCTTCTGGTAGTCTTCGTCGCTCCGCTTGATCGCTGCTGGCGCGCCCACCATCTCGAAGTACCGATTGATCGTCTCGCTCGCGTCGAGCTTCTGGAGGATTTTCGGGTCCGCCTGCGCGAGCTGGAACAGGAAGCCGACGGCCTGCTCGATGTTCACAAGACCGCCCATCTTCTGTGCCTGCGCGAGCGGGCTGATGTACTCGATCTTGATTTCCTCCTGCGCGAGCTGTGCCGCGAGTTCTTCGTCTTCGGGTTCTGGGAAGACATGCGCCCGATCAAGGATGTTGTACACCCGCTCGATCAGCCGCCCGAGAAATTCAAACTGCATGCGCTGTACGACAGGGCCGAGCTGTTGCATCTTTTCCTGCGTGCGCTCCACGACCTCGCGAGCCGTCATCGACTTGTCTTCCATCTGGTCGAGAAGCAGGAACAAGTCGGCACTGTACGCCCGCTTGATACGATCTTCGAGGTCGACGATTTTCTGCTGGAGATATTGCAGATTCGTCTGAATCTGGAACAGCGGCTTGACGCCGTCCACCTGTTGCACGTAGGTTTTCCCGCCCGGCACGAGCGAAATGCCTTTCGTCGCGTTGTCTGCCGTCGTTGTCATCGGCGGCTTGACGGACAGCTCTACTGCCGTCAGGTAGTCTTTCTCGAGCATTTGGAGGCCTTTGGCATCGCCTTCGGCGAACCATCCAGGTCCCTTCCCGTATGCCTCCGTCCCCGTGATCTGGTATCGTGCCACCACGACGGGGAACTCGTAGAAGCCGCCGATGTACAAGCACTCGTCGGGTCCGCTGTCTTCAAGGTAGTACACCGATACGTACGGGAGATACTGCCGTCCAAGGCGTGTCGGGTCCGCGCAGGGGTTTCGCCCGACGAACCACACGACTTTGTACTGGTTCGAGACACCCGTCCCGCGTGTGAGCTCGCTTTGCACGCGGTCCGGCAAGACGTCCTTGCCAAACTTCTCGAGAAGCTGCACCGCCGTCATGGAGAATCGTGTGCAGAACGTATCCACCGTCCCGTCCGCGCCGCACTCCATCGCGTACGTGCCGACCGCGTACGGCTCGAAGCGCACGCCGTATCGCGCATCTGGGAAGATCGCGAGCGGTGCCTGCCCGAATGCCAGCTCCAGATAGCAGCTGTGCACGGCCGTATAGAAATTGCTCTTTTCCAGCACTTCGTTCATGATATCGATTCGCTGGTCGAGCAGTTTCGCGACGTCCGACGTGTCCTCCAGCTCCGCGCGTCCGAAGTTCAGACGAAACCATCTGCGCGACGGTGGCGTCAGGCCGCTCATCACGCCTGCCGCGAAAATCTGATTGGACTGCCACGCACACCCATGGTAGATATGACGATCACGCCGCAGCGCACGGCTTGTCACATCTTCCTCTCCGTCGAACACGCCGAGAAACGGCAGCTGATAGTCACGGATGGCTTTCCATCGCGTCACGTACGATTCTCTGCGCCGCACCATCTCGCGTGCGAGCTGGCGCACTCTGCGAAGCGCGTCTTTCCCAAACGCTTTTCGCGTCTGCTTTCCCGCGTCTTCGCGTGCTGTCCGCCGTTCTTCTGCGCCGCCCGCGACGGTTTCTTGTTCCTTCGGCGGCATTCGCGCCGCCCGCATTCTCGCACCTGCCATGGCGCTGTCCCTCCTTCCGTGTCAGCCGAGCGTCGAGCGCGTCCCCGTGCCGCCCGCATTCGTCGCGCCACCAAGGATGGACGCCGCCTCTGCCGCGCGGTTCGCCGTCAGCATGTTGCTCGCCTGGCCGACGCGCCGCTTCTGTTTCTTTCCCACGGACGTATCCACGCCCGTGTCCGCCGACTGCACCACGGTAGGTGCCGGGTCAACTTTCGGCGCCGTATAGCTTCCGCCGCCTCCGCCTCCGCACATTGTGATTCCTCCTTTTCGTCAGCCCGCCCATGTCACAGGCACACGCTTTACCCACCCCATAGAAAACGCTTATTTTCCTTCCCGCCCTCCCAGCGTTTCCGCTGTCAAAGGCACGCACAAGGGACCCGCCCAAATGGTCAAAACGGTTCGTAGTCCGTTTCGCACATCGCATTCCGCTCCAGCGCCGCCCGCGGAACGACTGGCAGCGCAAAGGTTAGCGCGAGGGCATCTGCCAAGTCTGGCGATTTTCCCATGCGCTCCTTGATATGTTCTTTCGGCTCGAGTTTCATACGGTTCGCCGCGTCGAATCCGTATTCCGGTGTCACGAGCTCGCTCTTGAGTTCCGGCACGTCTGGCAGGCTTCCGCCCGATGAGAGCCATGTGCGCATGTTGTCCCACATTTCCGCGCGCTTGTTGACATACCGCGTATCTTTCAGTGCCTTTCCGCCGAATGGTATCTCCGTCACTTGATAGCCGAGCTGGCGGCAGCGGTCGATGACGCCTTCGCCACGTCCGGCATCGATGAACACAGCGTCTGGCCGCCATACATCGATCTCCGCGACCAGCCGTGCGGCAAGGTCCATGTTGTCGATATCCTGAAAGACTTTTGGTGCGAATGCCGCAAGCCCTTGCCGCCGTACGAACACGCTTCTGTCGTTGCCAAAGCGTGCCACGTCGACGCCGAGCACTTTCGGCGCTCCCGCGACGTCCCGCGCCGTATAGGATTTCTCGCACGCCGCCGTCACTTGGTCAATCGTGATGAGGACGTTGTATGCGCTCGCCGTGAAGTCGCAGTAGAGCTCTTGGCGTATCGCCTCCGCGCTCATGTCGCGCTTGAGCGCCTCGAGTTCTTTCGGGCCGTACCGCCCGCCTTCGTCGAAGAGCCCGCTCTCATCTGCGCGATACATGCACGCGTACCAGTCCGGCTCTCTCTGCGCCCGTTGATACATCTCGTAGAACGCATTCTGCCCTTTCGGCGTCCCGATGAATACCGCCCAGCCGTCACGGTCCGCAAGTGCAGGGCGAATGACTTCGTTCCACAGCTCCGGCTTGATCTGCGCGTACTCGTCGAGAATGACGCCGTCCCAGTACGAGCCCCGCAGCGCGTCTGGGTGGTCGGCACCCATGATGTAGATACGCCCGCCGTCCGCGCCGCTGTAGTTCGTCGGGAACTCCACGTAGAGCTCCGATTCGTTGACCTTCATGCCTGGGATGACGTGCGTGTAGTACTTCAAGTAGTTCCACGCGATGTGTTGCGCCTGGTTGCGAAATGGCGCGATGTATGCGTACTGCGGTGACCTCTGCTTGTTCTTGATACACATTTTGATGACGTGATTGATCGTCCCGACCGTCTTTCCGAAGCGTCGGTGCGCCACGACAACCGAGAAACGGTGACATTCCAGATTCGGGTGAATCACTTTGCGCCATAGACGCTCCGGCCGGTACGGGATCGTGATCTTACGCCGTGTTGTCTGCGCCTTCGTTCGCTTCTCCAGCTCTTCCTCGCTCATCTTCACCCTGCCGTGTTCCATCTGCCGCATCATCTTCGCCATCCTCGCCGTCTCCTTCCCAGCCGATCGCACTCGAGCCGTCCCCGACGTGCTCCTCCTGCACGCGTTCTTTGTACTTGTCTGGGAATGCTCCCTTCAGGAGGATTGCGAGAAGCGTGTCCGAGTATACTTTCTTCGTTCCGACCTTCTCGCCTTTGTAATAAATCTCGACGTCCTCGCCCTCGACGCCGCGCCGGTACGCTTCTTCCTCTATGAGGTCATTCGCCATCTCGCGTGCCCGCTGGTACGCCCGTCGATAGTCGCTGTCTTCGTGCATCCAGAAGTAGTGCGCCTGCCGCGACAGCCCCATCTTCCTTGCCGCCGCGGACACCGTCCCGAGCTCCACGACCCAGTTTAGAAACTTGTTCTTCTCCTTCGCCCGGATGAACTTGTAAAGCCGTCGCGCCATGTCTCGCACCTCCTCGCGCCTAGCATTTTCGCGCCGCAAGACCATCTCCTCGCGCGCGCGTAGCGCCTGCGTTTTCACCCTGTAAAGCAAACAAAGCACAGAAAACTGCAAGCAAATCCCGAAAAACGGGTACAAAAAAAGCACTCTTTCGAGTGCTTGTCTTTTCACGGGGGTGTACGGTATCGAAGTGCCACAAGCATGAGGTTCTGTCCTTCGAGAGGCTCTGCCCTTCTCCCCGATTCCGTACATGATACTATCTTACCACACTTTTCGCCGAATAAAGTGCAGCACGAAAAGATTTTTCAAAAATTTTTCTTGCAGGCGCACTCACTCCTGCGGTTCTTCCGTCTTGTGTTGCTCGCGGTCCAAGAGCAGGTTCTTGATTCGCAGCTCCGTCTCCGCCACCCGCGCCACGAGGTCCTGCCACCACGCCTTCACCGTCCGCTCCGCGAGCCATGCGCACGGGTCCAGATATTCCCGCTCCATTGAGCGCGTATAAATCCGCTGGGTCTGTGCTACCCATCCCGGCCGCCCCTGGCGAAATCCTGTCCCTCGCACGTTCTCTGCCGCCCGCCGCGCATGGAGGAACACCCGCTTCTGGTCCGATAGCCCGCGCTCCACCACTTCCACCGCCTGCAGCCAACTCCGTTCCTCGCTGGCGCGGTCAAACTCCTGTCCGCGCACCACGCTCCGCTCCGTCGGTTGGAAGCCCTTCGTCTCCGGCACCTCCCCGTGCAACGAGACAAAGTCCTCTCGTGCCGCCCGATACGTCGCGAGCTCCTCCCGATAGCACAAAAGAAAATGCTCTGCCCGCTTCCGGTCTTCCGAAGCCGCGCGATTGATCGACAAGGCTTCCCCTTCCGTCATCAAGTCCATGCGTTTACTCCTCCTCACGGTCATCCTCATAGCGGAACAGTTCCCGCATGACGCTCCGATACGTCAGCCAGCTCCAAAGCAACGTGCTACCGATCACGAGTGCCGCGCTGCACCACACCACGGCCACCGCCGTAAAGACAGGGTGCTCCATCACAAACTCCATCCGCGTTCACCTCCCCACGCCGTCACATCATCGAGCCCCGCGCGTCGCTCGAAAAATCCCACCGAGAGTGGGAAACCCTCCTGCGTATGTGCATGATAAGAAAACGCCTGCACCACCTCGTACCCCTTCGGCGGCACAATCTCTTCGCGATACGTATCTGCCCGCGAAATGCGCACCTTCACCGGCGCACGGCGGACGAGGTTGCGAGACGTCATCACGCGCCCGCTCCCCGTCTCCTTGTCCACGTCCTCCTTCACGAAATACGCCATCAGTTTCTTCGCATCCTCGAGTGCGCCCTGGTATACCTCCACCTTCACGCGACCGTGCGGCCACGCCGCGACAACTGCCTCGCGTGCCTCCTTCGGCAGCTCCGGCAACAGCACATGTCCGTGCGGTCGCCCGTGTGAGAGATTCTCCAGCACCGAGATATACTTCATCTCCACGCCGTTCCTCCGGCAGATCGTCCGCACCCGACGTTTCCACCGCTCAAAATCCGCCCGTACCTCTTCCGCGCTCTCCGGCTGCTCTCGATACGTCAGCGTCAAATAGCTGTCCCCACTCTGAAAATTGTCCAGGCAAAGAAGCATCATCCGCTCCTCGCGCATCTTGCGGTTCACCTTCGCCTGCGCCAGATTCGTCTCCTGCTCCTTCCGCGCACGGACCTCCTTGTTCTTCGGCAAGAGCGCCATCGCCTTGTACGAGTGATACCGCTTCTCTATCGCGAAACGTCCATTCCGCGACACCCAGCGCGAACGCATGTAGCTCATGGCACCCTTGCCTCCTCACGGTTCTATGTCATGTCCTTTCGGACACCCTGATTCTTTTTAAAAATTCTCTAAATATGTCGGCAAAATAATTCCTTTATCAAGCGCACAAGGCGGCTCATGCCGCCTTTCAAAAAACGCGCTTCCTTCTATAGAAAGAAACCCTACTTTTCTCTTTCTCGCACCCATTCCGCAAGCGTCGTCAGCTTCAGTGCCACATCTTCCTGCACCTTCCGCGTCTCCGCTGGCTCCATCCCCAGCGTCCAGCGCAGGATCGCCCGCGCCTCGTCGCGGATGTTCGCCACATGCCGCGCGATCTCTTCCTCCACCGTCCGCTGCCAGCCCTCACGGTTCAGTTTCCCTTTCAGCTCCGCATTCTCCGTGCGAAGCTTGCGGATTTTCGCCGCCATCTCCTGCATATCATTCGATGCATCCTCCGCCGCGTCCGATAGCCGCCTCACCTGCTCCGCTAGACGGTCGTTTGATTCCTGCATGCGCCGCACCTGTGCCCGTGCCTCGTCAAGGTCGCGCGCATCCCGTGCCGCCCGATACCTGCACACCTGCTCCATTTCACTCATCCTCCTTCACCCAATAATTCACCCGCAGCACATCCCCCGGATACAGCTCCGTGCCGCGCTTGCGGTCGAGCAGCCACGGGTTCAGCTCCACGATCCCTTCCTCGAACTCCAAGATATACCGCCGCCCGCCCGTGTTCCGCGCTAGAAAATCTTCTGAAATGCTCCACAGCGTGTCCCCTGGCTTCACCGTATACGACGTCTCAACGAGCACCTGCCCGCTCTCCTCTGCATACCGTCCGCCCGTGTACACGATCGCCAGCAGCACCAGCGCCGCCGCCACGAGTACCCTGTCCCACACGCGCCCATGCCAAACCCACATCAAGAACCCCTCCTCTCAAGCCAATGCACGCTTCCGTTCCGCTTCTATTTTCTCTGCTCTCTCCAGCTCCGCGACGATATCATGCCCTGCATATTCCTCGATGAAAGCATTCAGTGCCGACGTCGGCACCCGCTTATTCCGTCCGAAATACAAAGCAACCATCATCCCCGCATTCACCATGCGATTCACCAGTGTCCGCGTTGTCCCGAGTGCCTCTCCGACCTCATCCGTCGACAGCAAGCGGTCGACCGGCAGCTCCGTCACCACATGCTTCTCCTTCTCCCGTGCCTTCATATCAAAAACCTCCGATCTCTCAAAAACCTAGCGTACGGCCACCCGCCGAAGCTTTCGCGTCACCGCGCCAAGCCCAGCGTCGCCTGTCCCATCGACATTTCCGCCAGCTCGCGCGCCGTCCGCCGCGCCTCTGCGATCTGCACCATATAAAGATTCACCTTGTCCCGCACCTCCTTCGGCACGACCAGATAATCCTCGCGCAAAAGCTCCGTATCCTTCGCCCGCGCCTCCTGCTTCATCCGTTCCTCATACCACGACATCGTACTTACCTCCCTATCTGTTTTCTGCTCGCCATATACATTCCATACGACATCCCGAGTTCTCGAGCCATTCGCTCCCGCTCCGCGAGACGCGCATTCACCTCCGCGTGCTTCATCAAAGGCTTGTGGTTTCCACGGAAGTGTTGATCCCCGAAGCCCTTCTTCTTGCACGCCTCGCAATACTTCGCCGTCTTCCCGTGCGCCACGAACGCCTTCCCGCAGTGCGCGCACACCCGCTCCTCGCGGAACTCGCCCTCCATCTGGTGTAAGTCCATCCATACCACCTCCGACCTGCTATAATGAAACCAAGCTCTTCCGAAAGGAGGTGATCACCATGCCGCCCATCAGAAGAGAACACATCGACCAATGCCCCCAGACAGGCCAGATCGTCCACGTCGTTGTCATCATCCCCAGCCAAGGAAAACCGGCATACACATGCGACAGTCAAACCTGCCCCATCAAGGGAGCCCCCGGTTGTCCGGTAGCGCGTTCCTATATGTCATAGGCTCCACGTAAATCCGGAACGGGTCATTCTTATCTACGTCCCGAACCTCGAAATACAGGTTCGGGACATCTTCTTTTCGCATCGCGAACGTGACATTTAGCCGCTCTTCCGATGACGAATACTTTTTCGTCCCATCCGGATACCGCACAACCCCCGACCACGTCCCGAACGTCTCCACAAGCACATCCATAACCTCACCTCCCCGCCGCCCGCGCGGCAAATCTGCTATACTATCCCCAAGAAAGGACGTGACCCATCATGAAACTCGACTACGACCTCATCCGCCAGCTCCTCCTCGACATTGAAGAACGCGCCGAAGGATTCATCCCCGACACAGCAAGTAGTTACCGCAAATCATATCCGAAAATCGACGAGAAATACTTTCTCTACCACATCAAATACCTCTCCGAATCTGGATACATCAAAACAGGCATCGACCTCGAAGACATCTACGACATCACCCCGCGCGGCCGTGAATACCTCGACAGTATCCGCGACCAAGGTGTCTGGGAAGAAGTCAAGAAAAAGCTTCAACCCTTCTCCTCTGTTCCCTCCGACATCCTCGTCGCGCTCGCCAAAGACGCGCTTTCCCATTTGCTTGGACTGCACGGCACTGTATAAGTCTCCGCCTGCATCTTCACCATGCGGAACACGATATCCATTTGGCAGAGCGTGATCCCGTACTTGTGGATTACTTCCGCGATCTCTCGTTCTGCCGAATCAAAAGGCTCCGTCACCTCATCTCACCTCCCCGCCGCCCGCGCGGCTTTTTTTCACGCTGCGCCCTCTGCGGCCTTCCGCTGGTGCTCCTCCGCCTTCCACGCCGCGAGGTCTTCCGCGGCCGCCCTGCCCTTTTCCCAGATCCGCTCGCTGTCCTCCTGCGTCGCGATCCCGAGCGACACCGCCAGCCGCATCACCGTGCGGAACGCCATCTTGTGGCTTTTCAGCACCCCATCGGACAAGCCATCCAGCACCAGCGCCCGATAGATCTGTGCCTCGCACAAAGCTGCGCTCAAAACCTTTTCCTTCTCCATCTCCGTCATGATGAAAACCTCCCAACTCTCAAAAGAACAACCATCGCAACCCCCGCGCCCTGCGGCAGGCCATCCCGCCGCCCCGCGCGGCCTTTGTTTTACCGTTTAACGTTTCTACGGCTTTATATTACACCGCTAAACAATATTTGTCAATAGATTTTTGTTGCTTTTTACCGTTCAGCGTTATATCATATAAATAGCGAAAGAAAGGAGGTGATCCCCATGACCATCAACCAGCGCATCCGTCAGCTCCGCAAGCAGCGCGGCCTCACGCAAGCGGAATTTGGCGCAAAGATAGGACTAAAACAATCCGCCGCCAGCAAGCTAGAGCAAGACGGCGCGACCGTCGTTGACCAAAACATCCGCCTCATCAGCGAAGCCTTCGGTGTCAATCCCGAATGGCTGCGCACAGGAGAGGGCGAGCAGGACGCCGACGAAGAAGAACGCTTCATCCAGCGCATGATCGACCGCTACCAGATGGACGGCCTCGACGCCACCGTCCTGCGCGCCTGGCTCTCCCTCTCCGCCGAAGACCGCAAAGACATCCTCGACGCCCTCGACCCCCTCGTGCGAAAGTTCAAGGGCGAGCCGCCCGCGAGTGAGAGCGACGAAGCCGCCCGCCGCGCCTACCGCGCCGAGCAGCACCGCCTCCTCGACGCCGAGCTCGACGCAAAGGAAAAGGAAAACTCCTCTTCCACCCCACGCACCCCTGCTATCAGCGCGGATGAAAAGCGCGCATAAAAAAAGAAGAACGCCCCCAGCACTAGCCTGCTGGGGACGCCCTTCCGTTCCTTTGAGAGATATTGGGTTTTATTCGCTTGCGCCGCCTATGGAGAAGAACAGCGCAGCCGTCAAAAGAAGCTCCTTCAAAAGAGCTCGCTTTGTGATGCATTCATATTCTACCATGCGCAATACCGCGCGTCAACAGAAAGGAGAATCCACCATGTCCTACCTACGCAAACGCGGCAAGAAATGGTACTACACCATCGAAATCGGCACGGGCAAAGACCGCAAACGCGTCGAGCGCGCCGGTGGCCGCACCAAAGCCGAAGCGCAAGCCGCCTTCGCCGCCGCCCTCGCACAGTACTCCACGACCGGCAGCCTCCGCACCGCCGCCAAGATCACCTACAAGGAGCTCGCGTGCGAATGGGAATCCACCTCCCTCAAAGCTTCCCGCCCCATGACCCGTCGCAATTACGACAGTACCCTCCGCAACCACATCCTCCCCGCCTTCGGTGAGCGTCTCCTTCCGAGTATTCGCCCCCGCGACCTCCAGTCCTTTCTCAACCAGAAAGCCGAAGTCAGCAGCACCGCCGTCCTCGGCATCATCCGCGCCGTCCTCAAGCGTACCTTCGACTATGCCGTCTTTGCCGAATACCTCACCGACACCCCCATGCGCGGTGTCAAGACCCCCGAAGGAAAGCCTCTCGGTGAGCGCCGCACTTTCACCCCCGAAGAATTTCACCAGCTCACCGACTACCTCCAGTGCCAGCGCCCCGAGCTCCTCCTCCCCGTCCTCATCGCCTACCATACCGGCGCGCGCTGCGGCGAAATCCTCGCCCTTACTTGGGACGACCTCGACACCGCCGCCCGCACCCTCACGATCAACAAGACCCTCCTCCAAGACGGCACCCTCGAAGACCGTACCAAGACCAAGTCCGGCACGCGCACCATCACCATCGGCGCCGCGCTCCTGCGCATCCTCAAAGCTGCCCGCGCCCAGCAAGCGCAAGACCGTCTCCGCTACGGCCGCTACTATCGCGACTGCGGCCGCATCTGCCGCCGCATCGACGGCAGCACCCTCACCCAGCCCTACGTCCGCACCGTCAACAAATACTGCCGCGACCACTTCGCGCCTGGCCTCTGCTTCCACTCTCTCCGCCACACCCACGCTACCATGCTCCTCGAAGTGGGGGAAGACCTCGAGCTCGTCTCCAAGCGCCTCGGTCACGCCGCCATCAGCACCACCGCCAAAGTCTACTCCCACATCCTCGAAACCCGCCAGAACGCCGAGCGCGAAATCCTCGACCGCACCTTCCTCTGAAAAATTTGCCGCCATTTTGCCGCCGAAATTTCAAAACACGAAAGGAAACACCAACATGCACCAGACACACAAAAAGCCCGCAAAGCCTTGCTATCAAAGGCTTCACGAGCTACACCAAACGACAACAGAATACCACCGAATCCGCACAAATTCTAGTGTGTGTGAAAATCAAATGTGCTTCTAGTCTAGCAGAATCAGCCATTCCGCGCAATAGCGTCATCCCCTTTGCCGCCATTTTGCCGCCGAAGATGTTTTGCCGTCGGAAGCACACAAAAAACCCGACCTTTCGGTCGGGTTTTTTGTGTGCACAGAAGCTTCTTCTGGCTAGTGCTCTTCCTAAATATTACGCCGTCGCGACTGTTTTCTCGAGTACCGTCTTCACGACATACACCGCTCCCTGTAGCACAAGTGGCAGTACGATCGCATCACGTACTTTGCACCAGCCTGTTTCCTGTGTGGCCTGGGCTTTCGTCGTTGCTGTGAAGTTGTCGACGGCATTCTCCACGACTGGCAGCACTTCATTGAGCACCGCCGCCGTCACCTGCTGCTTCACCTGCTCCGTTACGTCCTGCACGTTCAGTGCATTCACGATCGCGTCTCTCGTCTCTGTCCATTTCGACATGATACATCATCCTTTCGATTCGTTCCTTGTGAAACACATCATACGCATACCACAGCGTCATCGCGTTCCGGCAATTTACCACCGTTTTCTTGATTCGCGCATCGAAGCGCACGGTGATCTCCCGTGTGCCCCATGCTACATGAATAAGCTCCTCGCCTTGTGGTACTGCCGCCCGCCACGGCCGCTCATGCGTCAAAAACCATTCGAACCCATAAACACTTCCGAGCTCGACAAGTCCCGGCCATCCCGCCCGCGCACGCTTTTCCTGTGCCTGCGCCTGTTTCTTCTGTCGGCTCGCCATGCGCACCAGCTCCCTCTTTGAGAGGTTTTTCGTACATTTCCGCACATGCAATGCGTTTTTCTCTCAAAACGCCGCACATTCCGCACATGTTTCCGTACATTTTCGTACGGTCCGTGTTACAGCTCGCACTCGTAATCCGTTACGCCCCTTGCGATCGCACGGGCGAAATCATCTTGGTTGTCACGCAGGAGTGCATTGTCCGCCTCGTTCGAGATGAAGGCCGTCTCGACGAGCACGGCAGGCATATCCGTATGTTTCAGTACGATGAGGCCTGGGCGTGCTTTCACGCCTCGATCGGTCGTTCCGAGCGCGTCGACGATCTGCGATTGGATGAATCCCGCGAGGCGTGCGCCTTCCGACGTGTTCTCGTTGCTATACGCGAGTACCTCCGTCCCGTGCGCCGAATCGTCCGCCGCCGCATTACAATGGATCGACACGAAGACATCTGCTGGCCACGCATTTGCTTCCTCCACGACCGCGACGGGGCGCTCCTGCGGATAGTCCGTATCTTCTAGCAAGTTGTCCGACTGTAGGAGTTTCACCTCGCAGCCCGCCGCCTCGAGATACTTCTGCACCAGCAGGCCGATCTCGAGTGCTACGTCGCACTCGCGCAATCCGAAGCCACATGCGCCGCTGTCAAAATCTACATCATGCCCAGGGTTAATAAAGACCTTCATTTCTTTTCCTCTCCCTTCTTCTCTTTCGAAAGCTGTTCGAGTGTCTCGCGCAGCCGTTCCGGCACTGGCACGCCCGCTTTCGCAGCATTCTCCACAATGGAAAGTCCTTCGTTGCCAACAAAGAACCATACAACGACGGACTGTACAGCTGGCACGCCAGACGCATTCTCGAGTTCATGTGCCACCACGACGAGCAAGAGGATCATGATTTTCTTGCAGATTCCTCGCAGCCCTCTTGACGAGTTGAGTTTCAGATCGGGCGCGATATACGCTGCGAGCATGCCCGTCATATAGTCGAGTACCATCATTACGCAAAGCGCTTCGATTGCGTCATTCCATCCAAGAAAATGTCCGATCACCGTTCCGATTGTCCCCGTTGCCGCGCCGACCTGCCACTCCGTGCCTGTCGGCAGCCATCCTCTCAAAATGTCAAATACATTCATGTCGCCCCTCCTTCCTAGGTTCTCTTTCCCTGTTTCACGCATTCCCTTCCGAAAGATATTTCTCGATTTCTTCCCTCGTATACCCAAGGCGATACATCTTGCAATTTTCATCGGCACGGTACTCCGAATAAAGGTATACCGTCTTCGCGTCGTCCCCTGTTCCCGTCTTGCTCTCGTCCACCTTGTGTGTCGCGTCGACCGTCAGTCCATCCGCCGTATCGTACTGCCCGATCGGGAACCAGCGGTACTCGTCCGCGATGAGCCGTTTGTAGTCTTTTGCCCACATCTTGTACGGGAAATGTGCCCGCACATATTCGTAGTCTGCCCGCGAGTTTAGATGTTTCGGATAGTTCCTCATATTGTCTCCTCCTTACGTGAATGAATAGTATTTGTCAATCTTCTTGATGATCGTGGCGAACGGCACCTCGCTTGCGTATCGCTCCGCCTGCCCGCAGAGGATCGTGCTGCCCGTGAAGATTACATGGCGCTTTCCATCCTTCTCACAATGAATCTTCAGATACCGTGGCGAATTGCTCGACGCATACCGGCTCGTCCGGATATCGAAGCCAAGGACCGTGATCTCCTCGTTCAGCACCTCCTCGATCTTCACTTTCGTCCCGTCGAAAGGAATCTCATCTTTCGCGAAATCAGAAAACCGCTTCACGTTCCGTCCCCTCCCACCCACGCACGAAGCGCTCCAACGCATCTAGTTCCATTGTCAGCGCAAGATGATGGGTGTTTGCGTGCTTCATCCATCCCTTCATGCTCATCACCGCACTAAGTGCTCGCTCCTTCGTCAGTATTCCATGTTTCAATTCGTACGGAATTGCTCGTGCCCGTTGTTTCATCCGCTTTGCCGTCGACTTTCGCAGAAGCAGGTATCCTGCCGGGAAATGGCGATATCCAAGAAAATCTACGCCGCGGCTTGTCGGGAAGAGGTCACACTTCGAAAGCCGCAGTTTCAATCTCTCTTTGCAAAAGGTCCGTACCTTCTCCGCCATGTTCCCGAGTTCCTTCTTGTCGTTGAAAAACAACAGGAAGTCATCACAATACCGCACATAGTTCTTTACGCGCAATTCTTGCTTGACGAAAGTGTCTAGCTCATTTAGATACAAGTTTCCGATCCACTGCGACGTGTAGTTCCCGATCGGCACGTTCCGTTCGCCAGCGACACTGGAGAGAATATCACGGAACAGCCAAAGCACGCCTTTGTCCTTGATCTTCCGCTCGATGATCTCCATCGCGACCGCATGATCGATACTTGGATAGAACTTGCTGATATCGCATTTCAAGCAATAGCGGTTCCTGCGCACGAATTTCATCGTCTGCTGTGACCCTGCGTGAAGTCCCTTGTCCTTTCGGCAAGCATAGCTGTCCGAAAGAAACAGCCCGTCCCAGATCGGCTCGATCACATTCATGAGGGCATGCTGCACGATTCGATCTGGATAAAACGGCAAGATATAGATCACGCGCTCCTTCGGCTCATAGATGGTCTTGCAACGGTACGCTGACGTATGAAATGTATGTGAACGTAGCTCCTTTTGCAGCCTTCGCAAGTGGCCAGCGACGTCCTGTTCAAATTCCTGCACAGCTCGCTGCCATCGTTTTCCTCGTCGTGCGATCTCATACGCCAGATAGAGGTTGTCATATTCCACAACCTGTGAAAACAAATTCCCATGTCGTTTCAAAAAATCATCATCCTTTTCACGGCCAGCCACGTCCGCCATCGCTACTAGCAGTCAGCCGTCCTCCGTTTTGTATTTTCCTTTGCAGGAGGGCCAATGCGCCCAGCCAGAGGTTGCTCCTTTTCCGGCGTAGAGTTTCGTCTTGCTTCCCCTGTATCCGCACAGGCGCGCCCACCGATATTCGCGTTGAGCGAAAGCGGCACGTTATTCCAATTCGAACTGCGTGAGCCGCAGTTCGCAGCATTGTCCCAGTTGCCGCCGAAGATCACCCGATAGCGCACCAGCCCAAAATTTTCAAATCCGCCGCGCGGCACGTCGCCGCGTTTCGGTGCGACCGCTACGCGGACGCACGCGCGTTACGCGCTACGGTGCAACGGCTCCGCACAGGCGCGCCCACCGATAATCGCGTCGAGCGAAAGCGGCACGGCATTCCAAGCCGAACCGCGTGAGCCGCAGTACGCAGCATTGTCCCAGTAGCCGCCGAAGACCACCCGACTAGGCACCTGATAGCCCTGTCCAAGTTGGGAAGAATCATCGCTTCCTCCATACGCGCTCGACCACGAGTTGCCCGTATTCGTGTCGCCCGTCTCGATTCCCCACTGCCAGAGGTTCCCGCAGCAATCCTCGCATCCGATGTTCGAGATCATACGCCGCCCGGCCGTGTCGCTGTATCCTCCTGTCTTTCCGACGTCCGCCGAGCCTTTGATGTTCGTCCCTTGGTTTGACCCTGTCGAGATACTCATGAACTCCTCTTGATTCATCATCATCTTCTTCGCTTGCTTGTAGTACTTTGCGAAGGTGTACCAATGGAACTTCACGCCGCTTGTCCCGTCTGCCGTCGTCGCTCCATAAATAGACTGCACGGCGAGATCGCCGTCTGCCACTGTCCCCGTATACGACGTGAGATAGATATCAAACCACTTGTCGCATTCTTCGCTGTACACCATGCCCTCCGGCAACGAAATCGGACGGTGCCAGCAATCCCAGACCGACGCTGGCAGGACATCTCCCGCCACATATCCCGAGAGTTCGTGTCCTGTGATCGTCCCGACGTCCGCGCAAAGTCCATGGAATCCTCCGATCTTTCGCGAATTATCCGCCGTGTATCCTGTCGGTACCGTACTATTTTCCGATAGCACGAAGCTTGGCACGAGCGTATCCGTCGCCACCGCGTAGATATACGCGTCCGTCCCCGCACGGTTCGCGGCCGCTGCCGGATTCTTCTGGCATGTCCATACCACTGACCCATCGTTGTACGTCTCGCCTACCGTCGTTGGCAGCGTCGGTTCGAGTGTCGATGACGTGCCCGCCGTCGTGCATTCGTAGATGTATGCCGTATCCGTCCCGACGATATGCTCGCCGACGCTGTACGCATGGTTCGCAACACGTGCTTCCGCTTTCGTGTCCCACGCTGCCGCGTCGCGTGTATCGATCGTCACGGCCTCCGTCAACTTGTAGCCTTTGCCATCGATATTGAGCCACAAGATCGACGGGCTTGTGAGTGCTGTCTTGCTTGACGCGCTCCACGGCACGTCCTCCAAATAGCAATTCGGTGCGTCTGCCCCTCCCACGAGGCCTTCCACGCGCTCGAGTTCGGTCTTTGTTGCGCGACTGTCAATGTCATCTTTGATACCGCCCGTGGCCTTGTCTGCATTGATTGTCCCCGCGTAGACCACGCCCCAGCGCTTTGCCTCCGTCCCGAGATTTTCCGTCTGCTCCGCTGTGCGCGGTACGATGTTCCTGCTCATGTGTTAGCCCTCCAATGCGTAGATATCTTCATTTTCGTCCAGTCCCCAGAAGCTCGACACTTGCGGGCTCGCACGGACCATGAGATCGCCGTTATCGTCATATTCGAACGTGTCTGCCGTCGTTGTCGTGACAGGTACCCATTTCCCAGACGTGCGCGGATCCTCGCCCGTCGACATCTTGATACAGCGCCACGCCGACCCGTCTGCGAGCATCACGACGTCCGCTGCTTGATACGTTGTCGCCGCGTTGTACGCTACTGCCCGCGTTCCTAGATATTTCGCCGAGAGTGTCAGCTCCGCAAGTGTGCTCGACGCGAGTTCCGCGCCCTCGCTCGCCTCTTTCGCCGACGTCGCTGCCTCCGTCGCTCTCTCCGCCGCCTCCGACGCTGACGCCGCTGCCGCCGCCGCGCTCGCGACCGCCTGCTGTTTTCCTTCCTTCAGCTCTTCCATGAGTGCTTCCGGCAACACGTCCGAGGACTTCGGCACGGTGACGGCGCGTCCTAGCATCTCCGCCTGTTCCTGTACAATCATCGTGAGCTTGTCATCCATCTTTTCGAGGAGCGGCAGAGGATATTTCTCTCCTAAGTCTGTTTCCTGTGTCACGGGTGTCTCACGATAAATCACGAGTTTTTCCCCTGACGTGAGCACGGCAGGTTGTTCCGACGCGGCAGGCTCCGTGCCTGGCGCGTAGCCTGGATATAGCACCGCTCCTTTCTCCGTGTCCACATAGTAGTCACCCGCCAGCACCGTCTCTTTCTCCGTCGCCACATCGTACACCAGTACGTGCACGTCAGCCGCGTCCGCATACGCGAAACTGAACGGGAACTCCGTTGTCTTCCCGTCGCCTTTGTACACGACCTTTGTCTCTGTCTGATTGACCATAGAGCTTCCCCCTTTCAAAAAGTCCCACGCAAAAAGCCCAACAGGATCACTCCCATTGGGCTTCTCACGAACTCGATATGCTATCATTCTACCACGTCGTACGCGGATTATCGTGCAGCACGAAAAGATTTTTTCTTTTTTATCTCCTCTTTTCCCAAACGTTCCCTTTACTTCTTGTCCTTCTTCTCTTTCTTCGGCGGTGCTGGCGGACGTTTCGGGATTTCGCGCTCCACTGGCTTCTTGTCGAAGAGTGCCGACCAGAAAATCTGCCTCCAGCTCTTGTCATAGCGATCATCTGCGTCATTGAGATATTGCATCGTGCCCGTGATCGCATCGACGAGCGTATTCGTCAGTCCCGTGCGTCCTGCCGTCACCGTCGACACCGCATTCACGCCATGTCGCAGTGCTTCGCTGTACGTCACGCGCTGATCTGGCTTCTTGTACTTTGCGTCCTCCTCGAGTTTCTGCAGATACTCCTGCCGTTTCTTTCCCTTCAGCTTCTTGAGTTTCTCTTCCTGCTCCTGCTGTTCCTTCGCATGCTTCTCCTCGAGCTCGAGGTCCTTCTCTCCTTTCTTCGACAGCAAGACCACAGCTTTTCCTGCCTCCTCAAGCGAGCGGAATGCGCTCTCCATTGGATTCATCGAGCGTCCGTACGTCGTCCCGTCAAACGCGAGATTGATCGCCGTGTTCGCGATATCTCGTACCAGTACGAACGAGCCTGTCACCTGTGACAGCGTGTTCTTCCCGAAGACTTTCAGGAAGCGCTCGAGCGGTGGTATCTCCTGCTGTTCCTCCTTTCCTGTTTCTGGGTTCTTCACCTTGCGATACTTGTCTTTGTCATCGTTGCCGTCAAGTCCAAGCGCAAACTTCAGCAGGCAGCCGACGAGCGACATCACCACGACGCGGTACATGACCGACCGTGCGAATGGTGCCCAGCGCCGGATGGTTCCTTCCGTCCGCCCGCTGTACTTCCCGTGGCGGTACGCCGAGAAAAGCGCATTGAACTGCGTATTGAAGAACGAATAGAACACCGTCATCAGCTTCATCGCTTCCGACTTCTGCCGTTGGATACTCGCGAGGTCCATTGTACGGCCGCTGCCGAATGTGTCGCGGATCGCCGCGTCTGCCTCCGCAATCGACCGGCGTTCCGCCTCCTTTACGACCGCTCCATCGTCCAAAATCTCTGCTTCCTGCGCCTTCGCAAAAGCGTCTTCCGCTTCATGCAAGTCACGGTAAAGCTCCTTCATTGGCTTCGGCTCCGTTTCCATTTCGATGGCAGGTTCTTCCATTTCCTGCCCGAAAGGTTCTTCCTTCACCTCTCCCTGTCTCTTTACATCAAATGGTGAGCCGCCCGCCTGTTCCGTGCCTTCCGTCGCGTTCTCTTGGAAGAGTGCCTGCTCCGTGCCCGCACGCGTGTACGCCATATCCGCGAGCGCCGCCGCCTGTGCGGCCTCCGCCCGTGCACGTTCCCGTGCTTCTCCCGCCGCGACCTGTGCGTCGACGATTGCCGCATTCGCCGCGTCGACACGCGCCCGTGCCTCTTCCAGCGTCCGCACGCGTTCGTCTCGCTCCTCCGTCACCTCTTTCAGCTTGTTCGAGAACGCATCCTTGAACGACTGTACCCACAGTGGCGCCGACAGTGCCAAGTCCGAGTAGAGCATCAAGTCGTACGCATGTCCGCGGATGATCTCAAACGGGCGATAGTCCGCCTCGAACAGTCCTTCCTGCTGTCGGATATCGCGATCCATGCTGTTGATACGATTGCGCATAAAGACCGACTTGTAGAGCAGGTCCTTGTTCTCTGCAAAATGCGAATAGAAGTTTGCGATTGCCCCGAGCGCATGTGTCGCACCGAGTTTGTCCATGACGGGCCCAATGTTCGACGCGTTCTCGATGACTGGCCACAGGCGATACCCCATGATGGCCATGACGCTGTTCCTGCGCAGATACGACAAGATACGGTTGATCTGATTCGACGCCTGGTTTGTCTCCGTCGGTACGATCTTCCAGACGTCCGTCGCCCACTCCGTCAAAATCTTGTAGTAGTCCGCGCCCATCGTCTCCGTGACCTTGTCCTCCATCGCCTTCGAATAGACAAGACGGTACACATCGCGTGCCGGGAGGCGCACTTCGATGTTGTGGATGACTTCTTGTACATGGTCTGTGATGACGGACAGCTCCAGCAAGAGCGGCCGCGCCACATACTGCGAGCGATGTTTCGTGAACGCACGCCCCGTCCCGAGCACCTGTGCCCCTTGCAAAGCGCTCGACGCCTGCAAATTCTCTTCTTGGTTCATCGCCTTGATGGACTTTTTCGCATTGTACTTGATTCGATAGTAGCCGCCTTTCATATGCAAGACTTTGCCATCCGGCGTCTTCACGTCAAACGGCACCGCCTGCTCCTTCTTCAGCATCGTCCCGTTCAGTTCTTCCTCGACGCGCACCGTCTCCGGCCAGAACGTATCAAGATAGTCCCAGACATTCTGCACGAACGTCCAGTCCTTCTCCGTCATATGGTCATAGACGAACTTGCGCACATCCTCCTCCTTCATTCCGAACCCCGCGACGAGCCTCTGTAGATTGTTCCGTGTCCCCATGTTCAGCGCCATGACGAGCAGGTTTTCTTTCGAGATTTTCGTGCGTCCCGCTCCCGTCTCGAGCGTCCACTGCTTTTTCTTCCAACCGAGCACCTCGTCGTGCGTGTACGCCGACCGCAGCCCGCGCAAGTCTTTGACGGCCTGCTCGACACGCTCCGCTTCGCGCGTGATTGCCTTCTCGTAGATTCCATAAATATATTTATGTGCCGTTTTCCCGAGCGCCTTGAGAATCTCTTCCGGCTTCATCGTCACGGCAAGATACCCCTGTCCCTGCCGTGCGAGCGCCTCGCCAATCCCTGGCACTTTCCCGAGCCATGCGTTATAACCAAGCCCGCCCGTATCCTCGTTGACGAGGTCGCGATTCACCTTCATGAAGGCCGCGTCGCCCGTGTCCGCCATGATTTCGTCCAAGACTTCGGAAATGTCTTTCCCTCCGATGGTCTTCATGCGGAATTTGTCTCGCCCCGTCGTATAAAGCATTGTGAGCGCATCCACGGCATCGTCGAACTCCGCCCGCGTGAGTGACTGCCACCCGCGGAAATTCTCTCCTGCTGTCGCCGCCTTCTCAAGGAAATCCACAGGTGGCGTCTCTACATCGAGACTATCCTTCATGTCTTGGAAAAGCTCTGTCAGCCCTTTGATTTCCTCCACGCGTTGCACGCGCCCGTTCTCGTCTTTCACTTCGCGCGGTGCAGGCTTCTCTGCATCTACATTTGTCATGCGCAGGAGATAGGCGAGATGGCGGTGCCAATACCTCTCATCTCGTGGTAGCTTCACCGTCCGCGCTGTGAGTTGTTTCTGCACGCGCTTGAGTTTTGCCTGTACGTCCTTCCGCTGTTTCTCCGCCGCCCGCGCGAGCTCCGCTGACATCGTGCGTTGCTCCTGCATGCGCACAGCGACGCCCCATTTCTTCGCGCGAATCATCTGGTTCACGCGACGCGCGGCCTGTTTCTCCTGCTGGCGATACTTCCGCACGTTGATCGCGTCCGCGAGTTCCATCTTTTGGATACTCTCTTGTGCCATCTTGCGGAACGTTGCGAGACGTCCTTTCGTCGCCTCGAGCACGGCCTTTTCGGTTTGCTTGTCGTCCCGCTCGCGTTCCTTGATTTCCTTGAGCGCTGCTTGTATCTCTCCTTTCGTCGCCGCCTTCACCATGCGTTCGATCACCGCGTAGTCCTTCGCGTCCCAGCGTGTCGAGAATCGTAGCTCGTTGATTGCCTTCATCAGGCGTTTCACGGGTGCCTTGTCCTTTTCGAGCTTGATCTCCACATCCTCTGGCAGTGCTGTCAGCTTGTCCTCAATGGACATCATCGCGCGGTCTGCCTTTGCGTTGATCTTGTTAATGAGCCCCGCTTTTTTCGCTAGCGCCGTTGCCACGAGCCCCTCGAGTTTCGCATGCGCCTCGCTCGATTCCATCGCCTGCGTCACGGCTTCCTCTGTGAGGTACGATTCGATGAGTTCCTTGTCTAGGTCTTTCTTGTATGCGTCCATGTAGTCGCGCAGTGCTTCCTCCAAGGGTGGCATCGCGGCCGCGTCCTTCTCGTACGCCTCGATGGAATCATACCACGACAGCACAGCGCCCTTGTCCCCCGTCAGCTCCAGCGCCTTCTGTGCGAGATAAAAAGGCTCTTGCTCCAAGGATTTTCGGAAGTTTTGCTCCTCCCTCGCCACGCGTTCGTCAAATGCCTCCTGCTTCTTCTTTTCAAGGTCACGCATGACGAGCTTCCGCAGCTGTGCCTTCGCATCCTCGCGTGCCGTTTCCTGCCAGCGCTTGTATGTCTCCTGCTCGCTCTCCGAGAGCAGCTTCTCGCCTCCCGCTTTCTCCACGTCGCGGAAGCGATCGTCGAGTGCCATGTCGTCGATCTCCTCCTCCGTCGCGATCATGCGGTCCATGACGCGCCGCACAGCATCCGAAGGCCGCCCGCCGTCGCCGACAAATTTCTCGTAGACGATACGAAGCCAGTTCTTGAACGCCTTGAACACCTGTTTGAGCCCCTTCGCCGGTGCCTTGCCTTCACGAAGGTATGTCTCAAATGCGCGTGCGAAACGTTCCTGCCGCCACTCGCGCTTCAGACGGTCCGCCGTGTCGAAGTCGCCAGCTTCCTCTGCCGCTATGATATTCTTCTCGCGCGTGTTGAACTCACGTGCCCAAGGCGTATTTTGGTACTCCTTTGCTGCTCCTTTCTTCCACGACGCCCAGTCATCGACGATTGCCAGCTCCTTCGCGCTCACATCATCGACGCGTGCGAGGTCTTCCAGATCCATGAGGAACAAGTGCCCCATCTCATGCACGAACGTCGACTGGTCCGCCTGCTCGAGGATCGTGATAATCCGCCGCCCGTCCGAGAGCGGCGTAATCATGCCCTTGTTCACGCGCGTCCCGCCGTTCACGCGCTGATACATCCCGGCGTTTTCTTTGTTGACGCCCGGCACAAAATCCCGTAAAATAGCATTATAAAGAGCGATTCCTCTCGGTGTCTCGCGGCTTTTGCCGTCAGCCCGGGTATGAAGGGAATCGCTCTTTTTTGCGATTTCCTCTTTCGTCGCAACCTCATGCACATACAGCTTCCGATAACCATTCTGCTCACGCACACGGCACAGAACATAGTTCTCCTCTCCGCCGATGTTCGCCTTGTACGCGAAAAAATGGTTCGTGATACGCTTGTTGTCAAAATCCTTCATCGACGTGATATACGCCGCCTGCTTCATTCCATCTACAAGCGTTGGCACGGCGTCTAGCTTCTTTTGCGAGAATCCATGCAACAAGCTGTCCTTGATACCCGCTCGGTTGATATGGACATTCCCCACTTTCGTATCTACGACCGCTCCGTTCGGAAATGCACTTTTAAACCATTCGAGCGCTTTCTTCAGCGCCTCTTTCCCCGACGCCCCGGCAATCGTCTTCGTCTCTACACGGATCGGGTGCTCCGGGTGTTCGAGCTTCTGCTGCTCCTCCGACAGCTCCCCGCCGCCGTTCTCCACCTGTGCGTACGATTCTGGCGCAACGACACGAGCGACTTCTTTTCCGTAATACGTCACAATCGCCCCTTTATCGTGCACATCTGGCACATCCAAACGGCGCTTGTTTTCGCGGCGTTTATACCGAATTGCGTCACTTAACCGATTGCACGCCTCAAACGCCCGTTCCCGTACGCTCTCCCCATGCTCTTTGTACTCCCTGTCCCACGCTTCCGCCAACTGGTCGATCGTATCCATGTCCGCGTCCGTGTGTCCCGATCTCTCTGCAATCTCAACGACTCGCTCCATGAGTGCACAGTCTTCGTTGCTGACCTCCCCAGACTGCTTGAGATCATCATATGCCTTCCGCGCATCTTTTACATCCTGAGCGGCCTTCTCGCGCAGCCGTGCGAGTTTCGTCTGTTCCTCCGCACGGTTCTCCGTGTTCCGCGCCTCCTGCTCGCCCGCGAGATTCCGATAGAGCGTCTCGTCCGTCTGTTTCATCAGACGATCCTTCAGTTCTCCCTCCGGCATGTGCTCCACGAGCTCGCGCGCATACGAGAGCGTTCCGCCATTCGAGAAACCTTCTTTATCCTGGATCATATGCTGGATTTCATGGACGAGCGTGAGTTTCAGGTCTTTCCCGTCCTTCTTCGCCTGCTCCGCATCCAAATGCAGGACGCCATCGCTCGTCGCATCTCCACGCACGCCATTCCCGAGTTTCTCGAACACGACGCGCGTATTGAGAAGCTCCGGATACGCCCGGTAAAGTGCCTCGTTGTCGTACACATCCCCGAGCAGCTTCTCGCCCTTCGCATCGCCGAAATCAATCTTGTCGAGATTGTCCGGGATTTCATATCGCCAAGCGCCATCCTCGCCCTTTGTCCACCCGGTTTTCTCCCAGATTTCCTCCTTTGACGCGCCCGCGCGCTCCATCTGCATCGCGTCCCACATCAGGCCGCTCGCCTGTGAGCCATCATTGTTCGAGCCAATCAGCCCCGCCATCTGCCGGTACTGCTCCGGCAGCACGACGCGCGAAGCCGTCTTCCCGTCGAAGCTGATGATCGCCGTCTCCCCATGGACGCGCGGCATCCCTTCCGGCTTTTCCGCTTTTGTGAAAGCGTGATCGTTTAATTCGTCCTGTGCCGCGACAGCCTTTCCTTCCGCGCTGTCCGTGTCGAGCGCATGTAGTTCCTCATAGAGTTCGTCGAAGCGCTTGCTCTCCGCATCCGTCAAACGGTCTTCGTTCTCTGCAAGGCGCTGATACTCCTCCAGTTTCTTCCGCGTCTCCTCCGTCACGCCGTCCGCGTCCTTCATGCGCTCATACTCCGTGCGAAGCTTCTCCTGTTCGCGTTCCCCTCGTTCATAGTCCGTCCATTCGCCCGCGCGCTCTTCTGTCGCCCGTGCTTCCTGTTCTCCAGCCACGTCGAAATAAGCGTACACGCCATTCTTGCGCAGCCGTTCCTTCGCCTCTCCTTCCGGTAGCTCTTCCACCATGCGCGCGGCAGATTTCGGCGTCGCGCCCG
>Ga0256406_1001584_pt1 | contig 36024 bp, 38 predicted proteins | sample RumenRJG_03DNA_FD_185986 | JGI IMG/M metagenome (GOLD analysis project Ga0256406, IMG submission 185986) | Bovine rumen microbial communities from Lethbridge, Alberta, Canada - RJG_03 | ecosystem: Host-associated > Mammals > Digestive system > Stomach > Rumen | place: Canada: Alberta | collected...
TCGTGACATGAAATAATATCGCCTACCTCGGGGATAGGTCTGGGGATGACATTCTGCGCTGTCAAAGTACCGATGGCTGCTGCTGCTTTTGCTCCGGCTTCTACGGAAGCCTTGCATGCTGCTACGTCTCCGGTCACCATGATCGTAACCAGCGTAGATCCGATGTTCTCATATGACACCAGTTCTACCTCTGCAGCTTTCAGCATCTTGTCACATGCATCCAGTGCAGGCACCATTCCGACCGTTTCGATGAATCCGATAGCTTGCTGACCATAATGTCTTGGCATATGCGTCGTCTCCTTTCTCTAGAACTACTTATGATAACTGCTTATTAAGTTCGATTTTCGTACCCGTGGGAAGAGTCCTACTCCAGGGTATAGTTATTCACGTTCATTTTACAAGTTCCTCTTAGAGTAATGTCAACTGAAGAATTGCTCCCGTCAAATGAATGCCATCTGTCATGCTCCCACCAAATGCCACCATCCCCTTTTTTTGAACGATAATGCTCCTTGATAAAGTGATAACGAGGAGAAATAAAATACATTTACTTACAGGAGTATTTTTCCAATAATAAGCAAAAGATTCCCCTAAGGGGAATGCTTTGTGGGAGCACGGAGTCAAAATAGTTTGACGCGATCATTTATTTGCTGTATGGTATCTATAAGTGTACGCTTCATCTGGCAATTGGAGGATAGTCTCTGATGGACATCAACCAGGGTAACAATGGACAGATGCGAATAGTGCAGGAACTGGTTGCCGGCAAGGAAATAACCCTTGCCCATATTATCGGTGGTCCCCGCCCTATCGTCTATCAGAAACTCGGTCTTAATCCCGAGATCGATTATGGCACAAGTGCTATCGGCATCATGAACCTCACGCCTCCCGAATCCGCCGTTATCGCATCGGATATCGCAGTTAAAAGCGGTAACGTATATCTTGGTTTTGCGGATCGATTCAGCGGCACTCTCATCATCACAGGCGAAATAGCCGAAGTTACAACAGCTATCGAAGAGATCGTAAACTACTTCAGCGAGACCCTGGGCTACGTAGTATGCCCCATTACCAAACGGTAGGAGGTGTACTCATGGGCGCACGCATGGATGAAAATACCCAGGCTGCCCTTGGCGAACTCATGTCATCCGTTTTGGAGCATGCTCAGGGCAATCAGGTGCGGATCACCGCTCCCCTTGTCTCAGGCAAAGAGATCACACTTGCTCATGTCATAGGCACTTCAGATGAAATCGTCTATAAAAACCTTGGACTTGACATCGGTTTTCACGAGGGCGAAGATCATACGGGCCGTTCCATCGGTATCCTGCACATCCACCCTCCCGAATCCATTATCATCGCCGCAGATATCGCGGTCAAGTGGGGAGATATAGACATCGGTTTCATGGACAGATTCAGCGGGAGTCTTATCATAACAGGACCACGTGCCGAGGTGGACAGCGCCGTCAGGGAGAACTGTAAGTACTTCGGCGAGACTTTAGGATACACAACCTGCCCCATCAGCCACGAATAGGGGGACAAATATGCGCAAACTCTTCTTATGTGGACGTACCGAAGCCGGCAAGACGACTCTCACTCAGGCTCTCAAAGGCGAGGACGTCCATTACCAGAAAACTCAGTATGTAAACACATGGGATATCACCATCGATACTCCCGGCGAATATGCAGAGACCAAGTCTTTGGCCCACGCTCTCGGTTGCTTTTCATTCGACTCCGACGTTGTGGGACTCCTCTGCAGTGCCGATGAACCCTACAACCTGTTCGACCCCGCTATCAACGGTGTTGTCAACCGCCCAATGATTGGTATAATAACCAAAATCGACCGGCCAAACGCCAATGTGCCCATGGTCGAAAACTGGCTGAGAGAAGCGGGCTGTGAACGGATCTTTCCGGTCAATAACCTGACTGGCGAAGGTGTCGATGATCTGCGTGACTATCTTATGGAAGACAGGAAGATACTGAATTTGGATGAAGTTATGGAAAACCAGCGAAAAGGTCTGAGAGACTGGGCATAACAGATCTATCGATCGGGAGAACGACATGGATCATAACGAGACAAAAGGCAAAGGCAACCAGGCCCTCTTCTCCATCGGCAAAACGGCGGATATGTGTGATGTGTCTACGCGGACGCTTCGTTTCTACGAAAAAAACGGCCTCATTTCTCCCGATCATGTGGATGAAAAAAACCATTATAGATATTATTCTCACGATACTATGCGCCGTATCCAGGCCATAAGATATCTACTGGATCAGGGTTTTTCCCTGTCGCAGATAAAAGAGACTTTTCACAGAAGCGATCTGACATCTCTCAGAGAACTGTTTCAGGCTCAGATAAGCGAAACCGAATCACAGATAGAGTATTATCAGCAACGGCTGGCAAGTCTCAGATCCTGGTACGACCTGATCTTAGAAGGCGAACCGGTGCTGAAACATCATTACACAAATATTAGCGTTCGAACCATTCCGGTCAAACATTTCTATATGACGGAATATCCTCAGGATTACAATGGCGGCTCTGATGAAGCCCATCTGGAGACCCTGTTTTATACTTCCTATAAACTCGATGGCCATTCTCTGGTGGATATGGGCGGAGCTTTTACCTTCAAATACGACTCCTATGAAGATAGAATGAGCGGAAAAGCCTGTGGATTTTCTCTTCTTCAGGAAGCTTACACCTTCAGACCGAATTTTGAGGGAGCTGTAACCTTGGGTGGGTTCAAGGCAGTCTGCTGTTACCACATAGGCGATCCCGCCAACATATCTAACACATACGAAAAGTTGGTCAAGTGGGCGGAAGATCATGAATATCATCTTGAAGGCACTTCTCTTGAACGCCATGTTATCGATTTCTATTCGGTAGAATCCATCGATCAGTATGTTACGGAGATCCTTCTTCCCGTTAAAAGATCCTGAACCAGAGACTATAATGATGAAAAGGAAAGGATGATCAGCCATGTTAGTCGCATATCTGCTTTTATTCGTATGTATCGCTGCAAATCTGCTTGCCTGCTCACTGCTGACGGCTTCAGATGGTTTCACCAGGCCACTTCAATCCTGGGGTGGGATATTCTTTGCTATCTTCAACTACTTCATCCTCTCAAGAGTGATACTTACTATAGACATAAGTATAGCCTATGCGATCTGGGTAGCCATCGGAATAATAGTATCGGCACTGATATCCGTATTCTATTTCAAACAAAGACTGACAAGGACAAGCGTAGTTTCTATAGGCCTGATCACCTTCGGCCTTGTGTTCATACACCTGTTCGGCACAATGTGATCATATGTAAAGGAGACCTGTGATGAGTGAAACAAAGACCATGACCAAGAGAGCCGCTTACATATACTTCGTACTCTGCATCATCTTCGAACAACTGGGTAATTTCAGTATCGCGTTTTCTGAAGGTTTCACAGTTCTTGTACCCAGCCTTCTCTGCATCCTGTTCTACGGGATCTGTTATTTCTTCTTCGCGAAGAGCCTGAAAGTCCTGAATCTTGCAATAGGATTTGCAGTCTGGTCCGGTGTTTCCATCATAGTCGTAGCCGGCATTTCAGTATTCATACTCCACTCCAACCTCAACTGGGCGGACTTTGTCGGCATGGCCATTATCATAGTCGGTATCGTTGGCATGAACCTAAACGGCTCCGACTAAAAAAAACCTTTCCCTTAAGAGTAATCATATTCGCAGGCAAATCATCTTCCAGCCCTCTTTTAGAACCAATTTGTCAACCGCAGGGAATCCTGTCATTACGACAGTTATACGTAAATTTGTAATCATCTTGCTCTTTTTTTAGCTTTATCCAATGTGCCCTAAGGGGAATGTTTTTGACCTGAGGTCGCTAAAAACACGTTGACCTTTACCTTAGGTCAAGGTTATAATTTTCGTGAGTTATCATTATTACATTATGTATGAGAGGTGAATCTATGGAAAACGTACAAAATGCTCCTGCGGCCAACGTAGAAGTAGTAAAAAAAGCCAGAGATAAAGCCTTCTGGAAGAAAGGTCTCTTTATAGCGATCTTCTCCGGCTTCCTCTATGGCGGCTACACATCCTTCATGACCGAAGGTATGATGCACGGCGTATGGAACGACATCTATGCAGATGTTCCAACAGGTGTCGCCGCCGGCGTTTCCGCTTTCTTTATCGTCTACACCGTAAGTGCTATCGGCGCTGCCTGCGTAGACATCGGATCGGCGATCTGGTCACTCTTCTATGGCGGATGCATCGGACAGCTTGGTGACTTCAAGCGCACGCTCGGCACCAAACCCGGTAAGATCCTTATCATCGCGGCCATCATCGGTGGACCTCTTGCATCTACGGCCTACGTTATCGGCCTTCAGATGGCAGGATCCATCATCGTTCCTATCGCAGCTCTGAACGCTGCAATCGGTGCGATCATCGGTAAGTTCGCATTCAAACAGAAACTGACCGGCGGAATGATCCTCGGTATCATCATCTGTTTCGGAGCGGCAGTCCTCATCGGATCGTCCTCCATGACGGATCTCGACTTCTCGGGCGGCGCAGCACTTGGATGTCTTGCAGCATTCTGTGCAGCAGTCGGCTGGGGTATCGAAGGTGCTGTCGGCGGATATGCATGCTGCATGGTAGACACTGAGATCGCTATCATCATCCGTCAGTGCACATCAGGTCTTGTAAACGCTGTCATCTTGGTATCCATCTTGTCCATCATGGGCGGAGACGGAATCGGATCCGGCTTCCACGTACTGACCGCATGCCTCACAGACATGCCTTCGATGTGGATGCTCTTCGTAGCCGGCGTGTTCTCATCCTGGTCCTTCAAATTCTGGTACAAGGGCGCATCGATGTGCGGCGCAGCACTCGGTATGGGATGTAACGGCGCTTACGCATTCTGGGGTCCCTTCTGGTGCCTGATCATTTGCGGACTCATATTCGGACATGACGGTTTCATGATCCCGGCAGTAGGCTGGATCGGAGCTCTGGTCATGGTCGCAGGAATCATGATCCTGGCTATTTCCCAGAACAAGGCTACTCAGCAGCAGTAAAGGAGGTGTGAGATATGAGACCATTATTCCAGGAAGTACTGCACCTGTACACCGACGGTAAAGAAAGAAGCCGCCAGATGGTACAGGATGAACTGAGAGATACCTATGGCAATTTCAGATTCTTCAAGGATAAGAAGATGGACGAAGCTCTTCACACAGCCATGTCCAACGGACTTATCGCCGAGACTCGTTACGAACTTGACGGGGCCGGAAATCTGGTGATGTACTATCAGTCCGATCAGGATATGATCGACCTGATCAACAACTACATCAAATAACCTGAACAACAAAAGAGGCTGTTGCATTAGACATTTGATTTGTCGAAGCAACAGCCTCCTTTTTTTGTGTCGAGATGGCAAGCAGAGCGTATGGCTGAATCCCGGCCACATCAACGCGATGCGCCGATCAGCACTTCCGTTACATACATCTCCGCATTCTTCGTAGTCCAGCAGTCGGTGACATATCGCTCCCAGGAATCCTCTCTCAGTTTGTACTGGTGATCCTTTGCCCACTTTTCCATCTTTTTGTATGTATCCCCCAGTTTTTCGTGAGGTCCGATGTGATAGCAGGAAAGCATCATCTCCCCTCCCATCATCGTAAGATGTTCGGGCTTACATGGCAGGATCATCTTCTGCATTATTCGCATCTGCTGACACTCTCCCGAAAGTCGCTGTTTCCATGACGGAAATGCGATGTTCACGGCTCCGGTTATCTCGTTGCCGATTGCTTCCAGGTAATCGGTCCACTGGATATTTATTATGGCTTCCATATCATCGTCGATGAATTCCTGATCCATGAAACCGTATTCCTTGGCTTCGACGTACTTCATGGATACGTCCCGTGCATCGTTCTCTATGACGGTCTGGGCCTCAACAAGGAGCGCGTACCAGTCACTTACCGAAGTGAGTTTGACGTTTACAGCCAGTTGTTCATCCTCAAGTTCATTTATCTTCTGCAGGAAACCCCTCTCCATGGGCCTGTATTCCTCGCTGTTGATGAGCTCCCTCATCTCCTCCAGCCTGAATCCCATCTGCTTGTAATACTTGAGTACCGTGAGGTTCAGCAGGGTCTTACGAGAATAATAACGATAGTTGTTGCTGGAGATCTGATCGGGGCTTATGATCCCGATCTCATCGTAAAAGCGTAACGCTTTTTTAGACACGTTACATATCTTGCTCACCTCACCGATGGAGTAGAGCTTCTCACCTGATTCAGTCTGTATTGTCCTGCCTTTGCTCATCTGCGATCTCCCGACTTTTGAGCCGCTTCGGCCGCCTCAAGGCTGTCGAAGCCATAGAAACCAACAAGTGTCTGCTGTATACCGATGACAGGGTTGTCCATTGCCTTTACATCCCGCAAAAGCAACGCCAGAGTACCCTTCGAATAGGTGCGGTACTCTCCTATGCTGTACTGTCTTATGGAAGTCTCCCCTGCCATATCATCGGCAGGCCTTCCCGCCCTTGCCATTGCCGGGTACCTGGCCTCATAATCCCTGTATCCTGCAAGCTGCAGGCTGACTATATGGGCGATGAGTTCGCCCTTTTCAAGGCTCAAGGCCGGCAGATGAGCTCTCAGATTGGCCTCGTAGTAGTCGGGCTCGGTGAATTCCATCATGTATGCGTACTTTTCCATGATGAGGTTGCGGCCTTCGCCTTCCGCCCTGATGAGGTCGCCTCTGTAGCTCTCCAGGGTATCGCTCTGAAGGGCGCTGTGCTGGCTGTACCTGTTGATATAGAAGTCGTCGTACCGATCCTGGCACAAAGCCCTGCCGCCGATATTCTCGACCTTCTGGAACATTGCCCATTCTCTGTTTATTATGTCGTTTACGAGGACGTCTTTTGGTCCGCCGTTACGTATCACACCGCTCATATGATCACCTTACTCGCAGTCCGCCATGACGTGGAGTCCTTTTATCTGAGGATCGGTTATACCTCCCATGATGGACGGCAGGTGGCTCTGCAGGAATGCATCGCCGGTATTAGAGAATCCCTGTCTGTTCAGTTCTCTCGCTATGTCCGAGCACACAGACTCGATGATATGCTGCTTTTGCACGTCGGATGAAGGGTCGTTCCCAAAGGCAAGCAGCTGCCTGAGTCCGGAGACCGTGCCACCCATCGTAGTGAAGTCGGAAGTCCCTCTGAACGCCCACTTGTAGAAGGGCATATACTTCCTCTCAAGAAGGTAGCATGCCGAAAGAGCTGCAGGGACGAATTCTCCCAGGGAAAGCCACGCTGCCTCCCTCTCGCCTCTCTGGGCACATCTGGGGAAGTTGTACTGACCGCTCTGGGAGCATACCGCCGCTCTTGCGGCCAGTTTCTTGCGCAGTACGTCCATTGGATAGAACTGCATAAGCGCCCTTCTGGTGGATGTGAATACGCCTTCGGGATCGTCGAACACCTGGCCGTTGGTAGCGATGGACAGGAACCTCTCGGGGATCCTGAGCCACTCTATATTGCTGGAAGGCACACCCTCCACGTTGGTGAAGCGGATATAGAACCTGTCGATGGGTATGACGCCCATCCTGCCGGCTCCCTCAGGAGTCTCCTGACGCGTATAGCCCATGAAGGAACGAGGCAGTTCCTCGTAGGCCCGCTGAAGATCTGCACCTATTGCCCTGGCTGTATCTCTGGTTATCCAAAGGCAAAACCCCGGTCCGAAATCATGATCCTGTGAAAGATCGTCATCGTATCCGTAACATTGGGAGCCCTCTCCCACAAGTCCAAAGGCCATTTTGTTCTCATATCCGGGGAATCTGTTCCTTATCTGCCCGCCATACTCATTGAAGTAAGCTCTGGCAAGTTCCATACCTTTCATCGGATCTGTTCCTCCACCATCTCAAGGTTCTTCGCTATCATATCGTAGAACTGGTTGCGTCCGTAGTCCCTCTCTATCAGCTGGAGAGCCTTTCGGAAATAGGGAGCGGCCTGTTCCGGCTCTTTTCTGTAGAAGTACATGTTGCCCAGAGCTGCCGTAGCCGCAGCGTAGTGAGGATCTCTCCCATCGGTCTCCGTCTCATAGATATTGAGAGCACGCTCAAGACTTGCCTTTGCATCATCGAATTTACCGAGGCGGGCCTGGACCTCACCGAGGTTCACGAGGCTCGTGGCCAGTTCCACCCTGTTTTCGGGCATCGTCGATATTATTGCTATGGACTGGTTCGCGGCCTCTTCAGCTTTCTCGAACTCCTCCTGTTCGCGATAGACGGCGCTGATGTTGTTGTAGAGGGCTGCCATGCGGTAATCCTGCTGGAGGCCCCGATACTCCAGGATCTTCCTGCAGGTCTCGTACATCTCCATTGCCGTCTCCCTCTCTCCGGCTACAGTCAGCACGCTTGCGGCATTCTGCAGGGCTGCAGCGAAGTTCTCCGTGGTCTCCTGTCCCATGTCCTTGAGTTTCCTCAGGACCTCCTGGGAAAGGGTTATGGCCTGATCTATCTTGCCTGATACACGGTAAAAACCGGCCAGTTCATTGCCTACCGCCGTGATCGCGCCTGTATCGTTCTCTGCTCTGGCCTGATCCAGGCTCTGCGTCATATATTCTTCGATCGCCGCAGTATCGTGGTGGGCGTACAGTTCATCCAGTTTCTCATAGAAGAGATTCACATCCATATCCTTGCTCCTCTCAGTATTGGGAAGTGTATGTCTCGTAAAAATACTCGAATGTCTTCTTAATGTTATCCATGAATCCGGTATATTCGAATCCAAGGTCTCTTGTTATCTTCGATCCGTCGAAGAGTTCGTTCTCCTCCTCGGTAAGAGGGAAAGGCAACGGTATGTTACCGGATATCACCCGCTCCACCGTAGTCGGGATCAGGGTGAAATCCCTGGGAGAAACGGCTTTCAGATAAGCGGCGAAAGTGTTGTAATCGAGCACTTCCGGTGCGCTTACCACGTAGGTATCATTGGCGGATCTGCCGTCGTATACGCATGTAAGGACCGAACGGGCAAGATCCTTGACGTAGACCATATTGAACCTGCCTGTCGCATCCACAGGATGTGGGACCTGGCCGTCTCTTACTATGCTCTCTATGTACCAGGGCTCCCTTGGAGCATAGTTGAAGGGACCGAATATGAACGCGGGACGGATTATGGTGTATCCCACGCTCTTTGCCGGCGCCACCGTCTTCAGTTCCGACTCCAGGCCGAGTTTCTTCCAGGTGTAGTCTCCGACCTCGTCCGAGGGTTTGATATCCAACACAGGACTGTTTTCGTCTCTTACGCCGGGAGATGGCCTTGTGACGTCCGGCGTGCTGATATATACGTACCTGTCGAACCTGCAGGGGATATTATCGAACACACATGCGATGTCACCGGGCTCATATGCACAGAAATCGACGATGGCATCATAATGAGGCTCCAGAGCTGTGGATCTGAGAGCCAGTGGATCCCGTCGATCGCACGTGACCTGTCTTATCCCCGTTCCTGCCATGGAAAAACTGCCACGGTTCATTACCGTGACACTGTTTCCTTCTGACTCGGCAAGAAGGGAGAATACTCTCCCGGCAAAATATGTGCCGCCTATAACAAGTATGCTTTTATTCATATCGTATCCACACCGATGAAGTGTGTACGTACATTATATCAGAATAATCTCTTTGCTCAAGTCCGATAAACGAAGATGGCCGATACTTCAGTGACAGGATATCATGCATGTCCTGAGTCCAGATATGACTGTAGTATCAGCACCGCAGCCTGCTTGTCTATAACTGTTTTACGTTTACCGCGGCTCACATCCGCTTCGATCAGGATTTTTTCGGCCATGACAGTAGTCAGACGCTCATCATAGTACTCTATCCCTACATTTCCAAGGCCTGAGCTCCTCATCTTGTTCTCCAGCATCCGGCGAAATTCGTAGACTTTTTCAGTTTGAGGGCTGTCGGAACCGTCCAGCTTCAAAGGCAATCCAATAACGACCCCATCACAGTCATACTCTCTGATAAGATCCATTATCCGGCCTGCATCCTTGCGGATCCCTACTCTCTCGATGGTAGTGATCCCCTGAGCCGTGATGCCCAGTTCGTCGCTTACGGCGACTCCTATGGTTTTGTCGCCTACATCAAGTCCAATTTTTCTCATAATAAAAGGCGGGAACTCAGCCCGCCTTCACCTCCGTAGCCTTATTTTTTCAGATATGAGCGGATCAGTTCCTCGACAAGGTCGTCTCTTTCTATCCTGCCCATCACGTTCCTCGCATTGTTGTGGCTGGTTATATATGACGGGTCTCCGGACAGAATGAAACCTACCATCTGATCGATGGCGTTGTATCCTCTCTCTTCCAGAGCCTCGTAGACGATATTGAGGATCTCCTCGATTGTCTTCTGCTCGACTCTGTCGAAATTATCGTACATTCTCGTTTGTCTATCCATTAAAAACCTCCAGTTCTTTGTTATCCGTTTTTCAGTATAACACCATCATTGAATAAAATCAAATGAGCTCCTCTGCCTTTGCGAAGGCATCGTCAACCTTGGAAGCATCCTTGGCACCGGCCATGGCCATATCGGCCTTGCCGCCACCTCCTCCGCCTGCAGCCTTTGCGATCTCCTTGATCATCTTTCCCGCGTGGTACTTGTCCGTCAGATCATTGCTGACCGATACCATGAAGTTGACCTTGCCTTTTCTTACTGCAGCGAAGACCATGATAACGTTCTTCTCCTTGGCCCTTACGCCGTCAGCTATGGTCCTCAGATCATCGGCGCCGAAGTCGTCGAAACGCTTACAGATAAGCCTTACTCCCTTTATTTCTCTGGCTTCGTCCATGAGAGAGCCCATTCCGCTGGACATCTTCTCCTGTTTATGTGCTTCGATCTCCTTCTTCAGAGTTTTGACGTCGCTTATGAGAGACGTTGCCTTTTCGCGGATGGTCTCCCTCGTGGCCTTCATGGCCTCACTGAGGGATGCGATGGTCTCCTCATCCCTGATATAGTGATCCAGGATACCCAGTCCCGTAATGGCCTCGATCCTGCGCACTCCGGAAGCTACGCCGGATTCGCTCATGATCCTGAAAGCACCTACCTGTCCCGTGTTTTTGACGTGGGTGCCTCCGCAGAGTTCTCTGCTGTAATCGCCTATGCTGACGACCCGGACCTTGTCACCGTATTTTTCACCGAAGAGAGCTGTAGCGCCTGATTTGAAAGCATCCTTAGCGCTCATTTCCTCAGTGTTGACATCGATGAAGTGGGCGATCTTGTCGTTGACGATCTCCTCCACACGGCGGATCTCCTCTTCGCTCATGGCTTCGAAGTGACTGAAGTCGAACCTGAGCCCGTCCTGGGTCACCGATGAGCCCGACTGCTTCACGTGTTCGCCCAGAGTCTCCTGAAGGGCCTTGTGGAGCAGATGCGTCGCCGTATGATTGGCAGCGGTCCTGTTTCTCCTTACTTCGTAGTATCCGGATAGGACTTCATCTCCGATCTTGAGGCTTCCCTGTTTCAGTGTAATATGATGGCCGAATACCTTCTGGAACTTCTCGACCTTCTCAACATCAGCTCTGCCGTTATCGTTGTAGATCATGCCTTCATCACTGGCCTGACCGCCGCTTTCGGCGTAGAACGGAGTCTTATCCAGGACCACCACGGCCTTCTGACCCTCACTTATGGATTCAGCCGGCTCGTTGTCGATGGCGATGGCCTTTATAATGCTCTTGCACCCGACCATCTCGTAACCGACGAATTCGGTCTCTCCCTCGAAGATGAAGTCTGCTGCAGCTTCGTCCCAGCCTGCGCCTTCCATCTCCTGTTGCTGCTGGGAGCGCGATTTCTGCTCTTCCATTGCCTTTGCGAAACCTTCCTCATCGACGGTGAGGCCGGCTTCTGCCAGGATCTCCTTGGTCAGATCTATTGGGAATCCATATGTGTCATGGAGTTTGAATGCCTTTTCTCCGTCCAGGATCGACTTCTGAGAGGATTTCAGCTCATTCATGTACTCGTCCAGTATCTCGGTGCCCTGATCGATGGTATCGGCGAATTTTTCCTCTTCTGCGAATATGACCTTGCGGATGAACACCCTCTGCTTCTCAAGCTCGGGATAAGCTTTGTCGGATATATCGACGACTTTTTCGCTGAGTGCCGCAAGGAATGAGCCTTCGATGCCCAGAAGCCTTCCGTGGCGGGCCGCCCTCCTGATGAGGCGGCGCAGGACATATTCCCTTCCCTCGTTTCCCGGCAGGATGCCGTCGCTTATCATGAATACCATGGATCTTAGGTGATCGCAGATTATCCTTATGGAGACATCGGAAGGTTCCCTGCCTCCCGTGTATTTCACTCCGCTGACTCTGACGATCTCCTTCAGGATATACTGGATCGTGTCTACTTCGAAGATGGACTTTGTGTCCTGCATGATGCAGGCAAGTCTCTCAAGTCCCAGTCCCGTATCGATATTGGGATGAGGCAGATCCGAATATGTGCCGTCCTCTTCCTTGTTGAACTGGGTGAAGACCAGATTCCAGAACTCCACGTAGCGGTCGCATTCGCATCCCGGTTTGCAGTCGGGACTGTCGCAGCCGTGCTCCTGGCCTCTGTCGAAATAGAGTTCAGAACATGGTCCGCAGGGACCGCCTGTTCCGATCTCCCAGAAGTTGTCCTCCTTACCGAGTCTGACTATCCTCTCCTCTGGAAGACCTATCATGTTGTGCCACAGATCGAAGGCCTCTTCATCTTCTTCATATATGGATGCCCACAGCCTGTCCTCAGGCAGTTTGAGTACATTGGTCGAGAAATCCCAGGCCCATGTGATGGCCTCCTTCTTGAAATAATCACCGAAGGAGAAGTTTCCGAGCATTTCGAAGAATGTACCGTGTCTGTCCGTATATCCGACGTTATCGATGTCGCCGGTACGGATGCATTTCTGACATGTGGTCATCCTCTTGGATGGCGGCGTCTCAAGTCCGGCGAAATATGGCTTGAGGGGAGCCATTCCAGCATTGATAAGAAGCAGGCTCTTATCGCTCTGCGGGATAAGCGGGAAGCTCTCCCTGCGATAATGACCCTGCTCCTCGAAATAGCCGAGGAACATCTCCCTTAACTGATTCAGTCCGATCTTTTCCATTTAGTGATTTCTCCCGTGTATTATTCCTGTTCCATTTCTATGTAGGCTTCGTACTCTTCTGCGTCTATGAACTCCGAGTGGTCGGTGACGTCATCCACTCTGATGAGCCATGCGTCATAAGGCGACTCATTGATCCACTCCGGTGATTCTACAAGATATTCGTTGACCTCACCGACGATCCCGGTGACCGGCGAATAAACTTCCGATACCGCACTCTCCGATTCAATATCGGCACATACAGTATAGGCCTCGACCTGTTCTCCTTCTTCCGGCAGCTTGACGAAGACGATATCTCCAAGCTGCTTCTGGGCATAGTCGGTGATTCCTATTGTAGCGGTCTCGCCTTCAAGCAGGACCCACTCGTGTGATCTCGTGTAATACAGATCTGTTCTGATCTCCATCTTAAAACTCCTTTATTTGATCTTGCGTGCTTCGATGTAGTAACGCTTGTCCTCCGCATGTCCCATGGAGAAGGTCTTCCTGGGAAGCGGTCCGTCTGCGATTATTGACCTGAACAGGTCGTTCTTGTCCATTGCGGGAAGCAGAAAGGCAATGCAGCCTTCTTTTCTGCCCAGTTCTATGGTCACTTCGTCTCCATGTACGTAGTCTATCCTGCCACCCTTTACTTCAAGGTAGGTATCCAGGAATCCCTGGAGGGTGCCCACTTCCAGCTGAGCCGGAGGCTTGGGGATACAAAGCGTCCCCTCTCCTTCTGCCCAGGCAAATCTGATCCTGTGCGCACCGGCGTTGTTACATTCATCGCCGAAACATTTCTCTTCCTTAGATGATCCAACGATCTCTCCCGATTCTCCCACTATCCTGGCTCCGGGAAAAGCCTGGACGATATCACTTAAAAGCGCTGCAGGATCCACATCGAAGAGCACTCTGTGTATAGGCTCGAACTCCAGCGCCTCATCGTAGAGGTTCACTACCTCCACCAGGGCATATCTGGAGAGCAGGGTGTCCTCTGATCCCGGGCCCGCCTTCGCCTTTTCTTCTTCGTAGTGGGCTTTGGCCGAAGCAAGAGAGTGGTTCCCGTCACCAACCGCAAAGAGAAGCGGTGAATCAGCCAGGACCTCAAGGGCTTCCATTGCCTTTGCCTTATGATCCTCATCTACCAGGAAGGCTTTTGCATGACCCCCTCCCAGCATCAGATCGAAGTCGTATATCTTATCATCGCAACCCGCAAGGGGTCCGATGACAGTGTTCTCTGGATCGTCTATAAGCAGCATGATGTGAGGCAGCTCCAGACTGGCATCTCTTCTCACAGCCTGTCTGGGAGGGATCCTGTCGAGGACCGTTCCTTCCGTTGCTCTCACAAGGGAGCTGCTGTCGGGAGAATAATCGTATTCTTCGAGATCGATCTTGCCGATGAGGCCGCGGCGGATCCTTCCGTCGCTCTGGACCCTCTCAAGATAGATCATCGAATCCCTATGCTCCTCGAAGATCTCTCCTGCAAGATACTCCCTCATGGTCTGATTGATCTTTGCTATGTGCTCATCCGTATGGCCATCGGACAGCTGAGCTTCTGGCAGTATCACCCGAAGTGTGGAAGGCTCGTCGCCGACGATCTTCTCCGCACTTTCCCAGTACTCCGGCTGCGATGTGAACTGATCGCAGGCCACTACTGCCCATGTCTCATAATTGCCCTTTGCCGGGAGCAGAATATCCGCCGCCGAAAAACCCGTCTTGCTCATTGTGACTATCCTTTCGTCTTCTGATCGATCGCAATAGAAACTATGCCTGTCATTGTAACACATAAACAATGCGCAGTACATATGACTCAGCTGACCTGATCTTTGCCCCCACACTTGCCTTGACCGGTGTTTCACCGAGGACTTACTTCTAAACTACGCCATGATCACTGCCGCTCTTTGCGATCAGCTTACGTGGGACCCTTTGCCCGTAGCTGGCCTGGCCTTTCAATCACAGACCTGAGTCATATGTGCTGCGCACTTTGAGCGCAATTTACGAGGTCGATTATATCATACAGACTATGGTCTTTCCTACCACATTATTATTGCTCTGACCGGACAGACCGGAGCGCAGTATCCACAGGTAAGGCATACATCGTGATCGACATCGGCAAGTCCCGAGTCGTTTCTGAAGATAGCCTTGTTTGGACAGCGATCAATACAGTTGCCACAACCCTCACAGTCTCCCTGATCCACATGGATCCTCTTACCGGAAACATCCGGTGCGTAATCGGGATCCAGGGTGCCTTCAGCGTATTCCACGAGCCTGTCTATCTCTTCTTTGGCGCCCATGCCGATCATTATGGAGTGGACTCCCGTATCTCTCACGTAGTCAAGAGCCTTGCGGTAATTGGCCGACAGATTGCCGCCTCCAAAAGCCTTCATGCCGAAGATGCCCTTGCCTTTGCAAAGGCAATCCCCTATGGCCCGTGACATCTCCTCTGCAGTCCCCGGCTCGGATCCCCTGCGGATGCCAAGACCTGCATAGTTGATAAGCGGGAAGACGATGTCACACTCGGCAACATCCACCATCCTCTCGACTACATCGATGTGATGGGTGGAGACGCCTATGGCTCCAACGACACCCTTCTCCTTATGATCGATCAGACACTGCCATGCTCCCGAGCGCATGTCCCAGTCAGGATCCTGCCTCACTTCATGGAGCTTGAATATGTCTATATAGTCCAGATCCAGAGCCTCGAGACACTCGTTTATAGCCCTCTCCATCGCCTCATAGCTGCCATCGAGACACTTGCTGGCGATGATGGGCCGCTCCGGATCATCCTTCTCGAACTTAAGATCCTTAAAAGCCTCCCGTATATAGGGATAGGTTTCGTAGTACTGAGCCGTATCGAAGAGTCTTATTCCCCTGTCATAGGCATAGCGTACTATCTCCGCCCCATCTTCAAGAGGCATGTCAAGCTGGGTGTTGCCTATGGTGAGCACACCAAGACCTACAGGAGTCACTTCTATATTCGTATTTCCAAGTTTAACTCTCTTCATAAAGCACTCTATAACAAAAGGCGACAGTTTCCTGTCGCCGAAAATACATTATTCCTCCGGAATGTCGTGATGGTCGTCCTCGTCGGCGTCCTCTGTAGGGTTATAGCCCTCAAGTCCCGCATAGTGCTTGCCGTTCTTCTCGGCGTAATCCCATATGGCGTTCTTGATCGCGTGCTCCGCCAGTACGCTGCAGTGGATCTTGATGGCCGGAAGTCCTCCAAGTTCATCGACGATCTTCTTGTTCGATACTTCAAGAGCCTCCTCTATGGTCATTCCGATGATCATGTCCGTTGCCATACTGGATGAGGCGATGGCGCTGCCGCAGCCGTAGGTCTTGAACTTGGCATCTTTGATCACGTCGTTCTCATCTACGTCGATCGTGACCTGCATCATGTCTCCGCAGACCGGGCTTCCGTATATCCCCTTGCCCGAAGGCTCTTCGATCTCTCCTACGTTGTGTGGATTCATGAAGTGATCCATCACCTTGTCATTATATAATCCCATTTTTTACCATCCTTCCTTGCCTGTTACAGGCGAAACTTTTCTCAGTGTATCTACGACCTTTGCCAGTGTTTCCACCACGTAGTCGATATCTTCCTTGGTTGTGAAGTCGCCTACTGTGAAGCGGACCGTTCCGTTGATTATCTCCATTGGCACCTGTGTCGATGACAGGACGTGGGAGATGTCCAGGGACCCGGAGGAACAGGCCGAGCCTGTGGAGACGGCGATCCCGGCAGCATCCATCAGAAGCAGTATGGACTCGCCTTCGATGTAACTGAACGATACATTCAGATTGCCCGGGTGTCTCCTGTCGAAATCTGCCGGTCCGTTGAGTCTGACCTTGTCGATCTTTTCGTTTATCTGATCCCAGAGGTACTGACGCAACTCCCTCGAGTGGGCTATGTGTTCCTCCAGGTTTTCATTCGCAAGTTCTGCGGCTTTTCCAAAGCCAACGATGCCGGCTGTGTTCTCGGTTCCTGCACGCTTACGGTTCTCCTGAGCACCGCCGTGGACGAAGCTTGGGAGTTTTATACCTCTGCGCATATAGAGTGCGCCGATCCCCTTTGGTCCATAGATCTTATGAGCAGACATGGACAGGAAATCAACGCCAATATCCTTGACATCGATGGGCACATTTCCCACAGCCTGTACAGCATCTGTGTGGAAGAGGACTCCCTTCTCCTTCGCAATGGCCGCAAGCTCTTTTATGGGCTCGAGTGTGCCGATCTCGTTGTTAATCATCATGATCGATACCAGGATCGTGTTGTCCTTGATAGCAGCCTTGAGTTCTTCCGGATCTACGAAACCCTCGTCGTCCACATCAAGATATGTCACCTCCACACCGTGATACTTCTGAAGATACATGCAGGTATGGATAATAGCGTGATGCTCTATCCTGGTGGTAACGATGTGGTTGCCTTTGTCCTTCATGGCGTCCACGACACCCTCGAGCACCCAGTTGTCGGCTTCGGTGCCGCATGATGTGAATATGATCTCCCTTGGATCTGCTCCGATCAGGTCTGCGACCTGCTGCCTTGCCTTTGTAAGACCCTCCTTGGCCTTGAGGCCGGGAGCATAGAGGCTGGAAGGATTCCCGTAGGCTTCCCTGAAGTAGGGCATCATCTCATTTATGACTTCGTCCTTTACGGGCGTTGTCGCCGAATAGTCCAGATAGACTTCTCTCATGTTCAGTATCTCCTGTCTTATAAAATCAACTCTTCTTAGAGTTACCGTGCTTCCTGTGATATTCCGCCAGCTCTTCCTCGGTCATGTCCTCGACGAACTTCACGTTATCGAGGTGCTGCCTGAAATTCTTCCTGAAACTCTCCAGGTATTCCGCCCGAAGGTCGGCCTGTTCCCGATGTTCCTCGTCGGTCAGGCCCTCGTTCTTTTTCTTTCGGGCCAGCTCGTTTATTCTGTCTATTTTTTCTTTCTTGAGCATTATACTTCTCCGTCTGTTATCAGTATGTGGTTATAACCACTTCTATAATGATGATACCAATTCTGTCAAGGGGATATCCGTAACAATGTTACAGGCATCTCCTATTCCGGCTCATATTCGAAACATGGCATCGGCTTCAGCTTGAAGAGATTGGCTTCGTGTTTGTAGTCGATCAGTTTCCTGGTCTCCTCATCTTCGCATATCCCCTCTCTTATGTATCTATCCAGGACCGCATAGGTGAATCCCAGATTGTCCTCGTCGGTCTTGCTCTGGAGTCCGTCGATGGGCACCTTGTCAACGAACTTTGACGGAAGACCAAGAGCCCTTCCAACAGCCTTGACTTCCTGGACCGTAAGCTTTGACAGTGGACTGAAATCCCCTGCTCCATCGCCGAACTTTGTGTTGTAACCCACCCAGTCCTCAGAGAGATTGCAGGTGTTCGCCACACGTCCGTTCACATTCTGTGACACAGCATATAATACGGCCATCCTGAGTCTTGGTGGAAGGTTCGTCTTCGCCTGATCCGTGAAGTGATCGAAGTGTTTCATCAGTTCATCGACAACACCGTCATAGGCGCCTTTGATATTGAACTCTACCGATTCGATCCCCAGATGATCCACCAGATCGCGGGCAACATCGATATCATGCTGCTCACCGTTGGGCATCAGGACGCCGAAGACATTATCCGCACCCAGAGCCTCGGCACAAAGTGCAGCCACAACCGAGCTGTCCTTGCCTCCTGAGATGCCGATGACGGCTCTGCAGCCTTTGCCGTTGATCTCGAACCAGTCAGCTATCCATCTGACGATATCGTTTTTGACTTTTTCAGCATCGAATCCTGCCATATGGGGTTCCTTTCCCGGTCATGCGGACCGGCTGTTACCTGTCTCTACAGTCCGAACCGATCCTTCAGAAGATCCAGTTCGGAAAGGAGCGAATCAAGTATGTATCCTGAATTGAGATCGAAGGCCTCCTTTGGCTGTTCAGCCTCCTTGGCCGGATCCCAGTAACGGTCGATGTATTCCCTGAGCATCTCATCACGGTCCAGACCTCTGTCTCTCATGTCGAGGGCGAAGCGGGTCTTGGAAGCACACTCCTCACAGAACATATCCCAGTATCTGTCCACATAACTGTCCGGGAGCATCCCGTAATGGGGTATGCACAGATGTCTGGCATGAGTCCTGCGACACTTCTCTACGGAATCCAGACTCCGGATGAAGCTTTTGAGGCTTGGGGTGTGCAGGTAATCCGTTCCCTCGGGTATTCCCGTGCTCTCACTGGTAAAGAGGAGCTGCAAAGGCAACAGATAAAAGCTTATTGAACAGTCCGTGTGACCCGGTGTGTATATCGTATCTATTGTGAAGTCCTCACCATCCAGCCTGCCAATTTGGATCCTCTCTCCATCCTGAAGGATCCTGTCAACAGACAGTCCTTCCGTCAGGATGTCGATACCCTTGTCCGGTTCATAGCTTTCCCTTGCCGTCTCACCCAGCTTTTTTATGAGCTTTTTTGCATTGTCCCTCTCGAGAACATGGGCGCAGTGCTCGCTTCCCATGACGCAGACATTGGGAAACGCCTTCCTGAAATACGGTAGCGCCCCCATATGATCGTAATGGGAGTGGCTCAGGAGTATATAGTCCAGGCTCCTTCCCAGATGATCCAGTACCTTACGGGTATTTTCAACGGTCACGTCGGCACAGTATGCCATGCCGCAGTCGATGAGAGCCGTCCTCTCGCTTCCGACGATGAGCATCGCCTCACCGCCCTGGCCTCCCGTGACTCTGCATATGGGTCCGGGCATCTCGTATCTGTCGTGACCTTCAACCAGATTCCTGAAGACCGACTTGTACTCGGGGAGTCTTAGATCCAGTCCCTCAGTTGAGATACTCATCGCCTTCTCCACTCGTCATATCTGCTTCAGGATCATCAGACATATCATCTACATATGCCTCCTTGTCATCGTAACCGTTCTCTACAGCCATCAGGGATGCCAGAGACACCTCATAGCTGTCAAGAGGATAGTCCATGGAACCTGTGAAGTCATATCTGTAGGTCTTCCCATCCAGTTTTTCAAGCCTTGCAGTGGTTATTGCGTCCCTGAGACTCTGTTCCAGATCTTCTCCATCGCTCTCGGGAGACAGAGCAACAGAAGAATCGTAGCAGTACCAGTTCCTGAATCTGCAGAAGCTGTCCACGAACCTTCTCAGATCACTGTCGTTCTCACCGTTGGCAGCCATTCCCATGAGGGAAAGCTTTATCTGATGGAGGAGAGAATAGATCTCGCTGCTGTCCTCGGGAAGACCATCCAGTATCTCCTCGAAGTAATCGTCGAAGAGTTCGGCGATCATCTCTCCTTCAGCCCCATCGAAGAGAGCATATACAGCTTCCTGATCCACAGGCTCGTCGCTTTCGATAAGGTCGGCCATAGTCTCGAAATATATGAATTCAGAAGGGTCCTCTATGTCCAGATATTCCAGCAGTTCATTATAGTCCATCTGCATGTTCTCCTTCGATGTCGAGATCTACGAATTTGATCTTCCTGTCCTCGTCATCCCCTGCATCCTCGAAGATGTGATCTATCATGTTCACGAAGTTCTCCGAAAGGTCGCTGGCGTAGAAAATGTCCAAATAATCGGAGTTTTCCGCAAGCATATCCTTTTCCCTCAGGATCTGCTCCACTCTGTTTATGACGATACTGGAAGGATTGATTATATTGATGTCCGGATATATCCGAGCCAGATTCTTCTTTATAAGCGGATAGTGGGTGCATCCCAGAATGAGATCGTCGATCTGATTGTCCCTGATGAAATCGTCCATGTAGTATCTTATGGTGCTGTCCATGATGGGATGGTCGATTATTCCCTCCTCGATCAGCGGAACGAAGGCAGGACAGGCTGTTTCGTGGATCTTAGCATCCTTCCCCTTCTCCCGGATCATGCGGCTGTAGGCGTGAGAGCCTATGGTCACCTTGGTTCCTATGATACCCAGGTTCGAATCGCCTTTGCATGTCAGGGCCGCCTCCTCGGCAGCCGGTGAAATTATGCCCAGTATGGGGATCTGAGGGAATCTCTCCTGCAGTTCATCAAGACAGGTCGCGCTGACTGTGTTGCAGGCGATGACGATCATCTTGACATCTTTTTTCACGAGAAAATCGGCGATCTGTGTCGAAAATCGCCTGATGGTGGTCACCGCCTTGGACCCGTAAGGGGTCCTGGCAGTGTCTCCAAAATATATGATCCGCTCCTGTGGAAGCTGTCTGCGAAGGTATGGTATGCAGCTCAGCCCGCCCAGTCCGGAATCAAAAAAGCCTATTGGCCTGTTATCCATCTGATTACCTCTACTGACATTGAATTATGCACTGCGATATTATACAATAGTCCCACCGAAAAGAAAAGTCAATGGAGGAAGATATGTCACCTGCACAGGCAACAAAAAGAAGCGATCAGGACCCCCGATATCAATGGGATATCCAGGCTATGATACCCGATGAGTCAGTTATCGACGGGCAGCTTGCGGACATCGAGAAAAAGGCAACGGAATATGCCGATAGATTCAGAGGACATCTGGCCGATGACGCCTCCACCCTGGCCGCTGCTTTTATCGAACACGACCGGATCTGGCGCGATCTGGAAAAGATATACGTTTATGCCCATATGAAGCGGGATGAGGACAACAGCGTCCCAAGATATCAGGCTCTTTCGGACAAGTGTATGGCAGTGATCGCAGGCGTCTCAGCTGCACTGTCCTTCTTCTCACCTGAGCTTTTAAGCTCCGACGAGGACAGGATCTACGGCTTCCTTGAAGAAAACGAGGATCTGAAAACCTATGATTTCGCCATCCATGACGCATTTCGCCTAAAAGACCACGTTCTCAGCGACGCCGAAGAGAACATAATGGCGCAGATGAGCGAGATCACAGGTGCTACAGGTGATATCTTCACCATGCTCAACAATGCGGATATGGCCTTCGGAAGCATCCTGAACGAAGATGGTGACGAAGAAGTCCTTACCCACGGAAACTACATAAGATTCATGGAGAGCCATGATCGAAGTGTCCGAAAATCCGCCTATGAAGCAATGTACAAGCCATACGAGGATCTGATCAATACCATTGCGACCACCTACAACTACAACACCAAGGCAGACGTTGTAAGCGCCAGGATAAGGAAATACGGCTCCTCGAGAGAGGCGGCCCTGGCTTCCGACAATATCCCGGGAGAGGTTTACGATAATCTTGTTACTGTCGTTAACAAACATCTGCCCGCGATGCACGAATTTATCGCTCTGAAGAAGCGTTTGCAAGGCCTGGATCAGTTCAGGATGTACGATATGTACACCCCTCTCATCAGGCTTCCTAAAAAGGATTACCCCTTCGAGGAGGGACTCGATATCATAAGAGCCGCTCTGGCTCCCTTTGGTCAGGATTATATCGATAAAATGAACGAGGGCATCGACCGGAGATGGATAGATGTGTACGAAAATGAGGGCAAGACCAGCGGAGCCTACAGCTTTGGTTCCTACGACAGCTACCCCTACATCCTGCTCAACTACACGGATACCCTGAATGACGTATTCACCATAATCCACGAAATGGGCCATTCCATGCACTCCAGATATACCAGAGCATCTCAGCCCTATGTCTACGGTGGACATTCCATTTTCACCGCCGAGGTGGCATCCACAGTCAACGAGTCTCTTCTGATGCATTATCTCCTTGACAATGCAGAAGACGTTGAAATGAGAAAATACCTGCTCAACATGCATCTGGACGCTTTCAGGACCACCCTCTTCCGCCAGACCATGTTCGCGGAATTCGAGGATCTGACCCATAAGACGATTGAATCCGGTGACCAGCTGACTGCTCAGTGGTTATGTGACGAATATGCCGCTCTCAACGAGCGTTACTATGGGCCCGAAGTTGCCGATGATGAGATCATAAGGTTCGAATGGGCACGCATCCCCCACTTTTACAAGGCCTTCTACGTTTATAAATACGCTACGGGCTATTCTGCAGCAACGGCTATCTCGGCTAAGATCCTGGCCGAAGGCGCTCCCGCTGCCGAAAAGTACATAGAATTCCTTAAAACAGGCGAATCGGACCATCCCATCGAACTTCTGAAGATCGCCGGTGTGGATATGAGCAGTCCCGAGCCTGTTGAAAAGGCAATGGTTGCCTTTGAAAGCATACTTGAAGAGCTTGGATCTCTCGTATAAAGCTAAGATCTGCAGATGTTGGAGTGAAGAACATGACAAACAAGACTATCTCAGTGTTCCAGAACGGAGCGAACGATCTTTCTGAACAGACTTATACATCACTGAAGGAAAGCCTCATCGGGCGCGGTTATACCGTTCTGGATGAGTATTCTGAGGAGGCCGGGCTCATCGTCTGTATCGGCGGTGACGGAGCCCTTCTGAGGACCATCCATGCCTGTGATTTCCCCGACTGTCCGATAGTCGGCATCAACACAGGTCATCTTGGTTTTTTCCAGGACGTTCTACCTGAAAACATAGAGGATTTCCTGGATCAGTACGAATCGGGCGAATACGACATCCAGAAGCTGAATACCGTACGGTGTGTGGTCGCTGACGCCTCAGGCTCTGAGCACGTCCACGTTGGACTCAACGAGATCGCCATAATGGGCAACCGTTCAAGTTCCATCCATCTGGACATATCCATCGGAGACTGCCCTATCGAGCGCTTTTCGGGCGACGGTCTCGTAGTTGCATCTTCTGCCGGAAGTACTGCATATAACTACTCTCTGGGCGGAGCCATTGCAGATCCAAGGCTCAGACTGCTTCAGGTCACACCCATGGCACCTATGAACACGACGGCATACAGATCCTTTACTTCCAGCATACTTCTGCCATCGGATCTGTCCCTTGGTGTAGTGCCTGAGAAGGCAGAGAATCACATCTACGTCATAAACGACGGTAACGAGAACGAATATCACAATATCAAAAGCATCGAAGTGGGCGTATCGGAGACATCGGTCCATCTTGTACGTCTCAAGGGCTATGACTTCTGGAGCAAAGTAAAGGACAAGTTCCTCTGATACACTGACATGGCTGATTTCAGATTCACGGTAACAGACGAAGAACAGGGTCAGGAAGTGCGCCTCCTTATGAGGAAGCACTTCGATTTTTCTTCACGTCTGAGAAACAAGATCAAGCGAAACCATCTTCTCATGATCAACGGTAAGCCGGCTGAAGGCTTTCATCGTGTATCCTCAGGCGATGTGGTCTCCGTAGAACTCCCCGATGAAGTCAGTCGTTTCGAGCCTGAGAACATTCCACTCGATATCGTCTACGAGGACGAAGATCTCATGGTGATAAACAAGGCACCGGGAATCGTTGTCCACCCCACCAAGGGCCATCTCGACGGAACCATAGCAAACGCCCTCATGTATCACATGGGCCAGACCGGCGAGAAGTTCAAGATCCGCTTCGTCAATCGACTTGATATGGATACTTCAGGCCTGATCGTCGTCGCCAAGAACGCCTACACTCAGACAGGATATATCGCACAATCTGACAAAGGCAACGTAACCAAGGTGTATTACGCCCTCGTACACGGCTCTGTTTCCTCTTCTGAGGGCACTATAGACCTTCCAATAGCTTCTCCCCTGCCCGAAAGCAAAAAAAGGCGCATATCTGAAGATGGGGCCCCGTCTGTGACTCATTACGAACTGATCGAGTCATTTGAGGACTACAGTCTTCTGAGGATCCGGCTGGAGACGGGAAGGACCCATCAGATCAGAGTACACCTTTCTCATATAGGTCACCCCATCGCAGGCGACCTGCTCTATGGCGGAAGACAGGACATAATCACCCGCCAGGCTCTTCACGCAGCCTCCCTTGCCTTTGAACATCCCGTAAAAAAAGAAGCGCTTTCATTTGAAGCGCCTCTTGCTGACGATATCAGAACTGCTATTCTCTCTCTAAGACCTGACTCATCTTTTTCTTTTTGAGCTCTGTTTCCATGATCTCCTGTATTCTTCTAAGTTCCTGGTGTACCATGCATGGTTCCTCAGCCTTGTTCCGTTCACATTCCTTCTTCATACAATGAGTTATGGCAACATCGTCCTCGAGAAGTTTAATCACATCATAAAGAGTCACGTCATCGAGAGAGACGTTCAGGTAATAGCCGCCCTTGTTTCCTCTCTCGGATCTGACGATATCGTGCATCTCAAGTTCACGAAGTATCTTGTATGCGAAAGCCCTCGGTACATTTTCCTCATTACATATCTCAGTTACATTATGGATGTCTCCATCCTCAAGTGCTCTGCAGATCCTGAGTGCATAATCGCTTTTCTTAGTGATGATCATCTGTTTCTCCTTATTTGTTGATATGGTTTACTGGTAGCTCTCCTTTGGCTTGGGAGCTTCTCCGTATTTATACTTGATGAGTTCCGTTACCGTCACTATCTGATAACCGTTTTTCAAAAGCCATGGCACGATCTTTTCAGTGGCCTCAGCCGTTTCCTTATGGATGGAATGCATCAGGATGATCTTGCCGTCGAGCTTCTTGGTCTTCTTGACCTTGTTGAATATCTTCTTTGCATTCCTTGACTGCCAGTCCAGGGTGTCGACCTTCCACAGGATCGCCGGCATATCGGCCGCCTCCAGGACCTTCTTGTTGTAGGCTCCGTAAGGTGGCCTGAACAGTGTGGGTCTGACACCGGTCACCTTGGAAATGGCGTCGTTGGTCTTCTTTATGTCTTTTTTTATCTTGTCCTTTGACAGAGTCGTATAGTCATCGTGTTTCCATGAATGATTTCCTATCTCACAGCCCATGTCATAGGCCATTTTAGCTGTATCCGCATCTCCCTTGACCCTGTTACCCACATAGAAGAATGTGGCTACGGCGTGATTTTTCTTCAGGCATTCCAGGATGCGTCTCTCACTTTTGCCTCCCGGTCCATCGTCATATGTGAGAGCGACCATTGGTTTGTCAGGATCTATGTATCTGTCGACTACTCTGGCCCTGACAGTGGGTCCCATGTAGTCTCTGAGCATACTGACCGATATGACACCCTCATCTTCATCTATCACGGTCCCCGGATCAAAGAAGAATGTTACGTTATTGTCGGATATGGCAAACTTATTGTAGTTGTCCGCATCATCGGAGAGGAAGTTTTCCTCGTTGCCCGTATGCTTCTTCTCGTCGTAGGTAGTCCTCAGATATTCTTGTACGAAGACTGAAGCCTTTTCCCTGTATTCCGGAGTCATGACCTGTATGGGTTTCAATGTCCTCAGGTCATCTGTGGACATAAGCCAGGTGTCGATGGAAGTATCTACTTCCTCCATCTTCTTGTCCGATTCAGCATACTCCTCAGTGTAAATGGCCAGAGTGTATGCACCGGTCCCCGAGTCATATACAGCAGAATCTATGAGCAGGACATGCTGGAGGGGTCTGTACAGGAAATCGTCGCCTTCCTTCTTCTCCCTTTTGCTCTCCTCACTCTCTATCCTTTCGCGAAAACTCTTCTGGATCTCCTTGATCCTCTGATCGCGGAAGACTGCCATATCCTCGTTGTATGAAGCATCGTATCTTATGGCGATGGCCGCACTGTCGGAGTAATCATAACTCACCACACGTCTGCCCGCCTCAGGCAGTACATGCATGCTGCGAAACTTCTGGTCTACCCTGTTCTGGAAGTCATCTTCATCCTCATAGACCTTGAATATGATCTGAGGTGCCATGTATATGGTAATAGAAGCAACAGCAAGAACCACTGCAAGAATGGCCAATATGAGATTCAATCTGTTCTTTTTTGTTTCGTTCTCTCTGTCCTCCATTTTACCCCGTCAAAATCATATATATCATTTTATACTATACTACATTTGTCAAATATTATAGCACATAATAAAAAGTTTGTCATAGCCCTTGAAATCTATCGCAGATAATGTATAATTGAACTCGCCGCAATTGTAAGTGGCAGCCATGCGGATATGGCGGAACTGGCAGACGCGCACGGTTCAGGTCCGTGTCGGAGCAATTCGGTGGAGGTTCGAATCCTCTTATCCGCACCATATGAAACTGTTGCATCGTTGCAATAGTCTAGACATAGGAACAGGCCCCACCGGGGTCTGTTCTGATTTATAGTGATCTTTCAAGATGGATAGTGATCTTTCAAGTTGGATAATGATCTTTCAAGCCAAAACCATGTATGAATCCAGGATAATCGATGATTTATACAAGTTTTTACCCTCAAATACCTCTATATTTTCTCAAAACTTGAATGAATTCCAGCAAATTCGAAATCTATGCAGGGTTAGAACGAACAAACCCTGCATCAAATCGATCAATACCCAAATCCATTCAAATATCAGAACTGTTTCGCTTCACGCCCACGCCCTTTTGGCTTCGATTCCCTTCCCCATATGGCAAACAGACCCCAAAGGGCGGGGTCTGTTCTGATTTATAGTGATCTTTCAAGTTGGATAGTGATCTTTCAAGCCAAAACCATGTATGAATCCAGGATAATCGATGATTTATACAAGTTTTTACCCTCAAATACCTCTATATTTTCTCAAAACTTGTATGAATTCCAGCAAATTCGAAATCTATGCAGGGTTAGAACGAACAAACCCTGCATCAAATCGATCAATACCCAAATCCATTCAAATATCAGAACTGTTTCGCTTCACGCTCACGCCCTTTCGGCTTCGATTCCCTTCCCCATATAGCAAACAGACCCCAAAGGGCGGGGTCTGTTTTGCTATGGAGCGGATGAGGGGAATCGAACCCCCGACGCGAGCTTGGGAAGCTCGAGTTTTACCATTAAACTACATCCGCAAAAGGTGTGTCGTTGTGGTCGATCCATATTGGGGATCGGGCGGATGTGCGACCGCCCGATCCCGCGAAAGAATCATTATTTGAGTTCAGATGTGCAGTTGGGGCAGCGAGTCGCCTCGATGCTGATCTCCGACTTGCAGAAGGGGCACTCCTTGGTGGTTGCTTCTTCCTCTTCCTCTTCGCTTCTTGCCTTGTTCATGGCCTTGATGATGCAGAATATCACAAATGCAACGATGATGAAGTTGATGACTGCCATGATGAACTTGCCGTAGGTCAGTGTGGCTCCACCAAGCTGGACTGCCAGATCGGCAAAGTTGTCACCTACGAACAGACCGATGATCGGGTTCAGGATATCATCCACAAGTGATGTTACGATGGCAGTCAGAGCTCCGCCGATGATGATACCGACAGCCATGTCCATGACGCTGCCCTTCATTGCGAATTCCTTGAATTCATTGATAAAGTTTTTCATTATGATTCCTCCTAGGGTTAATTAGAATTATTATTTCTGCTACCGACTCTCAGGTCCTAGCAGCATAATCGCGCAAGGGAGATTGTAGCACAATTAAAAAAATTGGGCAAGACGTAAGCCGGGTTCTGTATCTGACGATCATCTATCTGGGACAGACGTCTCCGCCTGCCTCAAGCGACCTACCTTCCGGGCGGCAGCGGGCTACTGCCGGGGCAAAGCCCCAAAGCCCTTTTTGGTCTTGCTCCGGATGGGGTTTACACGGAAGACATGTTACCATGCCCTCCCGTAAGCTCTTACCTTACGATTTCACCCTTACCACGGCATTACCCGTTTCGGCGGTGTGTTTCTGTTGCACTTTCCCTATGGTTACCCACGCCGGACGTTATCCGGCATCCTCGCCCTGTGGAGCCCGGACTTTCCTCACGCAGTCCGAAACTGCGCGCGATCGTCTGTCTTACCCAAAATTATTTACAACGTATACGGATTCGTATTTGAAACTGCCTCTATGACCTCAAGCTTCAGACCGGCTCCTCTGGCAACCGCCCTCAGCTGTGCAGCCATACACTCGGTGAATATCTTCTCGGTTCCGTAATGGCCCGCATCGATGACCGTAAGGCCCATTGCCTTTGCATACTGGGCTTCGTGAAGCTTCAGGTCTCCGGTGATGTAGGCGTCGCAGCCAAGCCGGGCAGCCCTATAGACGAATTCGCCTCCCGCACCCGTGCAGAATGCGACCTTCTCGATTTTGTCCTTGCCGCCGTCGACGCAGCGGATGTAATGTTTAGGCAGATCCAGACATTTCTCCACATGAGTGCAGAACTGCTTGAAATTCATGGGCTTCTTAAGATAGCCTATGTTACCCACCTCGTCAACGTCGTATTCGAACTCGGTCTCCTCGTCGTTTTCGATCTCGAAGAGATGAGCGCTCCTGCCGTCGAAACTTATCCTCTGAACATAGAGGTGGCTGTAATCCTCTTCGTCCTCATCGTACATCTCATCGTCGTCCAAAAGTTCCTCGTCAACCTCATCATCACTGAGTGATGAAGTAAGATCCGGGACCAGCGCCGATATCAGGGCTTTTTCGTCCACGTCTCCATCCCATTCGCAGGGAAGAGCGACGTTCTGGAGTCCCAGCAGTTTGGCCAGATAAATGTTGTTTCCCATTACAGCCGTGTCAAATGGCAGGTGGGACGAGTATACTCCAATGCCTGCCTTGACCAGGGCCATCACATATCTTCCCGCCGGAGTGTCGGCAGAGACCCTCTTTAGGGGCTGAAAAAGCAACGGATGGTGGGTTATTATCATATCCACCTTCTTTCGCTTCGCCTCGGCTATGATGTCATCATTTATCTCCAGACAAACCAGGACCCGGCTGATATTCTTCTTACCGCAGTCCACCTGTATCCCCGATGGATCTTCATCGTGCCACCAGCTAGGTGCGATCTCCTCTATGAGTTCTACTAATCTTGTCGTTTTCATTCTTCTTCCTCTTCTCTACGTTCCTCCAGAAGGGACCACAGTTCCCGCATTTTGGACAGATAATCTATGGAGTATTCTGCGTAGTCGATAGCTCTCTCGTCAGGTGCCTTTGCCTTCTTCAGTCCTGTAAGCGTATTCTCATACATCTGCACTCTTCTATCGAGATGATCCCCCACAGGGCCTGAGGCTTTCATCATCCAGATGGGTACATCGAAGTGTATATCCGGAACATCCGGCTCAGATAGAGTTTCTCTTATCCCCTCGGCAAGATCCTCTCCTTTTGGTGCGACCGTCATTATCTCCGGAAGAAAATCTCCCTCCTCGACTACATCCTCACTCAAAAAAACGAAGTCGTATTCGAGGAGCCACTTCCTGAGCGGGCCGGCCGCCGTCCTTGGCTGAAGCACCAGCCTTTTATAGGAGCGGGTCTTCTCAAGATCTGCGGACAGTATATCGCGGATAAGCAGTCCTCCCATGCCGGCGATGACCACCACATCCACTTCCCCGGATCCCAGGACATCAAGCCCGTCTCCAACGCGAAAACTCACGTCATTTCCGAACTGTCCTGCCCCAAAAGAAGACTTTGCCTTTGCAAGGGAAGCTTCACTTATATCCGTAAGCACCACCCTGGGCGATATTCCCTTCTCGTAAAGATACAGGGGTAGATAGCCGTGATCGGTGCCAACGTCTGCAATGGACTCGCCGGGTCGAACTTTATCTGCCATGATCTGCAGTCGATGGGACAGCTTTCTGGGTTCTTCAGACCAAACCATAGGTTCTCTCTTCTCCAGCCTGCTGGTCTACTCCAGGTAATCCTTCAGCTTCTTGCTTCTGGTCGGATGTCTGAGCTTACGCAGCGCCTTGGCCTCGATCTGCCTGATACGTTCTCTCGTAACGTCGAATTCCTTACCGACTTCTTCCAGAGTGCGTGCTCTGCCGTCTCCAAGACCGTATCTGAGTTTGAGTACCTTCTGCTCCCTTTCGGTCAGAGTGTCCAGAACATCCATGAGCTGTTCCTTCAGCATGGAAAATGCAGCCGCCTCAGCCGGTGCCGGAGCATCCTCGTCGGGGATGAAGTCCCCGAGATGGCTGTCTTCCTCTTCACCGATAGGCGTTTCCAGAGAAACGGGTTCCTGGGCGATCTTCTGGATCTCCTGGACCTTCTCGACTGTGATGCCCATCTCCTGAGCTATCTCATCGGGAGTCGGCTCTCTTCCCTGCTCCTGAAGCATCTGACGGGATACTCTTATGAGCTTGTTTATTGTCTCGACCATGTGGACGGGGATCCTTATGGTCCTGGCCTGGTCTGCAATAGACCTTGTGATGGCCTGACGGATCCACCATGTGGCATATGTGCTGAACTTGAATTCCTTGCGGTAGTCGAACTTATCGACGGCCTTGATCAGGCCCAGGTTGCCCTCCTGGATCAGATCCAGAAACAGCATGCCTCTGCCCATGTATTTCTTGGCGATGGATACGACGAGACGCAGGTTGGCCTCACAGAGCATCTGTTTGGCATAATCGTCTCCTGCTTCTATCCTCTTGGCCAGTTCCACTTCCTCTTCCTTGGTAAGGAGGGGCACCTTGCCGATCTCCTTCAGGTACATGCGGACAGGATCCTCGACGGAAATTCCCTTTGGGACCTCTTCGACCTTGTCGTCCTCTTCCTTGCTTTCGGCCTCAAGTTCTGCAAGATCGCTCTCGTCGGGCTCCTCCTGCTCGATAAGTTCGATCTTATTCTTGAAGATCTCATTGAGGACTTCGTTGGCCTTTTTCTTGGATATCTTGAACTCGGCAAGATAAGCCTGAACTTCATCGTTGGACAGTGACGGTCTCTTCCTGGCCTTGCCTCTGTTTATCAGTTTCTCGAGAGCAGCCTCCTCCTTGGTCTGCTTGAAGACCTTACTGTCGGTGCCCTTTTTGAGTATGTCGGCGATATTGCTCTTGAAACTGTCGAGTTCGGCATCGGCGATACGTTCAGCATCGGTCCTGTTGTCTTCGACTACAGGCTCTTCTGCCCTGGCCTCTTCCACCTTGTCGGCTTCCTTGACGGGTGCGGACTTCTTCGGCGCCGTCTTCTTTGCAGCCTTTTTGGCCGTAGTCTTCTTCTCTGCAGCCTTCTTCTCCGTCGCCTTCTTAGCTGCCGGTTTCTTCTCAGCCGTCTTCTTTGCTGTCGATTTTTTCTCCCCGGTCTTCCCGGCTGCAGTCTTCTTCTCAGCGGTCTTCCCGGTTGCCGGCTTCTTAGCCTCAGACTTCTTCGCAGTTGTTTTCTTTTCTGCAGTCTTTTTAGCGGCAGTTTTTTTCTCCGCAGGCTTCCCGGCAGCCGTCTTCTTTTCCGGCTCCTTCCTGGTCGTCTCTTTCTTCGCAGTCTTCTTAGTGGTTTTCTTTTCCGCCATCTTTATACTCCCTGTCCTTTCAGTTTCTTCTGGATCTCCGCCTGTTCTCTCATCAGGTCTGCCAGATCATTGTCATCTATAGTTTCATCGGCCAGCGACAGTTTCCAGGTGATCTCCTGGTCTCTTCGCTCCAGTTCTCTTCTTCTTACAAAGGCAATGCATTCCCTGAATGCCTGTTCCTCTCTATCTTCCGGTATGGATATCCCCTCTATCTCGCAGAGGATGTCGTATATCTCCGGATCGGCCTGATCTCTGAACACCGATGCTGTCAGAGGACGAGGCCTGTCATCGGCTGATCTTATGAGATCATATATCTGCCTCGCCTGTTCTCCCGTGAATACCAGTTCCTGAACATCCTCGGGAAGCTCTGTGAACCGTTGCTGGAGCATCATCAGCCTGGCAAGTGTCTTCTCATCCTCATTCATTGAATCCGAGACCTCTTCGGCCACCCGGGCAGATATATGAGGAGAAGCATCCTTCCCAGCCCGATATTCCATTTCGATAGCTCTCTGGGATATTCCCGTCTCTCTGGCTATCTTCTGTATATACAGATCGGCTTCCACCGGCTTCATGGCTCTCAGGGCCCCGATCATTTCTCTCAGGAAGTCCAGTCTCTGCTGTTCATCATCAAGGTCGTACCTGCTCCTGATACGATCTATTTTGAAGTCCCCGTAGGGAAGAGCTTTTTCGGCAAGCTCCAGGAAGGCTTGCCTTCCCTTTGATTTTATGAAATCGTCTGGGTCCTTGCCATCGGTGACCTTGAGCACCCTGGCCTTACAGTCAGCCTCGTAGAGGATGTCTATTCCCCTCATGGCTGCGTTCTGTCCTGCTTCATCAGCATCGTAGGAAAGGATCACGTTCCTGGTGTACCTCTTGATCAGCGCCGCCTGCTGGGGTGTGAGCGCCGTTCCAAGAGATGCGGCTACGTTTCTTATCCCCGCCTGATAGAGGGCGATCACATCCATATATCCTTCGACAAGTATTATCCTGTCTTCTTTCGATGCCTCGGACTTTGCCAGATTCAATCCGTAGAGATTGTTTTTCTTCTGGAAGACCGACGACTCGGGTGAGTTGAGATACTTGGGTTCCCCCTCACCTATTATCCTTCCTCCAAAACCGATCACCCTGCCCGATGTGTTTATTATGGGGAAGATCACCCTGTCTCTGAATTTATCGTAGTATCTGTCTCCCGATCTTGATGCCAACCCAAGTTCAACAAGTTTATTATGGTCGATCTTCTGGGCCACCAGATGATCCAGCAGACTCTGCCACTGCCCGTCTGCATATCCAATGCCGAAGAGGTTCATTGTCTCTTCCGATATCCCCCTTGACTTCATGTAATCATAGGCGGGATTTGCCTTTTCACGAAGGGCCTTGTAGAAGAACCTGGCTGCCAGCCTGTTGATCTCGTATAGTTCTTCCTTCTCCTTGTTTGGGGCGAAGGATCCGGTGATCTCGATGCCGTATTCCCTGGCCAGCATCTCCACAGCTCCACGAAAGTCCAGATTATAGTATTTTTCTACAAAGGCAATGACATCGCCGGAGGCTCCGCATCCGAAACATGTGAAGATCTGCTTGTCTGCAGAAACAATAAAAGAAGGTGTTTTTTCCTTGTGAAAGGGGCAGAGTCCCTTGTAGTTGCGTCCCGCCTTCTTCAGGGGGACGACCCTGCCGATCACATCGACGATATCACACCTGCTTTTTATTTCTTCTACTGTATTGTTCTGACGGTCTCTTGCCACGTTACCCCTTAAAATTGCAATGTACAGCCTACATTACATATATACGTCGCAAGTCATAAAATCCTTTTTATAAACTAAAGTTTTCTGTATGCGTGGAAGGCGTATCTGTCGGTCATTCCGGCTATATAATCCTTGACCAGATCTTCACGGTCATATTCGTCTTCCAGCACCTTGAGATATGATGGCAATCCTTCGGGATGTACCATGTAATAATCGAAAAGTCCTCCGATGATATTGTCTATATCCTCGATCTCTTCTATGCACTTGACTCTGGGATCGTTGTAGACGTTCTTGAACATGAAACGTCTGAGATCATTCATTATCCTGTACTTCTCTTCGCTGAGTCTTGCTTCAGGCTGTCCGTATGTGTTCGATATCATATCTCTGACCAGAGTATCTATCCTCTCCTTATGGGTCCTGCCAAGTATCCTGATGCTCTCCTGCGGCAGATCCTCGGTGGTGATTATGCCACTTGAAATGGCATCGTCGATATCATGGTTGATATATGCTATACGGTCGCTGATCTTGACCACCTGACCTTCTACTGTCATGGGAAGGGTCGGCCCGGTATGGTTGAGGATGCCGTCTCTCACCTCTTCGGTCAGATTCATTCCCCTCCGCTCTGAGGAAGACTCCAGTACATCCACCACTCTGAGGCTCTGTTCATTGTGTCTGAATCCCTTGCTGTATATCCTGTCCAGAACGAATTCACCCTGGTGTCCGAAGGGAGTATGCCCAAGATCGTGACCCATGGCGATAGCTTCCGTAAGGTCCTCGTTGAGCCCTGCGCCTCTGGCAATGGTCCTGGCGATCTGGGAAACTTCGATGGTATGGGTCAGCCGGGTACGATAATGATCCTCTTCGGGGGCGATGAATACCTGGGTCTTGTGCATCAGCCTGCGAAAGGATTTTGAATGGATGATCCGGTCCCTGTCCCTCTGATAATCGGTCCTGATATCGCAGGGCTCCTCGGCCACCTTCCTGCCCCGGCTCTCATCGGCCCTGGCTGCATAAGGGCTCAGGATCTCATGTTCTCTTTTTTCGATCAGTTCTCTGGTATTCATTAGTCTGGCCCTACTCTCTTCCCGTAGATCCGAAACCTCCGGCTCCTCTATCTGTATCGCTGAGATCATCGACCGTCTCAAGTTCCATCCTCTCGTAGGAACAGAGTACCATCTGGGCGATCCTGTCGCCGTCTTTTATCTCGAAATCATCTTCTCCAAGATTGATAAGGGGCACCATGATCTCACCTCTGTAGTCACTGTCGATGGTGCCTATTCCGTTTACCAGTCCTATTCCGTGCCTTATGGCAAGTCCGCTTCTGGCTCTTATCTGTATCTCAAAGCCAACGGGGATCTCCACAAACAGCCCTGTAGGGACCAGAGCCCTGCCTCCACTGGGGATCACCATCGGCTCTTCGATATATGCCCTGATATCCATACCGGCGGAGCCGACTGTCTCATATTCAGGCACCCTGCCCGATTTTGTTATGATCTTGACCCTGTTGCCTTTGCACATTGTTACGCTTCCACTATTCCCTTAAGATCCAGGTCCTGTCCCGTTACGGCTGCCGCGCAGTATCTCGAAGGATCTCCGATTATTCCGGCGACTCTGAGTATATCTTCCTTCGTCACCTGATCGAAGGATCTCAAAGCTTCGTCGGGATCGATTATTCTATCCAGGAGCAGTTTGTTCTTCCCGAGATTGAACATTCTGCTGTTGATATTCTCCAGGCCGAATATAAATGAACTCTTGACCTGTTGCTTTGCCATCGCAAGTTCCTCGTCGCTGACCCCATCGGTCCTGATGCTGTCCAGTTCTTCTTTTATGGCTTCTATTGCCTTTGGGGCATTCTCGTGAGCCACACCGGCATAGATATTGAAGAAACCGCTTTTGCTCGCCAGCACGTTCATTGAGGCAACAGAATATGCAAGGCCCTTTTCCTCTCTGATGTTCTGGAAGATACGTGAACTCATGCTGCCTCCGAATATGGAGTTCAGGAGGACCATTGCATAGTAGTCGTCATCTCCAAGGGAGATGGACGGACAGGCCATGCAGATATGTGTCTGCTCTATATCCTTCACCTTGACTCTGAAGTCGGTCTCATAAGGCTTTTTCTCCATATCGGGAGCATCTTTAG
>Ga0256406_1001585_pt1 | contig 36013 bp, 32 predicted proteins | sample RumenRJG_03DNA_FD_185986 | JGI IMG/M metagenome (GOLD analysis project Ga0256406, IMG submission 185986) | Bovine rumen microbial communities from Lethbridge, Alberta, Canada - RJG_03 | ecosystem: Host-associated > Mammals > Digestive system > Stomach > Rumen | place: Canada: Alberta | collected...
AAAAGGACCGCTGCACACCATGACGTCCATACATCCGTGCAGCGGTCCTTCTTGATTGTTGTTGTCGAAAATTCTTATCTTTATTGCTGTTATGCGCGCAATTAACGCTTGGAGAACTGGGAAGCCTTTCTCGCTTTCTTGAGTCCGTACTTCTTTCTCTCCTTCATTCTCGGATCTCTTGTCAGGAATCCAGCTGCCTTCAGCTGAGCCTTATACGCATCTGCGTCTGCCTCAACCAGCGCTCTGGAAATTCCCAGTCTGATTGCTCCGGCCTGACCTGTGAATCCGCCGCCGTTTACCAGCGCGATGACATCATACTTTCCTTCGCAGCCTGCAACAGCAAACGGTCTTACCGCTTCCTGCTTCAGAAGCTCTGTCGGGAAATACTCGCCCAGATCTTTCTTATTTACGATTACTTTTCCAGTTCCAGGGAGCAGTCTTACTCTGGCAACTGAAGATTTTCTGCGTCCTGTGCCGTAATACTGAACGTTAGCCATTCTCTATGTCCTCCCTTTCCCTAAAACTTCAGTTCTTCCGGCTTCTGAGCCTCATGCTTGTGCTCAGGTCCGGCATATACGTGCAGCTTCTTGAACATCTGTCTTCCGAGGCGGCCGTTCGGGAGCATTCCCTTAACAGCGTGCTTGATAACCTCTTCCGGCTTCTTGTCCAGCATTTCCTGAAGAGTTGCCTCTTTCTTTCCGCCCGGGAATCCGGAATATGTGACATAGATCTTATCATGCAGCTTCTTGCCTGTAACAGCGATCTTCTCAGCGTTGATCACAATTACATTGTCTCCGCAGTCAACATGCGGTGTGTAAGTCGGCTTGTTCTTTCCTCTGAGAACAGCAGCAACCTGAGAAGCGAGTCTTCCGAGTGTCTGTCCCTCAGCATCGACAACATACCACTTACGTTCAACCGTTTCCGGCTTCGCAATGAATGATTTCATTTGTCTGATCCTTTCTACCTACTGGATTGGAGCATCATCTCCAACGTTTTCGGCTCTGCCTACTGAGATGTCCTCCTGGATGGCTTTATGCGCACACGTCCATAAGACGATAAGGCATCCTGGTCGGCATCACTAATATGAATTAGCCCGCTAAGCTTACGGACGTTTCCATCCTGCCCGCGGAATTGTGCTTACGCACCGATACATTATACTTTACGACAAAAGAAAAAGCAATCCGTTTTATCCGGATTTTCCGGAATATTTTCGGATTGCTGTTTCAAGGAGAAGCCTCTGTCAGCTTCCCGTATATGCTGTGCTATGAGATCAGAACCAGGCCGTTCTGCTCGGGCTGCGCCCATTTCGTCTGATCCTTCATCTTACACCAGCTTCCCTTCATCTGCCATTTTCTGCTCTTCCGGAGTCATCTTGGTGACGGCAATTCCCAGAGCCGCAAGCACGATCGTCATAAACGGCATGGTGAGATTGAAAATCGCATATTTAAAGTATACGCCAGTTGTTACACCGAGCGTTGTCGCGATAAACATTCCACAGGTATTCCATGGAACCAGAGGCGAGCTGACTGTGCCGGCTGACTCCAGCGCGTTAGACAGGCTCTTCGGATGCAGTCCCATCTTTCGGTACGCCGGAGCAAACATTCTTCCCGGAACAAGAATAGAAATATACTGTTCCGGCATCACAATATTAGAAAGCACACATGTCACTTCTGTTGCTGCGACCAGGCCCACTCCACTCTTGACGAAGCGGGTGATCTGATTAATGACAACCTCCAGCTGGCCGCTGCCCTCCATAATACCCCCGAACATCATCGCAATGACAGTCATAAGAATAGAAGACGCCATATTCATCAGTCCGCCCGTAGAAAGCAGGCTGTTCAGCGCAGGAATCTTGGTTTTACATACAAATCCATCTTTTGCGGCATTCATAATATCTCCGAATGTCACCCCTGCATGCTGGAAAACCAGATCTGCATTGTAAATCGAAAGATGCCCCTGGAAAATCGGCGCCATAACTGCTGCGGTAAGCATCCCGAGGGTAATTCCCGGAAGCGCCGGAACATGAAACGCGATCGAAAGAATAACCACCAGCGGCGGAATCAGGAGAAGCGGCGACACGGTAAATGTAGAGGCAATTCCGTGCATCAGACGGTCAACCTGCGTCATATCCACATTTCCGCCGGACGCATGCGTATATCCGTAAACCGCGAAGAAAACAATTGAAACCACATATGCCAGCACGGTCGATTTGATCATGTATTTTACATGGGTGAAGACGTCCGTTCCCGCCATTGCCGGCGCCAGGTTGGTGGTGTCCGAAAGCGGAGACATTTTATCGCCAAAATACGCTCCGGAAATAATTGCGCCTGCAGTCGGCCCGACCGGCATGCCCAGTCCTTTTCCAATTCCGATCAGCGCAAGTCCCATAGTCCCCATGGTTCCCCAGGAAGTTCCTGTAGCCAGGGATGTAATTGAACAGACCAGCAGAGCCGCTACCAGAAAAATCTTTGGAGACAGCAGCTTCAGTCCATAGTAAATCATCGTCGGAATGGTGCCGGACAGAAGCCAGACGCCGACCATCATACCGACAACAGCAAGAATCAGAATCGACTGCATCGCCTTATCGATGCCCGCGATCATCATCTGCTCAATCGCCGTCCAGCGATATCCGAGCCGCATGGTCATAATCGCGGCAATAATCACTCCCAGGAACATCGGAATATGCGGATCGACATGAAATTTCGCAATTCCGATTGACATAACGACAACCAGCCCCAGGAAGGATACCGCAGCTTCGCGAAATCTTGGTCGACGCGGCATTTTCTTCTTTTTCCCGTTCCCGGCTCCGGGGGTCTTGCTGCGTTTGCTTTCTTCACTCATATTGAAACTCTCCGTTCTTGTCAGCAGAAAAAATAAAAATCCGCCGTCAGCGACGACGGATACATCATGAATACATACCAATTATAAAATCTGCTGTATCGTTTTGCAACCAAATATTCATAAATAATTATGGATGAATATTACTTCAGAAAATCTTTCCAGAAACCATTTCCGTTCTGGCGGCTTGCCTTTACGCGCCGATACGCTTCCATTTTTTGGTTGAACGCAGCTTTTGCCCTTGCGCGTCCTGACTTTGTCAGAAGAAGCCCGAGCAGTGTCGTCAGCTTATAAAAATAGCGGAACATGCACTCAGTAGCCAGCAGGAAAACAATCATCAGCGCTGCGCACTTCAGGTTCATCGGACTGATTCCGAACAATTCATGATGCAGAAGAATCATCGAGAAAAATCCAAGCACCATGACGCCGATCATCGCCGCATGCAGAGTGTTCATCGGACGTGCCACGCGCGCCAGAATCAGGAACTCGCCCAGAGCGACCAGACCGGCTGAAGCCGTGGAAATGCTGGCCTGACTGATGTCCATAACCTGACCGAACAGCAGAAGCCCGCTGACGCTGAGGAATATTGTCACGCCGGCCGGAGTCGCCATTTTAAACGTATTCCCCAGAAAACTGCCCCGGATCTCACGATTATTCGGTTCCAGCGACAGCACAAAAGACGGAATGCCGATCGTGAACATGCTGATCAGCGTAATCTGAGACGGCTGAAGCGGATACTGAAATACACTGACCACGGAGAACATCGCCAGAAAAAACGAGAATATATTTTTTGTCAGGTACAGACTCGCTGTCTTGATGATATTATTGACAACGCGGCGGCCTTCTGCCACGACTTCCGGCATCCTCGAAAAATCGGAATCCATCAGAACAAGCTGCGCCGCATGAGAGGCCGCTTCGCTTCCGGACGCCATCGCAATCGATGTATCTGCGTCGCGGAGCGCAAGGATATCATTGACACCGTCTCCGGTCATTGCGACTTTATGGCCTTTTTTCTGAAGCTGCTGCACGATCTGGCGCTTCTGGTCCGGTGTCACACGGCCGAACACTACGGTATCCTCCGCCGCTTCTGCAATATCCCGCTCGTCTCGTAATTCACGCGCGTCTATATACCGCTCTGCGCCCTCGATACAGGCCTGTTTAGCGACTTCTGACACGGTAACCGGGTTATCGCCGGAAATTACTTTCACCTTCACTCCGTGTTCTGCAAAGTAACGGAATGTCTCCGGAGCCGCTTCGCGGATCGGATTCTGCAGCATGACGAGCGCGATCGGGTGAACATGGTGCAGCGTCTGTCCTTTTGGGGTTTCCGGAGTCACACCGAACACGAGCACACGGGCGCCTGTTTTTCCGCCCTCGTCCACACGGTCCTTCACCGGCGCGTACTGCTCTTCTGTCAGGACAAACTCCGGCGCGCCCAGGACCAGACTTCCCTCTTTATAAGTCACTCCGCTGTACTTGTACTTTGAAGAAAAACCACAAACATGATCCGGTTTTCTTCCGGAATTGATGGTGAATTTTTCCTTAATGGCAGACATCGTAATGTTGTCCGGATTCATTCCGACAGCAAGATCGCCCATCAGCGCCTCGGCTTCCTCCTCGGTCACATCGTCTCTCAGAAGCTGAAAATCACTGACTTTCATTTGATTTTCCGTGATCGTGCCGGTCTTATCCACACAGAGAACGTCGACCCTTGCCAATGTCTCTATGCAGCGCATGTTCTGTACCAGAACGTCCTTCTGCGCCAGCCTGAGAGCGCTGACAACCAGCGCCACGCTCGCCATCATATACAGCCCCTCCGGAACCATGCCCAGAACCGCTGCCACCATGGAAATCACACTGGCGCTGAATGCCTGATGCTGTACGATATACTGCTGATAGAAAAGAATTCCCCCGACCGGGATGATCAGAATTCCGATGATCAGAACCAGCCGGTCCAGAGACTTCACCATGTCAGACCGGGAATCGTTCTTCTCCTGCCGTGTCGCTTCCATCGTCAGTTTAGACAGGTAAGAATCGCTCCCTACCGCGATCAGCTGCACCATCGCCTCGCCGGAAACCACAAAACTCCCGGACATCAGCGAGTCACCCTGACGTTTTTCTATCTCATCCGATTCTCCTGTCAGGAGCGATTCATTAACCGACAGCTCGCCGTCCAGAACCCTGGCGTCTGCCGGAATCTGCATCCCTGAATTCAGAAAAATCACATCATCCAGAACCAGTTCTTCTGCGCGCAGCTCTCTGCGTGTCCCGTCGCGCACCGCCTCTACCTTAGGCATCTTGTCAAAACGCAGATGATCAAGGATATTCTTGGAGCGGATTTCCTGCATAATGCCAATAACAGTATTGGCAATCACAATCAGCATAAACGACAGATCCTTGAAGGAACCCACCATAATCAGCATGACTGCGAGAACCACAAAAATAAAATTGAAATACGTAAATATATTCTCCAGAACAATCTTTTTTACAGAATGAGTGGAGGTCTCTACTGGCGTATTGATCTTCCCGTGTCTGATCCGATCGCGAACCTGTTCAGACGTTAATCCCGGCATCCCCGTGCATCTTCCTTTCCGGAGCCGCAGCTCCCCAAACCTTCAACATGATTATCCGAATACTAACACACGACCAATAATAAATCAACGCGTGCATTCCCTGAGCTGCAGGGGTGCGCACGCGCTGTCACAGACTCTGCAGTTCTGCAGAGCAATGCAATGGACATCCTAAATAAAACGATTCCGTTAAAATACCTTTGAAGCCAAAATCGCGAAGCGGCGTTTCATATGGTTGGCGTCAAAGTCATAATCTCTGAGGAAATACGTCATGATCAGTCCCAGGAAATCACCGATAAGCATGGTGCAGAGATTATGCTTCTCATCCGTGCTCAGCTCCGGATCCATGTTATCCTCCAGCATCTTGAGGAGCCCCTTGTACATTTCTTTTTCTTCATCCGTAACCAGCACTGTAGTAATCAGCTTGGTGGTCAGAACCGGATATTTACATGCATCATCGATCATCCGGTTCATCAGGCTCATGATCAGTTCCCGTCCCTCCAGACGCGAAGTCTCATAGTAATCTTCCAGATTCTGATACTCTTCATCAGCAAGCGCCAGCAGCAAGTCATTGATTGTCGGGAAATGATTGAAGATCGTCGTTCTTGACATTCCTGCTTCTTCCGCAATATCGTTAAACGTGGCTCTCTGCAGACCCTCTTTTTCAAACAGCGACTTCGCCGCATCCATAATCGCCTGCCTGTTTCTTGCTTTTTTCCCCCATACTCTGCTGCTCATGCTCCATCCCTTTCCGGTTTTCTTTCACCCTCGCAGAACATCACTGCTGCTCAGCAAGGCAGTCTGTCTTTTTCTGAAAGAACACCTCTTACAAACAAGTACTCCCATCTAACATAAAAATGAATACTTGCAGATACATCACATTTATCATTTATTAAATTCTCTCACAATTGAACGGATTTTACAACACTGAGTTGCAAAAATCATGTAAAATTCAAGAATCCGCCACATTTTTTCGTACTGAAGACACAACAATTCTGTTACTCAAACAAAAATGAAAAAAATACCCCTGTGTACGCATATAATTATTCAACGATTATACGCCATTTTTATAATAATGTTCACGTCCCTGACGCTCCCGATCGGTGATTATTTACTCACCCGTTCTCATCACGCCTGAAACATACCCCTCCAATCCAGATTTTCCGGCAATCCTGCCTCCAGGAACGACCATATTTTGCCGATAAATCCCGCAATACATACATACAATCATTCATTCTCCGGACCCTTAGAATGTTATGGCCGTGCATACAGGAAACACCGCGGCAGCATAAAAATGCGCGGCCATCCGGCCGCGCACATGTCATTCACATTCTGTCACCACAAAATGCCTATTTCAGCACAACTTTGATGACTTTCTTTTTACCTTTGCGCAGAATCAGAGATCCGTCCTCTTTGAATGCGTCTTCGCGGATCGCAGTCTTTGGATCGGTGATCTTCTCTCCGTTAATCGATACACCGCCCTGTTCTACACTTCTGCGCGCTTCGCTGTTGCTCGGAGCCAGTCCGACTTCCTTCAGCAGAGTCAGAACGCCCTTTCCTTCACCTTCAAATTCAGAGCGCTTCATCTCCGCCTTCGGCAGATTATCCGACATTGCGTCGCCTCCGAACGCGGAACGAGCCGCTTCCTGCGCCTCTTCTGCTGCCTGTTCTCCGTGCACCATCTTGGTAACCTCGTAAGCGAGAATCTCTTTTGCGTGATTGATCTCAGAACCCTTCAGGGAAGAAAGTCTCTCAATTTCATCCATCGGCAGGAAGGTCAGCATACGCAGGCACTTATTGACATCCAGGTCGCCTACATTTCTCCAGTACTGGTAGAATTCGTACGGAGATGTACGGTCCGGAGAGAGCCACAGCGCACCTTTTCCGGTCTTTCCCATTTTCTTTCCTTCGCTGTTGGTCAGAAGCGCGAAGGTCATACCGTATACATCCTTGCCGATCTCTTTCTTTGTCAGATTGATTCCGGCGATAATGTTGGACCACTGGTCGTTTCCGCCGAACTCCATCTTCAGGTCAAAGTCCCTGGCCATGACGAAGAAGTCATACGCCTGCATCAGCATGTATCCGAACTCAAAGAAGGAAAGTCCGTTCTCTCTTTCCATTCTCAGCTTAAACGCCTCAGAACGAAGCATCGTGTTGACGTTGAAGTCCTTACCGATGGTGCGCATAAACTCTACAAAGTTAAGATTGCGCAGCCATTTTCCGTTATTCAGGCTGATCGCTTTCCCCGGCTCTGGCTCCTTGGTCAGGTGCCCCGGAACGAACACACCTTCATTGCCGACATACTGAACTTCATCATCGAACGGCAGGAAACGGTCAAACAGCTTCTTGAACTGCTCGCAGTTATGATCGATTGTATCGGTGTCCATGAGTTTTCTCATGTCTGTTCTTCCCGACGGATCGCCGATCATTCCCGTACCGCCGCCCAGCAGCGCGACCGGTGTATGGCCGTACTTCAGCATATAGGACAGAATGATGATCTGCATAAAATGACCGACATGCAGACAGTCCGCCGTCGGGTCAAAACCAATGTAGAACTTGATTTTCTCTTTCCCCAGAAGGTCTCTTACCGCCTCTTCATTCGTGACCTGCTCGATGAAGCCTCTTTCCTTCAGCACATCGTAGACATTGCTGTGCTGACTGATGTTGTCAGGAATCTGAATCATTACTAAATTTCCTTTCTATCACGCACTTCAGAACCACGGCATCTTTCTTTTATGCCATCTGTGATTCTGAACGCGGATTCTGTTTATCTATGTGCAGATATACGCCCTGCCCGGCGTCCGGATGCCGTACTCTTTCCGAAGCGGCATCCGGCTATGATCAGGCGGAGGATGCTTCATCTCAGTCAAGCCGCCCTCCGCTGAACAATCATTAGACCGTTATTTGGTGCCGTACAGACGGTCTCCGGCATCGCCGAGTCCCGGAACGATGTACGCATCCTCATTCAGATGGTCATCCTTGGCGGCAATATAGATGTCAACATCCGGATGCGCCTTCTGCAGCGCTTCAATTCCCTCCGGAGCTGCGATCAGGCACATAAATGTAATATCCTTACCGCCGCGCTTCTTAATAAAATCAATGGCAGCTGCCGCACTTCCGCCTGTCGCGAGCATCGGATCCACGACAAAGATTTTTCTGTGTTCAATATCTGTCGGGAGCTTGCAGTAATATTCCACCGGCTGGTGCGTCTCCGGATCACGGTAAAGACCGACATGGCCTACTTTTGCGTTCGGAATCAGCGAAAGCATGCCGTCAACAAATCCGAGACCTGCCCTCAGGATCGGAACAATCGCGACATCCTCACCCTTCAGCATCTTGGTCTTGGTCTTGCAGATCGGCGTTTCAATTTCCACTTCTTCCAGAGGAAGATCTCTGGTTGCCTCAAATCCCATCAGCATTGCAACTTCTGTAGCAAGTTCACGGAATTCCTTGACCGTAGTTGTCTTCATACGCATCAATGAAACCTTATGCTGAATCAGCGGATGATCAAAAACATATACCTTACCCATAAATGTTCTCCTTTCCGCCTTACATCTCATTCAGTTCATCAATTCTTCTGGAATGGCGTCCGCCGCCGACAAACTCGGTGTTCAGCCATTCATCGGTCATCTTGATCGCAAGGTCAGGGTCGGTTGTTCTTCCGCCCATAGCAAGGATATTGGCATTATTATGCTCTTTTGCCATATGTGCCATTTCCACAGAAGTTACCAGTGCGCAGCGTACGCCTTTCACCTTATTCGCCGCCATGGAAATTCCGATTCCTGTTCCGCAGAAAACCATTCCCAGATCGCCTTCACCGGCCATCAGAGCTTCTCCGCATTTATGTCCATAGATCGGATAATCCACAGATTCCTCAGAATAAGTGCCGAGATCCTTTACCTCAATTCCTTTCTCTTTCAGATGTTCTGCAACCTTGAGCTTTAGCTCATAGCCTGCGTGATCGCTTGCCACTACAATCGTCATACTGGTTCCTCCTGCTTTTCATCAACTATGCAATTATACTTCTTTAATATTGAATCCTGCCGACTTCAGCATCCGGTTCATCACCGAAAAGCCTTCTCCCTGCTCCGGCAGAGCTGTCGCCAGAATGATATCCACATTCTCTTTATCCGCTTCTCTGAGTCTGGCATAAATCTCATGCGCCGCCAGCTCAGACTGATTTTCGGAAAATGCGATGACACAGACCTTTTCTCCGGCCTGCTCATGTTTCTTCTTTTCTTCTTCAATCGCCGCCATCACACGGTCGTGTTCTCCCTGAAAGAGGATCATCGGCGCGTTCGGCGCGTAATGTTTATACTTCTGTCCCGGAGCTTTCGGCTTGAAATCGCCTCTTGCCGGATCGGGACGGACATTCAGCGTGCTGTCCAGAAGAACGCGCCTGCCGAGCACTTCCTCAAACTGAGCTCTGGTGATCATGCCCGGACGCAGAATCATCGGCTCTTCAGAAGACATATCAATGATCGTCGATTCTATCCCGACTCTGCACGGACCGCCGTCAAGCACAGCATCAATTCTGCCGTCCATATCATCCATGACGTGCTGAGCCGTCGTCGGACTCGGCTTGCCGGACAAGTTGGCGCTCGGTCCCGCAAGCGGCCGCGATCTGCGGATCAGCTCTCTGGTCAGATCACTGTCCGGCATGCGCATGCCTGCCGTCGGCAGGCCGGCCGTTGTCACCGGCGGAATGATGTCTGCGGCCGGAACGATCATCGTCATCGGCCCAGGCCAGAATGCATCCATAAGCTTTTTCATATCCTCCGTAACACGCGGGCAGAGAGAATAAACATCCTCCTGCTCGGCGATGGTCACAATAGTCGGATTGTCATTTGGACGTCCCTTTGCGATATATATTTTCTCTACCGCTTCCGCATTCAGCGCGTCTGCGCCGAGCCCGTACACCGTTTCCGTCGGGAATGCCACCAGGCCTCCTGCGCGGATAATCGAAGCGGCAGTGTCCAGGTCCTCATTCGTCCCCTTGAGGAGCTTTGTCTTCATGGTCTTCTGCCTTCTTTCTCCGATTAAAATTCGTTCATTTTGCGCGCCTGGTCGTCGGCATTCAGCGCATCGATAATTTCATCCAGGTCGCCGTCCATGATCTGATCCAGTTTATAGAGAGTCAGTCCGATACGGTGATCCGATACACGGCCCTGCGGATAGTTGTAGGTGCGGATACGCTCACTGCGGTCTCCGGTTCCAACCTGATCTCTTCTTTCTGATGCGATCTTGGCATTCTGCTCCTGCTGCATTTTGTCATAAACTCTCGCCTTCAGAACTTTCATCGCCTTTTCGCGGTTCTTGATCTGGGACTTCTCATCCTGGCAGGTGACCACAATTCCTGTCGGAAGATGGGTCATACGAACTGCAGAATCGGTCGTATTGACACACTGTCCTCCGTTTCCGGACGCGCGGTACACATCCACCTTGACATCGTTCGGATCGATGTGGACTTCCACATCCTCCACTTCCGGCAGTACTGCGACCGTTGCCGTAGACGTATGGATTCTTCCGGATGTCTCTGTCTCCGGGACTCTCTGGACACGGTGCACGCCGCTCTCAAACTTCAGGCGGGAGAATGCTCCTTTTCCTTTAATCAGCATATCCGCTTCCTTTACGCCTCCGATACCGATTTCATTCATGCTGAGGATTTCTGTCTTAAATCCGTGGCGCTCCGCGTAACGTGTGTACATACGCAGCAGATCCGCCGCGAACAGAGCCGCCTCATCTCCGCCGGCTCCTCCCCTGATCTCCATGATAACGTTCTTATCATCATTCGGATCCTTAGGAATCAGGAGAATTTTCAACTCCTTAGTAAGCGTTTCCAGATTGTCCTCCTGCTCGCTGACCTCTTCCTTGGCCATCTCACGCATTTCCTCATCCGATTCATCTTCCAGCATCTGCTTCGCGAACTCGAGCTCTTCCTTTGCCTGTGAATACTCCTTATATTTCTCCACAATAGGCTCCATTTCGCCCATTTCTTTCATATACTTCTGCCAAACACTCTGATTGGCAATAATCTCCGGATCAGCAACCTTTTTGGTCAGATCCTCGTATTTCTCAACTACAGATCCCAGTTTTTCAAACATAGTCTTCTCTCCTGCCTGCCGCACTCCCGGCGGCTTCTCTAACTTCATATTTTAACATACTGATTTTCGATTGTCACCCACATCGCCCGGCGCGGACATACGGTCTCATCAGCCGCAGCGATAAAGGAAAAGTGCGCTTTCTGCTCCATTATACGGAGAAAAAACGCACTTCAAAAAGCCCTCATGAACGGATTTTTTCAGAAAACCGGGCCCAGTTTCTGCAGCCCGGCATTCTGTTCTTCATGCTGTTCACGACGGCATATTCAATTCGCTAGTACTGGAAGCTCGGCACAATCTTCTTCAGCGTCGGAATGATTCCGATTCCTCCCGGCGTCTGTCCCGGAAGCTGCCAGAAATCATGCGCACAGTAGTTGTTTCCCTCAATGATTGCCGGTCCGGTCGGTGTAATTGCAACGTCCCAGCCGATATAACGCATCTGCGGAACAACCATAGCCGCATTCAGCACCATTTCCTTTGCTTCTTTAAAATACGGCGTCTTAAATCCGATCAGCGGGTAACCGGAGAACGGATGCTCCGTATAGAGCTTGTCAGAAGTCGTCTCTCCCGGGTGAGCCGGATACAGGAATGTTCCGTCTTCCAGGTCAACCGGTCCGTGAACGCCGTAGTTGTCTACGATACGCTTATTATTGCCGAATTTCTGAACCGCGTAAATCAGATGCGGCTTTCCGTCATCGCCGATCAGCGTAATCATACGCATGCAGTTTACAGAATACGGATATACTTTTGCCAGATCAGGATGGTTGACAATGCAGTCCTCCAGAGTTCCGAATCCCTTGGCCTTTACATATTCGTAAAATGCCTCTTCATCGTCAAAATTATCCGGGTCAAGGAGTTCCGCTCCTCTTCCGCATGTCAGGTCGCGCATCTTCGCAAAGATCTTCTGATTCTGCTCCTTTTTATGGTTGTAGAATTCCACAACCTCATCGCGGGATGCCTCAAGCATGTCGATCGACTCTCTGCCGATATAATCCTTAAATACCTTATTAAACTCATCTTTATTATCAAAGATGTGCGCGTATGTCTCGTCATTATACTGCGAGATCAGTTTCTTGCTTCTGAAACGTGTCAGATATGTATCTCTCTGCGCATCCGTCAGGTTGTAAAACTGGAAAATAATATAGTCGTAATATCCAGCATCAAACTTGCGCATGCAGTGAAGAATCTCTCTTACGCAGCGTGCCTTGCTATAGCCGGAGCGCTCATGAGCGGTATTCACTACATCATTAAACTTAGCAAAGCTCGCATTCTTGAAAACTCTGAGCCTGTAACTCAATTTATTCTCTGCCATTTTTTCTCCTCTGCCTCTGATGCCGCCCGTCTCCTCCGCGCCGTTCCAACTGCGGCCCGTAAAGCGGACGTTCTCCTTATCTCTCTGTTGATTCCGAAATATTATACCATAAAATAATTTTCGTCAACATATATTCTCAAACCGAGGGGGAAGTCATTTCCACACCCCGGATTCAAAGCCATGAAAAAAGCCGGAAGGAACTTCCGGCTGATCTTTCTTCTGCAGGTCGAGGATTAAAGACCGTATTTCTGCTTAAACTTCTCGACACGTCCGCCACGGTTGGCAAACTTCTGCTGTCCTGTAAAGAACGGATGACACGCTGAGCACACATCAAGTCTCATTTCCGGTTTGGTCGACTTGGTCATAAATGTATTTCCGCATGCGCAAGTTACTTTACAGTCCACATACTTAGGATGGATTCCTTCCTTCATGCTTGTTCCCCTCTTTCTCTGTGAGGCGGTGCCTCAGCAGTTATTTCGCTTTACTACAACAGCTTATCAATGATATCACGATTCTGCCTGCTTCGTCAAGATCTATCTCTGACAAAATTTTACAGGCAAGGGATTTACTTCATTTTCAACAGCCGGCAGCGATTCAGACAGCTGTAAATCTCCTGTACGCGCGGCATAGCTGCCTCCTCCGGAATCTGATCGCAGAACGCAGAAAACCCCTTCTCGGAAAGCTCCTTTCTAAAGGCCTCCAGCACCTCACGCATTGTATGCTTCCCGTCAAAGCGCCGCTCCATCAGATATGCCGTAATCTTTCCGAGGGCAAATACCTGACCCGGGTCGACAAGCTGCTCCAGATACCGCAGATCCACATCTTCATGATTCAGGCTGAATCCGTCCATTCCGCTGGTACGGATTTTCACTCTCCCCTTATACCGGAGGTCTTTCCGCGGCTGCGGAATCCTCTGAAACGACGGCGGATACAGCGGACCTTCTGCAATGCGCGGCCTGCGTTCCTCCGCGGCTGCCGCGTGTGCTTTCCTGGTAATATCAAACGGCACATAGCGGTCCATCTGAATGACCGTATCGGCTGCATGGAAAAACGCTCCTGAACTTCCTGCGACGATAACCGTCGAGATTCCAAGACTGTCGTAAAGCTGGCGGATACGCCCAATAAACGGCGTAATCGGCTCCTGGTTCCTGTGAATCACACGCTGCATCAGTTCGTCTCTCACCATGAAATTGGTCGCGCTCGTATCCTCGTCGATCAGGAACGTATGCGCGCCTGCTTCTATTGCTTCCGCCGCAGCGGCAGCCTGTGAAGTGCTTCCGCTCGCGTCTGCAGTTGAAAAACAGGTGGTGTCTCTTCCGTCCGGAAGACTTCCGATAAACATGGAGATATCCGTGCTGCAGATGTTTCTGCCGTCTTCCGCCCGAAGTTTAACCGCGGTGTCTTCTGTTACAGCAAGTTCTCTGCCGTCACCTTCAATATGAGGATAAATGCCCTGTTCCAGCGCTTTCAGGAAGGTCGACTTGCCATGGTATCCGCCGCCGCAGATCAATGTTACGCCCTTTCTGATTCCCATACCGCGTATTTTCCCTCTGTGCGGGAGCGTCAGTTCAAGCGCCAGAGAATCAGGCGATTTCATCGGGACCGCATCCTTCATCGGTTTCTGTGAAACCCCGGATTCACGGGCGAGAACACTTCCGTCTGCGATAAACGCGACCAGTCCCATCGGTTCAAGCTGCTGCCGGATAAACTGCCGGTCATCCGCCAGGTCCAGCACCTTGCCCAGTTTCTTTTTGTCAGCAGAAGCAAAGCGCAGCGTCTCGCGAACAACCTCCGGCATATCCTGAAACAGCAGGCGGATCAGCGGACGAGACTGGATGGTTCTTCCCCGCGCCGGGAAGCCCACGCTGAAACGCACGGTAACAGCTCCGTCTGCCTGCACGGTGCAGGCACTTCGCTCCAGCACCTCCTGCCCGCAGCGCATACAGGTTACTTTTCCGCTTTTCCCTGATCCGCTGTGATCCGAGAGCCGCGCAGCCGCACGGGAAAACCGCCGCAGCAAAAAATCCTCCAGTGCAGTTCTTCGGTGCTTCTCCTGAAACATCTCCGAAGGAAAGCCTGCCGTCTCGGCTTTCACCTCAATTTCCAGACTGGACGGAGCGGCAAAAGGATCGCCCTGAACGTGGACGATCCGCAAAATATAACTGCCAAAATCATAGGCGCCCCGCGTGTCCTTATATGCGGGATAGCCGCGGTGATCGATGCGCCGCAGTATCTCTTCCAGCTGTTCCTGTCGATTCATGAACTACTTGTCTCCTTTCGCGCAGGCAAAGACGACACGGTCTCTTCCCGCCAGGTCTTTCAGCCCTTGAATATGCTCATACCGTCCGTTTTCTTCCAGCAGGGATGTGACATCATCAAGCTGGTCAAACCCGATTTCCAGCATCAATATGCCCTGCTTCCGCAGAAAATCCGGGGCCTCTGAAATAATTCGGCGGTAGAACGCCATGCCGTCAGCGCCTCCGTCCAGCGCCAGCATCGGCTCATGCTCAGTAATTTCCCGCTGCAGGCTCGGAATAACAGCCGAACGGATATACGGCGGGTTGGAAAAGATCGCGTCAAAACGACGCTTTCTGAACCGCTTGCGAAACGGCGCGAACAGATCACCACAGACAAACTCTGCCTGCACGTGATTTTTCTGCGCGTTTTCTTTTGCCACGGACAGTGCGTCTTCACTGACATCGGAACAGGTGAGACGCAGGCCTGCCTGCGCACAGAGCTTAGCTACAGATATGCCGATTGCCCCGCTTCCCGTGCAGAGATCAAGCACCTCCCAGTTTTTCCGCGGTTTCAGCGGAAGCTCTTCCCCGTCCAGTTTATTCTCTTTGATGACGGAAATACCGTTCTCCACCAGAATCTCCGTATCCTGACGAGGAATCAGCACGCTCGGATTGACCGTAAACGGCAGACCCATAAATTCCTGCATGCCTGTAATGTACTGCAGCGGCTCTCCGCTGCAGCGGCGGTCCAGCAGCTTAAAATAGGCATCGCACTGCTCATCCGGAAGGATGTTCTGGTACTCCAGAATCAGTCTTCCGGATGGAACATGCATCAGGAAACAGTACAGCAGTTTATTATCAATCGCCGCATCTGCGACATCACATTCTCTCAGCTGTTTTTCTCCAATTTCCAACAGCTCTTTCACTCTCATACTCATGATAAACCTTCTTATAGCATTAATCGCGGCTGTCTGCGGGACATTCATCTCCGCGCACCGGCTCCGCATGTTCATTCCTGTCAATATTCATCGCTTCCAGCAATTTCGCCTCCGGATCGCAGATCCCCTCCACTTCCGGCTCACCATCCGGTTTCAGCACTGCTTTCATGGCAGTCATGGCGATTTCCACCTGATCGTCGTCTGGCTCTCTTGTAGTCAGTTTCTGGAGCAGCAGTCCAGGAACACTGAGAAGTTCAATCACCGGGTTGGATGATTTTCCCGCCCATTTCAGCAGTTCGTAAGACACGCCTGCGACGACCGGCATAAGCAGAACACGGGAGAGAATCCTCCACAGCAGCGACGGCCAGCCAAGCAGCGAGAACAGAACCAGACTGACCACCATGACAAACATCAGGAAACTGGTTCCGCAGCGCGGATGCAAAGTATAAAATTCTCTGGCGTTCTCCGGCTTCAGTTCCAGGCCGTTTTCAAAACAGTGGATGGTCTTATGCTCTGCGCCGTGATATTCAAACACGCGCTGAATGTCCTTCATCCGGCTGATTGCGGCAATGTACAGCACAAACATAAACAGGCGCAGCACGCCCTCGATCAGGTTTAATCCGACTGCGCTGTGAACAACTGGTTTCAGCAGACTCACTGCAGCCGTCGGAAGCACGGCAAAGACAAGAATTGCGAACACAAAAGAAATCAAAAGCGAAACTCCCATCATCAGGTTCCACAGACCCTGCTCTCCAAGATGCGCAAGCAGCCAGCGCTCCAGCCTGCCTGCGCTCTGCGCGCCGTCCGCACCTCCGGAAGTCTGCTCCGAGGCAGATTCCTTAACATCGTCTTCTAAGTCCTCTTCATCACCAAAATACTCCGCGACATCGGCAGAAAACATCATGATTTTCATGCCGAAAACCAATGACTGGAAGAAACTGATCACTCCGCGGACAAAGGGAATCTTTCGCCAGGATTTCTTCTGATTCAGGTTCCAGGTTTTTAAATAAATCCGGTTGTCCGGAAGGCGCAGCGCCGCCGCTGTGCGGTACGGCCCCTGCATCATGACGCCTTCCAGAATCGCCTGCCCTCCTATCGATGTCGGACAGGCTTCTTTTAAAAATATTTTCTTCAGCTTCATTTCTGCTCCTGATAGAACACCTTGCGGATAATTTCAATGAAGTCCCGATTGTTTCTCGTATGGGCGAGATTGTCGATGACTTCCTCGGTGACCTCCTGCGTGGATCGGTTAGACATTGCCCTTCGCATCGTCCATACGGCTTCCAGCTCTTCCTGGCTCATGAGCAGCTCTTCACGGCGCGTGCCAGACTTATAGATATCGATCGCCGGGAAAATTCTCTTTTCAGAGAGCTTGCGGTCAAGGTGCAGCTCCATATTTCCCGTTCCTTTGAATTCTTCAAAAATAACATCATCCATACGGCTTCCGGTATCGACAAGGGCAGTCGCCAGGATCGTAATGCTTCCGCCGTGTTCAATATTTCTGGCTGCGCCGAAAAAGCGCTTCGGACCGTAGAATGCACCCGGATCGATTCCTCCCGACAGTGTCCTTCCAGATGCCGGAACGACCAGGTTGTACGCTCTGGTCAGACGAGTCAGACTGTCCAGGAGAATCACGACATCTTTTCCGTGTTCAGCCAGGCGTTTGGCTCTTGCCAGCATCATCTCCGCCACCTTGACGTGGTGCTGCGGCATCTCATCAAAGGTCGAATAAATGACCTGTCCATGCTTTAACGTACGTTTCATATCGGTTACTTCTTCCGGACGCTCATCGACAAGCAGCACGAACAGACTGACTTCCGGATGATTCTCCTCCAGACTGCGTGCGATGCTCTTCAGCAGTGTGGTTTTTCCTGCCTTAGGAGGGGCAACAATCATTCCTCTCTGTCCCTTTCCGATCGGCGCAACCAGATCAATCAGACGCACGGATAAATCGTTGGAGCTGTCTTCCAGACGCAGACGTTCATCCGGGAATATCGGCGTAAGAGATTCAAACTGCGGCCGGTGGATTGCCGTCCCCGGGTCATCTCCATTTACGGTTTTTACATACAGCAGTGCGCCGAACTTCTCATTCTGCCCCGGACGGCGGCTGATTCCGTAGATTTCATCGCCCGTTTTCAGATTAAATCTGCGGATCTGTGTCGGCGATACATAAATATCCTGGTCACTGGACATGAAGTTTTCAAAGCGCAGAAAACCGAATCCTCCTTCTACGATATCCAGGATTCCTGTGACCTCCGGCCGTTCCTCCGGAGAATATTCTCTGTGTTCGCGCTTATGGTGTGTATGTTCTTCATGGTTCCTGTGTTCACCGTGAGCCTCTGCATCACTGTGCGTTTCAGACACGCTGCCTTCCGGAATCTGCTGCTCCGGAGCCGCATTATCGTGCTTCACATCGCCCATGCCTGTCTGTTCCTCATCTTCACCGGAATGTTCTGCATCGCCGATATGGAAGGAAGAAAAGACCATCTGTCCGGATGGAGCCTCCTGCTTATTCTGCGCTTTATCCGCAGCAGACGTTTCCTCTGATTCACGGCTCTTCTCACCGGATCCCGCAACTTTTACCCGAGCTGTGCGTCCTGCTGTCTGTTCACTTCTGCGTCTTCTTTCTGTTCGCTCTTTCAGGTGCTCTTTTTCTGCCTCGGCCGGATCCAGTTCTTGTTCCGGGGAAGCAGATTCATCAATGACTGCGCCGTTTCCAGACGCGACTACCTTATGCATGCCAATATGCTCTGCTTCTGCGGCGTCATCCTTTTCCGACACCTTTTTCACGGTCCTTCTGCGGCGTGTTTTCGGCTTTTCTTCGCCTTCCTCATCTTTTGTTTCTGGTTCCTCTGCAGGTTTCTCACCGCTTTCTGACGCCGCCGCTTTCTTTACCGTTCTTCTGCGGTGTGTCTTCGGCTTTTCTTCGCCTTCCTCATCTTTTGTTTCTGGTTCCTCTGCAGGTTTCTCACCGCTTTCTGACGCCGCCGCTTTCTTTACCGTTCTTCTGCGGCGCGTCTTCGGCTTCTCTTCGCCTTCTTCAGCTTTTGCGTCCGGCTCTTCTGCAGCTTTCTCACCGCTTTCCGCTGCCGTTTTCTTTACCGTTCTTCTGCGGCGTGTCTTCGGCTTCTCTTCGCCTTCTTCAGCTTTTGCGTCCGGCTCTTCTGCAGCTTTCTCACCGCTTTCTGACGCCGCCGCTTTCTTTACCGTTCTTCTGCGGCGCGTCTTCGGCTTCTCTTCCGTCTCCGTCTCTCTGGGTCCCGCTTTCCCTGCAGTCTCCATCTCAGCTTCTTTTTTTGGATGTTCAGATGCTTTCGTTTCTTCCATTAACTCATCTTTCGCTTCTTGATTTACATTTTCTGCCATATTATCTGCGGCGCGGATGCTGCGCCTCTCCATACTACCCTGCATCCTTGTGAATTATGTATACAACCATGCATACACGGTTCTACCACACTGCTCATAAAACTCTGATGTATTTCACACATGTCATGCAAAACCACGGATATAACCAATCTGGAAATAACATCGGCCGGCATCTGCCGGCGCGTAAGACAATAACATGGGGTTCGGGAACGCGTCCCGAATCCCACTCAATGACTGCGTTTATCTGTATTCTATATCAGCATGCGGGATTCTTCAATACCCTCAGCCGATATTCCGACCCCTGGGAAAGGTTCTGAACTTTACCTCATTCAATGAACCGGGGTTTAAAAAGTGCTAGCTGTTCTTGAGCATCTGCCGGCACTGCTCATCCAGAAGCCGGTCTACGGATATGGAATCCTGCGCCGAACAGACAACGGAAATCTGATCTCCTGCATGCAGCACCGTGCTTCCCCCCGGAACAATCTCCACACCCTGATGGAGAATAGAAATCACCAGACAGCCTTTTGGGAGGTGCATCCTGCTGATTGTACATCCGTCCATCCGGCTGCCCATATGAACATCACTGTCCAGAATCACTTTTCTGGAACGGCGTCCTGCGTTAGTATTCTCATTTCTGGTCCTGAGCATTCTCTTCAGGAGCTGATCATAAATCGGCTGCCCGTGCATCAGCTGCGCAGCAATATAGGCAATCAGGGCCACAATAGTCAGCGACAGGAAATTCATGAAGTTCCCTGTCATCTCCGTGACAAGGAGGACCCCCGTTATCGGCGCCCGGATGACGGACGCAAAATAGCCAGTCATGCCGTACAGAACAAAGTTGGATAAGTACAGCCAGGCCGCATCTTCACCGCTGATTCCTGCATACAGTTCCAGAAACAGACCTCCCGTCAGCGCGCCGACCACCAGGAGCGGCAAAAAAATTCCGCCGGGAACGCCGGATGTCGTGCAGCACAGCGAATAAAAGAACTTCAGCACAATCAGCGCGGCAAGCCCCGCCGCCATGTATTTTCCCGCAGCAGAATCTCCAATCAGTCCGTAACCGGTACCCAGAACATCCGGCTTCAGGAACGCAAACGGCACCACCATCAGGAAAGGAATGACAATGCGCAGCGACTTGCTGGAGATGTACTGATACACATTCTGCATGACGTCAGTAAACTTATTAAAGAACACCCCGAATGCGCCAAGAATAACACCGAGAATAAGGAGCATCCAATAATAGCGGAGCGGCAGCGCCCTGCTGACAGAAATCGTCACCACCGGATGCAGGCCAAAAATCTGATACGACACAAAATCTGATGTCACCACGGCCGCCATTGTCGTCAGAATGACATCCTTGTTCAGATTATTATGTATATCTTCCAACACAAACATCACGGCCGCAAGCGGCGCATTAAACGCGCAGGACAGCCCAGCGCCCACACCTGCACTCATCAGGATCCATTCCTCGGTCACCGGGCGTCCCAGAATTCTGGCCGCGCCCTTTCCGGCCATCGCACCGATCTGCACGCTCGGCCCTTCATTTCCCATGGACAGACCTGCCCCGATTCCGGCGACGGTGCCGAACAGTTTGCTGATGATCACTGAAAGCCATGGTTCATCGACTTGTCCCTGCATCTCTCCCTTAACCTGTGGAATTCCTGAACCGGAAGCCAGCGGGACCAGCCAGATCGTCAGACAGGCGACAGCGCAGCACGCAGCCAGGACAGCCAGCGCCAGAATAACCCCATGCGCATTGTTTTTTGTCCCCGCGATGATAACCCCGCGCAGCTCCTCCGCATGATGCATCAGAAGCCGGAGCACCGACACAGCCGCACCTGCGGCCGCGCCCACCACTGCGCCTTCCGCAATCACCTGATACTGAAACGACATCAGCCTGCGCACACTCTCTGCGGACCCGGAATAATGATCCGCCTCTCTGTTTTTCTCTTCTATACCCATGTCTGAATCGCCCAGATTACTGTAGTGCCAACCATACTCAGACAGATTGCGACCACGATGATCTTGGCCGCCAGACTATGCTTCCTGTTCATGCTCAACCTCCTGTATTTCAATGTGCAGCGCGTTTCTGCCCTCTGCGATGCCTTCCAGACTGACCAGATACGTAATATCGATCGATCCCGTGCCCTGCCCGGTAATATCCGTGGAGACATGGTCGGTCAGAACCTCGAGTTTCATCGTCCCGTACGGCGTTTCATACGGACTGTCCATACGCTCGCCCTCCCGGAAATGCATCTCCGTTTTCAGCGTTCCCGTCTCATCGCGGCGCTGCATGTTTACTGCCCGATCCTGAATATTCAGGGTCGTTACACTTCCCGGGAATCCCGACAGTTCACTTTCCGGATAACGCAGCGTGATGCCGTTATCATCCGTCAGGAGTTCTCCCTCTGTCACGAACTCGACGACATCTTCCGCCTCGGTTCCGGCAAACTGTCTTCCCGTAATCTTCAATTCTACTGTTTTATTCTTCACGTATGTGCATCCTTTCACTTCTATTCCGTCCCCCAGACCGGCTGCAGCCATACGGCTTTTCCCGTCCGGGACATCCGGCACGCCCTAAAACGCCTGGAATTCTGCGGATTAACGGCCTGCTAAAGTATTATATTAACATAGCTCTTCCAATTTTTGAACACAGAAAAAACATATATATTTATTATACTGATTGTATGCAAGATAAACGTCTCTCCCCCGCGAACGACACAGACAGATGATTGCAGCACGCGTTCATTCCGTTTCTTTCGCGCTCTGGAGACGATTCAGTTCAGGATAAAGGAGCTACAGACATGGATCACGATTTTAACAATCTCAATAACCGGGACATGGAAAACAGCCCCGGCGCTGACGGAAGCAGACAGACCTCCGACGGCATCCATTATTACCACACCGATCCGGCATCATCCGGACAAAACCAGGACGCGCAAGGAGATAACGCCTGGTCTTCCGCACTTGGCAACTCTTCTGTCAACGCAGGGAGTTCCGGCAACAACGCCGCCAACGACACTGGATATACAGGCTCCGGCGACGGATCCGGATTCTGGAACAGCACAGACAGCCAGGACACGCGCAGCGGATCCGTTAATGATTCCGACAGGTATACCGGAATGCAGTTCGACGACGGATTCGGGCAGTTTGACCAGAACAGCGGGTACACGTATTCGGAATCCTCCGGAAGTGATCATTCCGGAGATCCGGCAGGCAATTCTTCCGGCTCTTACAGTTCTTCGCCGTATTCCTCTTACAACGGAAGCAGATCGTACCCGGAATTCGGAGGCGGCCCTAAGCGCGGCAGAGGCGGCGCGTCCGCAAGCCAGCCGCTGTATATCACCAGGCGCACGCTGATTCTGATTCTCATTCTCTGCATGGTCATCACCTCAGCAGTCACATTCGGCGGAATCGTTCTGTATAACAAGACGATTTACGGAGGCGATAAATCCGCCACCAATTATAAGCTGACAAAGTCCACAGAAACCCTGTCCTACAAGAGCATTATTAAAAAGACGCAGGACAGTGTCGTTTCTATTACGACCTCCTCGATTTCCACTGACGGATGGGCGCAGAATTATGTTACTGAGGGCGCCGGAAGCGGTGTCGTCATCCAGTCAAATGGATATATCATAACCTGCAATCACGTCATTGACGGCGCCAATAAAATTAAAGTGACGCTCAGGAATAAGAAAACCTACACGGCCAAAGTCGTCGGCGCAGACTCCGATCATGATATCGCAGTCCTGAAAATCAACGCCGTCGGACTTTCTGCCGCAACTTACGGGAACAGTTCCACCCTGTCTGTCGGTGATAAAGTTGTCGCCATCGGAAATCCGCTGGGCGAACTGAGCAACACTGCAACAACAGGCATCGTCAGTGCGCTGAACCGAGACCTTTCCATTGACGGGAAGAAAATGAATCTCCTGCAGACAGACGCGTCCATTAACCCGGGCAATTCCGGCGGAGCGCTGTTCGATTCCTCCGGAAATCTGATCGGCATCGTTGTCGCAAAATCAACCGGATCTGACGTGGAAGGCCTCGGATTTGCCATTCCGATCAACCGCGCAGCAAAAGTCGCAAAGACTCTGATTAAGACTGGCAAAGGCGCGTCCGGATCTACGAGCAACAGCAGCACGCCTAAAATCGGCATCTCTGTTACAGAACTGAGCGAGGATGAAGCAAAAGAAAACGGACTGAACGGCGCCGGTGTCTACGTTGCAGACGTCACCAGCAGCAACGCGAGAGAAGCCGGATTCAAGACCGGAGACCGCATCGTCTCCGCAGACGGCACGGTTATTTCCAGCTATGACAAGCTGAAATCTGTTCTCCAGAAACATAAATCCGGAGACAAAATCAAAGTCATCGTTGAACGAAGCGGAAAGACGCTGACACTGACTACCAAACTGAGTTAAACATCGTTCAGACAGCTATGCGCTTCAATGCATAGTAAAGCGGAGCTGCCGCCTCAGGGCTGGGATTCCCTGTTCATGTTGCGGCAGCTCTGTTTTTATGTGCTGGTCTGGCGGTTCCTGCGGCTCTCCCGATCCATGCATTCCAGATTCAAAAACAAAAAAACTGCCCCGCACATGACAATATGTCACGCTGCGCGAGCAGCTTTTTCTGCTGTATTCAGCCTGTGATTCAACTCTTATTTCATCTGTGTCTTGTGAGACTTAAATGCGGTCTTTCCTTCGCGGATAACGAACTCCTTCAGATCGCTGGCGTGTCTTCTCGCAGCCTGACGAGCCTTATCCGGATCACCGCTTTCCAGAGCCTCTACGATATGGTAGTGCGCTCTCGGCATATCCTGATATCTGGAAAAATCATCATAATAGAAATACCGGAAGCGAAGCGCCAGTTCCTGGATAGAACCGTAGATCTGGACCAGAGACTTATTATCGCTGTGCTCCGTAATAATTCTGTGGAACTCCTCGTCATGCTCGATGATGTTCTGTGTGTCACCGACGCGGATCGCCTTCTCATATGCATCAGCTGTCCCGCGAAGCTGATCAGCGATCTCCTGTGTCATATTCTGTGCTGTCAGAGCGGCAGCAAGGCCCTCCAGCTCTTCACGAACAACGAGAGTATCGACGATATCTTTTACAGAAATCTCAGAAGCATACGCTCCTCTTCTCGGCTCGATCACAACGAGCCCGTCTTTCTCAAGCTTACGGATAGCTTCTCTTACCGGAGTGCGGCTGACGCCCATCTCATCAGCAAGATTTACTTCCATCATTCTGGTGCCCGGTTCAATTTTTCCTTCGAGGATCTGCATTTTCAGCTGTTCATAGACAATCTCACGAAGCGGTTTGTGGCTCTGTAAATCCAAATCTAACATATTTACCCCCATATCCATATTGTTCTCCGTATATTGTATTATAAAAACTTGATAAAGTATACCCCCTAAAACGAGGGCTCTTTTGATATTTCAAATTTCTATGTCAACTCTTAACGACCGTCTCCGTCCAGTACGCTTCAATGCGTTCTGCGCGGATCCGTTCGCATTCCGATTTGGCTTCTTCCATAGAATCATAAAGTGCATATACGGTCGGTCCGCTTCCGCTCATCAGCACCATGCGCGCACTTCCGGACTGCAGATTCTGTTTCAGCGCCTGTACCTCCGGATACGCATGAAGGGTATAACATTCCAGAACATTGATAAAATCCTGAAACATCTCCGGGTCGTTCTGCCGCATCCGGCGAATCAGCCGGTCATTATCCGGCCTGCTCTCGACAGTACAAGAATCCAGCCCTTTATAGACTTCTGCGGTGGAGACGCCGCGCCGCGGTTTGGCAATCACTGCCGGCATGCAGATGCCGGGAACCGGCTGCAGTTCTGTGCCCGTTCCCGTCGCACGCGCGCAGGCAGATGCCATGCGGTCTTCCCTGACAATTCTCGGCAGGCACCGATTCAGCGCAGCCTGCCCCATCGCACAGAACGGCACATCCGACCCCAGTTCTGCACAGAGCGCCATAATTTCTGAAAGGTGCATCCTGCACTTCCACAGCACATTCAGTCCGTGAACCACAGCAGCGGCATTACCGCTTCCGCCCGCAAGACCCGCAGCAACCGGAATCATCTTATGGAGCTGAATATCGATCAGCCCTCCCGGGACGTTCTGTCCATACGTTTCCGACATCCGTTCTGCCGCTCGGTACGCGAGATTTCTGCGGTCCGTCGGTAAATACGGACGGTTCGAGGTGATGCGGATCTCATGACTTCCCCGTTTCATCCTCTTGTCCGGATAAAACGAGATGACGACATTATCATGGAAGCCGAGCTGCTGCATCACCATGTCAACCGGGTGGAATCCGTCCGGCCCCGGCTCTCCGACATCGATGGAAAAGTTGATCTTCGCATAGGAATGGATCAGGATCCTTCTCTCTTTTCCTCCTGCCGGAGCCTCCGGTTTCTTATCGTTTGTTCTTACTGTTTTTGCCATAGCCGTTGGCCTTCCGCGCAGCCTTTTCTGCCGCGCGCTGTTTTTTCAGTGCTGCCGCGCGCGCTGCTCTGCCGGTTCTGTACGTTGCTCCGGCTGCGCGGATCGGCATCGGTTTATGAACATGGAAGTAATCATCGCGAAGTTCTTTCTTCACTTTTTCTTCTTCCAGTCTCAGCATCTCATCATCCGTGAGCTTTTTCTTCTTATTCTTTTTCTTCTTAGCTTCTTTCTTCTCTTCTTTTGCGTGCTCAGCAATAACCGTCTGAACATCCTTGCCCGTTCTTTTTGCCTCTTTATACGGGTTAAACGGTGCATCCGTCTCAGTCTTCTTTTCCTTAGGATCGTTATTTCCCTGGTTGCGCATCTGTCTGACGCTGAAGAACATCATTCCACCGAACATCAGCACCATCATGACCATGTAGCCGACCGTGTATGTTCTCTGATTCAGGGTTTTAAAACGGATTTCGCGCGCTGCACTCAGTGTGGACCCGTCATTTGCACGGAATCCCTTATCGATTGTGCAGGTGTAGTACTGGTTGTCCTGGATCGCATTTTTGCCCTTGGCCGGAACTTTTGCGGTGTCCACCAGAATCAGCGCATATTTTGTATTCTTTTTGCTGTAGTAGATCTTTACCGGGAGCTTGTGGCCGCTCTTATCCGTGATCTTGAATTTATCCGCGTTTGCCTTCTTGGATGCGGCATTGCCGACAGGACGATCGAACATGACCTTTACGCACATGTTTTCCTTGGTGGTGTTCGTCGCATTGTTTGCAGGGTACGTCTCATTGATTTTCAGTGATGAGTCGGCAAAAGAAAACATTGCCATAAACATCGCAAGGATGACCGCCAGACTCAGTACCGCGCCTGTCCTCTTCATCGTATTTTTCATTCCTTAAATTCCTCCGATTCTGCCGCTGGATTCTTTTCCGCGCTTTCGGCGCAGCCGAAGCTCCCTGAAGAACGATTTCAGCTGGTCTGCACACTCTTCCTGCATGATGCCCTGTTCCACATGGATACAGTGATTCAGCCGGGGATTCTCCGCAACATTGAAAACAGATCCGCAGGCTCCTGCCTTAGGATCCATCGTTCCGATATATAAATTCTCCATGCGGGACCAGACCAGCGCGCCTGCGCACATGGCACATGGCTCACAGGTCACATACATCGAGCACCCGGTCAGACGCCAGCCGTGAAGATATGCTGCAGCCTGTCTTATGGCCGTCATCTCCGCATGCATAGTCGGATCCCTCTCCGTTTCCGTCAGATTATGACCGCGTGCGATGATTTTCCCTTCGCGCACAATGACCGCGCCGATCGGGATCTCCCCCAGAGCGGCGGCTTTCCGTGCTTCCTTCAGCGCTTCTTCCATAAATATATTTCTGCTCATATACCTAGAAAGTATACATCACTTTTTTTCAGTATTCAAGATAATCGTACCGATATTTATGCAGAAGAATCCCGGCGTTCCATTGAATTGACAGCGGCATACACGTTATACTGTTCTCAGGCCCGTTCTCCGCGGCGCGCGCCCGCTTCACGGCATGCGGAAATACGGCATTCGCAGACAAAAAACAACTGACCAAGGAGGTCTTCTGACGATATGATACTTGATATCCTGGCAGGCGTCATCCTGCTGATCACCATACTGCGCCACGCATTCAGAGGTTTTATGATCTCTGCCGTCCACTTGGCGCAGTGGATCGCAATTGCGGTTCTCTCGCTGCTGTACGCAGACGATCTGAAACAATACCTGACCGGACATACATCTGCGGAAAGCATTCTGCAGCCGTTCTTTAAAAATATCCTGCTGAAGCGGATCCAGAAATCCGGAGGCGATCTGAACCTCCCCGACTTTCTGAAGGGCGCGGCAGATACAGCTGCGTCTTCTGCCGCCTCCACCGCCGCGGATATCCTGACAGGAATCGCGCTGACCGTGCTTTCCCTCATTATCATCTATCTGGGAGTAAAGCTGATCGGCGGCCTGATTATCCTGATTTTCTCCCGCACCCACCGGGGAGGAGTGCTCGGCATTCTGGACGGAGTCCTGGGCGCAGCCGTCGGTCTGCTCCTTGGCATTCTGTATATCTGTATTCTTTTGTCCCTGCTGAACGTGGCGCTTCCGTTCTTCTCAGACGGCACGCAGACGTGGGTGCAGACCCAGATGAATCACTCTGTACTGGCATCGGCGCTGTACACGCACAACCTGGTCACGGCATTCATCCGGTCACTTGCCTGATCGCGGGCGGGCTTCTTGACATCCCCGCGCATCTGTGGTAACTTATTGAAAGTTTAGGCAAAAATAAGGGACAAGGTTTTCAGGCCCTGTAATAACAGGAAGGAGCAAGAGATGAAAACACTGCTGAAAAACGGAATGGTTTATCTTGATCATGAGTTTCAGAAAGCCGATCTTCTATTGACCGAGGACGGAATTGACGTATATGCTTCTGATAACGCGGCGGCTGCAGAAAGTGCTGCGGATTGTTCCTTTGATGCCGCTGACCGCGTCATAATGCCCGGATTTGCAGATGTGCACGTTCACTTCCGCGAACCCGGGTTTTCTTATAAAGAAACGATCCGTACGGGAAGTCTGGCCGGCGCATACGGCGGTTACACCTGCGTCTGCACGATGCCGAACCTGAATCCGAAGCCGTCAACTCTGGAAGGTCTGAAGGCGCAGACGGATATCATTCAGAAAGACAGCGTAATCCACACGATTCCGTATGGCGCAATCACGATGAAACAGGACGGACGCAGCAGCCTTTCCGACATGGAAGCCCTTGCGCCGCACGTCTGCGCGTTCACGGACGACGGAAAAGGCGTGCAGACTGAGGAACGCATGCGTGAAGCCATGGAAACAGCCCGCAGACTCGGAAAACTCATCACGGCGCACTGCGAAGATGAATCCCTGCTTGGCGGATCGGCTATTCACGACGGCCGTTTCGCAAGATCCATCGGTTGGAAGGGCATCTCTTCAGAGAGCGAATGGAAGCAGATTGAACGCGACTGCAGACTGGCGGAAGAAACCGGCTGCGCCTACCATGTCTGCCACGTTTCTACAAAGGAATCGATTCAGGTCATCCGCGATGCAAAAAAATCCGGCGTTGATGTAACCTGTGAAACAGGGCCGCATTACCTGGTGCTTTCTGATGAGGATCTGTTCCATATTGACCCGGACGACCCGGCATCCGGACGCTTTAAGATGAATCCGCCGCTCCGTTCGGAGGCGGACCGCAGAGCCATGCTGGAAGCCGTGCTCGACGGAACCGTGGACATGATCGCAACCGATCACGCTCCTCACTCCGCAGAAGAAAAAAGCAAAGGACTGCTGAAAAGCGCCAACGGCATTGTAGGCCTGGAGAGTGCGTTCCCTGTCCTGTACACCAAACTGGTCCTCCCGGGCATTCTCACCATGGACCGCCTGATCGAGCTCATGTGCATCGCGCCGAGGCAGCGTTTCCATCTTCCGGGCATCCTTCCGGAGACCGCAGGCGCACAAAAAACGGCAGACGGCGCTCTGCATTTACCAGGATCCGCGGACGTCACTGTCCTGAATCTGGAAACGCCGTACACGATCCAGGCAGAGGACTTTAAGAGCATGGGACATTCCTGCCCGTTTGACGGATGGCAGGTTCGCGGAAAAGTGGTTATGACCTTCTGCGGCGGACAGATTGCCGCTGACCGCGGAGAATTGAAAAGACTATAAAAGATAATAAATACAGCAATGGCGGTGCCGGGGCAGCCCCTGAAATGCGGCGCTCTGCACGCCTCTGCAGCATGCATCGCCTAAATGCGATTTTGTTCAGATGCAGAAAGGAACATTATGGACAGACAGCTTCTCACGATTGAAGAAAATAAATCCGTAACACACGATACCTGGTACATGAAGCTTTCCGGCGACTGCAGCGCGATTTCCGCACCCGGACAGTTCATCAACATCCGGCTGGACGGATTCTTCCTGCGCCGCCCGATCTCCATCTACGATCACGGCGACTCCTGGGTATCCATCCTTTATAAAGTTCTTGGAAAGGGAACCGCGGCAATGTCAAAGATGAGACCGAAAGAGACACTCGATGTTCTCCTTCCTCTCGGAAACGGTTTTGACGTCAGTCTCTGCACCGGCCGCACCCTTCTTGCCGCCGGCGGGATCGGCATGCCGCCGATGTACGGCATCGCAAAAGAGCTCTGCGCGCGCGGCATCACACCGCAGCTCGCGCTCGGCTTCAATACAGAAGCAGACATCCTGCCTCTTCAGCCGTTTGAAGACCTGGGCATTCACCCAGTCATCGCGACTGCAGACGGTTCCTGCGGAATCAAGGGGTTTGTGACGGATGCCATGGATACCCTGGATTATGATTACGTCTGCACCTGCGGACCGGAACCAATGCTGAAAGCCGTTTATGAGAAGATGCCGGCCGGTCAGCTCAGTTTTGAGGAACGCATGGGCTGCGGATTCGGCGCGTGCATGGGCTGCAGCTGCAAAACAAAATACGGAACCAAGCGCATCTGCACCGACGGTCCGGTTCTGATGAAAGAAGAAGTTATCTGGTAACAGAATAGAATATCGACTGATAGTGAAACAGGAAAGGATGTGAGACCATGCCTGACAGCTGCAAACAGACCAAACGTCTGCTTTCCACTGAACTCTGCGGTGTAAAGCTTGACAACCCAGTTATTCCGGCAAGCGGAACGTTCGGCTACGGACAGGAGTTCGCCAGACTCTATGACATCAATATTTTAGGATCCATCTCATTCAAGGGAACAACCCTTCATGAACGGTACGGCAATCCTCTGCCGCGGATTGCGGAAACCAGCGGAGGCATGCTGAATTCTGTCGGACTGCAGAATCCCGGCGTCGATCATGTCATCGAGCACGAACTCCCTGAGTTCCGGAGCATCTACCATAAACCGCTCATCGCGAACATCAGCGGATTTTCCATTGATGAATACACCGAAACAGCCGAAAAACTCGATGCGCAGGATCAGGTCGGCATCCTGGAGATCAACATCAGCTGCCCGAACGTCCATAACGGCGGAATGAGTTTCGGAACAAGTCCTCAGGCAGCTGCAGAAGTTACACGCGCAGTAAAGCGCGTGACGCATAAACCGGTATTCATGAAACTCACACCGAACGTCACCGATATTGTGGAAATCGCAAAAGCCTGCGAAGACGCGGGAGCAGACGGAATCAGCATGATCAACACTCTGATGGGCATGCGGATCGATCTGAAGAAGAGAGCTCCTCTTCTGGCCAACCAGACCGGCGGCCTCAGCGGTCCGGCGGTATTCCCTGTCGCCCTGCGCATGGTCTGGCAGACGGCCAAAGCCGTATCGGTTCCGATTATCGGCATGGGCGGAATATCCTCAGCAGAGGATGTCATTGAAATGATGATGGCCGGGGCTTCCGCCGTAGAAATCGGCGCGGCCAATCTGGTCAACCCGTATGCCTGCAAAGAAATCATCGAAGATCTTCCGACCGCTATGGAAAAACTTCATATCCAGTCTTTGCAGGAAATTATCGGCGCGGCATGCTGATCACGTTATAATAACAGTGAGGAAAATATTCACTGCGGCTGCCTGCAGCGACCGCAGCTGCACAGAACGCATACAAACAGAAGGGAGAACGGCCATGAGTAAAGATGTTATCGTCGCCTGCGACTTTCCGTCCGCAGCAGAAACCATTCAGTTTCTGGATCAGTTCACCGACCAGAAGCCATTTATAAAAATCGGCATGGAGCTTTTCTATGCAGAGGGGCCTTCTATTGTACGTGAGATAAAGAAACGCGGACATAAGATCTTTCTGGACCTGAAGCTGCATGATATTCCAAACACCGTCAAGCGCGCCATGGCCTGTCTGGCGGACCTGGATGTCGATATGACCAACGTTCACGCCGCAGGCGGAATCAAGATGATGGCTGCCGGAAAAGAAGGGCTGGAATCAAAGGGCGGATCACCGCTTCTGATCGCGGTCACCCAGCTGACATCCACCAGTCAGGAAGTCATGGAAAATGAACTGCTCATTCAGCGTCCTCTTCCTGAAGTCGTCACACAGTACGCGAAAAACGCAAAAGCCGCGGGACTCGGCGGTGTGGTCTGCTCTCCTCTGGAGGCCGGCATGATCCATCAGGCATGCGGAAGAGACTTCCTGACGATCACCCCGGGAATCCGGTTCGAGGATTCTGCATCTGATGATCAGACCCGCATCACCACACCGGCAAAAGCCAAACTTCTCGGCTCCGACTATATCGTAGTCGGCCGTCCGATTACCCGCGCTGAAAATCCTGTCGCCGCCTATGAACGCTGTGTCCGGGATTTTCTGGGAACCGCGGATGTAAAGTAAACGAATAATGCAAACACCCCTGTCCGGCCATGCCACTCTGTGCGGGGCCGTCACAGAATTCCGATACACCCCTGCAGGCATCCCCTGCTCCAGTCACATTTTGTCAGAACCAAAGGAGAATCAACATGATTGCAGAAAAAGACATTGCACGCGGACTGCTCTCAATCGAAGCAGTATTCCTCCGTCCAAATGAACCATTTACATGGGCCAGCGGAATCAAAAGCCCGATTTACTGTGATAACCGCCTGACACTCTCGACGCCGTATGTACGCACACTGATCGAACAGGGTCTGCAGGAAACCATCCAGAGATATTATCCGGAATGTGAACTGCTGATGGGAACGAGCACAGCGGGAATTCCGCACGCAGCCATCACAGCACAGCTGATGGGCCTTCCGATGGGCTATGTCAGAGGATCACATAAGAGCCACGGCAGAAACAATCAGATCGAGGGACGCCTGATCCCGGGACAGAAGACGGTCGTTATAGAAGACCTGATCTCTACTGGCGGATCCTCCTGCGAGACCGTGGACGTCCTGCGTGAAGCGGGAGCAGATGTGGTCGGCATTGCAAGCATTTTCACATACGGACTCTCTGCCAGTGAAGCCAAACTGAAGGAACACAGCGTCGTGAACCACAGCCTATGCACGCTTGACACGCTCGTAGACGCAGCCGTCGACATGCAGTACATCACAGAGGACGAGAAAGCCAGAATCCTGAAATTCAGAAGCAATCCGTCCGATGAAAGCTGGATGAAATAATGGAGGAGGCAGACAGCATGGACAGACTTGAAATCAAAAACAATCCGAGAAGCGTTATCAACATTACGGATTTAACAGTAGATGAAATCAATCACCTGATTGAAACGGCAAATGACATCATCGATCATCCGGAAGAGTACCAGAACATCTGCGCGCATAAAAAACTCGCGACTCTGTTCTTTGAACCGAGCACACGCACACGCCTGAGCTTCACCGCGGCGATGATGGAACTCGGCGGAAACGTCCTGGGCTTCTCTGAGGCGTCCTCCTCTTCCGCAACCAAGGGCGAGAGTGTCGCAGACACCGTCCAGATCGTCAGTCTCTACTCCGACATCATCGCTATGCGCCATCCGAAAGAAGGCGCGCCTCTCGTAGCGGCCGCACACTCCAATGTTCCGGTCATCAACGCGGGAGACGGAGGTCACTTCCATCCGACACAGACACTGACCGACCTTCTGACGATCAGCCGCAAAAAGGGCGGCCTGAACAACTTCACGATCGGACTCTGCGGCGACCTGAAATTCGGACGCACCGTACATTCCCTGATCGAGGCTCTGATGCGCTACACCGGTGTGAAATTCATCCTGATCGCACCGCCGGAACTGCGCCTGCCAAAATACATGAAAGAAAAAATGAACGCTGCCGGAGCGGAATGGGCAGAATTTGAAAAGCTGGAAGACGCTATGCCGGAGCTGGACGTTCTCTACATGACCCGCGTACAGAAAGAGCGTTTCTTCAACGAGGAAGACTACGTCCGTCTGCGCGACAGCTATATTCTGACGCTGGAGAAGCTGAAGCCGGCCAAGAAAGACATGATCATCATGCATCCGCTGCCGCGTGTCAACGAGATTTCCGTAGAGGTCGACAGCGACCCGCGCGCCTGCTACTTCTATCAGGCACACTGCGGAAAATACATCCGCGAGGCTCTGATTCTGTTCCTTCTGGGACTGAAATAGCAGTCCCTCATCCGACAAAAATAAACTGCGCAAGGAATTTACGGGAGGATATATATGAACATTGACGGACTGACCAACGGAATTGTACTGGATCATATCACCGCAGGAAAAGGCATGCGGATTTATGAAATGCTGAAGCTCGATAAGCTCGACTGCACAGTCGCGATTATCCAAAACGCGACGAGCAGCAAAAAAGGACGCAAAGACATCATCAAGATCGATACGCTGATTGATCTGAACTATGATATGATCGCCTATGTCGACAGCAATGTCACGATTGACATTATCAAAAACGGAAAAGTCAGCGAAAAACGCTCCGTAAAACTGCCGGAGACGCTGACCAACATCATCTCCTGCCACAATCCGCGCTGCATCACATCTACGGAGCAGGGCATCGACCAGATCTTCCGTCTGGTTGATCCTGAACGCCGCATCTACCGCTGCGCGTACTGCGACACGGAATACAGCGAAAAATAACAAAGAGGTACTAAAATATGCTATTATCAGAACTTTTTCCCGGGCAGCCGGATGTGGAGATCACCGGTCTCACTCTGGATTCCCGCACGGTAAAACCCGGGTATATGTTTTTCTGTATAAAGGGATACGAACAGGACGGACACAAATACGCCGGTTCGGCGGCGGATAACGGCGCCGCGGCGATCGTCACGACAGAAGAGGTCGAACAGAAGCCAGGTGTCGCGTACATCCGCGTATCGGATATGAACGCAGAGCTCAACCGTGTCTGCGACCTGTTCTTCGGTCAGCCGAGCCGCCATATGACGGTGTTCGGCGCAACAGGCACCAATGGAAAGTCTACGCTGACCAGCGTGATTTCTGACATCTATTCCCATTACCGTCCATGCGGATACATGGGCACTATCGCAATCCGCTACGGCGATTACTCCCGCGTCGCAAATCTGACGACGCCGGACCAGGTGGAAACCCATGCCAACCTGAAAGAAATGCTGGATCACGGCATGCAGGCCGCTGCCATGGAAGTCAGTTCCCAGGGGCTGGACAGAGGACGCGTCGACAGTGTCGATTTTGACTGCGCTGTGTTTACCAATCTGACACACGACCATCTGGACTACCATAAGACGATGGAGAACTATTTTGAGGCAAAAAAGCGGCTCTTCCGCAATCTGAAGCCTTCTGCCGTCGCGGTGCTGAACGCGGACGATGAAATCTCTATCCAGGGGCTGAAAGACTGCTGCCCGTGCCGCTATGTCACTTACGGGACGGATCAGGGAGAGTCAGAGACGGACGCGAACGGCTATCCGATTGAAGGAAGTCATTCCAAACCGGGAACGCCGGAAACCGTCGACTATTTTGCAAAGGACATCGTCCAGCGCGCAGACGGCTGTCATTTCACACTCTGCTGCGGCGGACAGGAATATCCGGTCACAACTAACATGGCTGCGCTTTATAACGTGTACAACCTGCTCGGCGCAATCGCCGCTATGCACGAGTGCGGCATGCCGCTGGAGCAGATGATTCCGCTTCTGCGCGACATTCCGCAGGTGGACGGCCGCATGGACCGCGTCGATGAAGGCCAGCCGTTTACCGTCATCGTCGATTACGCGCACACACCGGACGGATACGAAAAGATCTTCCAGTACGCAAAAGAAATCACCGATGCGTCTGGCGGAAAGATTTACGCGGCATTCGGCTGCCCGGGAAAACGGGACGTTGTGAAACGCCCGGTCATGGGAAGAATCGCAGGTGAATTCTGCACGGAGGTCGTTCTGACTTCTCAGGATCCGCGCGATTCAGAGCCGGAGGACATTGCGTCGCAGATTGCAGAAGGTGTAAAAAAAACCTCTTGCCGGTATTCTTTTGTCCACGACCGCGACCAGGGCATCGCAAAAGCCATTTCCCTGGCTTCTTCTGGAGATGTGGTTCTCTCCCTCGGAAAGGGCGGCGAAACGTACATGTACTATGAAGAAGGCCGCCGCCCGTGGATGACGGATAAAGAAGCCGCGAGAAAAGCCCTGCACGCACTGGGATACTCGCGCTAGTGAAAGACAGGGATTGTCAAGTTAAGTGTGTAAGTATTTTTAATTTATCTCGGATGGAATATTTTTCCACCCGAGATTTTTGGCTTTAATACTCCTCATATTTCAGAAGCCGATCCTTCATTGACTCTTC
>Ga0256406_1001586_pt1 | contig 36012 bp, 19 predicted proteins | sample RumenRJG_03DNA_FD_185986 | JGI IMG/M metagenome (GOLD analysis project Ga0256406, IMG submission 185986) | Bovine rumen microbial communities from Lethbridge, Alberta, Canada - RJG_03 | ecosystem: Host-associated > Mammals > Digestive system > Stomach > Rumen | place: Canada: Alberta | collected...
CGTATGCATAATAGATATAGCTGGTGTCCATTTGTCTTGTTTTTTTTAATCACTTACAAAGGTAATGGATTTCCAGCTATTTTCTTTACATCATCCACACTTTATCACACGATTTGTCGGATGAACCATAATTCTTTCGTGGCAATATGATGAGGCCACAATCAACACCTACTGGATTGGCGTTCCAGCCTGCGCCCAATTGAGCTGCACAGCGCGGTTGCAAGGTGCGGATAGGCAGGGTTAAGGGCCGTCCAAAAACAAAAATATCAGACCGAATAAGAAACGTATTAATTTGCCTTTTTGAGGCAAACGGACTGAGTAAAAATCGCGGCATCAGCGGTTTTCCCGGTTTTTGTCAGAAAAAGATGCCATTTCCTGATAAGGGCGATTTCACAGAGTTGCTGATTGATGTATTTTTGTCGGAACAAAATGCCATTTCCTGACTTTGCGGGCTTTGCGGCTTTGCGAGAGGAAATCACCTGCGTGGCAGTAGGGTGGGGATAAACCCCATCCCACTTTCTTATTTGAATTCTGACTTTTTACTCTTATTTTTGCGCAATCGCTTGCAATCGGCTTAATAATGTATTATCTTTGCAAGCAGAAATATCAATCCTACTCAAACCAATTTACTAAGTACTAAGATGAAGCATAAGATATTCCTGGCGGCGGCAATGTCGTTGATAATGTCGGCACCAGCATCGGCTCAGAGGTTTATGGACAAGCTCGACAGAGGACTCGTCGCCGTGAAAACGACCGACGGCGTCTACTGCTCGTGGCGTATTCTCGGAGAGGAATACTATGGAGTGAAATACAATCTGTACCGCGACGGCGTGAAGGTCAACAGCACACCGCTGACGGTCAGCAACTATACCGACGCCGCCGGCACGGCCTCCAGCACCTATACGGTGAGGGCTGTCGTCAACGGCTTGGAGCAGACGGCTACGGGCACGGCCACAAAGGTGCTCAGCACTAACGGCAACGGATTCGGATACCTCGAGATTCCGCGTCCAAAGCGCTACTCGGTGAAGGACGGCACCGACATCACCGATACCTTTGAGCCCAACGACGCCACCGTGGCTGATGTCGACGGCGACGGACAGATGGAACTCATTGTGAAACAGTGGAGTAAGCCCAACAGTGCCAACTATGCCGGTCCTGACTACGACCGCATAGAGGTCTTCAAGCTCGACGGCACACTGCTGTGGTGGATAGACTGCGGTCCGAACCTCTGGGACTTCCAGCACAACGAGACGAATATCGCAGCCTACGACTGGGACGAGGACGGTAAGGCCGAGTGCATCATGCGCGCTGCCGACGGAACGACGATTCACGCTGCCGACGGCAAGACCTACGTCATCGGCGACCCTACGAAGAGCTACCGCTCCAACCTCGGCTCCGGCGGCTCCGGCGAGCAGTTCGTACACGAGGGTGCCGAATTCCTGCTGTATATGAACGGATCTACGGGCGTACCTTATAACATAGGACCTTCGGAGCATCCCACATATATGGATTATCCGCTGAAACGCCTTGAGGACGGCGAGACCGACCTCAACGCGGCTTGGGGCGACAGCTACGGCCACCGCTCATCGAAGAACTTTTTCGGTGCACCGTATTTCGACGGCCGCAACCCGAGCATCTTCCTCGCACGCGGTATCTACACCCGACATAAGATGATTGCCCTCGATGTCGACAAGGCCACTCATAAGCTCAACACGCGGTGGAGATGGAATTGCAACACACCGGGAAGTATCTGGTACGGAGAGGGTTACCACAACTATGCCGTTGCCGATGTCGACTGGGACGGTCGCGACGAGATAGTCTTCGGATCGATGGTCATCGACGATAACGGTCATGGACTGTCGTCGACGGGACTCGGCCACGGCGATGCCGAGCATGTGGGCGACTACAACCCCTACGTCCACGGTGAGGAAATCTTCGCCTGCAACGAAACATCACCGTCGAACAACTACCGCGATGCCACAACATCGAAGATCTACTACCGGCTGGCCGGTGGTGGCGACGATGGCCGTTCGATGATGGGCAATTTCACGAACAAATATCCCGGAGCCATCGGCACATCGGGTCACGACACGCCTATCAGCGCGGTCACGAGCCAGCATGTCACGGCCCCGACACCGAGTCTGAACTTCCGCATCTACTGGGACGGTGACCTCCTCGACGAGGGGCTCAACGGCCAGGACCTGCGCAACTCCGTGTTCATCATCCGCAACTACGACCAGAACAAACAGTGGTCGCTGTCGGGATCGCTGACAAACAACGACACCAAGGCCACACCATGCTTCCAGGGCGACATCTTCGGCGACTGGCGTGAGGAGGTCGTGGCGCGTACCGCCGACGGCAATATCCGCATCTACACCTCAACGATACCTACCCAGTACCGCATCCCTACACTGCTCTCCGACAAGCAGTACCGCAACGCGATGGTATGGCAGATGAACGGCTACAACCAGCCACCGGCAGTGAGCTACTTCCTCGGCGAGCTTGAGGGCATCACCCAGGCACCACCAGCCGAGACAAACAACGGCCGCGAGGAGATCAGCAACGGTGCCACCATCGGCAAGGGCTACGACGGAAAGCAGATTCTCATGGCCGAAACCGGCAATATGACCGTCAGCGTGGCCGACGGTGCAGCACCGGAGGTATTCTTCGACAATGCTCCTACATGGGTACAGGGCCACGACGACAACGATAATATCACCACAACGACATACACCCACACCCTCACCGGCGGTGCCTTCGGCGGTGCCATGCGCCTGACAAAGCAGGGCGACGGTGTGCTCGTGCTGCCGACGGTGGAACAGAAATATTCCGGAAATACCGATATCTGGGCCGGAACGGTGAACTTCGACGGTACGATGAGCAACAGTGCCGTATGGCTCAACCGCCTGACAACCCTCAACAGCCATAACGGTCACTTCGCCAAGGGCATCAAAGCCGACTACGGAGCTACCATCAACGTGGGCGGAACGAAGGAGAAGGGCACCCTCACCACCGACTCACTGAACCTCGGTTTCGGGTCTATCCTCGGCTTCAAGGTTTATGCCAACGGCACATGCGACTCGCTGACGGCCAACGTGTTAAAGCTCGAGAAGAAAGTATGGCCTAACGGCAACGGCCCTGAGTATGATGCTCCGCGCATCCACGTCACCGCTGTCGACAGCATACGTCCCGGTGAGTACACTATCGGTAAGGTCGGAAAGATTGACGGCAACCTCGCCGACGTTAAGATTTCGGGTCTCGAGGGCCATAAAGCCTCACTGAAATACGAGAACGGTCTGCTCAAGCTCGTCGTCGCCGAGATGCGCAATGCCGGCAGCGTCGAGTGGACAGGCAGCGTCGACGGCGAATGGGATCTTGCCGACAAGGAGAACTTCCGCTCGGCCGACGGCTCCGACGTCTTCGTCACCGGCGATACCGTGACATTCAACGACAATGCCACCAACACCAATGTGAAGATTACCGAGCCCGTACAGCCGAAGGCTATCATTTTCGACAACAATACCAAGGACTACACCCTCTCCGGTGCCGCTGTCACCGGCGAGTCGCAGATAACGAAGAAGGGCGACGCCGCTCTGACAATAAATAATGTCAGCGACTTCACCGGCAGCGTGAGCCTCAACGGCGGCACGACGAGGGTAGCAGCCCTCGGAGTCGCTGATGGTGTCAACAACGGGCCCTTCGGCTACTACACCAACCGCGTGACGATCAACGGAGGCACACTCGCGCCGCAGGCATCGTTCACCACATCGCATCCGTTCGCCATCGGGGCCAACGGCGGCACCATCGACGTACCGGCAGGAGTGACGATGACGATGGGCAACGCCCTCACCGGCGACGGCAACACGCTGACTAAGAACGGCGACGGACAGCTCACCATGCCGGGCACGGTGACCTTCGACAAGCTCATCGTCAACGGCGGTACCGTACAGGCCAGCGAGAGCGCCAATGCCCACGCCTACCCGACAACGGTGGTCCTCAACGGCGGTATCCTCCGCGATCCCGACAATTTCTACTCTTACTCGTCGAACCGCACGAACATCCAGGTGCCTGCCGACGCTACCGCAGAGTGGTATCTCGACGGCCGTTGCGACTACTACGGGTCGATTTCGGGAGCCGGCAACCTGACCGTCTACGCACGCAGCAGCCGCAACAGATGGCACGGCAATACGACAAACTTCACCGGTGCGCTGACCATCGCCGGCAGCAAGAGCGGTTCCTACGACCCGCAGTTCGACTTCTACGGCAATACGAACCTCAGCCGAGCAGCTGTAACCATCTCTGTGGCAGCCAACAACAACGGCAATGTCATCCAGCTCGGAAACCTCAAGGGCAACGCCACACTCAGCGGTAAAGGCACATGGCAGATAGGCGCACTCGGCGATGATATCGTATTCAACGGTACCGTCAGCGGCGGAAAGATAACAAAGGTCGGCGACGGCGTATGGACAATGTCGAAGCAGATGACCGATGTCAGCGACAACGTACAGGTCAACGGCGGTGTGCTGAACCTCACCAACCAGTCGACATCGTCGATGTATTTCGGCAATCATGATGTCGTGGCTGCCAACGGCGGCGTAATAGCGGGAATGGGCTACGTCCATGCCGTCAACGTCAACGACGGCGGAACCCTCTATCCCGGCAACTACAGCCAGAGCATCAAGAGCGGCACGTTCACCACCAAGAACGGTGTGTACTGCTACCCGGGCTCTACGCTGAAGATGTTTGTGCGCCACAACAACAGCGCGGCCTTCCGCGGCACTAAGCTGAAGGTAGGAGCAACGCTCCGCGTCAACGGCGACATCGTCGTCGAGGGCTACAACAATATGCAGGGTGTCAAGGACGGTGAGGAGTTTACCCTCTGGACTGCCGACGCCTTCGACGGAACACCGACGAATATCACCCTTCCGGAGCTGCCCGCAGGATTCGAGTGGGACACCACCGGACTGCTCAAGGCCACGGGTGTCATCAAGGTGGTAGCCTCGACGACGGGCATCAACGCCCTGCCGGCCGACGGCGAGTTCAGCGGTGCCGTCTACAACCTTGCAGGAGTGAAGATTTCCGACATCACCACGACACGCGCCAACGTCGAGAAAGACATCCTCAGCATCGCCGGTCCGGGCGCCTACATCGTCCGCACGGGCAAGACCGCTGCAAAGATTGTCATCAAATAACTGAAAACGGATAAATTAGTTAATGCATAAGATAAGTTTTTTTATTTTCAAAATGATACTCCTCGCTCTTGCGGGAGTATCATTTTCTGCTTGTTCCGACGACAATACCGCCGAGGACTACCGCAATCACATGACTGACATCTTTCAGGACCTGAAAGACAATTATACCGGCTATATCACCATGCCCGACAACAGCTCGCGCACGCTGAAGGCCACTATCGCCGACGAAACGGCCGGAGGGGTGGTCACGACGAAGGTGAAGGTCGGCAGTTTCCCTATCGAGATGGCACTCGCCAAGCTCTATCCCACCGACTGGAACCGCCTGCAGCTCAGCGACGCAGCAGCCTATGAGGCACCCATCGACAGCGTTGGCTACCAGATGAACTTCATGAACTTCAAGACCAATGATGAGTTCACGCCCCAGACGACGTTCGTCTTCAAGGACAGCAAGGGCAACGAGCATTCGGGATGGGCTAAAATTTCGACTACCGGACAGTTCTTCTCGCAGGTGGGGACGCTGAACCTGACATTCAGCGTCATCGACCTCGTCGTCGATAATGCCGACTGCACATCGGTGCTGCCGCTCACCTTCACCGTCACGATGCAGAAAGTCAAGGAGTCATCGGCATCAGAATAAACAATAAATTACTGAAAACCAAAGGATTATCTGCGCCCGAACAATGCGGAACCGCAGAAAGCCAAGAAACTTTCGGCATCCGGACAATGCGAGAATCGCGTATAGATATAGTATTGTCTGAGCCCGAATAAAGGAAAAATCGCAGGAAATCAGGAAGTCGCTAACATCAGAATAATGAGAAAGTTAGTTTTTGCCGCCGTGGCCGCAGCCTCGGTGCTTACGGCCGTGGCACAGGTATCGCCTATGGAGAACCTCGACCGCGGCCTTGTTGTCGCTAAGGGTCATGAGCCGGGCACGTATTTCGCCTCGTGGCGACTGCTGCCCACCGATGCCCCGTCGACGGCGTTCACCATTCTCCGCGATGGCAAACCGTATATGAAGAATGTGACGGGAGCCACCTCGGCCGTCGTCAAGGGTGCTGCCGACAGCCGCTGGCAGGTAGCCGCACTCGTCGACGGCAAGGTGCTGTCGACATCGAAGGCCGTGCTGCCGTGGGCGATGTCCTACCTCAAGTACCACCTTATGAAGCCCGCAGCAGGTCCCGACTACGACTATACCATCAACGACTGCTCCGTCGGCGATGTCGATGGCGACGGCCAGTATGAGCTTATCGTCAAGTGGGAACCCACCAACGCCCGCGACAACTCGCAAGGGGGAATGACGGGTCCGGTGGTCCTCGACTGCTATAAGTTCGATATGGAGATCCCGGCCCGTGAGCCGCGCCGACTGTGGAGCATCAATCTCGGTCCGAATATCCGCGCCGGAGCCCACTATACGCAGTTTCTCGTCTACGATTTCGACGGTGACGGACGTGCCGAACTGATGTGCAAGACGGCACCGGGGAGCCGCGACGGCCGCGGAAGGTACGTCAACGAGGCCTCCGACGACCCCGTCATCCGCGCTGCCGACAACCACCGCGACTGGCGCAACAGCCAGGGGCGCGTCAACGGAGGGCAGGAATATCTCACCGTCTTCAGCGGGACCGATGGTAGCGCCGTCAGCACCATCTTCTATAATCCCAACCGCAACACCGGTCTCGGCGGCGATGCCGAAGGCACGTTCGTCTGGGGCGATGCCGGTCATGGCCTTGAGGACAACGGCAGTTACGGCAACCGCGGTGAGCGTTATCTCGCTGCCGTCGCATACCTCGGAGGCCGCGATGCACGTCCCTCGGCGGTTTTCACGCGCGGCTACTACAGCTACGCCTTCGCCTGGGCTGTCGACTACGACGGACGGCGACTCAAAACGCGGTGGCTCAACGAGTCGCGCGACGGACGGCAGTATGCTGTCACCGACTCCCTGGGTCATCGCAGCGTCTACACCGCAGCCGCTCCGACGAGCGGTGAGGGCAGCGGCACACTCTTCGCCAACGGCAACCACAACCTCAGCGTGGCCGATGTCGACGGCGACGGCCGCGACGAGGTGCTGTGGGGATCGGCAGCTCTCGACGACAATGGGCGCATGCTCTACGCCACAGGCTTCGGCCACGGCGATGCCATCCACCTCGCCAAACTCAACACGCAACGTCCTGGTCTTGAGGTCTTTGATGTCCACGAGGAGCGCGGCACCTATGCCTGGGACGTCCACGATGCTGCCACCGGCGAGATTCTCCTCAAAGGGGGTCCTGCGGGCATCGACAACGGACGCGGTCTGGCCGCCCAAATCGACAGCCGTCAGCACGCCTACTCCTTCTGGAGCGCCGGCGACCCGACGGTGCGCAGTGCTGCCGACGGCAGTGAGCAGGACGATGCGCGGCTGCCTATCAACTTTCGTATCTACTGGGACGGCGATGCGCAGGACGAACTTCTCGACGGAGTGAATATCCGCAAGTGGGAGAAAGGCCACACGTCGATGCTCGGCATCTTCGGAACAATCAATAAGCCCGACCCCGAAACAGCCGAATGGGGCGACAGACCATGGCGACGCAAGCCTATGCACCGTGGCTCCGAGGCCGACAACCGCAGTAAACCGACCGCTCAGACCAACGACCGCCGCAAGGCCGTGAAGCACGAACCGGGATTCTTCGGCGAGCGCAGCTTCCAGCGGCCGACGGTATCCTTTGCCGGCTACGGCACCCCCGCGTCGAACAACTGGAGCAAGAACAACCCCTGCCTGCAGGCCGACCTCTTCGGCGACTGGCGCGAGGAGGTCATCTACCGCGATGCCACCGACCCTACGGCCGTCTATATCTATACCTCGCAGATTCCCACCGGTTTACGCTATCCCACACTCATGAGCGACCATACCTACCGAATGGGCATCGCCTGGCAGAACGTGGGCTACAACCAGCCGCCACACGTGGGCGTGTTCCTTCCCGACGAAATGCGGAAATACAACAAATGAACAAATATCTTTTTCTACTATGAACATAAAACTCTTTCTCGCTGCGCTGCTCCTGCCATTGTCGGCGGCAGCACAGACTTTCGACTTTGACCTCACGAAGCATCAGCCCGCCTACAGCGACGCTACGGGCTACGGATACGATTTCACCGCCGCTCCCGACCTCCCCGGCCAGCACGATGTTTATTTTTCGGTTAAGGTGCCCGACGGCAACTACCGCGTCACCGTCACCATCGGTTCGCGCCGCAGGGCCACCGACACCCAGTTGCGCGCCGAGTCGCGCCGTCTGCTCGTGCCGTCGACAGCTCTGAAGAAGAAGGAGTTGCGCACATATACCTTCACCATCAACAAGCGGTCGCCGTATATCACCGACAAGGAGCGCGTGAAAATCAACAACCGCGAGAAAGGATCCCTCGACTGGGACGACAAGCTAACCCTCGACTGGGCGGGAAAGAATCCGGCAGTGAGCCGCATAGAGATTGCTCCCGACACCACGGCGACCACGGTCTTCCTCTGTGGCAATTCCACCGTCGTCGACCAGAGCTGCGATCCGTGGGCAAGCTGGGGACAGATGGTCACACGGTGGTTCGGCCCCGAGGTGGCCATCAGCAACAACGCCGAGAGCGGACTGACGGCGGGCAGTTTCCTGCGCCAGAACCGTCTCGACAAGGTATTAGCGATGCTGCGACCCGGCGACTACGTCATCTGTGAGTTCGGACATAACGACCAGAAGGAGAAAGGACCCGGCGCAGGTGCGTGGTACAACTTCTCGTACAATCTGAAGCAGTATATCGACAGAGTGAGAAAGGCCGGAGGCCGCATCATCTTCTGCACACCCACACAGCGCCGGTTCTTCAAGGACGGCAAAATCCAGGAGACCCACGGCGACTATCCCGACGCGATGAGGGCCGTGGCCAGCCGCGAGAACGTGCCCGTGGTGGAGCTCCACGACATGACGCGCACCTTCTTCGAGACCCTCGGCGTCGACAACAGCAAACGGGCCCTCGTACACTATCCTGCCGGAACGTTCCCCGGACAGACCAGGGAGTTAGCCGACAACACCCATTTCAATCCCTACGGAGCCTACGAGGTGGCGAGGATGGTGACAACGGGACTGAAAAATCTCGGCATTCCCGTCACACGGTACCTCACCGCGGACTGGAAGGCCTATGACCCGGCCCATCCCGACGACTTCAGGACCTTCGTCTGGTTCCCGTCGAAATTCTTCGATAATGTGAAACCGGCCGGAAACTGATATCGTCCCGTCCACGTCAAAATGCAATCATCCATCAATCCACAACCAAAACTTTTCTACGGAATGAAAAAAAACAAGATTCTCCTGACCCTCCTCCTTCTCTGTCTGCCTTTCGTGGCTATGGCCCAGCGCGACACGCTGAACGTTGTCGACTGGCAGTTCAGCCGCAGCAACCTCACCCCCGAGAGTGCCACGAAGGGCGAAGGGCAGTGGAAGGGTGTCCGTCTGCCCCACGATTTCCTCGTCGAACAGCCGTGGGTGGCCCCTGCCGCCGGTGAGAAAGCCGACAACAGCGATGTCGCCGCCAACGTGAAAAGCCGTCTCTCAGCACGCGGTTTCAAGGAGATGGGCATCGGCTGGTACCGACACGCCTTCTCGCCCAACCCCGACTGGAAAGGCCATAGGGTCATGCTTGAGGTAGGAGGCATCATGCTCGTCGGCGACGTCTATCTCAATGGCGAGCGCATTGGCGGCACCGAATACGGATATATCGGCTTTGGCATCGACATCAGCGATAAGCTCCGCTACGGCCAGGAGAACGTCCTCGTCGTCAAGGCCGACACCCGCAACCCCAACAACTCGCGCTGGTACACCGGCGGAGGCTTCTACCGCGACGTGAAATTCATCGTCACCGACAAGAGTCTCTACTTCGACCGCCATCCGCTGTATATCACCACGACAAACAACGACACCGTCCACGTGCGCGCCACAATATGCAACTACACCAAGGCCCCCGTGGGATGCGTCGTCGTGAATATCATCGATGCCAACGGACATTCCCTGTCCAAGACCGTCAATACGATAAAATACCAGCGCCGAAAGAAGAGTAACGAGTATCAGCTTGCCGACATACCGCTGCCCAACGCACACCTCTGGGACCTCGACTCGCCCTACCTCTACACGATGACGGTCAGCCTCACCGACACCGCCGGCCGCCTCTACGACAGGGTTTCCGAGCAGTTCGGTGTCCGCACCATCGAGTACGGGCCGGCGTTCGGCTTCAAGCTCAACGGCCGCAAGGTGCTCCTCAAGGGTCTGGCCAACCACCACACCCTCGGCGCCCTCGGTGCCGCCGCCTACCCACGGGCCATCGAGAAGCGCATACAACTGCTCAAGTCGTTCGGCTTCAACCACATACGCTGCTCACACAACCCCTACAGCGAGGACCTCTACCGCCTTGCCGACAAGTATGGCATGCTCGTCGTCGATGAGGCCTACGACAAGTGGACGACGCAGTATGGCGGCGGACGCGAGGAGTGGACAAAACACTGGCAGTACGACATTCCCGAATGGGTGCAGCGCGACCGCAACCATCCGTCGGTGGTGATGTGGAGTCTCGGCAACGAGCTCCAGCAGGAGCCCAATCTGCCCTTCGGCGACTGGGGGGTCACGCCCTACCGTCTGCTGCGCACGCTGCTCCGCCGCTACGATACCACACGGCCGACGACCGTAGCCATGCACCCGCGGTTCCGCAACTGGGAGACCGACTCGCTGCCATGCGACCTGGCGATGAACACCGACATCCAGGCCTACAACTACAGATATATGTACTTCCCCGGCGACGGACGCCGATTCCCGTGGATGACGTTCTACCAGAGTGAGGCCAACCTCACGATGATGGGCCCGAACTTCTTCGGCATGGACCTCGCGAAGGTCATCGGACTGGCCTACTGGGGTATGATCGACTACATCGGCGAGAGCCACGGATGGCCCGCAAAAGGCTGGGACGGAGGAGTATTCAATACTGCCCTGCGACCGAAACCGAAGGCCTGGCTCGTCAAGGCGATGTTCTCCGACCAGCCGACGGTGCACATCGGCATCGTCGACCAGAAAGGCGAGGGAACGGTGTGGAACGGTGTCGAAATAAAGACCGATAATATGTCGGACCACTGGAACCGCACCGCGGGAAAGAAATACACCCTCTACACCTACACCAACGCCGACGAGGTGGAGCTGAAACTCAACGGCCGCAGCTTAGGGCGGAAGCGCAATGCCACCGATGCCGACCACCGCGACCAGATACGCTGGGACAATGTGACTTACGAGCCCGGCACCCTCGAGGCCGTGGCCTACAACAACGGCCGCGTGGTGGCACGCCACAAGATACGGACGGCGGGCGAACCGCGCAAGCTCACCCTCACCGCCGACAAGTCATCGTGGAAGGCCGACGGCATGGACCTCATGCACGTCCGTGTGGCAATGGTCGACAAGCAGGGCACCGTCTGCCCTCAGGCCGATAACATGCTGACCTTCAGCGTCGACGGCGATGCTGAGATCGTGGCTGTCGACAACGGCAATATCGTCAGCGACGAGCCATTCACGGGCAACTGCCGGTCGCTCTACCGTGGTGAGGCCCTCGTCATCCTGCGCGCCGGAACCAAGGGCGGCAAGGTCGTCCTCAAGGCCACCGACGGCCGTCACAGCGGCAGCATACGCCTCGACTACTCAAAATAGACTTCTCATGCGACGCGCAATAACACTCATAGCCCTCGCGGCGACCCTCGTGGCGACCGCGGCATCGGCCAGGGAAATGCTCTGGTACGACGGCATCCATGCCGTCACGCTGTCTGTTCCCAAGGCCGCCGACCCCGTGGTGACGGTCGCTGCCCGCATGTTCGCCTCCGATATGAAGGCGGTGACGGGTCAGAGCGCGGTGACGGCAGCACCCACGGAGGCCACCATCCGCATTGTCGAACTCGACCGGACGGCAAAGACGGAGCGTCAGAAACTCGCTGCCACCGGTGTGCCCGTCGACTCGTTGCTGTCGATGACAGACGCTTTCCATATCTCAGTGATTAACCGTCAGATAGTCGTCGTGGGAGCCAACGGGCGCGGGGCGGCCTACGGACTCCTCGAGATGTCGCGGCGGGCAGGTGTGAGCCCGTGGATATGGTGGGGCGATGTGGCACCGCAACGCCGCGACCGCCTCACTATCGATGACGCGTTCCGCACCACACAGGGGGCCTCGGTAGAGTTTCGAGGCATCTTCATCAACGACGAGGACTGGTCGCTGCGGCCGTGGAGCTACGGCACCTACGAGCCCGCCCGTTTCGGCATCATCGGACCGAAAACGTACAAAAAGGTATTCCAGCTGCTGCTGCGCCTACGCGCCAACACCATCTGGCCGGCAATGCACACGGGAACGCAGCCTTTCTTCCTCACACCGGGGGCGAAAGCCATGGCCGACAGCTGCGGCATCGTCGTCGGAACGTCGCACTGTGAGCCTCTGCTGAGGAATAATGTAGGCGAATGGGACGTCCGCAAACGGGGGCCGTTCAACTATATGACGAACCGGAAACAGGTCGTCGACTACTGGAGCGAGCGGCTCCGCGAGGTGAGAGGCTCGCGTGGCGGCAACCTCCTGACCATCGGCATGCGAGGCATCCACGACGGATCGATGGAGGGCGTCCGTACGATGGACGAGAAGCAACGGGCCCTGCAGCAGGTCATCGACGACCAGCAGCAGCTCATAGCGCGCTGGATAGGCCACCCGGAGACCACACCGCAGGTGTTCGTACCATACAAGGAGGTGCTCGAGATTTATGATCGGGGTCTCCGCGTGCCCGATTATGTCACGCTTATGTGGTGCGACGACAACTACGGCTATATGACGCGCCTGTCCGACTCCACCGAGCAGAAACGGCGAGGCGGGGCCGGTGTCTACTACCATCTGAGCTACTGGGGCCGTCCACACGACTATCTGTGGCTGACGACGACACAGCCCGGACTTATCTACAACGAGATGCGTGAGGCCTACGACCATAATGCCAGAAAACTGTGGATAGCCAATGTCCACGACCCGAAGGTGGCGGGCTACGACCTCGAGCTCTTCCTCGATATGGCGTGGAACATCAACAGCGTCAGCGCGGCCACCGTCGCCGACCACTACCGCCGCTGGCTATGCCGCCAGTTCGGGTCCACGGCCGGCGAGGCACTGTGGCCGGCGATGTGCGAGTTCTACCGGCTCTGCGGCGAGCGCCGTCCCGAATTCATGGGCTGGAGCCAGACGGAACTCGACAAGCGCACCTACGACCGCGGACTGAGCCCTGTGCGCAACACCGAATTCACGGCGGCTTTCGGCGATGAGCTCGACCGCTATCTCGACCGCTTTGCCGCCGTCGCCGCCCGCGTGAAGGCCGTCGCCAAGACGATACCCGTCGAAAGGCAGGATGCTTTCTTCGCAGCCATCGAGTATCCGGTCCTCGCCGCCGACGCCAACGCCCGCAAGCTGCTCTGGGCGCAGAAGGCCCGCCAGGCGGCCAACGGCAGTACAACCGACGGGATGTTCGCCGCCAACACCGCCATCTACCACGCCTGCGCCGAGAGTCAGAGCGCCTACCAGGAGATACGCCGTCTGACGGAATACTACAACGACCGCATGGCCGGTGGCAAGTGGCGCCGGTCGATGAATATGCGGCCGCGCGACCTGCCCGTCTTCGGGGCTCCCGTGCTGCCGACACTGCTCACCGACGATGAGGTGACCTACTGGCTGCACCGCGATACTATTGCCACGGGCCACCATCCGATCCTCCTGCCGCGAGGGGTCATAGCGCGCAATGCGGCTCAGTGGACCACCGCCGACAGCGGGGCCCGCGTCGTCAGCATGTTGGGCCACAGCATGGAGGCCGTAGCCCTGCCCAAGGGCGGGGCGCTGACCTACGATTTCACGACCGCCGACAGTGCCGACGCCGTGCTGCGCATAGCCCTCATCCCAACCCAGCCCAATGACAATGGCGACCTGCGGTTCTCCGTCAGCATCGACGGAGCCGAGCCGAAGATATTCTCGCTGAAAGAAAAGTTCCGGTCGGAGGGATGGAAGCAGAACGTGCTACGGGGCCAGGCCGTGCGCACAATGGACCTCAGCGGTCTGAAGGCGGGTCTCCACCGCCTCGTCATCAGGGCCATCGACAATCACGTCGTCGTCGACCAGTGGATGATCGACCGCGACGCAACAAGGAAATTCTATCTCTTCCCCGTCGCCGGACCGTCGAAGGGCGGTGGCGGAAAAAATACAGAAAAATAAATAATTGCTATCATGAACATAAGTAAAACATTGATTTTAGCCATGCTGATGGTCAACAGCGGCATGGCTCTGGCGCAGGACAACACTGATATTCCTGCGCCTCCCGACGACGTAAACCACGTCATCGACCTCACCTACGACAGTCTCAGCAAGGCACAGACAGCCCGCATACCCGCCGGAACGAGCCGAAAGGGCAACAACCCGGTGCTCTTCCTCGTCGGCAATTCGACCATGCGCAACGGTACCCTCGGCAACGGCAACAACGGACAGTGGGGATGGGGATTCTACGAGCACGCCTTCTTCGATGAGAACCGCATTACGGTCGAGAACCAGGCCCTCGGCGGAATGTCGAGCCGGACATACTACAACAAGCTCTGGCCCGACGTGCGAAAGGCCCTCCGCCCCGGCGACTGGGTGATCATCTCCATCGGACACAACGACAACGGACCCTACGACAGCGGACGCGCACGGGCATCCATACCCGGTGTGGGCACCGACTCGCTATGCGTAACCATCAAGGAGACAGGCGTTAAGGAGACCGTCTACTCCTACGGCGAGTACATGCGGAAGTTCATCCGCGACTGTCGCGCTGCCGGAGCAAACCCCATCCTGATGTCGCTGACGCCACGCGATGCCTACGACGCTAAGACGGGGAAGATTGTACGCAAGCCACACACACAGTGGCTCGAGGCCGTCGCCGCCGAGATGGGCGTGCCGTTCATCGACCTCAACGAGATTTCGGGCCGCAAACTCGATGGCTACAGTCACTGGAAGGAGAAATATATGTTCCACGGCGACCATATCCACACGTCGGCTTTCGGTGCAATGATGAACGCGCGCAGTGCCGCCGAGGGTATCGCTGCCAGTCCCAACCCGGCCTTGCGACCGCTCCAGGCCATGCTCATCAACATCGAACTGCCCACCGAACCGGTTAAGCGCAAGAAGGGCAAACCCGTAGTGTGGTTCACTGGCGACAGTACGGTGAAAAACTACGACAAGGACAAGAACGGCATGTGGGGACTCGGGTCGCAGGCCTACACCGTTTTCGACCCGAAACGCATCACATGCTACAACGCTGCCAAGGCCGGACGGTCGTGCCGCACATACCTCGACGAGGGACGCTGGGACCGCGTCTACAACTCGCTGCAGCCCGGCGACTACGTCCTCATACAGTTCGGACACAACGACATCGGCGGTATCGGTGACGGAAAGGAACGCGGCGAGATTCCGTGTGCCGACGACACGTGCCACGTCTACAAGAGTCAGTCGAAGGGTACCTACGAACTCGTCTACAGTTTCGGCTGGTATCTGAAGAAGTTCATCGACGACGTGCGCGAGAAAGGGGCCACGCCAATCCTCGTCTCGCTGACACCGCGCAACGAGTGGAAAGACGGCCACATCGAGCGACGCAACGACACCTACGGCAAGTGGTACCGTCAGGTGGTGAAGGAAACGGGATGTGAGTTCGTCGACCTCCACAACATCGCCGCCGACTACTTCGACAAGAAGTGCGGCAGCAAGGAGAAGGCATCGAAATACTACAACCACGACCACACCCACACGTCCCTCCTCGGTGCGCGTACGAACATCAAGAACCTTGCCAAGGGCCTGAAGGACATCAACAGTCCGTTAGCGAAATACCTCAAGTAACATAAAGAACCTTGCCAGAGGGGCTGAAGGACATCAACAGCCCCGTTAGAGAAATATCTCAAGTAACCTGTTAGCAAACATATCAAGTAGTACATCATTTTTTCGTACAAAATCCGCGTGCTACACCCGTCGGTATCATCCGGCATTCCCAAACGGACCGTTTCATCTCCCGAAACGGTCCGTTTTGCGTTCCAAAACCTACCGTTTTGCACTGCAAAACGGCCAATATCCCCAACCCCTTGATTATCAGCAGCTCCCGCATTGTCCCAGTCAGCAATCACCCTCTATGAATAATCATTACATCTGCACGCAGGGTTACCAACATGAATCGCTTATAATAAAACGCTTGCAGCACTCAGCCGCAGTCTAATATCCAATGCAAATCGCTGATACTAAGACGCTTGCGGCACTCTGTAGGGGTGGGGTTTATCCCCATCCTACCAGCTGCGGGGTGTTTACATTAATTCTCGTCCGTCACTACGGCGTATCCACCTTAATTCTCATCCATCGCTGCAAGGTATTTACTTTAATTCTCGTCCTTCACTACGAGGAATTCACCATGATTCTCGTCCGTCGCTGCGAGGATGGGGATACCCCCCCGACCTACTGCCATAAAAGAATTATGCCCTTGCCACTACCAGCCCCGATGGGGCTGAATCGTCAGTAACCCCGGACTAAGCGAGTGATAGCGAGCGCAGTCCGGGGAATCAAAGAAGCAGAGAGAAATACATTCAGTGCCTCGAAGACGCACAATAGCACGTTGTGCGCATCTACGTATTGGCAGTCTAAACACCTTGAACGAAATTAATTAAGACCAAAACCATAAAAACCCTGTTCCAGCGCCAAGGGCTTTCGCCCTTTGCCATTTGGACTTTGAGTGCTTGTGAGAGGCTGGGCCTCTCACCGCCCTCAAAGCCCAAATGGCAGATCCTCCTCCGTCGGATCTTGGCGCTGACACAAAGGAAAACCATAAAAACAGGCTATCGCCACAGAGATTCGGTCGGTCGACCGAATAATTGTATTCCTTTGCCTCTTCGAGGCCAACTAACGGCCTAATCCTGCCCGCCTTTCGAAGGTGTTGGCTTGGTAATCCATTGATAACTAATGTGTTGCACACATCCACCGTAGGGGGGCGGGGTTTATCCCCGTCCTACCAGCGTCGGACAAGAATCAAGGTAACACCCCGCAGCTGCGAGGGTGGGGATAAACCCCACCCCTATGCGGTGGCGGAGTGCTGCAAGCGGCTTATTATCAGTGGTTTGCAATGGTTATTAGGCAGTGTGGGGGGGGTAGAAGAAATGGTAGAGATTCGATCTGACGACCGACCGGACGGCCACGAGGGCCGTCCCTGCAAGTGGATGGTTGCAGCACATGTAATGTTAAGTTTTTCGCTTTGTAGTAGAGTGGAGAGCGGATTTGTAATTTACTGGTATACAGGACGTTATAGATTATGGCCATTTGGTATTCTGAAACAGGCCATATTGGAGCGCGAAAACGACCGTTAAGCGGGGCGATTTCGATGAAAATAATTTTGCATTACAAATGAATGAAAATGTAGAAATCTTTGCGGGAATGAGAAAAAAAGAGTACTTTTGCAACATTATAATGACAAAAAGTAGAACCTGAATTTAGGTATGACACATGATGAACGCTGGGCCCAGATGCTGAAGGCCTACAGAAACTATATTCTGAAGAAACACCGCTGTCCGTCGAAATACAAGCCGGAGGACCGGCAACTGTACAACTGGATAAAGCATAACCGGAAAATGCGCAACAAAGGGGAGATGCCGCCGGAGAGGCAGGAGGTCTTCGCCGATTTGCTGAAACTGGCCGACAAGTACCGCCGCGTGAACCAACATGCGTATATGCACGTCGAGGGCGAGGGAACGTTGTTTTAACACGATGCCGCGGAAGGTCAATGACTTGATTTCCAAAAGCTTAAAACCGGATGCCCGAAAGATAAATGCGGTGCAGCTGAAGGTCATTGATTTGGCTGTCAGGGGCTTGACAGCAGATGGCAGTAAGACAAATGCAGCATGGCTAAAGGCCAATGATTTGGCTGTCGGAGGCTGGAAGCGGCGCAGCGGAGGGCCAGGGATTTGTTTCCGAGGCGCATCAAAGCGACGAATGATTCCGAAATATCACCAATAAAACATTATATGAAACTAAGAAAGATTTTTCTTGTGGCATTGATTGCCGTCACCGTTCCCTCGGTGGCGCAGGACGATGCCATGGCGGCTGCCCAGCAGACGATTCCTGAGGACTCGGCCGTCATTGTCGGTCATCTCGACAACGGGCTGACCTATTACATCCGTCACAACGACTATCCTAAGGGAAAAGTGAACTTCTACATCGCTCAGCGCGTGGGTGCCGTGCAGGAGGAGGACGACCAGGACGGACTGGCCCACTTCCTTGAGCACATGGCCTTCAACGGCTCTAAGCACTTCCCCGACGACTCGGTGACGAAGTTTATGAACGGCTTAGGTGCTCAGTGGAACGCTTTCACCACCGCCGACCACACCGTCTACCACGTCAATGGTGTCGATAACGGCCGTGAGAGCGCCCTCGACAGCTGTATGCTCCTGCTCAGCGACTGGTCGGAGGGACTGACCCTCGACGAGAAGCAGCTCAACGAGCAGCGCGACGTCATCCACAACGAGTACCGCACCCACGGTGCCATGCAACGGCTCTTTGAGCAGGCCCTGCCGGCACTGTTCCCCAACAGCCGCTACGGCGAGCGCACGGTCATAGGAAGTATGGACGTCGTGGACCACTGCAACAGCAACCGTCTGCGCGACTACTACCATAAATGGTACTTCCCCGGCAACCAGGCCATCGTCATCGTCGGCGACATCGATGCCAAGAAATATGAGGCAAAGGTGAAGAAGCTCTTCTCTACGCTGCCCGTTCCGGCCACGGCCCATAAGGCTGAGGACTTAGCCGTTGCCGACAACGACTCGACGCTGTACTTCGTTGGCAGCGACAAGGAGATGAGTCAGACTTTCTTCATCACCTTCCGCAAGGACGAGCCGCTGCCACCGCAGATCAAGCAGACAATCCCTTACATCCTCTACGACGACGTAAAGACTCTCGGCTCGCAGATGTTCAACGACCGCATGCTGAAACTCTCACAGCAGCCCGAGGCCGCTTTCACTGCGGCATCGAGCGCCAATGCCGAATATGGTATGACGGCACGCACACGGAAGAGTCAGACGGTGCAGATCCTGCCGAAACCGGGGCAGGAGGCCGCAGCCCTGAAGCAGGTGCTGACGGAGATGAAGCGCGCCGCCGAATACGGATTCACCAATTCGGAGCTCAAGCACGCCAAGGCCACCTACAAGGCCGCCCTCGAGCAGCAGTATAACAACCGGGCGACGATCACCAACGACACTTACGCTCAGAGTCTTATCGATAACTTCCTCAATAACGAGCCGTACCCGAATATCGAGACCCGCTATCAGCTCGACAACGCCATCCTGCCGATGCTCACCCTCGAGATGGTGAACCAGGCCATCAAGGGCGAATTCAGCATCGACAACGAGAATTTTGCCGTCATTGGCCTCGAACAGCAGAAGGACGGCAAGCCCGTCGTCGGTCTCAGCGAGATGAAGAGCATCGTCGACGAGGCCCGCAAGGCCACCGTCACCGCTCCCGTCGACACCGTGAAGGAGGAGCCGCTGATGCCGGTGATGCCTAAAGCCGGAAAGATTGTGAAGCAGAAGATGAGCAAGACGCTCGGATGCAAGGAACTGACACTGTCGAACGGTGCCCGCGTACTGCTGAAGAAGACTGACTTCAAGGCCAACCAGATTCTCGCAACAGCCATAGCACCAGGCGGTTTGGCCGCAGCCAAGAGTCTGAACCTCCCGTCGCGCCAGATGTTCGAGCAGGTGTACTCGCTCCACGGACTCGGAACGAAGAGCGTCATGGACCTCGTCAGTCTGGCTCAGACCACCCAGACATCCGTCGACGACGGCATCAGCAACGACCTCCACTGGATAAACGGCTCTACGACAAACGAGAATATCGAGACGCTCATGCAGGAGATGTACCTCAGTTTCCAGGGCGTGAAGAAGGATGAGGCCATCTACCGTCAGATGATGCAGTACTTTAAGGGTCAGGTAGCCAACAAGATGGACAATCCCGACATCGTCATCGGCGACTCGGCATCGTTCTACGCCCACAGCATGCGCCACGACGTGCTCACGCCGAGTGCCGCCGACATCGACCATATCGACTACGACGGTATCCTCAATATCCGCAAGCAGATGTTCAGCAATGCCGCCGACTTCACCTTCGTCTTTGTAGGTAGTTTCGACGAGGCCACCCTTCGGCCGCTCATCGAGAAGTATATCGCCTCGCTGCCGGGAAAGAAGGCCAAGACGACCGTCACCGACCAGCGCGACTACACTAACGGCAAGGTCAGCCGTGCCTTCACTATGGCAATGGGAAATCCGCAGAGCGTCACCCGCGACGTGTACCGTTCGGCTGCCGTTCCGTTCACACTGAAGAACTATGTCAACGCCGGTGTCCTCAGTCAGGTGCTGTGGAACAAGGAGTTCGACATCATCCGCGAGCAGGAGAGTGCTGCCTACACGCCGATGCCAAGTGCTCAGTTCGATAACGACCTCACAGGGTCGTACCTCCTCATCGAGTCGGAGCTGAAGACGAATCCGGCAAAGACGCAGCGCGCATCGGAGCTTGCCGACAGCATTGTCACCAACACTGCATCGTGGGTTAACGCCGACGACGTGCAGAAAGGCCGTGAGGCCCTCGCCAAGAGCCATGCCGATGCCGTGAAGACCAACGAGTACTGGCTCAGTGCCATCGAGGACTATGCCATCTACGGCATCGACCGCTACACCGACTACGACAAGGAGCTCAACGCTGTCACACCGGCAACAATCGGTGAGACGGTGAAGGCCATCCTCTCGACCGGCAACCACGTGCGCGTGGTGATGAATGCCACTAAGGAGGAAGGAAAGTAATAAAAACGCATAATCCGCTGAATGAATGTCAGTTGCAACCAGTGGCCACAGTGCCGCATCCGCAACGGAAAGCATTCATTCAGCGGATTTTTCTTATTAACGGAGTATAACGTGAGAATAAACGATCCATCAACATTCGCTGAGATACGCGAACCAATGTACATCCTCGAAGAGAGCCGCTTGCGCCATAATCTCGAACTGATAAGCAATGTGGCGCGGGAAGCCGGCATCGAGGTCATTTTAGCTTTCAAGGCCTACGCGCTGTGGAAGACGTTCCCCATCTTCCGCGAGTATATCTCGGCCACGACGGCGAGCAGCCTCTACGAGGCGCGGTTGGGTTTCGAGGAGTTCGGAGCCCCCGTCCATACGTTCACGCCGGCCCTCACCGACGATGAGATTGACGATATCGCACGGATGTCGTCGCATCTGTCGTTCAACTCGCTGACGCAGTATGAGCGTTACCACCGGCGGGCACTGTCGGTGAACAGTGCACTGAAGCTCGGTCTGCGTGTGAACCCGGAATACAGTGAGGTGGGAACGGCTCTCTACAACCCCTGCGCTCCCGGCACCCGCTTCGGTATCACGGCCGACAAGCTGCCCGACGAGCTGCCTGCCGACATCACCGGTCTGCACTGCCACTGCCACTGCGAGAGCGGTGCCGACGTCTTTGAGCGCACCCTGAAGCATATCGAGGCTAAGTTCGGACGGTGGCTGCCGCAGGTGGAATGGATGAACTTCGGTGGCGGGCACCTTATGACGCGTAAGGACTACGACACACGGCGACTGATAACGCTGATGCGCGACTTCCGCAACCGCTACCCAAATATCCACGTGATTCTCGAACCGGGCAGTGCCTTCGGATGGCAGACGGGGCCCCTCGTGGCTCAGGTAGCCGACGTCGTCGAGGACCACGGCATCAGGACTGCCATCGTCAACGTGAGCTTCACGTGCCACATGCCCGACTGTCTGGAGATGCCGTACCATCCCGCCGTGCGCGGTGCCGAGGAGGTCGGCGACGGCACGAAGGGCGCGCATGTCTACCGTATCGGCGGATGTTCCTGTCTGTCAGGCGATTTCATGGGCTCGTGGGCTTTCGACCATGAGCTGACGGTGGGCGAGAACATCATCTTTGAGGACATGCTGCACTATACAACCGTCAAGACGACGATGTTCAACGGTATCCACCATCCCGCCATCGCCCTCCTGCACAGCGACGGTGAGCTCGAGGTTCTCCGCCGTTTCACCTACGACGACTATAAGAACCGCATGGACTGAGGTGCCGTGGAGGCAAAAAGCAGCCCACGGAGGACAAAAAGCAGCCCACGGAGGGGCTGAACGCAACAAGGGGCTGGGCCGCAAACGCGGCTCAGCCCCTTGTTTTTTGGTCTCTGCGCTGGGCTCTGCTGCGGCCTGCGCTTGCCCGTTCCTCCCTCTGCGCTTGCCCGTTCTTTCCTCTGCGCCTGCCCGTTCCCTTCCTCTGCGCTGGGCTCTGCTGCGGTCTGCGCTTGCCCGTTCCGTTCGGCGAATTATAATTCGCCGCACCCGACAGCTGACGCCAGAGGGAGGCTGAAGGGCAGCAGCGGGAGGCTGAAGGGCAGCCTGCGGGCAGCCCGCGGGGTGCCTCGTCTATTTAAACTTCTTAATGAAGGCGTCGGCCTGGGTATCGCCGAGGTCCTTGGCTTTCTGCAAGTTAGCGAGGCCCTCGTCCTTCTTGCCGCTCTGACACTGGGCGAGACCCTTGATGAGATAGGGCACCGAGTAGGTGGAATCGAGCTGGATGGCCACATCGGCCGAGGCCATAGCGTCGGCATACTGTCCCACCCTGAGGTGCACATTGGCCTTCTCGGCCCACAGCTGGGCGTTGCGCTGGTCGAGGACGACGGCGCGCATGATGTCGTTGAGGGCAGCCTGATACACTTTACCCTTCATCTCGATCTGCTCACGGTCGTAATAGAACGATGCCGGGGGCAGGGCCGTGGTGAGAGCCTCATAGCGGTAGAGGTCGACCATAGCGTCGCGGTAGCGTCCCATCTTCCCGAGCTGAGTGCCACGGGCATAGAAATAAGGTGCCGCAATGGTGGTATAAGGAGTGTCGCAGACCCCCACAGCACTGTCGAGGAGCTCAAGTATCTCTGCGTCAGAGGCTTTCAGCGCTTGCTTGCACTGCGCCGCCTCATAGAAAAGGTCGGGATTGCGCATCGATTTCGTCAGACTCATGAACTTCTCGTAAGCCTTCTCGTAGTTGCCCTTGCTGTATTCAATCTTTCCACGCATCTCGTCGTACACCGGCAGGGCCTTAACCTTATAGGCGGCATCGGCCTCAGCCATAGCCTTATCGTAGGTCCAGTCGGCAAACGGCGGCTCGGGCATCAGCGAGAGTTTCTGCCATACCGACCGCGAATAGTTATAGTGGGCATCGGCTTTGTCGGTGGCCTTGTCGACGGCATCGCGCAAGAGCTTGTCGGCCTCGGCCGTCTTTCCCTGCTGCCAGTACAGTGTGGCGAGGTCGTAGTAGCCGTCGGTCTCCTTCGGGAACATCGTCATGAAGTCGCGGGCTGTAGCCATATAGTCGGCGGTGCGCCCCTGAGCGGCCATCATCAGGGCCAGACGGGCGTCCTTAACGTCGGCGGGGAGGGCCTTGCGGATTGTTGTCCTACTCAGCGTGGGGTCGTTGGCGGCAAATCCCGACGGTTTCAGCTCGTCGGTATAGCGCCAGTCGGTGACGCTGAGCACGGTACCGCCGTTGTTGTAAATTCCCACCAACTCACCGCGCTCGTTGACAGCCGGGGCTCCGTTGGGGTAGTCGGCGGTATTCTCTTTCAGTGCGTCGGCTCCACCGAGAACATAATAGTTGTATTTCGACATGAACTTCTCCGACCTCTCCGGGGTCACGAGGGCAGGTTTCTGCGTCATTATCCACATCCGCACCGACCCTGTGGGCAGTGTCTTGGCGAGCGAGATGGGCTGGACGGCCGTAGCTCCGCCGATGGCAAACTTCGCGATGTCGTAGAGCTCGCTGGCTCCGTAGATTTTCTCCACGGGATAAGAGCGGCCCTTAGCGTCGACGACGACTGCGCTGTCGGCGCCGTTGAACGGTGTCCACGCGCTGATAACTGTTCCGCTGCGGTCGATGAGATAGCCGAAAGACGTGCCCACGGCCTTTCCGCCGCTCTTGAAAGTCTTCAGCGTCAGCAGTGCCTGGCGTGCGCTCATGGGCTGCGCTGCCGATGGCAAGGTCGCCACGAGAGCAGCGATGACCACTGCCGCCTTTATTATATTTCCTAATTTCATGATGTCCTGATAAGTATTTTCGTTAAGATTGAATTTTTTTCGGGTCGCCACGAGCATGGCGTTACACCTTATTATATATAGCGCCGGCTGAAACCGCAATGCGCCTCGTTCTGTTGGCGGGCATTTTTTACACCTTATTATATATACACCTTACGGGAACCGCGATGCGCCTGCCTCAGCCTGTGGGTGCTTATTACACCTTATTATATATAGCGCCGACGGGTCGAAATACCCTTCCTGATGCCTCAGCAGCACTAAAGCAGCGCAAGGCTGCAGGCCTACTGCCTTGCCGCGATCAGCTCCTTGGCGTTCTCGAGGGCCGCCGGAGTGATATTATCGCCGGAGAGCATGGCCGCCACAGCCGTCAGACGCTCCTTGTCGTCGAGGCGCCGCATGTGGCTGATCGTTCCTTTGTCGGTCTCCTCCTTTTCCACCTTATAGTGGGCCTCGCCCATGGCGGCAATCTGGGGCAGGTGCGTGATGGCCACCACCTGGCGCCCGGCATCGGCCATCTCCTTCATGAGCATGGCCATCTTCGTGGCTATGGCACCGCTGACACCGGTGTCGATTTCGTCGAAGATGATTGTCGGCAGGTTGACGGCACCGCTGATCATCGCCTTCAGCGAGAGCATCACACGTGCTATCTCACCTCCCGAGGCCACCTCGGCGACGGGCATCAGCTCCGTGCTCTTGTTGGCCGAGAAGAGGAAGACGACCCTGTCGGCACCGTCGGCGGCAAGGTCCTTGGCCTGGATGTCGACCTTGAACCGCACGTTGACCATCCCCAACGGCACGAGCCGCGACTTCATGGCCACCTCCACCTTGGCGGCAGCCTTTCGCCGGACACCCGTGAGGACTGTGGCAGCACGACGTGCTGCTGCGGCGGTTTCGTCGACACGATGCTGGTAGTCAGCAAGTTGCGTGTCGCTATCGTCGATGCTCTCGAGTTGCTTACCGAGCTCATCGCGGATGGCGATGAGAGCTGCCACATTGTCGACATGGTGCTTCTGCTGCAACGAGTATATCTTGTCGAGCATGGCGTTGACATCGAAGAGGCGCGCCGGATCGAATTCGATATTGTCCGAATCGTTGTCGACATCGGCGGCGATATCGGCAAGTTCAATCCTTGCCGTATCGAGACGGGCAGCCAACTCCTTCACTTTCGGGTATACGCCCTCGATGCTGTGCAGCGCATCGGCGGCCTCGCCGACCCTCCCTACGACCCCTGCGTCGTCGGCGTTGAGGATGTCGTTGGCGTTGAAAAGGGCCGTTTTGATGTCCTCGGCATGCGACAGGGCAGCACTCTCCTGCTCGAGTTCCTCCTGCATACCGTCGGCGAGCTGGGCCGACTGGAGCTCATTGAACTGGAAACGGACGAACTCCTCGTTCTGGCGCGTCTTCTCTATCCGTTCCTTCAGGTTGTCGAGAGCCGCCACAGCCTTGCGGTAATCGGCGTAAGCCGACGCATAATCGGCCTTCTGCTTTTCGTCGTGGGCTATAATGTCGACGACGCTGAGCTGGAAATCCTCCTTCTGTAGCAGCAGATTCTGGTGCTGCGAGTGTATATCGACGAGATGATCGCCGAGCTGGCGGAGGAATTGCAGTGCCACCGGAGTGTCGTTGACGAAGGAGCGCGACTTGCCCGTGGCACTGAGTTCGCGGCGGACGATGCACTCCGAGGCATCGAAATCGACGTCGCCGTCGGCAAAGAGCGGTTCGAGCCCGTAGCCCGTGACATCGAAAACGGCCTCGATGACGCACTTTTTTGCCCCCGGCTTTATGGCTTTGATGTCGGCACGGTTGCCGAGGATCATCCCCAAAGCACCGAGGATAATACTCTTTCCCGCTCCCGTCTCACCGGTGATGACCGAGAATCCGGCGGGAAAGTCGATGTCGAGCTCGTCGATGAGCGCGTAATTGCTTATATATAAATGCTTTAACATTATTCCTTTATTTTATCCCATGTGGCGTTCTGGCTGGCGTTGATGGCGAAGAGCAGCTCGTAGACCGCGTCCTTCTCCTTCTGTGTGCCGTGACCTTTATAGATATTTGCCAGCTCGTCCTTCTTGTAGTCGGTCCATATCTGTGGCAGGAGACTCATCGGACGGTCCTCATGGCTCTTCTTCAGGTCGTTTTCGAGTGCCGTGGTGATATTTGTCCGACCCCTCTCGACGTTGTTGGCCATCTCGTCGAGTCCCGTGCGGTAGTAGTCGTACTGCAACTGCCTGAAGGGTTTCATGGCCCCGTCGAGATAGTCGTTGATGATGGCAAAGCGGTTCCGGCTGTCGTCGAAGGCCTTCCATCCCGTGAAGTTAAGGTTCTGGGCGTTGTTGGTGAGATTCATGCAGCGCTGGAGAACGTCCTCCCCGCCCATCGGCGAGAACGAATCGAGGTCGAGACCGATAATAAGATAAGCGTAGTAGGCCACGAGTGCCGTCAGCTGATTGTCGACATTCTCCTCGCGGAAGTCGAGTTGGTCGAACTGCGCGAACTCAAAGTCGAAGTTGTTGTCGGTGTTATTGTACAGCGTCGTGGTGTACGACGAGTTGTATACCGGCCTGTTGGCCTGGATGATAGCCCTGCAGGTGAAGAGATTAGAGCTCTGGTCGTACTTCGTCACCGTAATATTGAAGTTGCACTGGATGCGTTCGTTGCGCTGAAAGTGGAGATTTGTCCACTGCCGCTCGTTGATGAACTGCTCGAGGGTGGCCTGCAGATTGTCGAACACCGACGCGTCGGTACCCTGAATCTGCTGGTGGTTGATGGTCACCTTGGCCTGCAACTCCTGCGCCGCAGCCTCCGCGGGCCATATTACGGCCACGGCGACAGCCACGGCTACAACTGCCACAATCCGGTCAAGAAGATGTCTGCATGAAAGATATGTCATAAGATGCTCTCCAGTTCGTTGATGATATCGGCGGCTACCTCTGTTTTTGGCTTTTTGTCGTATTCGTGAACGTCGGTCCGCGAAATGATTTTCACCTTATTGTCGTCGCTGCCGAACGTCGTTCCGGCGTTGCGCGTTGAGTTGAGGACGATGAAATCGGCATTCTTCCGTTCCAGTTTCCGTCGTGCGTTCGCGTCCTCGTCGTTCGTTTCGAGGGCGAAAGCCACAAGGCGCTGTCCGTCGCGTTTCATCTTTCCGAGAGCTGCCGCAATATCGTGGGTCGGCCGCAGGCGCAGCGTCAGTCCGTCGTCGCCGCGCTTGATCTTCGTCGACGATACGCTCTCGGCGGCAAAATCGGCTACGGCGGCGCAGAGGATGGCCACATCGCTGTCGGCAAAAGCCTCTGTAGCAGCCCCGTACATCTGTTCGCAGCTCTCGACGTCGATGCGGCGGATGCCCTTCGAGCATGTCAGTGCCACGGGACCGGCGATGAGTGTGACGTCGGCGCCACGGCGGTGGCACTCCTCGGCGATGTCGAATCCCATCTTTCCGCTCGAGAAATTGCCTATGAACCGCACCGGGTCGATGCGCTCGTAGGTTGGTCCGGCGGTGATGACGACACGCTTGCCGCGCAATGGCGATGCCGCCTGCTGGCGGTCGAAGAACCTGTCGAGGGTGTCGACGATGACGTCGGGTTCCTCCATACGCCCTTTCCCCTCGAGTCCGGAGGCGAGGAATCCCGTTTCCGGCTCGATGATATGGTTGCCGTAGGAGCGCAGGGTGTCTAAGTTGTGCTGTGTCGACGGATGGCGGTACATATCGAGGTCCATGGCCGGAGCCACGAACACCGGTGCTTTCATCGAGAGATATGTGGTGACGAGCATATTATCGGCGATGCCGTTGGCCATTTTCCCCAACGTCGATGCCGTGCAGGGGGCCACGACCATGGCGTCGGCCCACAGTCCGAGGTCGACATGCGAGTGCCACGTGCCGTCGCGCTGGGCGAAGAACTCGCTGATGACCGGTTTACGGGTGAGCGCACTGAGGGTGACGGGGGTGATGAATTCCTTTCCCGCCGGGGTGATAACCACCTGAACCTCAGCACCCCGCTTTATCAGACCACGGATGATGAGACAGGCCTTGTAGGCCGCAATGCTGCCCGTTATTCCGAGTACTATCTTCTTTCCTTTAAGCATTTGTCGTGAAAAATTTCAGTTACCGGCGCCTCAGACCTTTGCCTGACCATTGTTGAACTCACGCAGCCTGATGCGCGTGAGCACCTGCTTCGTGTCGAGGGTGAAGGCGCTGGAGAGCATCCAGCTGTAGTAGCCCGGGTCGCGGTGGAGGACATCGGTGACGGCCTGACCGCGGTACTTGCCGAAGTTGAACACCTCGTGGCGCACAACCTTGCCGTCGGCACCGATGACCGGTTTGCCGTCGGGGCCGATGACATCCTTCCACACTATCCGTCCGGCGAAGTCGACATTATCGTTATGCTTCGAGAATTCGGCCAGCTCGTCCATATCGTTGTGGAGCTCCTGCTTGTCGGGGTCGTCGACGCGGCCGGGAGCATACATCTCTAACTCGCCCTTGAGGACGGCGTAGGTGGCCGCAGCGTCCTGGTCGGCACGGTGAGCGCGGAAGTCTTCGTCCATGCGGTGCCCGGTGTAGAACTTATAGGCGGCGGCGAGATTGCGGGGCTCCTGCTTCATGAATATTGTCTGGGCATCGATAAGACGGCACTTCGAGAAGTCGAAGTCGATGCCGGCGCGTAGGAATTCCTCGGCGAGCATCGGTACGTCGAAGCGGTTGGAGTTGTAGCCGCAGAAGTCGCAGCCGGTAAACTCGCGGTTGATGTCGGCGGCGCGCTGCTTGAATGTCGGTGCGTCCTTCACCATCTCGTTGGTGATACCGGTGAGATCGGTCACCTCCTTGGGAATCTCCTTTCCCGGGTTGATGAGCTCGTTGCCGCTTTTCTCGGTGCCGTCGGGCGACACCTTGATATACGACAGTTGGATGATGCGGTCGTTGACCAGGTCGAGGCCCGTCGTCTCGAGATCGAAGACGACGAGCGGCCTCTTCAGATTCAGTTTCATAATCCCTTCTCCCTAACGATTAATTCTCCAGGAGCATCGGCATGGCGAGCATGGTGATATTCTCACCGTCGGGCTGATTGTCGGGGACGACGACTCCCGGCCGCGACGGGTCGGCGAGGAGGACGACGACATTGTCGCACTCGATATTCGTCAGAATCTCAATGATGCTGCTGCCCTTAAAGCCTATATCCATCATCACGCCGTTGTAGTCGCATGTTATCTGCTCCTTGGCGTTGGTGGCGAAGTCGATGTCCTGGGCCGACAGCTCGAGCTTTCCGGGTTCGAGATGGAAGCGGATGAGCTCCGATGCCTCACTGGCGAAGGGCAGCATACGGCGCACGGCCGAGAGGAGGATACGGCGGTCGATGGTGAGCGTATTGGGGTTGTCGGCCGGGATGACGCTGTTGTAGTTGGGGTAGCGGCCGTCGATAAGGCGGCAGTAGAGCACACCGTCGCCGAAGTTGACCTCGGCAGCGCGCGAGTCGAAACGGATGATGACGTCGCCGCCGTCCTTCGTGAGCACGTTCTTCAGCAGTGTTGCCGGCTTCTTTGGCATGATGAACGATGCGGGGTTGTCGCTCTTGACGGTGAACATCTGGTTGCGCACGAGCTTATGGCCGTCGGTGGCAACGATGGCGAGGCAGTCCTGATTGAGGTCGAAGTAGATGCCGTTCATCACGGGGCGGAGCTCCTCCTGCGCCGTGGCGAAGAGGGAACGCGACAGACTGCCCAAGAGGGCCTCCGAGGTGAGGGTCACCGTCGTGGCATTGTCGTCGACAGGGGCCTGCATGGGCCACTCCTCGGCACTGTTGATGGGGAAGTCGTAGTTACCGTTCTGGTAGTTGATATAAATTTTCATCTCGTCGAAGTTGACGTCGATGCTCAGTGGCTGCTCGGGGAGCTCACGCACGGCGTTGATGATGTTCTTGCCGTTGACGCAGAAATCGCCCTCACCGTCGCACTCGTCGAGGTTCAGGACGTTCCACATGACATTCTCGTTGTCGGAGGCCGTCAGTGTGAGCTGACCATCGTGGACGCCAAAACGGAAACAGTTGAGTATTGCCACACTGTTCTTGCTGTTTGGCACACGCGAGAGAGTGAGCAGGCGGCTGCTTAATGCAGTGCTGGATAAGTTGAATCTCATTTCTGTATTTATTTTTTTAGTTTGTTGTTCGATACCTTGTCTTCTTCAGGTCACATCCCGAAATGTCCTACAAAAATACAAATATTTGGGCAGACTGCAAAGTTTTTCGAACTAAAATTTGGGGAATTTACATAAAGTACTTACTTTTGCACCGCATCTGACAATACAGGAAACACATTATAACGGAAAAACGGAAATAACATATGGCTATAAGCAACAAGAAAGCACTGACACTCAAAACATTGACGAAAGGCAACGTCTGGGACGTACAGGAGAACGACATCATCAGGATGTGGGAAACGGGTTCGAAGGACAGCGACTTTAAGGACAGCGCCAACCACTATCGTGAGATTATCAAGACGGCCTTCACCGTGGAGGACATCAAGGTCGACACCCCCGAGGTGTTGAAGAAATATGAGGACCGTGGGTTCAAGATTGGCACCATCCGCATCAGCGACAAGGAGTCGCAGCGTTTCGCCATCAAGAAGAAGCCCATCCAGCGCGTCACCGACCTCACCTACGAGAATATCAACCACATCAGCGCCTCGAAGCTCCTCGAGGTCATCGAGCGCAACTTCGGTGGCGGATGGGAGAGCCTGTCGCAGAGCATACAGGACATCATTGAGCACGGTTTCGACATCTCGACGACCACCCTGCCCACCACGATGCTGAAGAAAAAAGGCGGCATGTACGAGAAGAAACTCGACGACGGCTATGAGGTCCTCGAGATTCCCAAGGGCACATGGACGGAGGCTATCTTTGCCAAGGAGAAACCGCGCGTGGAGCGTGTCCACACCGTCTTCGACCCCGATGCCGAGGATGAGGAGAAGAGACGCCTCGAGGATGAGGACAGCGACGAGGACCTGCCCGATATCCCGGACAATTACAATGACGACGACGATGACGACGATGCCTTCGACGATGACAAGCTCACCGAGGAGAGCTACCGCACGACCGTCGACACGAATCCCGAGGACCTCGACCTCAGTGCTGCCGACGTGGCCGACGACGAGGAGTTCTAATCCCCGCAGCACACGACAAACCCATAACACATTGATAACACCCCCACAACACGTCCAATCGGCCGTAGAAATCACGGCGGGTTGGGCGTGTTGTGGGTTTAGGGGGAGGCAGACAGTGGTGACGGACAGACAACCGCACAGTGCTGCAAATAAATCTGCGCTCAGCGTAATTTACGAGATAAAAAAATCGAACGGTTAAATCAGCGGGAGGAATAATTCTCTCGCAGATTCCGCAGATTAATAGGTCAGCGTAATCCATTAGCGCACAAATGGATTACGCTAACAACATGCTATAATCAACGTGTTGCACACATCCACCGTATGCCGCCTCTACAAGGGGGTTCATTAACGCACAAATAGATTGCCCTAATAACATGTTGATAATCAACGTGTTGCACCTATTCGCCGTAGGGACGGGGATAAACCCCGCCCCTACGGCGGTTGAGTGCCGTAACTAATTGATAATCATCGGATTATCACTTCATCTCCTCGACCTTCGTATTCGGCACCTCATGGTCCTTGATGAGGCTGTCGAGGGTTTTGTAGGTGTAGGCGGCCTTGTCCTTGACGTATGTCGTCTGGAACCGTTGGCGGAGCTCCACGAGCTTCTGCATCGCCTCATTGTACGTGTCGGCGGTGATGCGTGAGGCTATCTTCTCGGCGTTGGCGGGGATGAACGAGAAATACCTTATGAGCATCTGGGCAAACTGCTTGCGCTGCATGTCGGTGACCTGCTCGAGCTGCGAGTCGAGTTGGTTGGCGGGTTTGTAGATGCGGAAGACGAGCTCGTCGGGTTCGCCGCCGCGCTGTCCGTTGTCATATTTCTTGTCGTATTCGAAGTAGCAGTCGCAGAATCCCTTGTCGGCAAGCTCCTTGAGCTCAGCCTTTGCCGGTTCGAGGACACGCCGACAGAAGTCGGAAAATTTCTTATAGTTATTCTCCAACCGCAGCATCTTTCTGAATTCTAAGGTCTTGATGACGGCGCGTCCCTTGTCGAGCCACGACTCGATGAACATGTAGATGCGCTGAGTGTAGCGGTTCTTGCAGGCGAAGACAATCTGCTTGCCGAGGCGGTGGTAGCCGAAGTCGAGCGAGACGAGGCGCTCAGCCACACCGCGGTCGAGTTTCAGTATGGCATACTTATTATATGAGTGGTCGTCGGGGATATACACGTCGCAGAGGTTCGTTGCCTTGGTGTATTTCCGGCCCTCGGCGGTCTTGTACGGTATCTCGATGGGTATCGACGCTAACATCTTCAGTGAGTTGCGCAGCTGGGGGTAGTGGTTAGGGTCGACACCGAGCTCCTTGAAAGGCAGTTTCACCGGCAGCCGCCCGTCCTCGTCGAGCTCGTCGGTGCGGAAGAGGCTGAGCTCCTGACTCCTTTTGTTGTTGAGGATGCCGTGGAGGATAGTCTGCAGGCTCTCGACGACACTCACGAGAATCCGCACCTGGATGAGCGAATAGTCGTGGCGCATCATCGTCACGGCGATAGGCTGCAGCAGCCACGTCTCCTCCTCGATGGGTATGAGGTCGGTCGACAGACTGCGCTTCACCGGTTTCTTCTGGGCCTTCGCTCCGCGCTTGCGCGTAGTGCGGGTCGTGGTCTCTTTTGTTGCTGACGATGATGTCTTTTTTGTGGCCATACTTGTGCTCTGATTAAAATTTCGGGGCAAAGGTAGCAATAAAAAATCTCCCGACAAAACAATTGCGACAAAAAATCTAAAACTTGTCGCAGAAAGGGGAATGACGAGTGGCATGGCGGGGTGGACAAATGTGGAATTAACAGTAAGCAGGCAGACGCGGTGTGTAAATATTTTTCTGATTAATTGAATTTGTTACCCCTTGATATAAGTATCTGTCCCTCAGTATCTTACAATATCGGCAAAATGGCGATGTCAAACGGCCCGTTTTGTCGCCCCAAACAGCCTGTTTCGTCGTCCCAAACGGCCCGTTTTGCACGATAAAAAGATAGGTATTCGGGAGGTGTAAAATAAATTCAAATCATTGAGGTGGGCGACAGGAAAAATTAAATATGTAAGGCCATTGGTGCAGCCCCCAAGCGATTGACAAGCGTTAATTACCTAACAGCAGGGTGGGGTAGTAGGGTCTCTTATGCTCCCTATCCCCCCTAAAAAAACGGGCTGCCCGACATTCATCGGACAACCCGTTATCTTGCTTTTGATCGACATCACGCCGGGACCGTAGCCCTACGCGAAATCATCATGCCATTAAGCCTCGCGGCTGAGCTTTGTGTAACCGTACTTTGCCACTGGGCCGAGCTCTTCCTCGATGCGGATGAGCTGGTTGTACTTAGCCATACGGTCGGTGCGGCTCATAGAACCAGTCTTAATCTGACCGCTGTTGGTAGCTACGGCGATGTCGGCGATAGTAGTGTCCTCAGTCTCACCGCTGCGGTGAGAAGTGACAGTGTTGTAGCCGTGACGGTGAGCCATCTCGATAGCCTCGAGAGTCTCGGTCAGCGAACCAATCTGGTTGACCTTGATGAGGATAGCGTTGGCTACACCCATCTTGATTCCCTTCTCCAGGAACTTGGTGTTGGTTACGAAGAGGTCGTCGCCGACGAGCTGAACCTTGTCGCCGAGAGCCTTTGTCAGCTTCTGCCAGCCCTCCCAGTCGTTCTCGTCGAGACCGTCCTCGATAGAAGCGATAGGATACTTGTTGCAGAGCTCCTCGAGGTACTTGATCTGGCCCTCGTCGTCGAGCTCCTTACCGTTAGGATCCTTAGGCATGCCGTTGGTGAGCTGCTTGTAGTTGTAGAACCACTTGCCGTCCTTCTGGTATGCAAACTCAGAGCTTGCGCAGTCCATAGCGATGGTGACATCCTTACCCGGCTCGTAGCCAGCGTCCTTGATGGCCTGGCAGATGCTCTCCAGAGCGTCGTCGATACCGTCGAGCTCAGGAGCGTAACCACCCTCGTCGCCGACAGCTGTCGACAGGCCGCGCTTCTTCAGCAGCTTGCCAAGAGCGTGGAAGACCTCAGCACCGCAGCGGATAGCCTCTTTCTCAGTAGTGAAGTTGCGCGGCTGAATCATGAACTCCTGGAATGCGATAGGAGCTGAAGAGTGAGCACCACCGTTGATGATGTTCATCATCGGGATAGGAAGAGTGTAGGTGTTTGCACCGCCGATGTAACGGTACAGAGGAATGTTCAGAGCCTTTGCAGCAGTGTGTGCAACAGCGAGGCTGACACCGAGGATGGCGTTAGCGCCGAGCTTGCTCTTAGTAGGAGTGCCGTCGAGCTCAAGCATCTTGTAGTCGATAGCGCGCTGGTCGAGGACATTCCAGCCTTTAAGTGCAGGTGCAATAACATCGTTCACGTTGGCAACAGCCTTCAGAACGCCCTTGCCACCGAAACGGTTCTTGTCGCCGTCGCGAAGCTCCAAAGCCTCGTTCTCACCGGTTGATGCGCCTGATGGTACGCTGGCACGGCCCATAACGCCGTTGTCGAGGGTTACTTCTACTTCAACTGTTGGGTTGCCGCGTGAATCGAGAATCTCGCGTGCATGTACTTTCTCAATCTGCATAATTCTGTATATATTTAAAAAGTTGATAATTTGAATCTTCTTCTATATCATTGCAAAGGTAATGCCATAAAATCATTTACACAAATTTGTTTGGTTACTAAAAGTTGCTATTTAGATTTTTTAGCACTACTTCACCTCTCTTTTCCTTTCCTCCCCACCTTTTCACCCGTTTCGGGGTGGGGCTCCCGCTTTTTTGCCACGAAACAGCATCCTCGCCAGTCGCCTCAGTCTTTGGCACCCCCAATGAGCTCCTCCCACCCGTTCCCCTCGTGGCCTCTCTCCTCCCTCCCATCTTCCTCCCGTTCCCCTCGTGGCCTCTCTTCTCCCACCAGTCCCCCTCGTGGCCTCTCTCCTCCCTCCCATCTTCCTCCCGTTCTCCTCCCGTTTCCCTACCGTTCTCCTCCCGTTTCCCTCCCGTTGTGTTCGCCGCAATACATTGCGGCGCCCCCTTCTCTCTCCCCTTATATATAATAATGTGTGCGCGCCAACAGCCTCTCCGTTTTGTCAAATAATCCGAAAACTTTAATAAAAATCGAATATTTTTTCTCAAAACATTTGCGGGAATGAAAATAAACCCCTACCTTTGCACTCGCTTTTCGGGAAACAATCAATAACACTTAGTTTTTGAGACGCAACGGAAGCCGGGCAGTCAACTCGGAAGAGGATGAGCCGCCCAGGAAAGAAAGAGTTCTTTGAAAGGATTACATAAGAGACAGAGAGTAGTACAAGAAAAGAAACGAGCCGTTCAATTTCTGTCCTATACATTATTTATATGGTGTACGGGCTGAGTCCTATACATTATTATATATAGTGGACGGGATGAGTTGAAAAAGATAACAGGTTATCGGATCTCAATAAAACGAACGTTCCTGACTCGGACAGACTAATGTAGGCCTTCGGGTCTATAAAGATATTATACAATGGAGAGTTTGATCCTGGCTC